>Ga0268298_10003915_pt1 | contig 14832 bp, 14 predicted proteins | sample WWTPWeurt_MetaG_FD_194462 | JGI IMG/M metagenome (GOLD analysis project Ga0268298, IMG submission 194462) | Activated sludge microbial communities from WWTP in Nijmegen, Gelderland, Netherland - WWTP Weurt | ecosystem: Engineered > WWTP > Aerobic digester > Activated sludge | place... | reverse complement strand
GGCATCGCGCTCGAGCCCTACGGCCTGCGCGGCCGCGTGCTGCCGACGCCGGGCCATACCGCCGGTTCCGCCTCCGTCGTGCTCGCCAACGGCGAGGCCCTCATCGGCGACGTGCTGCGCGGCAGCCTCGTGTGGCCGAACAAGGCGCGCGAACACTACTTCTGCAACGACCCGGGCCGCAACCAACGCAGCATCGTGCGGCTGGCGCGCGAGGGCCTGCTGCGCTGCCACCCCGGCACCTTTGGCGGCTTCCCCGGCACCGAGCTCGGCCGCTACCTCAACACCGACGGCGGCGAGGCCCTCGAGTTTTCCGGCGAGCCGGTGTGAACCCTGCGGGCGCCTACGGCAGCACGTCCACCCAGAAGGGCACGAAGGCCTCGTTGCCGCCGAGATTCACCTGCGCCCAGATGACGTAGCGGCCGGGCGAGGGAATCGTGACCTTGAAGTTCAGCTCGGGGCGCAGCGTGTCCGGCAGCTGACTCAAATCCGTCTCATTCGGGTGCAGGTGGGCAAAGCCGCTGCGGACCTCGTCGAAGGCCACGAGGTGGGCGAAGGCCCCCATCACGGGCTGCAACGGCACCGGCTTTTTCTCCCGCCCCTGGGTCTCGATGCGGAATTTCAGGTCGGCGACCTTGCCGGCCTGCAACACCGGCGGCAGGACGAGCTCGAAATTGAAGCCCATGGCCTGAGCCGTCGTGTTGGTCTCGCGGACGACCCTGGCCACCGAGCCGGGCACGGTGAAATCAGCCGAGGTGTAGAGCCCGCGCTGGGTGGCCGCCGGGGTGAAGTCGGCGAACACCCGGTAGAGCCCGCTGCGGTTCGGGGTCAGGGTGAACACCCAGTCGCCGGGCCGGCGCCCCGGCTCCGGGTGCAGGTGCTGGTAGTCGTTGAGCGTGGGATCGACGATGAGCAGGTGCAGCTTGCGGGTGTGCGCGACGAGGAGGTCCTCCGGCGCCACCGGCTTGCCGCTGGCCGTGGCCAGCCGGAGGGTGAATTGCACCGCCTGGTCGCGCGCCGGCTCGCGGTCGGCGGCCAGCGTGGCCACCACCGGGGACCGTGCGGCGATCACGGGGATGAACTGCGGGTTGGCGGGATCGCAGAATTCCAGCGCGCCCTTCCCCTCCACGCGGAAATCCATGTGGTTGAGATTGGTGCCCGTCGGCAGGAGGCGGACGAAAACATACAGGGCCAGCGCGACGGCCGTGATGAGGAATATCTGGGTGCGCGGGGTCATCGACTCACGCTCCCTGTCATTCTGAACGCAGTGAAGAATCCATCAGCACGGCCGCCGGCGCATATCATGATGGATTCCTCGCTTCGCTCAGAATGACATGCAAAGAACACTGTATTCCACTCCCTCATTCCTTCCGCAGCCTCCGCACAAAATCCTCCACCTGCCACTTGCTGCCATCCTCACGGTAGGCGATCTTCCCCTCCGCGTTGATGAGCACGGTGGCGAGGGTGTGCTTGATCGTGGCGCCCTCGAATTCGCGGATGACCCCGAGCTGCGCGAGCAGGTGGCGCACGGCGGCGTCGGGGCCGGTGAGGAACGACCAGTTGGAGGTGTCGAGGCCGCGGTTCTGCGCGTATTCCTTCAACACGCCGGGCGTGTCGTATTCCGGGTCGAGCGAGATGGAGACCAGCTCGAAGTCCCTCGCGCCGGCGGCCTGCGCGGCCTTTTGCAACGCGGCCATCCGCTCGGTGGCGGCCGGGCACATCGTGGCGATCGGGCAGCGGGTGAAAATGAAGTTGAGCACGATCTGTTTCCCGCGGAAACGGCTACCCGCGACGGCGCGGCCTTCCTGGTCGAGCAGCGTGAATTCGGGGAGGGTCTCGCCGATCTCCCGGTAGGCCTCCTTGCCGCGCATGGTGGTGTCCTGCGCGAGCGTCTTGGCCGCGGCCTCGAGCGCGCGCTGCGTGGCGGCGTCATCCGGCCAGATTTTCTCGAGGTAAAAGGCGTCGGGCCGGTCCACGAGCTCGGCGCGGATGTGCTGGCCCTCCTTCGCGATGGCGAGGTCGCCCCTGGTCACCTTGAACTCCATCGTCATCGCGGGCATGTAGCCCTTGATCTCGCTGTGGTGGACGAGGAGCGTGTCGCGCGCGGCGTCAACCTTCACGATCTCGCCCGTGATGGGAAAGCGCTTTTCGGCCGGGGCCGCCGTCGCGACGGCTTCCTGCGCCGCCTCCTGCCGGCTGCAGCCGGGGGCACCGGCGATGGCGGCGGCCATTAGCAAACACGCGGCCAGCCGCACGGGTGGCGAATAACTGGGCTTCATCGCAGACACACATTTGCCACGCCGGAGAATTGTCAAAAGGTTTGCGCTGCCGGAGCCCGAAGTATCACCTGCCCATTCCCGCCCAAAACGCCACCTGATGCCCCGCACGTCCTCCTTCAAGCCCGCGCTTGCCGCCTTCGCCACCATCAGCAGCGGCTGGGTCTTCGTGCTCGTGGCGCTGGGGGCCTTCACGACCAGCATCGGCGCGGGCATGGCCTTCCCGGACTGGCCGCTCTCGAACGGCTCGGTCAACCCGCACGGCTGGCTGACGGAGATCGACAAGTTTGCCGAGCATTCGCACCGCCTGTCCGGCGCCGTGATGGGCTGCATCACCATCATCCTCGCCGTCTGGCTGCACCGACGCGAGGAACGGCGCTGGCTGCGCCGGCTGGGCTGGTGGGCGCTGGGCATCGTCATCGTGCAGGGCCTCATCGGCGGCAAGCGCGTGCTGCTCAATTCCCTCAACGTGCCCGGTTTTGACATGAGCCTGGGCCAGATGCTGCGCCTGCCGCACGGCATGCTGGCGCAAGTCTATGTCTGCATCCTGTTCGCCATCGTCGTGGGCCTGTCCCGCGGGTGGGTGGAGAACACCCTCGGCACGCCAAGTGAGCGCGTCCGCCGCCTGGGCTGGTGGTGCGTCGTCCTGCTGTTCGTGCAACTCGGGGTGGCCGTGTCCATGCGGCACAACTATGCCGGCCTGGCGATACCCACCTTTCCATTCTCGACCCCGGAGGGCGAACTGCTCCCGGCGGCCTGGGACTACAAGGTGATCCTGCATTTTGCCCACCGGGTCATGGCGGCGGTGATCGGGGTGGTGGTCCTGGTTTACGCCCACTTCCTCTGGCGCGAAAAAACCCTGATCCCGCCCCTGCGGGCGGCGAGCCTGCTGCTGGTCGGCCTCGTGGCCGGCCAGATCTACCTCGGGGCCCAGATCATCTGGACCGGCCGCAGCGTCGCCATGACCACGGGTCACGTAATCCTGGGCGCGCTGACGCTGGCCGTGACGTTCGGGGTGGCTTTTTCCACCCAGCGTGGCTCGATTGAACGGGCCCGCCCATGACGCCAAAGACACGTCATTCTGAACGAAGTGAAGAATCCACGGCAACGAACGTGGCGCCACCCGCAAACGCGTGGATTCTTCGCTACGCTCAGAATGACAGGTTCGAAAGCAAGATGACATCATTGGCTTCTTTCGCTGCATGACCCAAACCAAGGAACAGCACCCGACCGGCCTCGCGACTGTGCCCGCCAGCCGGACGACCTGGCGGCATTATCTGGAGCTGACGAAGCCCCGCCTGAGCTTCCTGTCGGTCATCACGGCGATGGTCGGCTACCTGGCCGCCCTGCCCTACTGGGACTGGTCGCGCACCCTGTTTCTCATGCTCGGCACGGCGCTGTGCGCCGGCGGCGTGGCGGCGCTGAACCAGTGGATGGAGAGCGATCTCGACGCGCGGATGCGGCGCACCGCCGACCGGCCGATCCCCACCGGCCACGTGCAACCCGGCTCGGCCTTCATCGTCGGCTGGCTCATGTGCATCACCGGGCTCGGCGTGCTCTTCAAGGAGGTCAACGGCATGTCCGCCTTCCTCGCGCTCGCCACCATCGTGGCCTACCTCGCGATTTATACCCCGGCCAAGCGCTGGTCGCGCTGGAACACGGAGATCGGCGCCATCAGCGGGGCCCTGCCCCCGATGATCGGCTGGGCGGCGGCGGGGCGGTCCAACGATCCGCTGGGCTGGACGCTCTTCGCCATCCTCTACACCTGGCAGATGCCGCACTTCTTCGCGCTGTGCTGGACCTACCGCAAGGACTACGCCGCCGCCGGCATGAAGATGATCTCGGTCACCGACCCGAGCGGCCGCCGGGTGGCGCGCCGGACCTTCATCTGGACGGTCCTGCTGGTCGCATCGAGCGTCCTGCCGACCCTGCTCGGCTACTGCTCGTGGTATTATTTCGCCTTCGCCGCCGCGCTCGGGCTGTGGTTCCTGCGCTCGGCGTTCCTGTTCCTGGACCCCGACAAGCGTGAAACCGAGGCGCGGCGGCTGTTCCTCATTTCCATCGCCTACCTGCCCCTGCTGCTGACCCTCCTCGTTGCCGACCGGTATTTTTTCCGGCTGTGATCCATGCGTTTTCTGGTTTGTCATTCGGAACGAAGTGAAGAATCCGGCAGGATGGCCGCCGACGGGCATCGTTCTGGATTCTTCGCTGCGCTCAGAATGACAGTTGGTGGTGATTTGGTCCTGATTTCTGTGTGTTCCGTGTATTCCGTGGTTAATCCCCTCCCATGACCGTCGCCGACATCCCGACCATCAACGCCGCGCTGAACGCCACGGCCACCGTCATGATCACGGCGGGCTTCCTCTTCATCAGGAGCGGCCGCCGCGACCTGCACCGCGCCGCCATGCTGAGCGCCGGGGTGGTGTCGGCCATCTTCCTCGTCGGCTATGTGGGCCACAAGATCCTGGTGCGCGGCGTGCACACCCCCTTCGGCGGCGAGGCCCCGCTACTCCGGGCCGTCTATTTCACGATGCTGCTGACGCACATCCTCCTCGCCATCGCCATCGCCTACCTGGTGCCGCGCACGTTCTGGTTCGCGCTCAAGGGCGACTACGAGAGGCACAAACGGTGGGCGCGGTTCACCTTCCCCATCTGGTATTATGTCTCCGTGACCGGCGTGCTGGTCTATTTCTTCCTCTATCACTGGTGGCCGGCGGCTCCGGCCAGCTGAGCAAAAGAAAAGCCGGCCTGACGGCCGGCTTGATTGAGGGTGCGGATGCGGGAGGGTGGGCTTACTTCACCACCAGCACGCCATGCATGCCCGACAGGTAGTGCGCCGGGAAGCTGCAGACGTAGGGATACTCGCCGGGCTCGGTGGGAGCCTTGAAGGTGATCTCGTCGCTCTGCTTGGCCCCGAGGAGCTTCGTGTGCGCGATGACCTGGTCGGCCAGGGCGGCCGGCAGGTATTCGGTGGCCTGGGCGGTGACGGCGGCATCGGCGTAGGCCTTGCCATCGCTGCCCTTCTTGAGGAGCACCCAGTTGTGCGCCATGGCGGCCTTGGGCATGCTGCCGATGTTGGACAGGATGATCTTCACGTCCTGGCCGGCCTTGACCTCGATCCGGGTGAGGTTGAATTTCATGGCGTCGTTCGCGGTGACCTCAAAGGTCGCGACCGCCGAGGCGGTGGTGGCGGCGGTGGTCGCCGCCGGCTCTTTCTGGCCGCAGCCGGTGAGCAACAGGCCGCCAACCAACACGGGGAGGAGGGAGAGGAATTTTTTCATGGGACGGGACTATCGCACAACTGGCGACGGGAGGCAATGACCTAGGTCAAGATTGTGAGCCCCTAATGCCGGAGCCAGCCGCGTTAATACCCCGGATAAGGAGGCATTGTTGGCGCGGTTTTGTGGTTGAAATGGGTTCCGTTTTCCAAACGCTGGCCCTGCACACTTGCCGCAGCGCACCCCGCTGATGCCGCCAATGTTACACATGACCCGCACACGCTCCGACCACCGCAACGTTTTCCGATTCGCCACCGTATTTTTGGCCGGGCTCAGCCTGCTCCTCATGACAGGCTGCGCCTGGGCCGGCAAGGTCTTCAGCCTCAGCGGGCCGCAGTCCACCATGGTCACCGAGGGCCCGGTCGCCAAGGCCCAATGGGACCTGTTCATGGTCACGGTCTACGTGACGACCTTCATCTTCATCGTGGTCGGCTCCGTGCTGGCCTACGCCCAGATCAAGTTCCGCGCCAAGGACGAGGCGGCGGAGAAGGCCGAGCCGCCGCCGCAGGGCCACGGCAACCCCCTGATCGAGATCGGGCTCATCGCCGCCTCCGTCACCCTGCTGGTGTTCATCGCCATCCCCACCGTGCGCGATGTCTGGTATACCCACGACGTCCCCGAGGCCGAAAAAGGCAACGCGCTGGATGTCACCGCCACCGGCTTCCAATGGTGGTTCAAATTCGAATATAACACCGAGATGGTGAAGCTCCCCTCCGGCGGCGAGGCCCCCCTCGTGACGGCCAACGAGCTCGTCGTGCCCGCCGGCCGGCCGGTCCGCGTGCACCTGCGCACCATCGATGTCATCCACAGCTTCTGGATCCCCAAGCTGGCCGGCAAGGTGGACATGATCCCCAACCGCGCCAACTTCCTCTGGTTCAAGGCCGACCGCGCCGGTTACTACTACGGCCAGTGCGCCGAGTATTGCGGTGAATCGCACGCGATCATGCGCTTCCGCGTCATCGCCCTCGACCAGCCCGACTACGACAAGTGGCTCGCCAACCAGAAGCTCCCCGCCCGCACCGTCGCGGCCGGCGCCGCCGCCAGCAGCGAGCAGCCCAAAATCCAGTTCGCCAACTACCAGATCAAGGATGGCCACGCTCTGGCCGGTTCGGCGGAGTTCGACGCCAACCCGCTGGCCGCCTGGCACAGGATGCAGGCACCCGAGGCCGGCGAAAACGCGGCGCTCGCCGCCCAGGGCCGCAAGCTTTTCCAGGAAAAGACCTGCGTCTCCTGCCACACCATCCGCGGCCACGAGGGCATGGGCATCACCGGTCCCGACCTGACCCGCGTCGGCGCCCGCTCGACCATCGCCGCCGGCGTGCTGGAGAACACCCCGGTGCGCCTCGCGCAATGGCTCCACGACCCCGCCCACTTCAAGCCCGGCAACAAGATGTATTACGGCGGCTATATGGTGCAGGAAGGCACCGGCTTCAACGCCACCTGGAAGCAGAACTTCACGCTCAATGACACGGAGATCAACGCCCTCGTCGCCTACCTGCACAGCCTGAAATAAGCGCCATGTATTTTCCCGTCATTCTGAACGAAGTGAAGAATCCAGCGGCACAACCGCCGGCTCCATCATGATGGATTCTTCGCTGCGCTCAGAATGACAGGGCAGGCGCCTCCACCCTCACCTTCACCCTCACTCTTTCCTACTCCCATGGCAGAAGCACTGGCTAAAAACGCTTACACCGGCGGCGCGCACGCCCCGGCCAAGAAGGCGACCTTTGACTTGTTCGCCCGCCCGACGGCCAAGACCGGCCTCGTCAGCTGGCTGACCACCGTCGACCACAAGAAGATCGGCATGCTCTACGGCGGCTTCGCGATCATCTTCTTCCTCATCGGCGGCCTGGAAGCCCTGATGATCCGCACCCAGCTCATGGTGCCGAACAACCGCTTCATCACCGCGCAGCTCTACAACGAGCTGTTCACGATGCACGGCACCACGATGATCTTCCTCGCGGTGATGCCGCTCAACGCGGCCTTCTTCAACCTGCTCGTCCCGATCCAGGTCGGCGCCCGCGACGTCGCCTTCCCCCGCCTCAACGCCTTCTCCCTCTGGGTCTGGGTCGTCGGTGCCATCCTCCTGAACGTCGGCTGGCTCTCCCATTTCAGCGATGCGCTGAAGGGTTTCGGCGGCGCGCCGGATGCCGGCTGGTTCGGCTACGCCCCGCTGACCTCCCGGACCTTCACCCCCGACCTGTCCACCGACCTCTGGGTGCTCGGCCTCCAGGTGCTCGGCCTCTCCTCCATCGTCGCCTCGCTGAACTTCATCGTCACCATCATCAACATGCGCGCCCCCGGCCTGACGATGATGCGCCTGCCGGTGTTCACCTGGATGGCGCTCGTCACCAGCTTCCTGCTCATCCTCGCCCTGCCCGCCATCGCCATCGCCCTGGTCGAGGTGATGATGGACCGCAACTTCGGCACCAATTTCTTCGAGGTCTCCGGCGGCGGCCAGCCCATCCTGTGGCAGCACCTCTTCTGGGTGTTCGGCCACCCCGAGGTCTACATCCTCATCCTCCCCCCGATGGGCTACGTCTCGGAGATCCTCCCGACCTTCGCCCGCAAGCCGCTCTTCGGCTACCCGATCGTCGTCTTCTCGGGCGTGGCGATCGGCTTCATCGGCTTCGGCGTGTGGAGCCACCACATGTTCACCACCGGCATGGGCAACGTCGCCACCGCCGCCTTCGCCCTCGCCACCATGGCCATCGCCGTCCCGACCGGCGTCAAGATCTTCAACTGGATCGGCACCCTCTGGGGCGGCCAGATCATGACCCGCGTGCCGATGATGTTCGCCCTCGGCTTCATCTGGATGTTCATGCTCGGCGGCTTCTCCGGCGTCATGCACGCCGCCGCCCCCGCCGACGCGCAGCAGCAGGACACCTACTTCGTCATCGCCCACTTCCACTACGTGCTCATCGGCGGCGCCACCTTCGCCCTGCTGGCCGCCATCCACTTCTGGTTCCCGAAGTTCTTCGGCCGCATGGTGCCCGAGTTCTGGGGCAAGGTCTCCTTCTGGCTCATCTTTGTCGGCTTCAACTGCACCTTCTTCCCGATGCATTTCCTCGGCCTGAACGGCATGCCGCGCCGCACCTGGACCTACGACTCCAACATGGGCTGGAACGAGGGCAACCTGTTCGCCACCCTCGGAGCCTACCTCCTCGGCGTCGGCATCTTCACCTATTTCGCGGTTCTCATTTACAGCTACTTCAAGGGCAAGGTCGCCGGCAGCGACCCGTGGGATGCCCGCACCCTCGAGTGGTCCATCCCCTCCCCGCCGCCGGAGCACAACTTCGCCGCCATCCCCACCGTCCACGCCCGCGACGCCTGGTGGTATGAGAAGCACCACAAGGAGGAGATCGCCGCCGAGAAGGCCGCCCACATCAAGGACGAGGAATCCCATGGCGGCATCCACATGCCCGACCAGTCGTGGTATCCTCTCTTCGCCGCCTTCGGCCTCCTCGTTGGCGCCTACAACTTCGCCCAGATCCATCATCCCCTGGTCCTCTTCGACAACCAGGTATTCCCCTCGCACCTGCCGCTCGCCATCACCGGCGGCGTGATCATGGTCGCCGCCCTTTACCTGTGGGCCCTCGAGGGCCCCGGCGGCTACCACCTCCACCTCGGCCCCGACGGCAAGGTCACCGAATCCCGCGGCGACCATTGAGGAAAAAGTGAAAGTGAGAGTGAAAGTGTTCCAAACCCGCATCTGTAGCTCTCACCTTCAATCCTGACTTCTGCGTTTTCCCGCTTTCCCCCTCCACTCTCACTTTCACTTCTCCATGAGCAGCCACGCGGCTACCGGTCCCATCGACCACCATCACGACCACACCACCTCGACGGGCATTCCCAACAAGAAGCTCCTCTGGTGGGCCTTCCTCGCCTCGGACTGCATGTTCTTCGGGGCGCTGATCTCGACCCACATGGTCTATCGGCTGAACCCGCCCCCGGGCAACGCCGTCCCCACCCAGGTCTTCAACATCGAGCTCACGTCGTTCTCGACGTTCATCCTGCTCATGTCCTCGCTGCTCATGGCCCTCGCCGTGAACGCCATCCAGCGCGGCAACGTGAAGAGCACCCGCACCATGCTGCTGGGCACGATGTTCTTCGGCTGTATCTTCCTCGGTGGCCAGGTCTACGAGTTCGAGCACTTCGTGCACGCGCAGAAGATGACGCTCTCCAACAGCATCTTCGGCTCGACCTTCTACACCCTCACCGGCACGCACGGCACCCACGTCGCCATCGGCGTCCTGCTGCTGGGCATGATGTATGTCCGCACCTTCAAGCCGGCGAACGGCGGCGGGCTGTTCATGAACTTCGCCCACCTGCTCGCCATCTGCGTCACCTTCGGCGTCGCCTTCATCTGGTTCGTCCCCGGCCTCATCGAGGTCGTTTACGGCCTGCCCATCGGCGACCTGCTGCGGCGCGCCGCCATCCCGCTGGCGGTCGGCGCCGCCGGCCTCGTCTCGCTTTTCTGGCTCGGCCGCAGCCGCGGGGCGGTTGAGTTCGGCGAGAAGAACGCTGTGGATGTCGAGGCCATCGGCCTCTACTGGCACTTCGTCGATATCGTCTGGATCATCATCTTCACCGCCGTCTACCTGCTGGAATACCTATGATTAAGGGAATAAGGGACTAAGTGTAGAAACCACTTCTTCCCGGCGCCCTCCCCCCACTTAATCCCTCACTCCCTTACTCCCCTTCCTCCCATGTCTGCTCCCACCGCCGCCGGCCACCACGAGCCGAGCAAGTTCCACTTCTACATCCAGGTCGCGATGATCCTGTCCGTCGTGACGGGCATCGAGGTCGTGCTGGTTTACCTGCCGCTCCCCAAATGGTTTGTCGTCACCAGCCTGCTGACGCTCTCCGCCGGCAAGTTCATGGCGGTTATTTTCTACTTCATGCACCTGCGCTGGGACAAGGTGTTCTGCACGATCCTGTTCTTCATCGGCTTGGTGCTGGCCGGAGGCACCATGTGGGCGTTCCTCCACCTCTTCGCGGCCGACGCCGGCAAGCCCCTGACCGCCGCCGCTCTCGAGATGGCCCGTCTGGCCGTCGCCTGAGGACGGCCGTCATTCCCACCCCAAGCCGCGCCCCTCGCGCGGCTTTTCTTTTTCCTGATTTCCTGAGTCCCACATTTCCCGTAAGGATTTTTGCCATCCATGATCGACTGGACCCACTGGCACAATGAACCCTTCCTCATCGGCGGGCTCATCTTCCTCGGGTGGCTGTATGCCATTCTGACGGGGCCGTGGCGCGAGCGCCTCGCGCCGGGCCAGCCCTACCCCCGCCGCCAGGCCATCATGTTTTACGCGGCCCTGGTCATCTTCTACCTCGCCGTCGGCTCGCCCCTCGATCAGGCCGGCGAACGCTTCCTGCTCAGCGCCCACATGCTGCAGCACCAGCTGATCCTCTACCCGGCCGCCATCCTCTTCCTGCTCGGCCTGCCGGACTGGCTGGTGCGCCCCGTCACCGGCCGCCCGGCCCTGCAACCTGTCCTGCGCATCCTGACCAATCCGGTGGTCTGCGGCGCCATCTACACCGCCACGCTGACCGTCTGGCACCTGCCGGAGTTCTACGACCTCGCGCTGCAAAACCGCCCGGTGCACATCGCCGAACACTTCATGTTCTTCGGCGCGGCCCTCTTCTATTGGTGGCCCTTGCTGAGCCCGTCGAGGGAGTTTCCGCCCGCCAGCCATGCCTGGCAGATGCTCTACCTGCCCGCCGTGCTCATCGCCATGACCCCGGTCTTCGCCTACATCACCTTCTCGCCCGACGTCCTCTATCCGACCTACGAATTCGCTCCGCGGATCACCAGCCTGTCCGCCGCGGCCGACCAGTTGCTCGCCGGGGCCATGATGAAGCTCGTCGGCATGGGCGTGGCCATCCTGGCCTTCGGCGTGAGCTTCTACCGCTGGTATCAAACTACCGAGAAGAAGCATCCGGCGCTGGGGAAAAGATAGGCGGCGGTTGAGTGCAGGGGCGCCCACCAGGAACGCCCCTGCGGGAATATCCTCAGCTGCCGGCCGGGATGAGGTCGTCCACTGAGTCGCTCTCGCCATTCACGTCAGCGAACAACCAGGTGGAGAGGTAGCGTTCCGAGCTGGACGGGATGATCGCCACGATCTGCTTGCCCTTGTTCTCCGGGCGCTTGGCCAACTGAATGGCGGCCCAGACCGCGGCGCCGGACGAGATGCCGACCGGGATGCCGTCGAGCTGGTTCACCTGCTTCGAGACCGCGCCGGAATCCGCCTCCTTCACGCGGATGACCTCGTCGTAGATCCGGGGGTTGAGCACGCCCGGCACGAAGCCGGCGCCGAGCCCCTGTAGCTTGTGCGGACCGGGCTGGCCGCCGGACAGGACGGGCGACGCATCCGGTTCCACCGCCACGATCCGGAGCGCGGCCTTGCGGGGCTTGAGCACCTCGCCGATGCCGGTGATGGTGCCGCCGGTGCCGATACCGGCGACGATGATGTCCACCTGGCCGTCCGTATCGCGCCAGATTTCCTCGGCGGTCGTCCGGCGGTGGATGGCCGGATTGGCCGGATTGATGAACTGTTGGAGTATGATGCTCCGCGGGATCCTCGCGGCGAGCTCCTCGGCCTTGGCGATGGCGCCCTTTATGCCCTTGGCCCCCTCGGTGAGGACGACGCGCGCGCCGAGGATCTTGAGGAGCTTCTTGCGCTCGGTGCTCATCGTCTCGGGCATCGTCAGGATGAGCTTGAGGCCCTTGGCGGCGGCGACGAAGGCCAGGGCGATGCCGGTGTTGCCGCTGGTCGGCTCGATGATGACGCTGTCCTTGGTGATCTTGCCCGCCTTGAGGGCGTCATCGATCATCGCCAACCCGATGCGGTCCTTGACGCTGGACAGCGGATTGAAGAACTCGAGCTTGAGCAGGATGTCGGCGTGGGCGCCGTGGGCGGCGGCGGTGCGATGGAGGCGCACGAGCGGGGTGTTGCCGATCGTTTCCGTGATGTCGTTGTGAATCCTGGCCATGATCGTCGTGGGTTGAGTTGCGGGCGGGTTATTGCAGTGAAAAGCGGGGCCGAATCCTATTTGCCGGTGCCCCAGCGGCGGTGCAGGAATTTTTCCCAGGGAGAAAAGAGGACCTTGTCGGCCAGCAGGCCGATCAGGACGATCATCAGCATGATGGCGACGACCTGCTCCATCGCGTTGAGCTCGCGCCCGTAGTGCAGCAGGTGGCCCAGGCCGAAGCCGGTGAGGATGGTCACGTAGATCTCCGCGGCCATCAGCGAGCGCCACGCAAAGGCCCAGCCCTGCTTCATGCCGCTCACGATGAAAGGCAGCGAGGCCGGCAGCATGACAAACACCCAGGTGTGCAGCCCGCGCGAACCCATGGTGTTCGCCGCCCGCACGTAGAGGGGATTGACGTTACGCACGCCGGTCTCGGTGGCCAGGATGACCGACCAGAGCGTGCCCATGACCACCACGAAGAGCATGGCGCCCTCGGTCTGGCCGAACCACAGCAGCGCCAGCGGCACCCAGCAGACGCTCGGCAGGCCCTGCAGGCCCAGCGCCAGCACGCCCAGCGTGTCGCGCAACGCCTGCACGCGCGCCGTGAGGAAGCCCAGCGGCACGCCGGCCAGCAGGCCGATCACGTAGCCCGCCAGCAGGCGCTTCATGGTCACGACCGAGCAGTCCCACAGCGTGCCGTCGCGCAGCACCTCCCAAAGATAGCGGGCAACGCTCTCCGGCGAAGGCACGAGCACGGGCGACCAGATCCCGGCCGCGAAGGCCCAGTGCCACGCCGCGACGAGCAGGGCAAAAAAGAGGAAGGCGGACAGCAGGCGTTTCATCAGATGCCGGCCCCGTGCTCCATATAGTCCTTGAGCGTGCGGGTGATGCGCGTGGCGTAGCCCGCCACCTCCACGCTGTTGATGTCGCGCGGGCGCGCCAGATCGACCCGGAACTCCTCCCGGATGCGACCGGGGTGCGGCGAAAACAGCACCACCCGGTCGCCCAGGCAGACCGCCTCGCGCACGTTGTGCGTGACGAAGACGATGGTGACGTGGCGCTGCGCCCAAATGCGCTGGAGGTCGCCGTAAAGCTGCTCGCGCGTCATGGCATCGAGCGCCGCGAAGGGCTCGTCCATCAGCAGCACGCGTGGGTTGGGCGCCAGGGCGCGGGCCAGGGCCACCCGCTGCTTCATGCCGCCCGAGAGCTCATGGATGTTGGCCCGGCGGAATTTCTCCAGGCCGACGAGCTTCAGGTAGTAGTCCGCCGTCTCGCGCCGTTCCTGGTCGGTCAGGCCGGGCTTGCGCTTGAGGCTGAACATCACGTTGCCCAAGGCGTCCAGCCAGGGGAACAGCGCCGATTCCTGGAACATCATCATGCGCTCGCGACTGGGGCCCCGGATCGGCTCGCCCGCCGCCGCCACGGTGCCCTCCGTCGGCTGCTCCAGGCCGGCGATCATGTTCAGCAGCGTCGATTTCCCGCAGCCGCTGGGGCCGACGAGACACACGAACTCGCCCTCCGCCACCTGCAGGCTGACCTTGTCCAGCGCGTGCACGCGGCCGCGTGAGGTCACGAAGTTTTTTGAGACCTGCTCGATGGCCAGCCGGGCCGAGGGCGGGGCGGAGATTTCGCTGCCGGGGGTCATGGTTGGTCGGAGAACAAGCGGTCAAGGGGGATGGCATTGCGCAGGAATCCGACACCCTGGGCGTCGGCCACCAGCGCCTCCAACTGCCTCTGCGTCAGCTCGGTGGAAAACTTCAGCCGGGGCCAGGCGCTGGCGACAATCGCGCTGGTCAGCTCGCGCTTGGTTTCGGCGCTGAGGCCGGCCCGCACCTGCGCCCGCGCCTCGTCCGGATGCCCGTTGATCCAGGCGGTGAGCTCGAGATGCGCCGCCTTGAATCTCGCGACGAGCGCGGGATGCGCCTGCAGGAATTTGCGGCGGGCCACGAGCAGCGTCGTGACGGCATCGCCCTGCTCGACCAACACGCGCCCGCCGGCCTCCAGTTCCAGACGCGCGACCCAGGGCTCGACCGTCCAGACGCCGTCGAGCTTGCCTTGCTGGAAGAGCGCCAGCTGGTCCGGGTTGGCCGTCGGCACCACGAGCACATCCCCCCCGGTCAGGGTGACGCGGTGGCCCTGTTTCACGAGCCAGGCGCGGGCCGCGACATCCTGCGTGTTGCCCAGTTGGGGCGTGGCGATCCGCCCGCCCTTGAACTGCGCCGCAGACGCGATGCGCCCGTCCCCCGGCACGACCAATGCCGCGCCGCCCAAGGTCGCGCCCGCCAGCACGCGGATTTCCTCGCCCC
>Ga0268298_10003914_pt1 | contig 14836 bp, 11 predicted proteins | sample WWTPWeurt_MetaG_FD_194462 | JGI IMG/M metagenome (GOLD analysis project Ga0268298, IMG submission 194462) | Activated sludge microbial communities from WWTP in Nijmegen, Gelderland, Netherland - WWTP Weurt | ecosystem: Engineered > WWTP > Aerobic digester > Activated sludge | place... | reverse complement strand
GTCCTGACCCCGCCAATGGCGGGGCTCAACCTGGTCCCGAAACCAGCAACAGCGAAAGCAAGGTAGAAGACGTGCCGTTTGAGGAAGTGAAGTAACCCCCTCCGCCCCCTGAAGGGGGAACCAGCGAACGCAAGTGGAGGAAGTATTTATTGTTTGTCATCCTGAGCGTGTGCGAAGGATCTTATAAAATGAACAACTGAAGCCAGGCTCACCGAAAGGTGGGTGCTGGCTTTTTTAATGATTTGGCGTTTTGGGTTAAGTAATTAGTTAATAGGGGCATTAGATTTGGACTAGCGGATTATGCAAATTCAAATAAAATAAAAATGTTACATTAGAATAAAAAACTGAAATGGGAAAGAGAATGTTACCTATTGCGGAGTTGAATTTGGGATTCAACGATGCCGAGAACTATAAAAAGCCCGAAAACGTTGAACTGTTTAATAAAATATTTATTGAAAGTACTTTTCTAGAAAAAATAAAACAGCCATCCACTTATTTTATTGTTGGGGAGAAGGGGACAGGTAAAACTGCATATGCAGTCTATTTTGTAAATAATTTTGTAAATGATTCGGTAGGATCTTTGGAATTTATCAGAGAAACGGATTATCAAAAATTTATTGCCTTAAAGAAACAAAATCATTTGGGTCTTTCTGATTTTACATCAATTTGGAAAGTGATTATTTATCTTATTGTTTCCGAGAAAATTGCTAAATCGGAAAGTGAAGATTCTTTGTTTAAGTCAAAAAAATTCGCAGTATTACAAAAGGCTATCGATGAGTATTATGCCGCAGCATTTTCACCAGAGATTCTTCAGGCTTTGAATTTCGTCGAGAAATCAAAAATGGCTGCTGATATCATTACTAAGCATATGAAGATGACTGGCGAAAAAGTAAAGGAGAATCAGTTTACATATGGCAGATTCCAGACAAATTTATTTTTTATTCAAAAACATTTTGAAGATGCTATTTCATCAATAAAGCTGACAAAAAACCAAATTTTATTCATTGACGGGATTGATATACGGCCAAGAAATGTTCCATTTGAAGAGTATTTAGAATGTATAAAAGGGCTCGCAAATGCTGTTTGGTCTCTAAATAATGATTTCTTTGCTCGATCCCAATCAAAGAAAAAAATAAAGATTATGCTATTGTTGCGCCCAGATATTTATAGCCTTTTGGGGTTGCAAAACCAGAATAATAAATTAAGAGACAATGGAGTTCTGTTGAATTGGATAACTACGTTTAAAGATTTTGATCGATCACAGCTTTTTTTACTAGTCGATAGACTACTTAATGCTCAACAACCATTTTACAATTATCCAGGGGAGTGTTGGAATTATTATTTTCCTTATAAGGTGCTAAACTCAGCTACCGGAAAAATTACTGACAATGCTTTTATCAGTTTTCTGCGATTTTCCTATTATAAACCAAGAGACTTTGTGTCAATGTTGGATATACTTAGGCTCTTATATATTTCTCGAAATACAAACTCCCCTGTTCAGGCATTTCGAAAATCGGATTTTGATGCCCTTGAATTTCGAAAAGAGTATTCTGAATATTTGTTAAGCGAAATTAAAGATCAAATTCTGTTTTACTATTCTGAAGAGGAATATCAAGTATTCTATAACTATTTCCGTTTTTTGGAAGGTAAAATTGATTTCAGCTACGCGGAGTTTTTGGAGAGCTATAATAAGTATATTCAGAGTTTGAATGAGAGTTCAACTCCTCTGCCCAAGTATCTCAATAACGGAGATGTGTTTCTGCAGTTTCTTTATGATAATAATATAATTGCATACATAGAGAAGGCCGGATCGGAAGCTTTTATCAGGTGGTGTTTCAGAGAGAGAAGTTACACAAACATTAATCCAAAGGTTGCTAAAGATAGTCGATATACAATACATTATGGGTTATTCAAAGGATTGAATTTGGGAAAAAAGACTACTGTGTCTAGTGAAAGAGCTTCAACTCGATCTCAACATAAGAAGCGTTATGGCTATAACAGAAGGAAATAGGGATACGGTAGTAGCTAATAGCTTTGATAGTTTTGATTTTATATAGTAGCAGCTACTTTCCTGTCTTCGCTTTCGTGCCCACAATCCAACTCATTTTCCTCAATATTATTAAACCGGGCTAAAGCCCTTCGAGCTATTGGTATCAATAGCCCCGCCCTTAAGGGCGGGGTAATGGATGCTTTCCCCTTTTCCTCCGCAGTCTTGGATTGAGTCCACAAGTCATTCGTTTTACTCAATATTATTAGATTGGGCTAAAGCCCTACTCGTATTGGTATGCATAGCCCCACCCTTCAGGGCGGGGTAATAGATGCGTATCCCCTTTTTCTCCGAGTCTTGCGTTGTGTTTACAAGCAATTCGATTTCCTAATAATATTCGATCGGGCTAAAGCCCTTCAAGGTATTGGTATCAATAGCCCCACCCTTCAGGGCGGGGTAATGGATGCGTTCCCCCTTTTTCTCCGAGTCTTGGATTGTGTCTACAGGCCAATTCGTTTTCCTCAATAATATTAAGCCGGGCTAAAGCCCTTGGATATATTGGTATTAATAGCCCCGCCCTTAAGGGCGGGGTAACTAAAAGGTAAAGCTCCTACAGGCTGGCGGGATATGCGATACTACGTGTTATCAAAATCGCTCGTCTATATAGCCCGATCCGCCGCATTTCATGCAATTGGAGATGGTGGTGCTGGTATAGGTAATCTTTTTACCGAGTGTGTACTGGTAATCGTTGGTATGGCTGAACGAGCTTTTCACCACGCCGTTACCGTTGCAGGCCTTGCATTGACGTAACACAGCCTGGGCAGGATGGTAACCAAAAATAGCTTTGTTGTTTGCCAACTCATCGTAGGTGGCGGTTTTAGTAACACCGTACCTGCATGAAAGGATTATTTCGTCCTTGCTTTGATAGCTGATCACTTTGCAGGTGGTACAATCGAACCGCGATGCCGCGTTGTAGGAAAAATATTTGCCCACCAGGTGCTGGAGCTTTGTTTCAACCGGTACATCGGCAGTCTTTCCCTGGCTGGCGGCAGCGGTGGTTCTTTGCTTTGCAGCGTTCAATTCATACACCGTATACCAGGCCTGGTCGTCGGGCGAGATATTCTTGCCCTCTTTTTTGTACTGGCTGATGATCCGGTACCGTTCTGCCTCCGGAAGATGGTATTGCATGGAAACCGGTGTGGCCACATCGTCGGTGCTGAGGTACTTGCCCCATCCATAGCCGGGGTAGGGCAGTCCTGCCGGCCAGGCAGTTGGTCTTTTCAATTGTTCCGTTTGCCCCGTGGTTTGGTTGTATACAGTTCGCTCAGCCGCTTCTACCGTGTATTTCATGTATTCGGTCAGTGCTTTCCATTGTAGTTCGGTAGCGGTACTTCTGAAAACCGAAATAAACAGCATGGGCTTGGCATTGTTGTTTTCTTTCGACACCAGCAGGAAGTATTCGTACAAGCTGTAAAAATCAGTTTGGATGTACTGCTCTATTTTCTGGCGCAGCAACGCTTTCTTTTGTTCGGTTGTAAGCGCACTGGCAAACAGGGCATCATTGTATTGCTTAAAAATGCCGGTTCGTTCTTTGGATCCTTTGGCGGCTTTCAGCGCTTTTTGATAATTGCTTTCATAGGGCTCGAAGGGGATGAGGATGCTGTCTTTTTCCGGTTCAAGGACCACGGTATCGGCGGCAGGCTTTGAGGCGGCCTTTGTTTTTTGTGCAGCGGCGCCATAGCCTGTAATCAACATCATGGCAATAATGAACACCCGGCTGTTTTTCATCTTTTTTGTTGTAAAAATAAGATAGATGGTTTCTTTTAAAATACCCTGTACCACGGATTAGCGATATCCGCTCTGCCGGCTTACCTGTTCGCCGGTAGCTGGGCCGCTTGCCATCCTTTCTAACTTTCGCCTTCGGCACGGAAGCCCTTCTGTATACCGGAAATGAACTGCTTATTTCGCATCAAGATCATAACCTGTTTCAACAAACATCCCGTTCTTAACAAGAAAACGGTTCTTACCTACTTTCAATACCTCGCCTTCCTTCAGGCCCGAGAGGTTGTAGAGATCGCTTTCCATTAAATGAACCGAGCCACCGGTCTTCCGGGCCAGGTTCAGGTAATCGATGTTTACATTGAATTCGGTGGCTCCGCAGAGTACGATCCGTACCGGTTTGCTGAGCAGATTCCAGAAGGCCTTGTCTTTGATGGGAGCCCAGTTATCGGCGATCATCACCTGGAATCCGGTGGTGGGGAACATTTTTTCGGCGGTGATCAGCGCTTCGATATTATTCTCCGGGCAGTCGCCCCCGCCGCCTTTGAGCATGGTCGACTTCATCAGGGCTTCCATCTCGGCGTATCCCTGGCAGGTTTTATAGTAGATGCCGCCCGTGTTACCGATCTGTTTATCCCTGTCGGACTTGTTATCGCCATCATTGAAAAAAACAAAATTCCTGGCCGACCTGCCGATGGGATTCGTTTTCGCCCAGAGTAAAAGCTGCGCCGTGTACTTGTACATGCTGCCGGTAACATCCACCACAATGGTTGTTCGTTCCCATTTCGTGCGGTCGAGTATGTGCAGCACGGTTGTATCGGGTATCCGGGTTATGTTTATCGTAGCTGCTCCTTTGCTTGCGCCGCTTACCGTCTTTTTGGGGAAAACCGTTTCTTCGGGAACCCAATGCGGGTAATAGATGCGGATCGCGGTGGCGCTTTTGAACTGCTTGTATTCATCCTTGCTGATCAGTCCTTCCTGCAGCGCTTCCCTGGGTTCACGCACAATGAATGAATCGAGGGCCGATTTTTTGGGAAGATCGCCGTCTACCGAAACAATGGTGGCCCTGCCTACCTGTATATACGCTTTTCCGTTTTGCACTTTGCGGGGCCGTTGCGCATAGAACCGTTCCAGTTCGGCCATGGCGCTGTCTAATTTGCTGGTGGCGGCTACGGTATTCTCCACCGGTTTGGGGGTGCCTGCCTTTACAATCTCATCGAGTTTGACCACTTCTTTCTTCGCGTTCTCGGTTGTTTGTCTGGGCCTGAATGTTACGATCAATCCATGAAACATCGTGATCGCTTTTTCCCGCTGGGCGCCATCGGTTTGCTGGAAGAAGTTCACCTGGGCCAGCTGGCTTTCTTCAATAAAAGAAAAGCGTTTTAAAAAAGCGGCGACCCTGCTTTTGTTCAGCGATACCAGCGAGGCATTGATGGGGTAGTCGGTACAGGCCACATCAATGAAAATATCGCCGGCCGTTTTCAATCCCGCCGTGTCGCCGGAAACATTGAGGATCGTGGAATAGCCGAAAGGCATGGAAACAATCAACTGGCCCGGCCTGGTTTCAGCCGGCAGGTTGTACCGTTCAATAAACACGGTTTTCTGACAAAACGCTTTTGCATACAGGTGAATGAGGAGAAGGAGTAAGATCCGTTTTTGCACAGGTGATAGATTGTACAGCAAGTTACCGCATTTATGGCAACTCCGGATGCTGTTAGGCTGCCGGGAATTCCAACCTGTATCTATGCCTGTTTATTGATTGCTTTGCCCGGTGTCGCTGGTCAGTGTGAACTGGTGCTTCGCGGCAAAGGCTTTCTGCGCCTGCACGAAATCGGCATCCACTTTTTTTTCCCGTTCGGTGATGTCTTGTACGATCGCCCCGATCTCCTTCTGAATGTCTTCGGCTTTTTTGGATTTGTTGTACGAAACACGTACGATCTGGTCGTATTCAACCCGGGCGATGGAAGCGTAAAAACGGTAGAGCCGGATAGAACTTTGTTTGAAAGCGGTATCTCCCTGGAAGGAAACCAGTCGTTTCACCCGGGCAACGGCCGAGTCGGCCTCGATGGCGATCTGATTGCGTGATTCCTGGATCTTCGTGCTATCGTTTGTATCGGTGAAAACGGTGATAAATTCCTTGATCGCTTCGCCGACCTTTGTTTGCTGGCGAACGATGAAGTCGTTGTACTCAACCGCATTGTTGAACCGGGTGGGCTGGGCAATACCGTTTACTGCCAGCGCCAGTACAAACAAGAAGGAGCAGAAGATGTTTTTCATTGCAGATGCTTTTTCAAATAAACGGTTTTTATCCCGTTCTGGTACTACCCGGCAGTGGGTATATGAGAAGTTAAACCTCAAACCCCGAAGCCTATAACCCGTAATCCCGCAACCGAATAAAAAGATACCGTACATTTATACGCTCAAAAAATTCCGAACAACACAAACAACAGTTATGAAGATCGCAGTGATCGGCGGCACCGGGCTTATTGGAAAAAAACTCGTAAACAGGTTGTCGGCAGCCGGACATGCTGTGCTGGCGGCATCTCCGGCCACGGGTGTTAATACCATCACAGGGGAAGGATTGGAGGAAGCCCTGAGCAAGGCGGATACCGTAGTGGATGTAACCAACCCTCCGTTTTTTAAAGGGGAGTCGGCCCTGGAATTCTTCGAAACATCCGGGCACAACCTGCTCGCAGCCGCTGCAAAGGCCGGTGTGAAGCACTACCTGGTTTTATCGATCGTGGGTACGGAGCGTTTGCAGCAAAGTGATTATTTCCAGGCCAAGCAGGTACAGGAGAATCTCGTACGCGGATCCGGCATTCCCTATACCATCGTTCATTCCACGCAGTTCTTCGAATTTGTGGGCGCCATCGCCCGTGCCGGGGTGGAAGGGGAGAATTACCGGATACCGAAAGCGTATATACAGCCGATCGCCGCCAACGACCTGGTTGATGAACTGGCCGCGATCGTTCTGGATAAGCCCGCGAATGGTATGGTGGAAGTGGCCGGTCCGCAAAAATTCCGCATGGACGAACTCGTGCGGCAATACCTGGCCGAGATGCAGGACGAACGCATGGTGATCGCCGATGCGGGCGCCGCGTATTTTGGCGCCGTACTCAACGACGCGTCGCTTGTTCCGGGCGGGGGAGCCAGGCTGGGCGCAACGCGTTTCGAAGAATGGATCAGCCAGCCTGAGAACCAGCGCTTATTTAAGTAAGCGTGCGATCACCGGTTGTGGCGTGTCATTCATTTTAATTCATAATTTCCTTTCCTAACCAACACAGGTATGAAATCGGTTTTTGACCCTTCCGTACGGAACGAACTGATCAGCAGGATTCATTTTGTAAACGAAAAAAGCCCGGCACAATGGGGTAAGATGAACGCGTACCAGATGGTAAAGCATTGCAGCTTGTGTGATGAAATGTTCCAGGGATCACTAAAGATCAAACGGGTCTTTATCGGCCGGTTGATCGGTCCGATGGTATTGAAAAAAGTGCTGAAGGATGATAAACCTTTCGGAAAGAATGCGCCCACCAGCGAACGGCTGTGTATACCCGAATCCTCCGGTGATATCAGTCAGCGTAAAAACGAATGGATCAGCCGCGTCCGGGAATACGAACATTTCAATAACCCCGCGTTTGTGCACCCGTTCTTTGGCCCGATGACGCCAGAGCAGGTAGGGCGGTTGGCATACAAACATGCCGATCACCATTTACGCCAGTTCGGCGCCTGAGTAAAATCCGCATCATTCCTTTTTCTTCCGGGATGACACAACAGGCGGCTCATGGTATTCTTCACACCGGCTGAATGTCGTAACTTTAAGAACCCTTCCTGCAAAACCAATCAAACCCGGATATGAAAAAACTATGCACGTTCGGCCTGCTGCTCATGCTGAGTTGTTCGGCCCCCAAATCAACGGTTCAATCGAACAGGGATAAAGGAGATACCCGTTCAATACCGGTTGAGCTTCTCGACGACAACACGTACCTGCTTACCGTGGCAAGCGATGATAAGACCTATGGGTACGACAAACTGAACGCCGTAAAAGTGGGTGGCGCCAAAGGCAGTTCCGGTCCGTCGAACGAACGGCGCTTCCTCAATGCCCTGCTGGGCCCTAACGGCGAAACCGTAAAATATTTTCGTGCGGGCAGTTGCTGCGCTTTCAAAACGCCCAATGGCATGCTCGATAATACCGGCTTGCTCGATCGTTACCGGGTTAGTTGGGTGGGCAGTACGGATACCGTCGATATCTACCTCAATATGTACGACAAGGGTGATCTCCTGGTACCCGTCGGTTTCACAGCGAAGAAAAAATAGCACATCATTTTCAGCCGGCGCTTCGCTTATCGCTCAACCCGTTTTCATTTCAACAACTTGTGTATGCCCGAAACGATCATCGACATCAATAACCTGGCACACCTGCACGCCGAATTGGAAAAACTCGGCCCCGTACCGGAAGGATATAAACGGCTGTACCGCGGGCAGAATGCTGATTACGGTGAAAATATGATCCCTTCTTTGTTCCGTAGCGGCGAACTATACAATCTTACGGATCATGCCTGGAAACTGGCCGGGCAGCAGGTGGTGAAGAAACTGATCCTCGGAAGGGAAAGGCAAACTGGCAGCCGTGTCAATACCGCAGCGGATAATTTTCCCCTCGAAGGTCTCGTGCAGCATTATGGTTTGCGTTCGGGAGGACTCGACCTTACCGACGAACTACCGGTAGCCCTCTGGTTCGGTCTTTCAAAGCGAAGAGAAGAGTCCGTAGTCGAAGAAGTCGCCGATCCGCAGGGAACGGTTCGCTCCATTCGGTTTCGAAAAGCGTATTACGAATCGTTGCAGGCGCCTTTTGCATACCTGTACATTTTTGAATGTCCTGTCTGGCAGCATACATCCGATCCCCGCATCGGTGATTGCGTGAGCCTGCAGCAGTGGTTCGGGAAATACACTTCCCGTCCGGCCAGGCAACATGCCTGGTATGCCTATTCAGATAATCATTCGGTCGAGCAGGGCAACCTCTATGGTTTCATCAAAAGAACGTACCGGGTACCGGCTTCGGTACTGCAGGAATCAGGACCTTACAGGGAGGCCATGTATTATTTTCCGGAGCCGGGTGATGATACCGTGTATAAAAGTTTGCTTCATGCCTGTTGCATGCGCAATAGCGGAGGTATCTATGAACGGCTGCTCGACATCCCGCAGTACTATAACAGTCCGGCCGAATTCCCGGTTGCCGTGGATGCCTGGGGATATACCGGCTATCTTCGTTTTGATGAGATGCGTTATTATTTCGACACCGTCAAGAAAAAATATCCCGATGCTTTCCGGCGGCGGGTGGCTTCTTATGGCGAGGAATCCTGGTGGCTGAAGGAGGCGAACCCGCTGCATCTCGTCGTTCCCGATTGGCATATCATCGTAACGGTGAAAGATGTGCAGGGAAAGATATACGAATGCAAACTGGAGGACGTTCGCGGACCCTTTGCCGGGATACGACGCAACTATCTCATTGAACTGTCGCCGTACGAACAGGTAGTCAACCAGGACCCGGATGACAGCAAAGTGCGGGGCGTTTGGCTGGTGCAGGCAGGCGACATTTTCGGCTTGTCTCTTTTTACCTATGACAACGGGGAATTTGGCGGAACCCAACTGCCATCCTGGTTCCGCTATAAGGATGGCGCCGGTATCGAATACATACCAAGGGCCGGCGCACCGGAATATGACGCAGGTATGCTGAATATCCTGAAAGGTTCGCTCACGAACGCTTTGCGTGCTCTTCAGATCTATGAGCGCATTCCCTATTTCCCTGACCTGGTGCCGCCTGCTTTTGTTTATGGGAAAAAACAATCAGCGTTTTAACGCAGGTAATCACCGGCATCCTCATATCCTTTCGCCAGCCATCATTTACAATTTTACAGGTCATTTTATTCGATTAATTTGCCGTACTGATGAAACCCGATCTACGCAAACTCGATAATCCCGCCTGGCATGCGCTCACCGAACGGCATGCCTGTTTTGCGCAAGGCAACTCGCTGTTCAAACGATACGATACAAGCATTGTATTATTTTCCGGGTATGATCCGGCGGCTACCGGTATCACCCATGAATTCGACGCCGTGATATCCCCGGGCGATTCCTTCTTTCTTTTCGGCGACCTTCCGGCACTGCCACCGGGGTATTCGGCGGAATCGGATGTGGAATGCCTGCAGATGGTTTGTGAGAAGCCTGTGGCGGTTCCGGTTACCGAAGAAATTGTGCTGCTGAATGAATCGCATTACGCGGCGATGTATGCGCTGGTGAGTGAAGTGTTCCCGGGTTATTACCTGCCCGGTACACCGGCGATGGGTGATTATGTGGGAATCTTCCGCGACGGAAAACTGGCAGCCATCGCCGGAGAGCGTTTGTGCATGCACGATCTTACCGAGATCAGCGCCGTGGTGACCCACCCGCAATATACCGGGAGAAAATATGCGCAGCAGTTGATGACCTGGCTCCATGATAAGAACCTGCAATCGGGATATACGCCCTTTCTCCACACCGGGAGCCGCAACGAGCGGGCGATCGGCATTTACGGGTTGCTGGGTTACACAAAAAGAAGACTTATCATGGCCACAAAAATTAAACGAATTGGTGCCGGTAGGTAATTCTCCCATGAACAGCTCAAATCTTCCCTATTACAGTATCGACACGTTTATATCTCCGCAATGCGGCGGTAATCCTACGGGAGTCTTTCTTGTAGGCAAATTTCCTGAAGCTGCCGGCATGCACCGCATTGCCGCCGGGCTTGATTTTCCCGTTACGGTTTTTGTTGAACCCGGAATAAAAGAACATGCGGCGATCCGTTATTTTACGGCTACCGGCGAGATACCCGCCTGCGGGCATGCAACACTGGCGGCCGCAGGTTTGCTGTTGGATCAGCATCCCGGCAGTCCTGTTTCGTTCAGAACAAATGCCGGAGTTTGCATTACCATCAGCATGGCCGACGGCGTGTTATACATGGCTTATCCGAAGTACCCGCTTGAGACCGTTTCCTTAGGTAGCGACATGCTGAATGCGTTGAAGATTGCTGATTACCGCTATGCGGGATTCTGTAAGGAACTGGAAACATTGTTCATCGAGTTGCCGCGTGCCGCGATATTGCGAACGGTGGATCCGGACCACCGCCGGTTAATAAAGTGCAGCGATACGATCAAGGAAGTGGTGATCACTTCGGTTTCGGATGATCCGCAATATGATTTCCTGCTGCGGTCTTTTTGCCCCTGGATCGGCATTGATGAAGACCCGGTTACCGGTTCGGTCCATTCCGTGCTTGTTCCTTACTGGATGAATCGAACAGGCAGGCAGGAAATGAAGGCATACCAGGCATCGGAAAGAGGCGGGGAGGTGTTTGTAAGATCGCTGGATGACAGCGTGCTTATCGGCGGTAAAATCAGAATTTCCGGTTATCATGGAACCGAAGAATGATCAAACCTTCATTTTTTGTCACCGAGCCTTCGCAGTTCCACGTTCTCATAGGTATGCTGTTCGCCGGGGTGTTTAGCCAGGTGAAGCAGGGCCCTGGCCAATGGCACCGAGCCAATGATCTTATGCGGTGTGAACCGCTCTACCAGCGGAAAGAAAGGGAAGGCCAGTTTATACGCCAGCGGCGCCCGGGGATTTTTATGTTTGGGCCAGATCGCATCGGGCCTGGCGATGGTAAGATACCGGAAACCCATCTGCAATAGCGCATTCTCCGTTCGGCCTTTCAGCCTAGCGAACAATACCCTGCTTTTTTCGGTCCGGTCGGCGCTGTCGCCGCTGAGAAAGAGGAAATGAATATCCGGGTTTACAGCCAGCATCGCTTTTGCCGCAGCCACCGCGTAATCATACGTGATGCGTTCGTATTCTTTCCTGCTTACCTGTAATTGAGAGATGCCCAGGCACCAGAGACAGGCATCCACATTTTTAAATAACGCAGATACGGCATCGTAATTCAGAAAGTCCTTATGCAATACAGTCCGGATCTTCGGATGCGTGATCTCCATCGGCCGTCTTACCAGGGCAATGATCTCATCAATGCCGGGATCAAGGATGGCTTGCCGTACTACTTCAGAACCCGCCATTCCGGTAGCGCCTGTAATAAGAATTTTCATTTCGATTCGCTTTGATGTTTTGGTTGTTGAATGCAACTATAAACGAGTTTTCAACATCAGCGGTTTTTCTTGTCGAAAGCCTTCTACAAATCTTGCCTGTGTATTGTGGGTTATATCATTTTTTATCCACATGCTACAACTGCACCGTAATATTACTTTTTAAATTCAAGCCATAAAAAATATATTGGGGTTCTTTCATTCCAAACTAAAACTTGCATTATGTTCAAACAAATCCTTTCTTTCCTGCTCATGCTGGGAGCGATTACCGGGGCATCGGCCCAGGTTAGCCAGGTGCAGGAAAACCCTGCGGGTATATCGGCCCGTTTGCAATTCGAAATTGATAAAACCAAGGATCCCGCATTGGGTTATGTTCCTCAATCGAGATTGGTTGAAGCGTATCGGATTCGTTCCGAGCGCATCAAAAACAATACAGCTTCATCGCTTTTTTCCTGGACAGAAAGAGGTCCGAACAGTGATGCCGTTGGCGCCAGCAATGGTAATACACGCCCCGGCAATGGAAAAACTTCCGGCCGTGTACGTGCCATCTGGGAAGACCTGGGCGATGCAACCGGCAGAACCGTATGGGTAGGAGGTATTGACGGCGGTTTGTGGAAGACCAATGACATAACCGCGAATCCCGCTACCTGGACACCGATCAATGATTTCTTCGGAAACCTTGCCATCGGCAGTATCTGCCAGGACCCCACCGATGTAAATATTATGTATTTCGGTACGGGCGAAAAAGCCATCAATGCCGATGCGGTTCGCGGAGCCGGTATCTGGATCAGTACCGATCATGGTGTAAACTGGAGTGTGATGCCCGGAACAGCGAACTTCTGGAATGTGAGTAAAGTGCTTTGCGACGCAAGCGGTAATCTCTATGTGGCTTGCAATTCCATTTCCAACAATGCAGGTCTGCAACGGTATACAAAATCAACCGGTACCTGGACAAACATTACTCCCTCCGGCCTGGATCCACGGGTGCCCGACATGGTGCTGAGCAGCACCGGGCGTTTGCATATAAGCTGCGGTTATTATAATACCGCGGCGGCAAGTTCGGGATATCGTTATACCGATAACCCGGCTACGGTGACTTCCGCCAGCTGGACAAGCCCGGCCACTACATTCCCCACACAGTATAATGTAGCGCTTGCCTGCAATGGTAATACACTCTATGCATTGCCATCCACATCCGCGTTTGAGGTAACAACGATTTATAAATCCACCAATGGCGGCGCCAACTGGGCGGCTACCACCGCTACACCCGCTTTTACCAGCGGACAAGCCTGGTATTGCATGGCCGTTGCCATCGATCCCAACAATGCCAACAACGTGATCGTGGGAAGCCTGGACTGCTATAAAACCACCAACGGGGGTACAAGCTGGACCAAAATATCCGAATGGGTAGGAACCACCGGTCAGTACGTACACGCCGATCAGCAGATCATTACCTGGCGCAGCAACAACCAGGTGCTGGTAGGCTGCGATGGCGGCGTTCATTATTCTGCCAATGGCGGAACCAACTTTTCCGATCGCAACCAGGGTTTGCGGATCAAACAATTTTATTCCGTGGCAATCCATCCCACATCCACGAATTACTTCCTGGCAGGCGCACAGGATAACGGCGTTCATCAGCTGAACAATGCCGGCATGGGCGCTTCGGTTGAAGTAACAGGCGGCGATGGCGCTTTTGTGCACATCGACCAGAACCAGGGACAATTTCAATGGGGTTCTTATGTATACAACCAATACCGCCGGAGCACCAACAGTGGCAGCTCCTGGTCATCGGTGAATTACTCAAGTTCCGCCGGTCAGTTCATCAATCCCACCGATTATGATGACGTGAATAATATCATGTACGCCAGCGGCAACGCCAATACATTCGTTCGCTGGAGCAACCCGCAGAGCGGCAGTACCTTTACCGCGGTTACCATGAGCGGATTGAGTTCGGGGAAAGTAACAGCCGTGAAAGTTTCTCCGTACACCAACCATACCGTGTTCTTCGGCGGCGGTGGCAGTGGCATCACGCCTTCGCTCATCCGGGCCACCAGTGCGAACGCCACACCCACCTTCACCAGCATCATCGGCACCGGCATGACAACGGCCAGTGCCCGCTTATCCTGTATTGAACTGGGAACAAACGAACAGAACATCATCGTGGTGTATTCCAACTACGGCGTAAACAATGTGTGGGTAACAACCAATGGCGGTACCACCTGGACAGCCATCGACGGTAACCTGCCCGATATGCCTGTACGCTGGGCCATGTTCTATCCCGGTGATAATACCAAGGCCATCATCGCCACCGAAACAGGTATCTGGCAAACATCCCTCATCAACGGTGCTTCTACTGTATGGGATCCCGAAACCGGTTTCCCCAACGTACGTACCGATATGCTTCAATACAGGGCCAGCGATGGTTTGCTGGCCGCTGCCACACATGGCCGCGGATTGTTCACCACCATCATTGGCGCTGCGCCAAGCTGCGGCACCGTAAGCGGATTATCATCTTCTGCCGTTACCGCCAGCAGCGCAACCGTAAGCTGGTCGGCTCTCAGCGGCGCACTGAATTATGATGTGGATTACAAACTCAATACATCAGCCACCTGGACCAACGCCGCAACAGCAACGACCTCTTTGTCGGTAGCCTTGAGCGGACTGGCAGAAAACAGCCTCTATGATTTCCGTGTACGTGCCAATTGTACCGGGGCTACAGGCGCTTATGCACAGGCCCAGTTCACCACACTGGCATCTACCTGTACGGAACCTTCGGGCTTAACGGCCAGTGCAGTCACCGCTTCAACAGCAACCGTCGGCTGGACGGCTGTAAGTGGTGCGCTTAGTTATTCGGTAGATTACAAACTGAATACATCGGCTACCTGGATCAATGCCGCGGCGGCTACCACGAACCTTTCGGTAAACCTGACCGGTTTAACGGCCG
>Ga0268298_10003912_pt1 | contig 14848 bp, 27 predicted proteins | sample WWTPWeurt_MetaG_FD_194462 | JGI IMG/M metagenome (GOLD analysis project Ga0268298, IMG submission 194462) | Activated sludge microbial communities from WWTP in Nijmegen, Gelderland, Netherland - WWTP Weurt | ecosystem: Engineered > WWTP > Aerobic digester > Activated sludge | place... | reverse complement strand
GGCTCTCAAAGCAGTTGAAGGCGACACTTCAGACCTCGGCGAAGGCGCAATTCTGAAACTCGCAGAAACCCTCGATTCATACGTGAAAGATCCGGTTCGTGTTGTTGATAAGCCGTTTCTCATGCCCGTTGAAGACGTGTTTTCAATCACTGGTCGTGGTACAGTTTGCACAGGCCGCGTAGAGCGTGGTAAAGTGAACGTGAACGAAGAAATCGAAATCGTTGGTATCCGCGACACGCAGAAGACCATCGTAACCGGTATCGAAATGTTCCGCAAGCTTCTCGACTTTGGTCAGGCTGGTGACAACGTGGGCCTCTTGCTCCGTGGTACCAAAAAAGAAGATGTTGAGCGTGGTCAGGTAATTGTGAAGCCAGGCTCAGTGAAGCCGCACAAGAAATTCTCTGGTGAAGTTCTCGTTCTGACAAAAGACGAGGGTGGCCGCCACACTCCATTCTTCGACAAATACCGTCCGCAGTTCTACTTCAGAACAACTGACGTGACAGGTACAGTCAACCTGCCAACGGGCGTTGAAATGGTTAACCCAGGTGACAACGTCACGATCACAGCTGAACTCATCAGCCCAATCGCGATGGAAGAAGGCCTGCGCTTCGCAATCCGTGAAGGTGGTCGTACCATCGGCGCGGGCGTTGTTGGCACGATTCTCGAGTAACAATAAAAATGGCCGCTCAGAAGATACGCGTTAAACTCAAGTCGTTCGACCAGCGGCTGCTCGACCAGTCGACTGGCGATATCGTTGGTACAGTGCAGAGAACCCGTGCGAAAATCGCGGGTCCTGTGCCGCTGCCAACGAAGATCGAGAAGTTCACTGTTCTGCGCTCGACGTTCGTTTATAAAGATGCCCGTGACCAGTACGAAATGCGTACGCACTCGCGCCTCATCGATATTCTCGAACCAACAGAAGATACCATCGACGCTCTCATGAAGCTACAGCTTCCCGCTGGCGTAATGGTATACATCAAATCTTAATTCAGTTTAAGAAAGGTTAGAAAAGGGATTTAAAAAATGCAAAAGGGTCTGCTCGCTAAAAAAATAGGAATGCTCAGCGTCTGGAGTGATGCCGGTGAGCAAGTCGCCGTCACCGCGGTTCAGGCAGGCCCATGCCCTGTTCTGCAGGTTAAAACCAAAGAAAAAGACGGTTACTCAGCCGTGCAGATCGGTTTTAATGCTGTAGCTGAAAAGCTGGTTGCAAAATCGGCCAAAGGGCACCAGAAGGCAGTAAAAGAAAAAACCGGTGGTTATGTGCGCGAAGCTATCGAGCTGCGTGACTACTCGACCGACAAGACTGCGGGCGAGGCAATCACCTGCGACGTCTTTCAACCCGGAGAAAAAATCTTCGTTTCTGGTCTCAGCAAGGGCAAAGGTTTTGCCGGTGTCGTCAAACGCTACGGCTTCGGCGGTGGTCGCATGACACACGGTTCGAAATTTCACCGCCAGCCAGGTTCGATCGGTAACAGAAAGACTCCCGGCGAAGTTATGAAAGGCAAGAAAATGCCTGGTCATAAGGGCGCGAAGAACGTTACGGTGAAGAACGTTGAGATCTTTCGCATTTTACCAGAAGAGAACGTAGTGCTGCTTAAGGGAGCGATTCCCGGCGTTAAAGGCGCGACGATCTTTCTCTATCAGAACTAAGGATTCAACAAATGGCATCACTGAAGGTATATACTAATACGGGTTCTGCCGCTGGCGAAACCGCAATTTCAGACAAGATCGCATCTCTTAAGGTGAACAAACACCTGATATGGGAAGTCATCAAAGCTGAGCAGGCGAACGCGCGACAGGGCACACACAAGACCAAAACAAAAGCTGAAGTTTCAGGTGGCGGCAAGAAACCATGGAAACAGAAAGGTACCGGCAACGCCCGCCAGGGCTCTACCCGGTCGCCGCAATGGCGCCACGGCGGCATCGTGTTTGGGCCCCTGCCACGCGATTATTCAGACGGTATGTCTCGTCAAAAGAAGCAGATTGGCGTTGCGCATATTCTTGCAGCCAAAGTGCAGGCAAATCAGGTTGTTGTATATGATGGGCTGAAACTCGAGAAACAATCGACCAAGACGGCGTTTCAAACCGTGAGCAAAATCACCGAAGGTGCTAAGCTGCAGACAGTTGGCCGCGAAAAGAAAAAATTGCGCGCCAACAGCAACAAGGCGCGCCATTCGGTAGCGGTCATCATGGCACCTGCCGAAGTGAAAGATGCGAAATCATTGCGCAACATACCCTGGGTGAAGCCATTGAGCTCATCGCGCATTGCAGCGAACGCGCTGTATTACAATCAGGGTCTGATCATTAGCAAAGCTGCACTCGAAGAACTCGACAAAAAGTTCTCGGCGCTGCTCTAGAGGTAACATGAACCTGTACGACGTAATCAAGAAGCCACTCGTCTCTGAAAAAGCAGAAGCGCTGCGCGCCAAAAACTGCTATGTATTCGAAATTGATCTGAAAGCGAACAAAACGCTCGTTAAGCAGGCAATCCGCAAGATTTTCGGTGTTACACCACTTAAGGTCAACACTCTCGTGAGCCGTGCGGATGGCAAAGCGAACCGTTATAACGTCGGCTATTCGGGTCGTCGCAAGAAAGCATATGTTTACCTCAGCAAGAACGACAAGATCGCTCTGTTCGAGGGAGTGTAAGGTAAGTCATGCCAATTAAAAGATTTAACCCCAATACGCCGACGCTGCGTTACAAGACGGTTCTTAAATCGTCTGAAGTAACTGCGTCAGAACCGTACAAGCCGCTGCTGACATATCTTAAAGAGACAGCCGGCCGCAACAACCGCGGCGTCATCACCGTACGCCGTCGCGGGGGCGGGCACAAGCGCCGCTACCGCATTGTCGACTTTCGTCGCAACAAGCTGAACGTGCCCGCAATTGTTGAAACAATTGAATATGATCCGAATCGTTCGGCGAACATAGCGCTTGTCTGCTACGCAGACGGTGAGCGCGCGTACATTATCGCTCCACAGGGTCTCAAAGTTGGTCAGAAAATTATTTCAGGCGACAAGGTTGAGATTGAAATCGGTAACGCAGCACCTATCGGTACGCTGCCAATTGGCGCAAACATTCACAATATCGAGCTGACGCTCGGTCGCGGTGGCCAGCTTGCTCGTTCTGCGGGTTCGTTTGCGATCATCACTGGTCGCGACGGAGATTATGTCATCATTAAACTGCCATCGGGCGAGGCGCGCAAGGTGCATGCACGCTGCCGCGCAACCATTGGTATAGTCGGTAATCTCGAGCACGAGCTCGTGACCTTGGGTAAAGCCGGGCGCTCTCGCTGGCTCGGCAAAAGACCACGTGTACGTGGTGTTGCCATGAACCCGGTTGACCACCCATTGGGCGGTGGTGAAGGTAAAACCTCAGGTGGGCGTCACCCGGTAACACCATGGGGCAAGCCTACTCGCGGCAAAAAGACGCGTAACAAGCGTAAAGCATCAGAAAGATTTATTGTTTCACGAAAAGTCGGCACACGAGGTGGTAAATAATGTCTCGCTCTCTGAAAAAAGGTCCGTTCATCGACCAACACCTTTTTAAAAAGGTAGAAAAGGCAAAGGCGACCAGCGACAAGAAGCCGATCAAAACATGGTCGCGTCGCTCAACGATCTTTCCAGAAATGATCGGTATGACATTTCTCGTGCACAACGGTAGCAAGTTTATACCAGTCTATGTAAATGAGAACATCGTTGGCCATAAGCTGGGTGAGTTTGCGCCTACGCGCACTTACAAGGGCCACACGAGCCTTGACAAAAAGAAATCCGCACCGGGCGGCTAATCAGGTAACATATGGAATCAAAAGCCTCAGTAGATCAGGTCAGAATGTCGGCGCGCAAGATGCGCCTGGTAGCGAACGAAATTCGCGGTTATGAATACCCCGAAGCCGTCGACGTGCTCAAGCACATACCACGCAAGAGTTCGCGCATCATTCTTAAAGCGCTGCTCAGCGCAGCGGCGAATGCCCGCGTGATCAACCCTTCGGTTGACGAGCGCGCTCTGTTCATTAAGAAGATTTTTGTCGATGGCGGCCCGCTGATGAAGCGGTTTATGCCACGTGGGCGCGGTCGTGCTGACCGTATTCAGAAAAAAACTTCAAAACTGACGATTGTACTCTCTGACGAAGGATAACATGGGACAAAAAACGAATCCAATCGGCCTGCGCCTCAAGATCACCCGCACATGGGACAGCGTCTGGTATCACAAGAAAGAAATGTATGCGAGCACGCTGCATGAAGATCTGAAAATACGCAGACACATCAAAGACCGTTTCAATAAGAGCGGCATTGTCAAGGTCGGTATCGAGCGCTTTCCTGAGAAAGTGCACGTGAAGCTGCACAGCACGAAGCCGGGCCTCGTCATCGGGCAGCAGGGCAAGAAAATTGAAGCCCTCAAGGCGACGCTGCGCACTATGGTGACCAAACCACTCGAAGTCAAAATCATCGAAGTTGCAAAGCCCGATGGCTCGGCTCAGGCGCTTGCCGAATCGGTGGCACTGCAGCTCGAAGACCGCATGGCATTTCGCCGAGCGATGAAGATGGCGTTACGCTCGGCAATCCGTGCGGGTGCTCTTGGTGTGCGCGTGATGGTATCAGGCCGTTTGAACGGTGCGGATATGGCGCGCCGTGAGCAGTACCTCGAAGGCCGTGTGCCGCTGCATACGTTGCGCGCTATTATCGATTACGGCACCGCAGAAGCCGACACAACATTCGGCAAGATCGGCGTAAAAGTCTGGATATACAACGGCGACTATCTCGAAGCAAAAGAAACCGACGAAGACAAGTATACCGTCAAACGTCGTGAGGCATAGGTAAACAATGCTCGCACCCAAAAGACTCAAATGGCGTAAGCCGCACACTCTGAACCTGCGCGGGTTCTCCAAAGGCGGCAATACTGTCGCGTTCGGTGACCTCGGCCTGAAGGCTGTTTCTGGCGAACGCATTACTGCGCGCCAGATAGAAGCTGCGCGTGTCGCCATGATGCGCCATGTACGCCGCGGCGCCAAGGTATGGATCCGCATTTTTCCTGACCGCCCGGTAACAAGCAAGCCCGCTGAAACACGCCAGGGTAAGGGTAAAGGTAGTGTTGAATATTACGTTGCGATCGTGAAACCCGGCAAGGTGATGTTTGAAATGGGCGGGGCAGACGAGAAAGTGATGTCAGAAGCCCTTCAGAGGGCGGCGTCAAAGCTGCCTATCAAGACGAAAATAGTCAAGCGGGCTAAATAAGTCATGTTGTTTGACGGTATGTTTCAAAATCAAAATATGGACTTCTCCCATGGCTAAAGCAGACAAGAAAAAAGCAGGTAAAAAGGTGAATTTCGCCGAGCTCACCGACGCTGAGCTCTCGCGCTATCATCTCGATTTTCGCAAAGAGCTGCAAGAAATTCGGTTCAGCATGGTGACATCATCATACCCGAACAATGCCCGTGTCGGCACGCTTAAAAAAGATATCGCGCGCATTCTAACCGTGCAGAACCAAAGAAAAGGACAGGCAGTTAAAGCATGAGCGAAGTAAAAAAAGCCAAAAAAACGGTACAAGGCCTCGTTGTCTCAGCCAAAACCGAGAAGACTATCGTTGTCCAGGTGGCGTTTCGTAAACAAGACGCACACTTTAAGAAGACAATTCGCCAGAGCAAAAAGGTAATGGCGCACGATGAGAAAAAAGAAGCCCGCGAGGGTGACACAGTAATTATTGAAGAGTCGCGTCCACATTCAAAGCGCAAGCGCTACGAATTACAGAAGATTGTGACGCGCAAGGCAGAAGAGCTGCCAAAAGTCGGCTAATCACCAAGGAAATATAAGAGGCCCCTATGCTACAGATGCTCTCATGGTTAAAAGTCGCCGACAATACAGGTGCACGTCAGGTTCAGGTTATTAAGGTGCTTGGCGGCTCAAAGAAGCGCTATGCCGGCGTTGGTGATATCATTGTCGTGGCCGTAAAGACTGCCACGCCTGCCTACGGAATCAAAGATTCAGCCGGCAAAAAAGACCACAAGAAGCAGGTTCAGCGGGCGGTTATCGTGCGCACCAAAAAAGAGCTGCGACGTCCTGATGGTTCGTACATTCGGTTCGATGAAAACGCCTGCGCGCTGATTGATAACCAGAATAACCCAAAAGGTACTCGTATTTTCGGGCCGGTTGCACGCGAACTGCGAGATCGCCAGTTCATGAAGATCATTTCGCTGGCGCCCGAAGTTTTGTGAGGAACAATGAAAACTGCCGTTGAAAAAGTTAAGACCCGACTTAAAGTGAAAGACGAAGTTATCGTCATCGCGGGTAAGAATAAGAAATCGCGGGGCGAGATTCTGCGTATCGACCGTGAAAAGAAACAGGTCGTCGTGAAAGGTGTGAACCTGCGCAAGCGGTTTGCGCGACCTACGCAAGAGAACCCAAAGGGTGGCATTGTAGAGATTGAAATGCCGATCGCGCTCTCAAATGTGCAATACTACGATTCTAAAGAGAAGAAACCGTCGCGAATCGCTTACGGTGCGGACAAAGCGGGTGCAAAGACACGCCTTTCAACCGCGTCGGGTCGCAAGAGGTCACTGGATTAATCATGGCAGCAACCACACATAAAAAAGAAAGCCCGCGGCTGCGCAAGCTGTACAGCGAGAAGTACCGCGGCGAACTGAAGCAAGAATTGGGCGTCAGTTCGATTATGCAGGTTCCGGTTTTGAAAAAAATCGTACTCAACGTCGGCGCTGGCTTTGCGGTAGCTAACCCCAAGTCGCTCGACAAAGTTGTCGCAGAGATTGCGGCAATTACAGGGCAGGCGCCGGTCAAAACGCGGGCGAAAGAAGCGATTTCTAACTTCAAGCTGCGCGAGGGTCTGGCGATCGGCGTATCGGTAACCTTGCGTGGTGATCGTATGTTTGAATTTCTCGATCGCCTGACAAATATCGCATTACCACGAGTGCGCGACTTCAACGGATTAAGCCCGAAATCATTTGATGCCAGGGGCAACTACAGTCTCGGTATAAAAGAGCAGATCATTTTTCCAGAAATATCTTTCGACGACGTTGAACAGATTCATGGCATGGACGTGACTCTGGTAATACAGTCAGAGAGCCCTGAGCATTCAGCGAAATTGCTCGAAAAGTTTGGCTTTCCGCTGAAGAAGAAATAAACAGGAACCGGTTATGGCAAAGAAATCAATGCTCATTAAGTCGCAACGTAAACCAAAGTTTACCGCGCGCAAATACAATCGCTGCCCGCTTTGCGGTCGCGCGCACGGCTACATGCGACGGTTTGAAATGTGCCGAATCTGTTTTCGTGAAAATGCAATGCGCGGTCTGATACCGGGCGTTAGCAAATCATCGTGGTGAGAAGAATATGACAAGTGATTTAATAGCTGATATGTTAACGCGCCTGCGAAACGCTGCGCGCGCCGGACACGAAAGTACAGAAGTGCGAATCAACAACACCTGCGAAAAGATTCTCAACATACTGAAATCTGAGGGTTTTATTGAAGGCTTTGTGGTCTACAAGAGCGAATCGACTCGCATGGCGAAAGTCGAGATGCGCTACCACCTGAGCCAGCCTGCGTTCTCTGCAATTGAGCGTGTGTCAAAACCCGGCCGTCGCATTTATCTGCCGTGGAAAGAGATTCGGCCGACCCGTAACAACATGGGTCTGAGTATCTTTTCAACACCAAAAGGTGTGCTTTCTGAAAAAGAAGCAAAATTTCAACATGTCGGCGGCGAGTTTCTCTGCCGGGTTTATTGAGGTCTTATGTCACGAATTGGAAATAAACCTATCGAACTGCCAGCTGGCGTCACGTTGACACCTTCCGAGGGTTCGGTCACTGTCAAGGGTCCAAAGGGTTCTCTGGTAACGCCTTTTTTTCCCGGTCTGAAACTCGAAGTTTCGGGCACCACCGCCAAGGTGAGTCGCGAAAATGACGAAAAAGATCTGCGCGCCAAACACGGACTCGTTCGGTCGTTGCTGCAGAACTGTGTGACAGGCACGAGTGCGGGTTACACGCAGTTGCTGATTCTTCAGGGTGTCGGCTATCGCGCACAGAAGAAGGGCAAAGATGTAGTCTTCAGCCTTGGCTTTTCTCATGACGTAATCTTTAAAGAGCCAGCCGATGTTTCGGTAGAGGTTGTTGAAAACACGAAAGTGAAGATCAGCGGCGTTGACAAGCAACGCGTGGGTCAGGTTGCGGCGCAGATTCGCGGCTACAAACAGCCCGAGCCGTATAAGGGTAAGGGCATTCGCTACGAAAATGAGCATGTTCGCCGCAAAGCTGGCAAAGCCGGCAGCAAGAAATAACAGAGGGTAAAATGGCATCGGTAGCAAGATTAAACCGTCAAAAGGCAAAGCGCGTGGCGCGTGTGCGGGCAAACCTGCGCAAGGGCAATCGCGCTGGTAAGCCGCGCATCTACTTTCACGTTTCGGGTCGTCATCTCTACGCACAGGTAGTCGACGATAACGCGGGAAAAACTCTCTTGTCTTGCTCTACGCTCGACAAATCGGTTCAGACGAACACGGTGAAATCATTCACCAGCAAAGAATTCTCTGCGAAGCTTGCTCAGTCTCTGGTGACTAAAATGCAGGCAGCGAATCTGAAGCTTGATGCAGGTTATATTTTTGACCGGGGTGCGAAACTGTACCATGGTCGCGTGAAGAGTTTTGCGGACGCATTGCGGGAAAAGGGAGTCAGCATCTGACGGTAAATTATGGAAGATAACAAACAATCAGGACGTAAACCCGGTGGCCGTAAAAAGAACGGCCCAAAAGAGGGCATCAAAAAGAATCTGCTCGACATCGATGGGCAGACGATAGAGCTTACGGAGCGCGTTGTCAATATGGCACGCGTCGCGAAAGTTGTAAAGGGTGGCCGCCGCTTTTCATTCAACGCGCTAACTGTGGTTGGCGACGGACAGACCTATGTTGGTTTAGGCTTCGGTAAGGCAAAAGAAGTACCAGAAGCGATTCGCAAATCAATTGAAGATGCAAAAAAGCGCGTCACCAAGATTCGCAAAAAAGGCAATACTATTCCCCACGAGGTTATCGGCCGCTTTAAGTCGGCGCGTGTGATGCTGAAACCAGGCGCGCCTGGTACCGGCATTATCGCAGGTGATTCAGTGCGGGCTGTCATTGAGCTCGCGGGAATTCAGGATATTCTCACCAAAGCGCTTGGTTCATCGAACCCGCTGAATATCGTGAAGGCCACGCTGAACGGTTTGCAGCAGCTTCGCTCTATTGATGATGTCAAAGCGCGCCGCGGCATTCCGTTGCCGGTACTTTTCGGTAACTATTCTAAAGTGCGCCGTGATGAAAAAAGGCAGGCGCTGGCCGCAGCGGCAACTGCGACTGTGACGGCACCGGCCGGTACCGTCGCGAGCTGAAGGTAAACTATGAAAAAGGTCAGAATTACACAGACGAGCAGCGCTATTCGCAAGTCCGATAAGCAAAAGGCAACGCTGACGGCCCTGGGGCTGCGGCGCATTGGTATGGCCCGTGAGCATGCGCTGACTCCGCAGATTAAGGGTATGCTGAAGAAGGTCGACTTTCTGGTGAAAGTTGAGGAGCTCTCATGAACGAACTGAAGCCTAACGCTGGTGCAAACAAGCGCCGCAAAATAGTCGGCCGCGGAACAAGTAGCGGTCACGGAAAAACCTCAGGCCGTGGTGGCAAAGGCCAGACAGCCCGAAATGGCGGCAATATACCTGCGCGCTTTGAAGGTGGCCAGTGGCCTCTTTATCGCCGCATTCCCAAGCGCGGCTTTCAAAATGCGTTTCGCAAAGAGCTGACGCCGGTCAACATTGTTAACCTGGCACGCACGATTGCAAATGGCAAGCTGACCGAAGCGGATATTGATCTTGTAACATTAAAGAAGGCGGGCCTGGTACCTAAGACTACGGTTGCGTGGAAACTGCTCGCAAAATCTGACGGAAAGCAAGTTAACCTTGCGGGCAAGAACATTAAGGTGAATGCCGTGAGCGAAGCTGCTAAAAAAATGGCAGAAGGCGCCGGCGCCAAGCTTGAAGTGATTGTTGAGAAATCGAAGGTTCTCGTTAAGCCAGCGAAAAAATAGATTATGATACGAGCCATCGTCACCATTTTTACCGTTCCCGATCTGCGCAAGAAAATCTTGTTCACATTGGGCATGTTGTTGCTCTTTCGCATTGGAGCGCACATTACGGTGCCGGGGCTTGACTTTCGCGTACTTCAAGATTACTTTAGCAAAGCGGCAGGTGGCCAGAGTGGCAACCTGACTGACTATATCGACCTCTTTGCCGGCGGCGCGTTCAAGCGGCTTTCGGTTTTTGCGTTGGGCATTATGCCCTATATTTCGGCGTCGATCATCATGCAGATCATGATGGTGGCCGTGCCATCTCTGCAACGCCTCGCGAAAGAGGGTGATTTTGGCCGCCGTAAAATCAACCAGTACACGCGCTATGGCACCGTCTTGCTCTGCGCGCTTCAGGCATATGGTATCACTGTCTATATCACTTCTTTACACTTTGAAGCCTTACAGGGCAACAAAGGCATGCTGATCCCTGGGGGCCCCGGCGCGGGCTTCACCGCGATGACTATTCTGACGATTACCGCCGGTACGATATTGCTCATGTGGATGGGCGAGCTCATGACAGAGCGGGGTATTGGTAACGGCACTTCGCTCATCATTTTTGCCGGTATTATCGCCGGCGCACCTGCGGCTCTCGGGCAGTTTCTTGGCGACATTCGCAGCAATCAGGCAGACGCAATTCTCGCTCTGATTCTGCTCGTGCTTTTCATCGCGATGATCGCAATGTCGATTCTCTTGAGCGAAGGCCAGCGGAAAATTCCTCTGCAATACGGTAAGCGCATAGTCGGCCGCCGCATGGTGCAGGGTGCGAGCCAGACATTGCCCATTAAAGTGAATGCGGCGAACGTCATGCCCATCATTTTCGCTTCGTCTCTGATGATTTTCCCGTCTCAGATCGCGAGCTACTTTGGCTCACGGTATCAGGGTTTTGCAGAGACCATTCAGAAATACCTTGCACCTGGCACGATGACCTACTTCATCATCTATATCCTTCTTATTCTGTTCTTTGCCTATTTCTATACCACAATTCAGTACAACCCCAAAGAAATCGCTGAAGCGCTGAAGAAGAACGGCGGATATATACCAGGTGTGCGTCCCGGCGCGCACACTGAAGAGACGCTCGAGCGGATTCTGAACAGAATCACGCTGTCTGGTGCAATCTTTCTCGCGTTCGTAGCAATTGCGCCCGACATCTTCATTAAGCTCTGGAGCCTCGAGAAATATTCGCAGCTTATCCATCTTTTTGGCGGTACGTCGCTGCTCATCACGGTGGGTGTGGCGCTTGATACGCTGAAGCAGATTGAAAGCCAGCTCGTTATGCGGCACTACGACGGCTTTATGGATCGCGGCAAAAAATCAGCGGGCCGTCCGCGGGTGGTTCGTTGATGGGGAACACCCCGGCACAAAAACTGCAGTTGATTTTTCTGGGCCCCCCGGGCGCGGGTAAGGGTACGCAGGCGAAGATATTTCTCGATCGCAGCGGCATTGTACAGATTTCAACGGGTGATATTCTGCGCGCGGCGGTCGCCAAAGGCACGGAACTCGGCAAAGAAGCAAAATCTTACATGGATAAAGGCGAGCTCGTACCTGATTCTGTGGTCATAGGCATCATTGAGCAGCGCATTCAGGAAAGTGACTGCGCCAAGGGCTTCGTGCTCGATGGTTTTCCGCGCACGCTCGAACAGGCGCGCGCGTTAGACAGCATTCTGCATAAACTGCAGATTGATCTTAGCCACGTGATTAATTTTGCAGTTCCCGATGAAGAGCTTGTGAAGCGTTTGCTCGGCAGGGCCGAACAAGAAGGCCGATCTGACGATAATCCAGAGTCGATCAAGAACCGCTTGCAGGTATTCAAAGAAAAAACCCAACCGCTTATTCAATACTATTCAGACAAGAAAATACTGCGCGACATTAATGGCCTGGGCACAACGGCAGAGATTGCTGCGGCTGTGCAGAAAGTGGTTGGGGTTTGATGTGGCAGTACGCATCTACACATCGAAAGAAGTTTCTCAGATCATGGAATCTGGTATGATCGCCTTCGAAACACATATGCGCCTAAAAGACCACATCAGGCCGGGTGTTTCGACCGCTGATCTAGATGAAGTGGCGCGCGAGTATATCTATTCGAAAAAAGCAAAGCCCGCTTTTCTTGGGCTTTACGGTTTTCCTGCGTGTATTTGTACTTGTTTGAATGACAGCGTTGTGCACGGAATTCCCGACAAAAAGACTGTCATTCGCGAGGGCGACGTGGTCAGCATCGACCTCGGGGTGAGCTACAATGGTTATTTTTCAGACACAGCCTGGACATGGCCGGTTGGTGAAGTCACCGAAGAAGCGCGCCAACTGATCAGCGTAACACAGCAGTGTATGTTCAAAGGCATTGCAGAAGCGAAGGTTGATAACCGCATCGGAGCGATCGGTGAGGCTGTGCAGAAGCACGCAGAGTCGAATGGCTTTGGCGTCGTTCGCCAGCTCGTCGGCCACGGAATCGGACGCGCGATTCATGAAGAGCCGCAGGTACCTAACTATGGTCGCAAGAAAGACGGAATCAAAATTCGTGCGGGTATGGTCTTGGCGATAGAGCCAATGATCAATGCGGGCACGTATGATGTATTTACAGATTCAGATAAGTGGACAGTACGAACCAAAGACGGTAAGTTAAGCGCTCATTTCGAGCATACTGTCGCAGTGACGAGTACGGGTCCGGTCATTTGTACGATGCCCAAAGGTGCAAATGTGAACGTTTTTGAGATGATGGGTTTAGAGACAGTTGGAGCAAGTGCATGAAAGTCAGAGCATCAGTAAGAAAAATTTGCCCGCAATGCAAAGTCATTCGCCGGGCGGGAATCATACGCGTGATTTGTAAATCGAATCCGCGTCATAAACAGAGGCAGAGGTAAAAATGGCACGTATTGAAGGTATTGACTTACCGAACCAGAAACGCGTTGTAATTGGTTTGACGTATATCTACGGAATCGGCGACAAAGTAGCGCACGATATCGTCACAAAGGCAGGCATACCGCTGGCAAAGCGCGTGCACGAACTGTCAGAAGAAGAAGTCGGCAAAATCAAGAAGGTGATAGATGCAGAGTATACCGTCGAGGGTGCGCTGCGTTCGAAAGTGCAGCTTGATATGAAGCGTCTGGTCGATACCGGGTCGTACCGTGGGTCGCGCCACCGCAAGGGATTGCCCGCGCGTGGCCAGCGCACCAAGACAAACGCGCGCACGCGTAAAGGGCGCCGCTTGACAGTTGCGGGTAAGAAAACCGCACCAAGCAAAGGTTGATAAAAAAGGAATAATATGAGCGAAGAAGTCAAAGAAGCAGCAGGCGAAGAAGGCAAAGCCAAGAAAGTTAAAGACAAGGGTCGTGTTCCCCGTGGGCGCGTTTACATTAACGCAACCTTCAACAACACGATCATCACGATCACTGACATGAACGGCAATTCAATCGCCTGGGCATCGGGTGGTTCGCTCGAATTCAAGGGTTCACGAAAGGCAACACCTTACGCGGCGCAGCTTGCGGCACGCTCTGCGCTCGATAAAGCGCGCGAGCGCGGGTTGCACGAGGTGGAGATCTATGTAAAGGGGCCTGGTGTAGGCCGTGAGCAGGCAATTCGTACGCTGGCTGCTTCGGGGCTGCGCGTTAGCCTCATTAAAGACACGACTCCGGTACCCCACAACGGATGTCGCCCGCGCAAAAAGAGAAGGGTTTAAGGTAACGAGGAAAAATGGCAAGAGCAATTGGACCAGCTTGTAGGTTGTGCAGACGCGAGGGACTTAAACTGTTTCTCAAAGGTCAGAAATGCATGACAGACAAATGTATTTTTAACAAAAGAAAAAACCCTCCGGGGCCACCACCAAAAAGAAAGCCCAAGATGTCGGGTTATGCAACGCAGTTGCGCGAAAAGCAGAAGGTCAAGCGTGTCTATGGCGTGCTTGAACGTCCTTTCCGTAACTATTTTGAATCGGCTTCGCGCATGCGCGGCATCACGGGCGAAAACCTGCTGATTCTGCTCGAGCGTCGGCTCGACAATTCGCTCTACCGAATTGGTCTGGCATCGTCGCGTGCACAGGCGCGCAACTTCATCGTGCACGGGCACATTCAGGTGAATGGTCGCCGCGTTGATATTCCGAGCTTCAAGGTTTCAATCGGCGATACAATCAGCCTGGGCGAAAAGCTGAAAGCGAATAAAGTTCTCGCAGAGAACGTCGAGATGTCAAAGAACGCCGGCCTGGTAGCAGACTGGATGGAGCTTTCAGAAGACGGCAAATCAGCGAAAGTCGTGAAACTACCATCACGCGAAAACGTCGACATTCCGATAAAAGAAAACGTAATTGTGGAATTGTACTCCAAATAATTGAGGGGAGAACACGAGATGGCAAAAGCAGCACCAAAAAATTTACTTAAAGGCCTCAAGCGCCCTAAATCGGCTGAATTTCAGCACGTAGAGACGCGCCCTGATTATGGCAAGTTCGTCGCCGAGCCTTTTGAGAAAGGGTTTGGTGTTACGATTGCGAATAGTCTGCGCCGCGTACTCATGTCGTACATCGAAGGCGCCGCGATCGTCGCTGTAAAGATTGAAGGTGTCAGCCACGAATTTTCAACGATGCCAGGCATCAAAGAAGACGTCACGCGCCTGATTCTGAATCTGAAGCGCGTTCGCCTCAAAATGGAAGGACAGGGCCCGCTGACGCTAGAGGTTGAGAAAAAGGGTGCCGGCGTATTGATGGCGGGTGACTTTGCGGTTTCAAACAGCGTAGAGATCATGAACCCAGACCTGGTTCTGGCGCACATGAACGAAG
>Ga0268298_10003911_pt1 | contig 14851 bp, 15 predicted proteins | sample WWTPWeurt_MetaG_FD_194462 | JGI IMG/M metagenome (GOLD analysis project Ga0268298, IMG submission 194462) | Activated sludge microbial communities from WWTP in Nijmegen, Gelderland, Netherland - WWTP Weurt | ecosystem: Engineered > WWTP > Aerobic digester > Activated sludge | place... | reverse complement strand
TGTCGTAGACGATTTCCCGAAGCGTCGTGCCCATGGGCACTTCCACCAGGCCCGTGTGCCGCACCTTGCCCGTGAGGGCGAAGACCTTGGTGCCCTTGGACTTGCCGATGCCGATGGAGGAAAACCACGCCGCGCCTTTTTGGAAAATCACCGGCACGTTGGCCAGGGTTTCCACGTTGTTGATGCAGGTGGGTTTGTCCCAGAGGCCTTTGACGGACGGATAGGGCGGCCGCGGATGGGGGTACCCCCGTTTTCCTTCGATGCTGGCGATGAGGGCCGTTTCTTCGCCGCAGACAAAGGCCCCGGCACCGAGGCGGATTTCCAGGTCCAAGGAAAAGTTCGTGCCGAAAATATTCTTCCCCAGCAGGCCCGCGCCGTAGGCCTGTTTGATGGCCCGCTCGATGCGTTCCACCGCCAGGGGGTATTCGGCGCGGATGTAGAAGTACCCGAGGGACGCCCCCATGGCGTAGGCCCCGATGATCATCCCCTCCAAGACGGAATGCGGGTCGCTTTCCAGAACGCCCCGATCCATGAACGCGCCGGGGTCGCCTTCGTCGCCGTTGCAAATGATGTAGCGCTGGTCGCTGGGCGTCCCTCGGGTCATTTTCCACTTGAGGCCCGTGGGAAACCCCGCGCCGCCCCGGCCGCGGAGACCGCTGGCGATCATTTCATCGACGGCCTGTTCGGGCGTCATTTCCAAAAGCACTTTCGCCGCGGCCTGGTAGCCGTCCTGGGCGATGTAGTCTTTGATGTTTTCCGGATCGATGACGCCGCAGTTGCGCAACACGATCTTCAGCTGTTTGGCTTCGTGTTTGTCCAAAACGAATTCCGGGATGATTTGACGCCCCACGATGTGCCTCTCCAAAAGGGCCGGCACGCGGTCGGGCGTCATGCGGGCGTAGGTTACGGTGGGCATGCCCTCCACGGTGACTGTCAAAAGGGGATCTTCGGCGCATTTCCCCAAACAGCCGCACTTCTTGGCTTCAAATTCCACGGCCAAGCCGCGCTTGGCCGCTTCCGTGCGGATGGCCTGGTAGGTGTCCCGGGACCCCGCGGCGATGCCCCCGGTGGAATGACACACCATCACCGTGGTTTTTTTCCTTTTGGCCAAAACTTCTTGTTTGATTTTCAGCAGTTCGTCGCGGGTCATCATTGGGCGTTCTCCCCCGTGTAGGCTTTGACGATAGCGGGGATTTGGTCCGCCCCCAATCGGCTGTACACTTTTTCCCCCACGGTCAACACCGGCGCTTGGCCGCAACAGCCCAAACAGCGGACTTCTTGGAGGTGAAAGTTTTTATCCGGCGTGGTTTCCCCCGGCCGAATGCCCAGGGCGTGGTGCATTTCCTGGACCAGCGCCCCGGCGCCTTTGAGGTAACAGGCGGTGCCCATGCACACGGACACCACGTGTTTGCCGGGGGGCTCCAATTTGAAATAGTTGAAGAAAGTGATGACTTCGTAGATGCGCGCGAGGGGAATCTCAAGCGTCTTGGCGACTTCAAAGGAGACGCGGCGGGGAACGTAGCTGTATTTTTTTTGGACCGCGTGGAGCACCATGATCAGGTTCCCGGGGCGGTCTTTCCAGGGACGGCAAATCGTGTCGACGTCCGTTCGAATCTTTTCCAATTCCAGCGTGTCCGCGGTCATGGCTCACTCCTTGTTCATTTGGTTCACGAGGTAGAGGATCTTTTCGATTTCCAAGCCCACGTCGATGTTGTGGACCACCACGTCGTCCTTGGGCGAGGAGAGACGCAGCGGCGCAAAATTAAGCACGCCTTGAATCCCCGCTTTGACCAATTGGTCAAAAGCCGCCTGGGCTTGGTCTTCGGGCACGGCCAGGATGGCCACGCGGGTGTCGTTTTTTCCGATGAAATCGCGCAACTTGTCGAGGGGCAAAATCGGGACGGGGGCCTTGGGGTTCACTTTCGCCGTGTCGTTGTCGAAGCCGGCCACAATGCGAATGCCCGACGTGGCGAAACCCCGGTAGTTCAAGAGCGCGCGGCCGATGTTCCCAACGCCCAAAACGACGGCGTTTTGAGGCCGCGCCTTGCCGAGCGTCACGTCCAGGTTGGTCAGGAGTTCCTGGACACCGTAGCCCCCGCGTTTGTTGCCCATCAGGCCAAAGGAGGCGAAATCCCGACGGACTTGGGTGGGAGTGACCCCGGCGGCGTCCGCCAGGTTGTCCGAAAACACCCGCACGAACCCCATCTGCCGCAGGCGCTGAAGGGCCTTGCGGTAAAGATGGAGGCGGTAGACGCTGTTGAATTGGTTTCGGCCGATCATGGATTTATTGTAACACGTTGATACATATTTTTCAACAAAAGGGATATTATATTTGCCAAAATCTGTCAGGTATTGGGCGCCGCGGGGAACCTTTATCCTGTCCGGGCGTTGTTTTAAATACGGAGGAAAACCATGAGCAAGTCCATCGAGCGGGTGTTTCATGGAGCTCCCCCCCATTGGGTGGGGAACGGCTTCAAGGTGAGCAACTATTTTCCGGCGGCGCTGGACACGGTCAAACGCATGAGCCCGTTCTTCCTTTTGGACTACCACACGCCCAAAGAGTACGCGCCAACGACCGAGCGGCGCGGCGTCGGCTCCCACCCCCACCGCGGGTTCGAAACCGTCACGATCGCTTATCAAGGGTCGGTCGCCCACCACGACAGCGCCGGCCACGCCGGGGTGATCCACCCCGACGAAGTGCAATGGATGACGGCGGGCGCGGGGATCCTCCACAATGAATACCACGAAGTGGATTTCGCTCGCCGTGGCGGGCTCATGCACATGGCACAGATTTGGGTGAATTTACCGCGGAAAGACAAGTTGACGGCGCCCCGCTACCAGGCGCTGGAGCGGGCGACCATCCCGGAAATCAACCTTGCCGACACGGGCGCGCGGGTGCGGGTGATCGCCGGGGCTCACGGCGACGTCCGGGGGGCGGCCCAAACCTTTTCCCCCGTGCAGATGCTCGACGTCCGCCTGCGGGCCGGCGGGAACGTCCCGCTCTTATCCCCCAAGACCCACAACACCACGCTCCTGGTTCTCGACGGCCGCGTGCGCGTCAACGACGCCGTCCGCGTCGAAGCGCCGAACGCCGTGCTGTTCAAGAACGACGGCGAGCGCGTCGACGTCGCCGCCGAGACGGACGCCGTGGTCCTGTTTTTAAGCGGCGAGCCCCTGGACGAACCGATCGTCCATTACGGCCCTTTCGTGATGAACACGGTCGACGAAATCAACCAAGCCATCGAGGACTACAACACGGGAAAATTTGGGCATCTGAACGATTGATTCGGGGCCGGGTTATCGGAAAGCGCCCAAAACCAGTTTGGCCCCGGCGCCGGCCAAAACACCGCCCAACACCCGGGCCAACACCGGTCTCGAACTTTGAAACGCCCCCCAGCGCCCCCCCCACAGAGCGCCCAAGACAGCGGCCGCGATCGGACCCGTCCACGTCAGTGAAAACACCGCTTCCAGGGCGGTTCCACGCCCCGCCAAACCCGCCAATGAATTGGCCAGGATAAAGAACGCCGACGCCGCCGCGGTGTTTTTCGGCTCGGCCCAACCCATGAAAAGAAGCAAGGGGCTCAAAAACACCCCGCCGCCGATGCCCAACGCCCCGGAGAGAAATCCAATCCCCACCCCCATCATCACCGAAAGCCCCAGAGCGGGAGGACGGACGTGCTTCGCCATCGACGCCGGTGACCACATCAACCGCGTGGCCGCCGCGGCAAGCGCCCCCCCCAAAAGCAGGTTATAGGCGGACGTCGAAACGGTCAATCTTCCTCCGATAAAAGCCGCCGGCAAGGATCCCGCCAGAAAAGGCGCCACCAAACGCCAATGGAAGTGACCCGCCCTCCGGTAAGCCGTCCACGCCGAAGCCGACACCAACACATTCAAGACGAGGGCGCTTGTGGACGCCAATTCCCGGGGGACCGCCAAGAGCGCCATCACGGCCAAATACCCAGACGCCCCGCCGTGGCCCACCGAGGCGTACAACGTGGCCACCCCGAACACCAGGGGAGACAAAATCCACGGGTCCATGTTATCCCCCCAACCCGCACATGAAGGATTCCCTCACGCGCACAGAATGGACATCCATGGCGTGGCGCTCAGGTTTGGACATCGCCGCCGACACGAAGGTCCGGGCGAGCGTCGCGTCGTCCGCGCCGGTTCGTAACAACGATCGAAGATCGAAGCCATCGTCGGAGGCCAAGCAAGGGGCCAACCGGCCCCGGGAAGTCAGCCGCAGACGGTTGCACCGCGCGCAAAAGTTACAGCTCAACGCGCTGATGAAACCCACTGTCCCCCGACCGCCGGGGGCTCGATGGTAAACCGCCGGCCCAAAGCCCCGCGGCGCATCGTCGGCCGGCAGGGGTTCCAACGGCCCGCAACGGGCGCGAATGTCGTTCAGGGGCAACCAACGATCCGGGCCGAAAAACCCCGTTTCCCCGATGGGCATGAGTTCGATGAACCGCACGTGCAGGGGACGATCGCGGGTCAACGCAACAAACTCGGGGATTTCGTCGTCGTTGACGCCTTTCATGACGACCACGTTGATTTTGACGGGATCAAAACCCGCTGTTGTCGCCGCCTCAACACCGGCCCACACGTCGTGAAAGGAGCCCCACCGCGTCACCCGCGCAAACCGATCGGGTTTCTGTGTGTCGAGACTGATGTTGACGCGTCTTAACCCCGCGGCGCGCAAATCCGTCGCCATCTCTGCCAGTCGAACGCCGTTGGTGGACAAAGACAGATCCTGAAGCCCCGGCAAGGCCGCCAGGCGGCGGATCAATTCCACGACGCCGGGGCGGGCCAGAGGCTCCCCGCCCGTCACGCGAAGCTTGGAGATGCCGACCCGCAACGCGACGGAAGACAGCCGGACAATTTCGTCGTCGGTCAACAGGTCCTCGCTCGGAACAAATCGGCCTCCGTTCGCCGGCAAACAATAAACACACCGCAAATTGCATCGGTCCGTCACGGAGAGACGGAGGTAATCAACGACGCGGCCAAAGGAGTCCCGCAACGGGGTCATCGCGCCGCCTCCGCCGAACGAAATTCGTCGGGCGTGTCCACATCCAAAAAGCTCGCGCCGGCCGGATCGACCCGGGCGACTTCTTCCTCGGAATAGAACCGCGTCCGTACCCGGGGGTAAAGCTCCACGCACGGGGCGCGCTCCTGCTTCAGGAGCGTTTCGATGGGCGCGGCGCAACGTTGGGAGTAAAGGGCGCACAGCGTTTGAAATTTTCCTTTCCACACCGGGACGACCGCGTCATGACCTTCCGTCGCCTTGGCGAGCGCCGTCACCAGCACCGGCCGCAGAAGAGGCATGTCGCAGGCGGTCACGAACACCCACTCCGTGTCGGCCGCGCGCAGGGCCGACAACACGCCGGCCAAAGGATGACGCCGTTCCACGCTGTCCTTTAACACGGGAACCGAAAGACCGAGCGCCGCGTAGATCCCGGGGTCCTTGGCCAACACCTTCCGGGTTTCGGCCACCGGCGCCAACAGGTCCGCCATGTGGGACAAAAGGGGGCGGCCCTCCCAGAGCGCCAGGGCTTTGTTGCTCCCGAACCGGGAGCTGAGCCCGCCCGCCAGAATGAACGCGGTTACTTCAGCCATCGAAATTTCACCATCGTTCCCGGTTCCAAAGTCTTGACCCCCGCCGGGCCCAAGGCCAGGGCGTTGGCGCGGCAGGCCATGCCCATCATGGCCGACCCCTGGGGGCGGATGACCGTCAACCGATACCCCGCGGGGGACTCCTGGGCACGGCAGAAAATATACTGTTGCCGATCGGCGTCCTTGCTGTATCCGTTGTCCAGGATCCCTTCGAGGTGGTAAGGCGGGTGGGAGGGCCGATGGCCGCGCATTTTTTCCAAAGCCGGCCGGACAAACTCTTCCGCGCACACCAAGGCCGCCACGGGGTTCCCCGGCAATCCGAACACCGGCCTATCGCCCACCCGCCCGAACAACAACGGCTTGCCCGGCTTGATGGCCACTTTCCAAAAGATCTCCCGAAATCCCAAGGAGCCCAACACCGCCCGCGTGTGGTCAAAATCCCCCACGGACACCCCCCCGCTAATGAGCAACAGGTCCGATTCCGCCAGCGCCTCGGTCACGGCGCGGGCGATCTTGGCCGGGGCGTCGGGGGCGATGCCCGTCCAACGGACCGTGGCCCCCCACCGGGAAACGGCCGCCGCCAGGGCCGGTCCATTGGACGCGCGGATTTGACCCGGAGCGGGCGCGGTCGATGGGTCCACCAATTCGTCCCCCGTGGAAAGTATCCCCACCCGCGGGCGTCGAATCACCGGCACAGTCTCAAAACCCTGATAAGCCAGACAACCCATTTCGTAGGGGCGCAAAAGAGCGCCGCGGCCGAGAAGGGGCGCGCCGGCGTTTTGGTCCTCCCCGCGTCGACGAATGTTTTCCCCCGTCGTGGGCGGTCGACGGAATTGAACGGACCCGTCGCCCAAAATTTCCGACAACTCCCGCATCACCACAGCGTCCGCCCCCAGCGGGACGGTCGCCCCGGTCATGATCTTGACCGCCTCTCCGGTGGCCAGGGGTTCGGGGCGACGGCCCCCGGCCCGGACCACCTCCCGCACACGCCGGGGGGACGACCCGTCCACGCTTCGCACCGCGTATCCATCCATGGCGGAATTGTCAAAGGCGGGGGAATCTTCGCGCGCGGTCAAATCTTCGGCCAACACCCGGCCCGCCGCCTCCGAAAGGGGGGCCTGTTCCGACGGAAGAACGCCGATGTTCTCCAAGAGAAGCGCGACGGCCCGTTCGGGAGTGATCACGATCGGGAGTCCCCTTCGAAATCGATTTTCCAAAAAGGCGCGTCTTTCTTCACCTGTTCCACCACCCAGCGCGCGGCCGCAAAGGCGTCGGCCCGGTGCGCCGTGGCGCAGGCGACCAGAAGGCTGATCCCTTTGACCGGCACCCGGCCGTGGCGGTGCAAGAGCGCCACCCGCGCGTTGAACTTCCTTTCGGCCCGGGACGCGACCGTTTCCAAAACTTTTCGCGCCATGGGCACGTAGGCCTGGTAGCGAATGGCCCGAAGGGGTCGTCCGTTTTCGCTCCCGCGCACCGCGCCCGCAAAGAGTACCCAGGCCCCGTGACGGGCGTCCCCGAACCCCCGCAAGGCGCCCTGCGGCGCGAGGGATTTTTGTGTGATGACGACGCGGGCCACATCACCCCCCGCTCACGGGCGGCAGCACGGCCACCTCGTCGCCGTCGGCGACCGGCGCCGAGCGATCGACGAACTCGTGGTTCACAGCGAAACGAACGCCCTTGAGTTTCCCGCGCAGGCCCGCGAACAATTCGTGATCCAGGAATGATTGAAGCGTCGTTGGGGCGGACAGCGTCCGCCGGGCCGATCGACGCCCCGCCCAATCCGCCGACTGGGCAAAAAACAAAACCTTAACGGCCACGAAACCCCCTTCGGCGATAATGGCCGGAGCGCCCGCCTTTTTTTTCCAGCAAAAGAATCGGTCCAATGGTCATGGACTTGTCGACCGCCTTGGCCATATCGTACAGGGTGAGACACGCCGCGGTGACCGCGGTCAACGCCTCCATTTCCACGCCGGTTTTTGCCGTGGCGGTCGCGGTGGCGGTCACGCGCACGCGACCGGGACCGAAGGCGAACCCCATGGTCACCGACTCCAAGGGCAGGCTGTGGCAGAGGGGGATCAGCACGTCCACTTTTTTCGCCGCCATGATTCCGGCCAGCCGCGCCGCCGCGAAGGCATCGCCTTTGGGCCCCCGCCCGGATCTTAAAAGCCGCAGACACGCCGGGGTCATTTGAATTTCTCCCCGGGCCGTGGCGTCCCGGCGTGTGACGGGTTTGTCCCCCACGTCCACCATCCGGGCTTGACCCCGCCGATCCATGTGCGTTAGTTTCACCGTTTTAATTCCCTCCAATAAAAACGCCCGCCCCGGGAAATAGGATGGGAGCGGGCGCGCGATCGAGCCGGTCTCCTTTCCAAACACGGGAGGCCGGGGCCTTTCGGTCCCGACCCGTCGGCCCGGTTCCCGTGACGTCGGTTTTAGGGAACAGGGCTCGGAGCGATACTAGGATTTGAGCGTTGCGTCGACCTCTTTTTTCACCTCGCTGACTTCCTCGTTGGATTCTTTTAATCCGGATTTAAACGCGTGCAAGGATTTGCCGATGGACCGGGCCACCTCCGGAATCCGTTTGGCCCCGAACAACAGAACCACCACGCCAAAGATCAGGAGAATCTCTTGCGTTCCCAAACCGAACATAACGCCTCCCTTTGCCCTACCACTCCTCGCTGGGAGCGGACAGGGTCCATAGATACTTCACCAAATCGTCGATCTCTCGATCGTCCATCACCCGTCCCCAGGCCGTCATACGCAGGGGGGGCTCGGGATCGTTCAAGTCGGCAGGCACAGAACGGCGTCCCTCCCGAATCACCTTGGCCACTTCTTCCTGCGTAAACCCGTCGCGAACCTTTTGAATGGGCGGAACTTGCCCGCCCTGAGCGTTGATGTTGATCACGCCGCCTTTTCCTTCGGGCCCGTGGCAAGTCGCGCACCCGAACCGCGCGAACGTCCGCGCGCCGCGCTCCTCCGGCGTCTTAAGATCCGGCACCCCCCCGCCGAGGGACAGGCTGTGCCATTGGGAAAGAGATTTCATTCCGTTGCGGTTTTTGTCGGCGCCGTCCCAGACCGCGAAGGCGACGGGCACAAGGGTTTTGTCCCGAAAAGCGAACCCCTCGGGGCTCGACAAACGTCGTTGAAAAACCACGGACCACGTCCCGTTTTCCCAGCGGGCGACCGCCGTCACGTCCTGCGTTTGAGCGGGCGTCAACGTGCCGAACCCTTCCGCGAACAAGTTCTGGGCGGCCGCGGTTGAAAACACGACATGTTCGTGGATCGCCCCCGGTCGGTAAAAATCCGAATAGGCCTTCTCGTAGCGCTCCGTCGTCACGTTCGCGGCCCGCCAATGCCAGAGGTTCACCGGACGGCCTTTGTCGCCCATCATGGGCGAGGGCAACGGGCCCACTTGGGCGGGGAACTGCACCGCGCACGCGTCGGAAAATCGGCCCCCGTAGTCCAAGGTGGCATTTTGTGTCACATCGGCCCATTGAAGCCGGACGAACAGCGTGCCTCCCGCCACCAGGCTTCGCACGTCGACCGTCTGCGTTGTTCCACCGCCGTGGGGCGTGGAGTACGTTTGCGGCACCAGCGGAACGATCGCCGCGCGCGCTTTCTTCCAGGCGCGGTCCCCGGGGTCCGAGGGGAATCCCGCGACCGACCGGACGGGAACGACGATTTCGGCGGCGGCCGCGCCGACGGCGGCGAAAATTATCGCGGCAACGGCTGATTTAAGAGTCCGCATGTCATCTCTCCTTCTTCGGCGTTTTCGGGCCGGGGCTCCCAGCGGGAGACCGGCCTGACGGCGGGCGCGTGGATTTTAAACACTTCCCGGCACAGGTGGTCCGTGAGGGCGGCGTAAAACGGCGGCGGTGACACCTGGGCCAATTTTCCCGCAAAGGCCGCCACCCCCGGCGCCAACCGTTGCACCACGAAATCCTCCAGGGCTTTGGCCGTAACGTCGCGCTGTTCGCCCCGGTTTTGATCGGCGGCGTGTTTTCCCTTCACGAACAAAAAGGACACAAAAGACAAGGCGACGGCCAAATGGTCCGGTCGTTCGCCCGGTTCCGGATCCACGCCAAAAGCGCGGTAGAACCCCGCCATGTCGGCCATCTGGCGGGCCTGCTCGAAAGGATTTTCCACCAGATGGAGCGTCAAGTCCTGGGGACACGCCGGCGCCGGGCCAAAAAGCCGGAAATAATCTTCGGCCAGGTCCGCCGATGACGCGGGCGGCAACGAGCAACCGCGCCGGGCGGCTTCTTGCCGTACGGGCGCGAATCGCACGTCCCATGCCGCGTCCGGGTTTTCGAACCCGAGAGATAGAAATTGAAACAGGGACGCCCGTTCCAAGGACATCTCCACGGCGCTCACGTCACGCTCTTTCGCAGGACGTTCAACTCCTTGTCCCGCAGGGCCCGGAACACCACGGGCTCTTTGACCGGCACGGTGACCAGTTCCTTCCCGTCCTGGTAGCCCGTGGCGTTCCCGTTTTGAACTTTAAACGAATCCACCCAGTGGTCCGTGGAGCCGAAAAGGGAGAGGAGCCCCACCAGCTTGGGGTCTTGCGCTTTGTAGAGCGCGATGGCCTTTTCCACGTTCGGCCCAAAGATCTGCTTCAAATAGGCCGGGTCCACGTGAATGGGCGGGATGTAATAGACGTTCGGGCCCGTGCCAAACTGGGCGTAAAGCGGCAGCGCCACCTTGGCCACGTGGACCAGATAGTCCATGGGATTGTCGGCGTCGGCTTTTTCCGGCGGGTGGATGAAACCGGTCATGCGGATTTTTCCAATGCAGGTCTGAACACACCGCGGGGCGATGCCCTTCTCGATCAACGGGTAACAAGCGATGCATTTTTCCGATTTGCCCGTGTGGGCGTTGAACATAGGTTTTTTATAGGGGCATGCGGCCACGCATTCCTGATAACCCCGGCAGCGCTCCTGGTCAATCAAGACGATGCCATCTTCGGGGCGTTTGTAAATCGCCTGGCGGGGGCAGGCCGCCAGGCACGCGGGGTTGTTGCAATGGTTGCAGATGCGCGCCAGATAAAACATCCAGGACTTGTGGGGCAGTTCGTAGGTGGCCTTTTCTTCGATTTTGTGGGCCACTTCGTCCTCCCCCAGGTTCGGGTGGGACCAATCCTCCTCCGTCGGCAAATAGCCGTTGACGGTCTTTCCTTCAGGCGTGGATTCGAACACCGTCTTCCCGAGATAAACGCCGTTTTTCCAGGCACCGGGACCGGTTTTTTCGAGCGTGTTGACGTCCCACCCGGTGGGATAAAAGCCGTAGGGCTTCGTCTCCACGTTGTTCCAAAACATGTACTCCTCGCCTTTTCCCGAAGTCCAGGTGGTTTTGCAGGCCACCGTGCAGGTTTGGCAAGCGATGCATTTGTTGGTGTCGAAGACGTAGGCGATTTGCCGTTTGGGGGGTTTGCCCTCGTACTTGTAAAACTGATCCCGGCCGATCTGCCAGTTAAATCTCTTAGGCATTGAACCCTCCCTTCAAATAAGTCTTCATGGCATCGCTCTCGTAACCCGGCCGGTACCCCAAACGCGCCGGACGCCAAAGAGCGTGGTCCACGCCGCCCGGTTCGGCTTTGGTGATCTTGACGAAGGATTCCTTGGGCGCGCCCGTCGTGCAGTGGATGTCCGCGGCGAAGCCTTTGCCGATGGTTTGGCCGAACATGTCCTTTCGCGCCAGGCTTTCGGTTTGGAGCGTCGGCTTCAACCACGCCCGGGTCGCCGACTGGTGGGACCCGGTGCGAAACATGGCCTGGTACCCCGTCCGCGGGTTGCGGGCCAGTCCATCGGCGTTTTTCGCCTGCCCCTCGACACTGCCGTAGGTGGCCACGTACATATGGAACCAGCTGCGGGCGATGCCCCGGGGAATGCCCTGGTAATAGCGAATCCGCATGAGGGACCGATGGACTTTGTAGTCCTCGGGTTTTTTCTGCCAGCCTCGGAAGGGCCGATCGGAGGGATCCCCGTCCACATGGACGTAGTCGCCGTCCTCCAACCCCAGGGCGCGGGCATCGTCGGGATTTAAATCGACGTATCCTTCCCCCACCCACGGCATGCGTTTGTCGCGGCGATGGATGTCGCCAAAAGGTCCGAACCAGACGGCAATGATGTCCAAATCCACCGGCATGGTGTGCACGCCGTGTCGGAATTTGGGCGTGATGTAAATGTGCGAAAACCCGTCCTTGCGCAAGGGGTGCGCGGTTTTGATCACATCGGCGGGGGCGAGAATCACGTTGCGCACTTGCCGGGTTTCGGTTCCCAAATCGTCTTTTTTGAACCCATAGTCGCGAAGCTGTTTGGGCCGGATCAAGTCTTTGGCCCCGCAGACGATGACGTTGGGCTCGTAGGGTGTGCCGTCCACGGGCTCCCGGTGGACGGGAATGTTTTCGCCGTATTCCAAAAACTCGTCCTCGTCCCGGTAAAACTCCAGCCGGCCCGACTTCGTGTAATGCGCTTCCTTGTCCACCGATTGTTCATGACCCATGTACTTGGGATAGGTGCGGGTCATGAGGAGGGCGGGAATGCCTTTTTTGGCGTTGGCGTGGACCTGGTCGATTTTGTAACCCTTGAGCGCGGAGGAGTTGTCGATGATTCTTTGCAAATAGACTTCCACCCGATCCTCATGGACAAACTTCCAATAGTCGATGAACCGGCGGTCTCCGGTGACTTCCGCCAGCGCCTTGCTCACGCCGGCCAACACCTCGATGTCGCCGCGGGTGTCGTGCAAACGTTTCAGGGGCGTTTTGGGGAATATTTGGAAGAAGGGGTTGGTGACGGCCGCCGTCATGTCCGGGTATTTAAATTCCCCCCAGGAATCGACGCCGAAGGCCACGTCGGAGTATTCGCAGGACGCCGTCCACCACCAATCCGTGGCGACGATCATCTCGATTTTTGGCAGGGTGTTGACCACGACGTCGTGGTGCCATTTGAGGTTCCCCAGAATTGAGTTGCCGTTGGAGAACCACATGGATTTGGTGGGTGTGGGCATGTGGGACTTTCCGGTGAACATCTTGTTGCCCACTCGAAGGGGGCGGTCGCCGTAGTTGAAATAGTGGGCCGACTCGTACTTCGAGTAATAGCGGGTCTTGGGCGTTTTCGCCGGATCCAATTCCGGATGAAACGGATCCTCCAACAAATACGTCGGCAAACCGTTGAAGTAAGCGCCCCGGTAATTGCCGGCATAGGAACCGATGTTGCCGCCGGGGAACCCGATGTTTTTTGTCAGCGCGCAGACCAGGAACGTGAGTCGGTCCTTCAGGTCGTTGTTGTAGAAGTGGTTGGGCCCCATGCCCACGGCCACCAGGGTCTTCATTTTGTTCTTGGCCATTTCCCGGGCCAACCAGAGGACGGCGTCTTTATCCACATGGCAAAGGTCGCTCACGACTTCGGGCGTAAAGTGAGACGCGTGCTGTTTGAGCAAGTCAAAGACCGGTCGGACGGTGATTTCTTCCCCCCCGACGGTTTTAATTTTGAAGGTTCCCTCCAGGGCCCAGTTCCCGGCCTGGGCGGCTTCGTCCCGGGACAGGGCTTGGACGCGCCCCGTGGCCTGGTTCCAGACGGTGTAATCGCCCCACTCCTCGCGCAGGGCTTCCGTGATGATTTGTTTTTCCTGGGTGATGGGCAGGCCCGCTTTTTCGCCGGCCTTAAGCACTCGGGTTTTTTCCAGAATTTTGTTTTTGTATCCCGGGATCACGTCCTCGGGTTTCAGAAGTTTGAGCGTGTCGAGGCGCACCAGGAGCGGCAGGTCCGTGTGGCCTTTGACAAATTCGTCGTCGTAAAGTTTTTCCGACATCAGAACGTTCGCGATGCCCAAGGCCAACGCCGGGTCGGACCCGGGGCGAACCACGATCACCTTGTCCGCCTTGTTCGACGTGGACTGGTATTCGCAGGCCACGGTCACGACCTTGGTGCCTTTGAGTCGCGCCTCGGTCAACCAATGGGCGTCGGGCATCTTGGTCGAGATCCAGTTCATCCCCCAGCAAATGACCATGTTGGCGTTTTCGGCGTTGGCCAAATCGAATTCCATCGTTTGGTGGCCGCACGTCATGGTGTGGCCCGGCGGCAGGTCGGTGTGCCAGGAATAGCTGTCCCACACGCGGCCGCCGAGAGCGTCCTCGGGGCCGACGCCGCGGATTTTGGCGTCCAGAAGCGCCAGGGAGTTGGTGAACCGGTTCATGCCGAAAATCCGCGTGGCCCCCAAGAGGGGCATGCCGCCCCGGTGCTTGAGCGCCTGGACCCCGGCCCCATGCATGGCCTCCACCATGGCGGGGTCGTACCCCTGTTCCAGAAGTTTTTTTGCGCCGTCGTCACCGTTGTAGGCGCGGGCGATGTTGTCCAGGCTCCGAGCGACGATCTTGAAGGCTTCGTCCCAACTCACGCGGACGAAAGGCTCCTTGCCGCGCTGTAGATATTTCGAGTCCACCTTGCCGTCGGCGCCCCGCGGATACCCCGCGTCCACCCAGGCTTTGAACCCTTGCCGGACCGCCGGGTACTTCACCCGCCGCGGTCCGTAAATCCGTCGGATGAGCGCCAGGCCCTTTTGGCAACAACGCGGATCCCACCGATGGGAGGCCTTGGTCCCGTAGATGTCTTCGGCTTTGCCGTAACCGTAGGAGGGGCCGAGATACACCACCACGCCGTTTTTCATGTAGGCCTTGAGCAAACAGTTGTGGGTGTCGTTGGGCGCGCACAAAAAGGTGAACCACTCGTCGGTGGCCGCCATGTCCCGGTAAAGCTTTTCCCAATTCCGGTCGGGATAGAAATCGAGGGGATTGTCCACGCCGGCGACGGGTTTGAGAAGGGCAAACAACGGGTCGGCGGCCATCAGCGCGAAGGCGCCCACGCCCGCCTGTTTGAACAGTTCCCGCCGGGTGACTTTCTTTTCAAACAGATCCATAAGGCGCCTCCGTTGTCAGCGTTTCACGCGCTTCGTCGCAAAGACGGAAGCGTTTTCCAGAGATTGAAGACAAAAAATCCGACGCCCACGGCCTGCACGGTTCCGCTCAAGCCGAGCGCCCAATTCCAGGAGGTCGGCCGCATCTTATTCAAAGCGAAAAAAATAATCATGCCCGCGAGGCCGGCGTTGGCCATCCAGAAATGCGCCCAGGCCAACCGCGGAGAAAACAGCGGCCGCCCGGAAAAGCGAGGGATCACGTGGTAAGCGACACCAAAAACAAGAAACGACAACCAGCCGAGGACATTGGTGTGGGCGTGTGTGG
>Ga0268298_10003910_pt1 | contig 14855 bp, 7 predicted proteins | sample WWTPWeurt_MetaG_FD_194462 | JGI IMG/M metagenome (GOLD analysis project Ga0268298, IMG submission 194462) | Activated sludge microbial communities from WWTP in Nijmegen, Gelderland, Netherland - WWTP Weurt | ecosystem: Engineered > WWTP > Aerobic digester > Activated sludge | place: Netherlands... | reverse complement strand
GCATCCAGCATGTCTGTAGTTGTTTTTGTCGTCATGGTCATTTGCCTTTCTAGTGGTTGTCATTGACCCGACCTTTTGACACAATTCATTTTACAGACTCGCCAAATTTAACAACCATGTCTGCAATGGAGTTAAATGTTTCAACTGTTGGAAACGGGTGTTCAGGAGTCGGAATTGTGAAAACTTCGGCAGCTACTTTCTTAGGTGACGAATACACAATACTGATTCCCTTCTCTGCCAGAAAGCGTCTTACTAGTCTTTCTCCCTCTCGGCCTCGTGCAGCAATTGATGCCTCGCTGTTATCGAATGGCACATCAATGGGTTGGTCACCAAGCCAAAGATTGAAAGATGCTGTTCCTACGATACTTAACCCCAAAGCTAGAACTGCATCCTCCACTGACCGACCAGTGTTTGGATAAATCTCGACCATGCCGACAGCTGTTGCCGGATCAAGACCGAAAGGATCTACAGCGGAAATGGGGGAGTTGCTGGCATACGCATATAGATTTAGGCCTGCAGAATATCCAATAGGATCAGCCTGCAAGAACCGCCCTAACTTCGGCGAGTAATAGCGCATCTTGTAGTAGTAGAGCCCTGTCTCGCTGTCATACCGTTGACCGGTATAACCATGACTGGTTCCACTCATACTGGGAGATTCGCCATAAGGGCTGTACTTGAAGCGATTCAAGACAGCACCAAAGGCGTCAGTTGTGGCAATCACAGAACCCTGATGATTTCCGTGGAAATAGGTTTTTGTCCCTCCACTGCTAATCTGAATCAAGACTTCATCGAGACCGGGACCATAAACAAAGCGCTGCTGGAGCGTGTTCGTGGTTCCGTCATAGTCGGCCAGCCGTTGCCAGCCACAGTAATAGAAATTGGTCTTGGTACCTCCCACATTCTTTTGCCGCTGCCGCAAAGCAGGATCATAGAGATAGTCTGCAATAATGGCGTTTGTGCCGGCGTTTCGAACACGAGTCATCATCCTTTCGGTGTTGAACTCGTATTTAAAGACACCGTCGTTGGTCAGGTTTCCATCGGTGCTATAGCTAAACCCAACGCCACCAACAGTTGGATACTGATTGATGTTATTAGCCATGCCATAGGAGACTGTGCCGGGAACACCAGGAGTCCAGCGGAAATTCGCCGGGTCTGAAGTCCGCTGCGAAAGCATCTGCCCAACGCTATCAAAAGCATAGCTAAAATTGACACTGGAGCCAACAAAGTTGTGCAAAAGCCCATTGAGGTCGTTGTCCTGCTCAAAGCCATAGCTAGTCGAGCAGCCATTCTCATAAATGAGCTTGGTACGGCGTGAAAGCGCGTCGTACTGGAACTGGACAGCACTAGTACCGGCTCCATTAAGCTTGATATCGGTGAGACGGTTCAACTGGTCAAAGACTCGATCAATAAAGTACCCATCAGGATAAGTAGTCCTGGTGAGGTTTCCATTGGCATCAAGCTGATGGGTAACAGACAATCCATCTGGGTATTGCTCCTTGTAGAAGCGCCCAGCGGTGTCATAGAAGTTGGTGAACGCTCCAGAGCTGGGGTCTCCAGCGACCACTGGAGTACTGACGGTCACTACCCGACCTGCGATGTCATAAACAGTTGTGACCGTTGGCTGACCGCTAGGCGTTTTCGTCTTGACGCGGTTCAACTCATCAAAGGTCAGAGTGAAGGTCGCACCAGACCGCGTGACCATGGTGAGCGGGTTGCTGTTGCCGTCTCGGCTGGTAATCTGCTCGAACGTCGCATCGGGATAAGTGGTTTTCTCAGGACGGTCGTGCCCATCGAAAGAATAGGTAGTGAGGTTGTTTCGAGCATCCTTGATGGTTGCCACCTGCCCGTTATCCCGGTAGGTGTAGGTAACGGCAGTAATTTCAGCAGGGTCCTTGACACTTGAGATGCGATTGGCGTCATCGTAGATGCGCTCCACAACTCGGCCTAGAGCATCAGTAACTTTCCAGAGCCGCTGCAAGGAATCGTACTGCACGGTGGTGACAGCCCCCTGAGGATCCGTCATGGTGAGCACCTTCTTGTCGGCGCTGAAGGTCGCCTGTAAAGTCTGCCATGGGTTCTCAGGATCGCTTGTCTGCTTCTCCACCTTCGTGATATCGCTGTTGTGGTCGTAAGTAAACTTAGTCAGAAAGCTGAATGGAGAGGGAGCAGTCACCTGTGTAACACGACGAAGTACATCAAAGTCAATCGTCGAAGTGTTGCCTCTCGGGTCCTGGACAGTAATCACATCCCCCCTTGAGTTGTGAGTAAAATTCACCGTCAGGTTCAGGCGGCCTGCGCCAAAATCTGCCACAGTCGACAGGAGCTTCTCCGTGCTGGCATCGTAGCTGTTTTGAGTGACGATTCCATCAGGAGATGTAACGGTCAATACCTGCCCCCGACCGTTGTACGTCATTGTGACCGTAGACGAACCAAGTCCAGTGACGCTAGGAGAGACGACAGTCAGCAAGTTTCCATTTGCAGGGTCATAATTCAGCGTTGTTACTCGGCCCATGGGGTCAGTGGCTGTTTTCAGCCCGTTCCATGTGGCGTCGTAGGAGAGAGATGAGACGATATCGGAAAGACCAGACCCAGGCTTGGCCTTCAACGTGGTCTGAGTGACGCGATCTTTGACGTCATAAAGAAACTCGACAGAGTTACCCTCGGGTGCAGTCGACTTCTTGACGCGAGCTCGTCCATCGAAGACAGTCGTCGAGATCTTGCCGACCTGATTGATTGTCTTGACCGGCAGACCATACACCCCGTTATAAATAACGGATCCCTTGCCATTGGGATTCACCTCCTGAGACCTTGAACCGGCAAAGAAATATTGCCAGAGATTGGACTGATAGTCCCGCTGCTCCTTGACCCTGTCTAGGGAGTCATAGGTATTTGTGGAAATGGCTACGGTCGGATTGGCCGGGAAGAAATGCTTCGTCATCCGTCCTGGCAGATCGTACTCAAATGTCCAGCTCTTGCCGTTCGGGTCTACCACCGCGGTAAGGTTCTTGCTTCCATCCACGGTGTAGCTGACACTGCGCCCGGTGCCATCGGAAACGCTGGTCAAGCGATCCCCTGTGTAGCTCAGGGTCAAAGTACGTCCTAAGCCGTTAGAGACGCTAGTCAGCTTGCCGCTGGTATAGGTAAAGGTGACGGTGACTCCAAACGGTGCCACCCAAGTCGAGATCTTGCCGGTGGAGTCAAAGTTGAACTCCGTGCCGCCAAGGGTCTTGTACTTGTAGGCTCCGCTGACGAGAGTCAAAATGCCGTTATCAACTCGCGGTGGGGTATAGCTGCCGTCGCGAAGCTTGATGAAGAGCATTGACTTGCTGCCGGTTGAGACCATCACCGCGTTATCAATCAGGTTATCAATGAACCACTGAGAAGCCAGGGCGCAAGTGATGTACTTCGAGAACGGCTTGGTAAGATCGCGCTGAATATCGACAGCGACATAAAGCTCGGCAATTGCAGCAGCAGCGCCTATAATGGAATGGGTGCCCATACCCATCAAGGCATCGGTTCCCTTTTGAGCGAACATCTGGAAGTTGTGCTTCCAGCCAAGCCCCAGAGGTCCATCCTGGAAGCGATAGGCGGAGTTGTAGGAGCGGGAGAAACCCAATCCATAGGGGAAGCCCATGCTGCCCACGTTGATGTCAGCCTGGTTCAGCAGGTAATCACCTGTGAGCATGTCGATAGGCTCGGAAGAGGTTACCGGGTGATAACCGAGACCGCCTGTTCCCTCGGTTGGGAGGGTGTGCCAACCAAGCCCAGTGTCCGTACTTCCCAACGATGGCTGGAAGAGATCGAAGGTGCCACCGGATCCACAAGGGGGCAGTTCCCACCAATAAAGAAATAGGAAAGGTAGCCTTTCCAGCCCCTGCGAACAGGTTCCGCTTCCGCCTTTCAAGCCACCCTGAATAATCCCGAAAGTTCCGAATGTCGGAATGGCATAATAGCCAAAGCCGGTCCAGGAGCCGCGAGTGATCTGCCCGTCTTCAGGGATACCGACGCGGTAGCCGTTGTCAATCCACCAGGACTTGATGTCATCCAGGTCGGTGGAGACATAGTTCGTCAAGTTCGGGCGCACATTAGCCACCCAGTTCGACGAAGATGCATCGTAAATCTTCTGCCCAGCTGAGTTCGCGATATCAATCAGCGGAGTGGTACTCACACCGTCGATCTTGGCAAACTGGTTGAAGATCTGCGTTTCCATCGCCACACCATGCATTGCAAGCACGGTGTCGTTGGTCGAGGCATTGTCGTAGTCGTTATCCAGAGCGCCGGTGCTCCATTTCACCATTCCGATGTTGGTATAGGGAGTGTCGAACCAGCCGATGATGCCGGCGGCATGGTGATTGGCAGTCGTGCAATTGGTCATGCGATTGATGATGTTGGCAAGCTGAGTGCCTGACGCATCCCACATCTTCCAGGTCGCGGCCATTACTTCTCCGACGACCGCTTCTGAGTCTGCAGCCAGTCCGGTTGCTAAGTTGGCCTTGTCTTTCCGACTATGAATACTGGAAGCTGAAGCTCCGGTATTACCAAACGAGTGGCAAAGCAAGTAAGGCTTCCCTTCCCAGATCTGGTACCAGACTGCTTGGTCAGCCCAGGTATAGGGATAGGGGTGAACAATCTCCAGCAGGACCGAGTTCCAAGACCCCGGAGTCTGTGCCGAACTGGTAGCAATCAACGTGCCATCCAGACGCAACTCCGCCTCATGGCTTGCATTGAAGAACAAGGTCATGCGCTTGCCGGCCAGGTCATCCGAATAGAAAGTCTCGTCGATGGTGTCATAAAGGACGCGCATCGTCGTCTTGTAAGACGAAGGAATCGACGTCCAGACAGTCGGAGTCGAGCCAGGCTTCAGGAATGGGTGCGCAGTCTGACGCAGCGGAGTAGCCGCATCGTACTGGTTAATTGTCCGCCCACCAAGGATTTCATCCAGAGTGGCGCCGTGAGCATTGGTCTTCATCCAGGAGACCAGATTGTTCGCCAGCGTGTCCAGATTGTTCCGGATATTGGTCCGGTTCATGTTCTGGACATAATCGGCAGTAATCGTGGCGCCGGAATTGGCATCAGACAAGAATGTCGCGGCATTGTAACCCATTGCCGTTGCCAGGTTTGTACCGGCAATCGTTGTATAGGTCTTGAGTGCAGGGTCAAAGACATAGTCTGTGCCGGATATCGTGACAACCACCCAGGTGTGGCTGAAGTCCATCACCCACTCTGTGCCGTTGTATACTGTCGTCACCGGCACAAGGCAGTTGGCCAAGAAGTTCGAGGCAGAGAACACATTAGCGGGGTCCGTACCAAGCCAATCGGCAGCCTGAGCGCCATTCATGCGCAATTCGCCGTTTACATAGTTGGCTGTGAAGCCCGCCTGACGCAAGAGCTGAACCATGAGATCAGCCTGGTCAAATGAGTTCCCGAAACCGTCAATAATGGCTCCTACAGCGCCTTTCTGCAAGCCATACGTGACATGGTTCTCGATGTTGTTGAACACCCACTCGTAGATCAAATCCACGTCATTGCGCAGAGCGCGGGTCAATTCGACGATGTTTGCCGGTCCGGCAACTGTGTTTGAGGCAAAGCCGGGAGCGAACGATTTCACTTCCGCACCAAAGGCCAGGGGTCCAGCTCCTTTGGGTGCCTTGGGGTTATAGACTCGGTCAGGCAAGGGACGACTCTCAATGCGTCCTTTTGCTGTAGCAGGGTCAATGGGCTGCTGCCGTGGAATCGGTCCCCATTCTCCTGGTTTCAACTTCTGGGGAGGAACTGGTTTTGCCGCTGCAGCACCTTGATTGTTCGACTGGTTGTTATCTATGGTAGCCATATTCTTGGTTTCCTGATTTTCTTGGTTTGCTGAACTGGTCGAAGAAAAACTCCCGCTTTCTGATTCGGCGGGAGTCTGATTTTGGTCTTGCATAATCCGCTCCTGCTATGCCATCACAATCGACGTGCGGTTACCCGCGTCATCGAGGTTGTGGGTCTGCGATTGACCATTGGTCAGGTTGACATTCGTCAGCCGACCTCTTGTGTCCATGACAAAATCGGTGCCGGGCATGTCCTGCACACCAAGCTGCGGAGCAGCCTGATAGACATTGGTCATGCCGCTTAAGTCTTGGAGCGAGCCCCAAATGAAGGGAGCTGCCTGATAGGCGAAGGTGCCTAGATCGAAGGTCTTTGTAGCCATATTGCTTCTCCTTCCTTAATTACTGGCTGATTGCAACAGGTCCGCTGACCGTTGCGTTCTGGGTGGTAGAGCCCCATGTCTCGAAGTAAACGTCAACTACGCAGTTTTCAGTCGGCGTAAAGGTCACCGAGTACTGCGCAAATGCCGTGCCGCTTACCGTTGCCGAAACCACATCGGTACCAGGAGAACCAACACCGGCATACCGGCCGCCAGGCACCCGCAGACGCGAGCTGATGCCGCTTGCTGCACTGTGCTTCGCCCAGTACTTAATCGTTGTCGGTACATTAGCCGGACAAGCCACCTTGCCGACATTCACCTTGAGTGGGCTGCCTGCCAGAGCATTGGCATTCGGAGTCAACTGCCATGCAATCCCTGAGCCGGGCTGCCCAACCACCCCATTTGTGCTAATCGTGCCGTAGTCGGAGTAAATGTTGTTGTTGCCGACAGTGCCGCCTTCCTTCTGGGAACTGACAAAGTTTCCGCCAGTCTGACCGGTTACCGGATTGCCCAGGTTGACCTTGGTAGCCGTGGCGTTGGGAGTCCAGTTGTAGACAACCACCTGACCTTCGGAGCCGGAAACAAACTTGATCTGAGTGCCAAGGTTAAAGTTGGTATCCAGTCCGTAGATTTCCATGGAGGAGTTACTGACCTTGATCTGCGCCTCAGAGTTGTTCCTGGCCTGCAGGTTATACGCCACCATGCCGTTTGCGTTCTGGAAGAAGAAGCCAGATGAGGTCGTGCCGTTCGGGTTGTCATTCGATGTGTTGTTGAAGAACAAACACGGGCTCTGGATATTGAATCCATTTGCTCCGGCTGCGGTGTTGGCCATGACCGAGCAGTTCTGAATGAGAGGCATCGGGGAACCGATGTTCGGCGGCACAGTTATGCCATCGCCAGAGGTGTTACCGATGAGCTTCACCGATGACAGGCTGTACGCTGCATTGTCGGCATTGTAGTTGGCAGAAGCGGGAATGCTTAGACCACCGGCTGAGTTGGTAATGTTCACGACGTTGAAGGTCATGGCTCTGCTGGGCATCGTCCACAATGCCGCGCAGTTGGAGATGAACATGTTCGAGAATGTGTAGCCCTTCTTGGTCGAGCCATTCAGGTTAATCGCCGTGGTGTGCCGCACAAAGCCGATGCGGTCCAGGGTGATGTAGTCGGCGCTGAGGGTCAGACCGGTCGTGCCTGAGCGCTGCGAATCGAGAATGGTGTAACCGCTCTGGGTTGTCATCGCCGTGGAGTCCCAGCCGCCGCTAATGGTGATGGGGTTGCCCGCGGCGCCACTGGTACCGAAGGTATCGGCAACCGGAAGATTTATCGGATTGAGGATCGAGAGCGCAAGCGAGCCGGTTGTGCCGGACCAGACACCCACTGCCGACTGAGCCGAAGCTGCACCGCCAGTATCCAGGCGCACGGACGTGCCAGCGTTGTCGATTGACTTGACGGCATACCAAACGGCACCGTCGCTTGAAATCAAGCTGTTCAACGAAAGGGCATCGGCGCCGGATGAAGCCTTACAGGCAATCACGTCATCGATTGTCAGGGTGACCGTACCGGGGTCTGAAATGGCATGGAGTCTGATGGCATTGATAGTGGCGCCCAAATTCGCCGCTTTATCAAGCGTAATCGCCTGCCAGACGTTTGCCGTCAAAGCCGGTAGCGTCAAGCTATCAACTACGGTGTTTCCGGTAGCGTCGCTGCATGTGTCGAATCTCAATACGCCGGCTGCAACAGCCGCATTGGCCTTAATCCAGAAGGACACCTGCTGGTAACCACTGAGGTTCAGGGCGCCGGTAGCGAAGTGGGCCACTTTGCCGGTAGTAAATGCCCCAGCAATAGCGATGTTGGAAGCACTTGTTGCTCCCAGCTTGCCTGCCTGGTTGGCAGTAGTAGTGACGTTTGCCACGGCCGTCCAGGCGGCACCACTGGTGTAGAGACCGGCGGTGAGCGCACTCGCCAGCGTCACCACACCGGATAGGTTGGTGAAGGTAGCATTGATGCCAGAGGCACCAGCCGATTTACCCATGACTCGGATGACATCGCCAGCCGCTGCTACGGAAGCTGCCGATGCTAGGGTTTTCTTGCGAAGGGCAAATGAGGAGCCGTTATTTCCATCATTGCCGTTGAGGATGTCAACATATTTTGTAGCCATTTGATTTACCTTTTGATTGAGGTTTGTTTGTGCCCCCGCTTGCTTTCTATTTGCAATGCAGCGGCGTTTGATCCGGACTAACTCTTGCGTAGCGCAAAGCGGACCGGCAATGCCGATCTCAATGCGCTGAATAACTGCCTGAGTGCATGATTGAGACAGCCCCCAGCATGCGCAACAGACATTTAAGAAGAAGGCACCGCAAGTCAAAGCTGACTGTTTTAGAAATCAGCTTTGGATTACGGCGCCCAAAACATGATCTCAGCCAGATTCTTCAGTAGCCTGAATACCAGAAAGGAATGATCTGAGCGCCCGGGAGCACTCCGGCAGCTTGGCAATAGGCACCAAACTATCCCTGTTGTGTGCACTAGTCGGCACTCCCGGCATCTGCGATAGAAGCAGCTGAGAGGCTTCCACTTCGAGCATCCTTGCCAGGTTAACGCTCAGCTCCTCAAAACCTGGTAAGGCTCTTAGAGCCGGAACTGAGATCTCTAACTCCTCACTACCACTCAGCCCTGCTTGTTGAAACAGCTGCATGACGTCCTGGCTCTGCCCAGCAGGGCCAAACTGAGAGGGACTGTGTCCCATCCCCATGGTCATGTCGGGCATTCCAAACCCACCGAGACCTCCATTCCCCCGACCACCAATGCCTGGAATTCCCATATTGCCAGCAAGACCTACGTGAGGAATCTTCGGCATCAGGCTCTCAATCATGGCATTGGGGTCCCAGGCAGATCTGCCGGCAGAGGCATCCATGGGCGACATCAGGGCGTCTATCGCCTTTCCGGCCTGTGCCAGAGCGTCATATCGACCACCGGCGCGGTCAGGTTCAATATATGGACTCTGCCCAAACTCCTTCTTGTAGCGAGCCACTGTCTCGTGAGCAAGGTCCCAGCTGTTGCGCTCGATGCTTGCCACGGGTACGGCAGCCTTGAGCCAGATCTTGCCGTCCTTACGCAATAACTCTCCTACATACATTGACCCACCGGTGCGGAACAACCGGCGCCGACGAGTGATTAGTACTGCCGCAGCCGCACTTGCCTCAATCAAGAGGTCAAGCACTGGCTGGTCAGCCTTTGCTTTCTTCGAATTTGCCATATTGATGATTTCCTGAGTTCAGACTTTTCAAGACGAACTGCCTTACCAAACAGATGATTCAGCAAGCCCGCTACTAAATAGAAGGCGTGCTCCCAAAGGAACCGCCCGGTTCTTAGACTGCGGTCGTCAATACATTCCAGGTTGTAAGTATATACAGCTCTCTAAATCGAACCGCAGCTTGGCTGGCCTACTTCTAACCCTTACAACTGAATTGAGTTGAGTGCTCGGTGCTGTAACTGGCTTGGGCCCTTGCTCTAGCAAATCAGAAACCCGCAATCTCTTGCTGGGCCTGCCCGTTGCACATTTTAGCATTTTTCGAGGCCAGCATACCCCTCACTCCATTTGTAACGGAATCCCCGAAAGCATTACTACTCGGTGCATACAGGCATTTCGCAAAATGCCGCCTTCTCTTGTCAGCCAAATTCCAAGCGCCCGAACTCCTTGTCCCAACTGCCCGTTGCACATTTCGCCATTTTTCGAGGCCAGCATACCACTGACAAGTCGCTTAACATAGTCGCCAGACAGGGGCTAGAAGTTCAATTTATGGGTTTTGGCTGCAATAGGGTCACGGTGACAGTTTATAGCAGCACGACTGGAAACACTTGCTGGGCCTGCCCGTTGCACATTTGAGCATTTTTCGAGGCCAGCATACCCCTCACTCTATTTGTAACGGACACCCCGAAAGCATTGTCTCTTGGTTCATACAGGCATTTTGCCAAATGCCGCCTCCTCTTGTTAGCCGAATTCCAAGCGCCAGAAGTACTTGCCCCAACTGCCTGTTGCACATTTTGCCATTTTTCGAGGCCAGCATAACACTGACAAGTCGCTTAACATCATCGGCGGTATCAAAGCTCGTTACTCAACTCAGTCTCATATAGAGATCGGCGGCGCACTTGATATGGTGCACGATCTAATCCTCTATTCTCCTGTCTCACTCTGGCTCTTGTACTAGCGCGGCTTAAAGAGTACCGGCGAGAATGGACCCACAACAACCACAACTCTCCACAATTGCGATTCCTCTAATAGGTGCGAAACCGGCTCATTGAGAGCTGGGTGTAAGAAGTAATAGAAGGATGCGTATTGAAAGGGTTCGGTAGGGTGCTCGGCAAGAAAGTGATAATTGAAAGGTATCTTCAGTAAACGCTTTCCACCTACACTGAATCCATCCTTGGCAAGGTGCAGTATTTATCCGCATTTCGAGCCCAGCACAAAACCCCGTGCAAACTTCCGGCAGAAACTTCTTGCACTGACAGATTTCTCATGAGCACTTTATGGGTCACAAGCTCGCGCTACTAGATTTATCTTTCGATCACAATTCAACCCTGCTCCAGAGCCGGTCTTAGCAGCAGTCATTACTTCTGCCGTTTTCAGATTTCTGAAAACCTACCTATATAAATCGCAGTTCAAACAACACCATCCATAGTGACATCTCTGCAGGAGAGAATGAGTCACCTGTCATGAACATGGCTTGCCAACCTGTGTTCAAGCGTTACCCGGCTGGGGGACAATCCTCTGCGCTTCATGTATGGACACACCAAATAGATAGAATCACTTTGCCGAAACGGAAAACGGCACTTATCTTTACTTCAGAAGATAGCCTCTTACACACGCAGGTAAAGCCCGGTGTTTGCTTGGTTACATGAAGAACTGGTGGTCTATTTGGAAGTGTTTTCTCAGAAGAATTGGAAGGATAAATTGATACCCTGATCAAACGATCTTCAAAGGCACCGCATCAATGCTTGGCAAGAAAGCTGTAAGAACAGTGCAGCGTCGGCGGAACGAAACAGGCTCATTTGCTTGCTATCGACCGCACTGCATTAGAGACAAATACGAAGCTCAGAAATTGACAGTCTCAGCTAGCGCTAAGCTTTTACTTACCTTCACGCAAATGGAAAGCGACAAGTCTCCGCTCATTACTTGCGGTTACACTTTGCGGCAGATACCGGTGAGCCTGCTGGAGTCTGCCTTTTACGGCACTGTAAGCACCCGACTATTGATTGACGCAGGAAGCTATATACAGTTTCTTGCCACGAAGTCGAACACTTAACGCAGTTCCATGAGTAGCGCCTGGTTCTTGCCGATCGGCCGCAAGCCTTCACCTGGTCAGCCTTCACGCCGTTTCGCTGCTCATCAAAGCAGCGGGCATGGTCGGTATACATAGAGAGAACGACCTTTGGGGGTTCCGTTCCAAGAGAACAATACGGGCAGCCTTTGTCTTCTGTAATTCTGTCTGCCAGCCTGGCTACAAACGAGTGGCCTCTTGTACATTTCCAGTGGTAGCGCGCGGAGCCCTTCAGGCGGCTTAGGTCATGTCCTTCATTTTTCCTCGCGTCAAATTGGGATGCAAGCGCCGGAGACTCCTTGCTCAGATCCACCCAATCTCTCGGGTTACAGGCATTGCAAACAATCTGTTCGGCTTCATCCACAATCTCTTCAAAGGCTTCATATACCTGGTGCTGGTGGTTTTCAGTACAGCGCCACCAGACCTTCAAGGAAGTCGGTAGCTTCCTCAGATCAAACCCGACGTTCTTAGAATGATTGAAAAATGGCAGTGCTTGCTTGAAATCATTGAGGTCAATCCGAAGGCCAGGGTGGCATCTGGGGCATCCTGCTTCCATCTTCCATTCACTGGCCAGGACAGCGGAATACTTCAGCCCACAGTGCTCGCAAGTAAAGTGGCAGGTCTTCCTGGATTTACTATTGAGGTAAGGAAACTCAGAACGGGGGCAAGTTCTTGATGGAACCAACCTTGTTTTGAACGCTGGGGTTAGCTGCTGCGCCTGCTGCTTGTAAGTCACTTTGGAGCATGCCGGACAGCACTGCGCCTCAGCTTTATCCAGCCAGCTCCTTACTCTGATGTTTACAGGCACCTCATAGGTTGGATGGCTCGGGACATTCGGACAGATCCATCTCATCCTTATTCCTGACCCTGGCGTTACTTCATCAGGTCCATAGTTGTTCAACTCTGAAAAGTACTTCTCCACCAGAAGCGGATAGCATTCAAGGAGGGTCGGGGTGTGGGTTTTCAGCCTGAGCGTCTCTGCAAGCGACGGGCCCTTTACAGCGTGCTTGCTTCTACTTCGAATCTCTCTTTTTATGCGCGGCATGATTCCCAGTCTTTGATCCAATCAAAGACTTCCTGACCTTACAAAGACCTCCGCTAAAGGCCTCTATTTCGTAGAGCTGAAGAAACACTTTAACAGTACTGATTCAGCCTCTGTTACCGAGCTGCGCCATTGCAGCAGCACTCGCAAAAACAGCCTTGTGGCTGCTTTCATCAAGTACCATTCTAGTAACGGGATTCCTTCTATTAGCCAAGCCCTTAAATTACCGGCTCGGTTGAACAGCACTCGATAATATAGGGTTCAAGGCCGCCTTGAGAGCAGCTTTAGCTATCTATTTACATGAAATTAGGATCAAGGGGCTCCAATAAGCCACCTTGCCTCTTCAGCAACATTCGCTCTCTTTTCCACAGTTGTTACCTTTTTCAGCAGCTACCGCCAGCGTCTGCTCATGACCTACAATTGCCAGAGGCAAACCTGAAGACTGGCATGAAAACAAGCAGCGTCAATGAAAATCAAGCTCTACATTGAAGACGTGAGCGAACCTGCCGCGGTGCGCACCCAGAGCTTTGCCAGAGCTTGCCCTGAAGCCGCCTCCATGTGGCTATATAAAAAGAACTGCGGCTTTGGTCCTGAAGATTTCTCCCATGGCTCCACCGTCTGGGCCTGGTTCAAGTGCCCTAAAGGTCGCGACCATATTTTCCAGACTCCTATTCAGCTTGTTACAAGGGCCGTTCGGGATAACTCCTTCGCCCTCGGTTGCCCCTTTTGTAAGGGGCGGCGCGCTTCTTTGACCAACAGCCTCGCCAAGCATTTCCCCAAACTGGTCAAAGAATGGTTGACCGCGAAGAATGACATAGCGCCGGATCAAGTCAGCTACGGCTCTAACAAGGAGGTCTGGTGGAAATGCTCTTGTGGGCATCAGTGGAAAGCTTCAATAGCAAACCGTACTCTCCTGGGTTCCGGTTGCGCCCGCTGCAATCGTGGGGCACCTACAGATCTTCGGGACTACCCGGAAGTTCTTCTAGATTTTGATCACGCCAAAAATAAAGGGATAGACCCTTTCGCCTTGCCTGTCGGTCTGAAGGTCCACTGGAAATGTGCCGAAAATCCTAGCCATAAATGGATCTCTGGCTTCTACCGCACCACCAAGGGTACGCGCTGTCCTTTCTGTACCAACAAGAAAGGCTCTAAAGAAAACAGCCTCAAGAAGACTCATCCTCACCTGGCAGCTCAGTGGGATAAAGAAAAGAATGGAGACAAGAAGCCTACCGATGTCACCGCCGGCAGCAATTACCGTGCTTTCTGGAAATGCAAAAAGGGACCGGACCACGAGTGGGAGGCCAAAATCTCCGACCGCGTTCTGCACGAAACCGGCTGTCCGTTTTGCTGCTATCGCAAAACTTCCATCACCAACGTTATCTCTACAGTCGCGCCCAAAGTAGCTGAAGAATGGCATCCGCGCAAGAACCGCAAGGCCAGTCCTGATACCGAAAGAAGTCATTCCCGCACAAAACGCTGGTGGCTTTGCGCCAATTGCGACCGTGAGTGGCAGGCGGAGCCCTATCGAAGAGTCGTTCTGGACAGCGGTTGCCCGGTCTGTGCCAGGTACGATTGAGTTGAGCGCACCAAATTTACAGGCAACACCACAAGGAGAGACTTAGACTATGCATGAAGCCTGTGCTTCCATCATTGGAACCCACCAGTCACCTATAAATATATGCGAAGCTGATTGCTTCGAAATTCGCGATGCGCTCTTGATTGAAGCCTATGACGATGAAAGTACCAGGGGTTGCATAACTGGCCACGATGACCATTACACGTTTGAGCTTGATGTGCCGGGAGAGGGGCTAAGAGCTCCAGCTGTCCAGTTCCGCTCCACTAAGGCGACTCTCAGGAGCATTCACTTTCATGCCCTCAGCGAGCATCAGCTAGAGAAACAAAAATTCAGCGCTGAGTTCCACCTCGTTCATGAGATATGCTCTCAAGCGACGGCCACTGATCAATACGGGCAAGAGCCCTCTTCAAAGATAGTAATTGGCGTGTTTGCCAATGAGGTCGATGACAATGAAGCTCTACAGTCCTTAAGCCTGGAGTTCTGCAAGAGCCTATCAATCGTCAAAAACGCCAAGGAGAAGTCCTGCGTATCCGATCCTTTCAGCTTTGCCGAGCTGCTCAAGGATGCTTACTCGAAACTCGAGCGCTTCTACCACTACCGAGGCTCTTTGTCGGTGCAAGAAACTTTCTGTAAAAGCGGTCAAAAGGGGGAGACCTCGGTTAATCTTTCAATTGCAAGAAAGAAGGACAACCGATGGTCTTACAAGATGATAGCACAAAATACATCCAAGGGAAT
>Ga0268298_10003909_pt1 | contig 14855 bp, 12 predicted proteins | sample WWTPWeurt_MetaG_FD_194462 | JGI IMG/M metagenome (GOLD analysis project Ga0268298, IMG submission 194462) | Activated sludge microbial communities from WWTP in Nijmegen, Gelderland, Netherland - WWTP Weurt | ecosystem: Engineered > WWTP > Aerobic digester > Activated sludge | place... | reverse complement strand
GCGATTGGATAAAAAATCAAACTATCCAAGGCCTGACCAACGACGGTGGAACCGATGGTTCGAGACCACAAATGGCGACCTTCCGTCAGAACTTTCATTTTGGTCAATACAAACGAATTGGCAAAGTCTCCGACCCAAAACGCGAGCATAGAGCCTCCAACAATGCGCCAAGTTCCTCCGAATAGCAGTTCAAGCGCGGGTTGATAGATTTGATTGAAAGGCTCATTTGGATTCGGCGGTAGCCAAATAACGACCTGCGCCATAAACGCAGAGAAAGCCAAAGCAAGAAAACCAGCCCAAATCACTTTTCTGGCTCGAGCATATCCATATACCTCTGAGAGAACATCACCAAATACATAACTAATTGGAAAGAAGATATTTCCTGCACCGAACGTAATTCCAGCGATGGAACAACTTTTTGCTGGGCCAATTAAATTGCTACATAAAAGAACGGCAACAAATCCGCCTAACAGCAAATCATAATATCGATAATTCCGACGTTTCCCAGGAGTATTCATGAACAACGGCTCTATTGTGATTTTGTGGGGGACGAAAGGAGCTGTGAGTCGGTGCGATAGAGCTGGCTTAGCTCGATGTAATGGTCGGCGGACAGCTCGATCCAGCGCAGCTCCTCGTCGGTCAGCGGTCTTTTGACGCGGCCTGGCGAACCGACGACCAATTGTCCGGGAGGAATGTGGGTTCCGGGCGTGAGCAGCGCGCCTGCGCCGATGATGCAGCGTTCGCCGACCGATACCTCGTCGAGAATCGTGGCACCCATGCCGATGATGGCGTGGCCAGCGATGGTGCAACCGTGAATGGTGACGGAATGCCCGACGGTCACGCGGTCGCCGATGATGGCGGGAAAACGACCGTGGGTGACATGGACGCAGGTGTTGTCCTGGATGGACGTTTCGCTTCCGATGCGAACGTAGTGAACGTCCCCGCGCAAAACGGCGGAAAACCAGACGGAAGACCGCGCGCCGACTTGGACATCACCGACGAGGGTTGCGTTGTCGGCCAAAAAAACGGTCTCGTCGAATTGGGGGGACAGGCCTTTGAAGCTGCGAAGGATGGACATGCGAAAATCCGGTGCGTTTTTCGCAAGCTATCGCAAAACGAAGACGGCGCGTGGTGGAAAAACGCGACGGAACTTCACGGCTCCGACGAAGAGGGCGGCACAGAAGGAAGGGAGAGGCTTCTCGTCAGTGTTTTGGGTGGGACGTTGGTCGCGCGGTCGCTCCCGTCGCCCGTGCGTGAAACAAGCCGCATGGTGGGCCGGATGGCAAGGCCACGATCGACGATGGGCACGGTCGCTTGCGCTTTGGCAAGCTCGACGAAACGGGCTTGAGAGCGCAGCGTCTGTTCTTGGGGCATGGGTTGTACGCGCTCGTAGCTGCCGTCTTTGCGGAGCTTTCGGACGCGCAGGTTGTCGCAGAGGGAAATCTGCAAAATTTCCTCGACGATTCTGGCGCGCAATTTCGGGTCCTCGACGGGAAACATGACTTCGACGCGACGCTGAAAATTGCGGTTCATCCAATCTGCGGACGAGACGTACACATCGCGTTTTCCGTCGGATTCAAAGTAAAAAATGCGGCTGTGTTCCAAAAAGCGATCGACGATCGAGACGACGCGGATGTTGTCGCTGAAACCGGGCACGTCGGGGCGCAGACAACAGACGCCACGGACCAGCAAATCGATTTGAACGCCAGCCTGCGATGCGCGGTACAGGGCTTTGATCACGTCGCGTTCGGAAAGCGCATTCATTTTGGCGATGATGCGGGCGGAGCGTCCGGCGCGAGCGTTTTGGGCTTCGGCGTCGATGTGTTCGAGGATTCTTTCGCGCAGACCAAGCGGTGCGATGACAAAACGATGCCATTTGGGAGGTTGCGAGTAGCCGGTCAGCATGTTGAACAAGGCACTCGCGTCGATGCCGAATTCCTCGCGGCAGGTGAAAAACGAAAGGTCGGTGTAGACCTTGGCGGTTTGGGAATTGTAATTTCCCGTCGAGAGATGGACGTATCGGCGGATGCTTCCGCCCTCTCGACGAACGACGAGAGCGACTTTGCAGTGGGTTTTGAGGCCCATGAGGCCATACACGACGTGAACGCCGGCTTCTTCGAGTTTGCGCGCCCAGACGATGTTATTTTCTTCGTCGAAACGCGCTTTTAGCTCGACGAGAGCGGTCACCTGTTTGCCCAGTTCGGCTGCACGGACCAGCGCAGCGACGATCGGCGAATTTCCCGACGTGCGATACAGCGTCGCTTTCATGGCCAAGACGTTGGGGTCCTCGGCGGCTTCCTCGATGAAATCGACGACACTCTCGAAGGATTCATAGGGTTGGTGGAGCAAAATGTCGCCTTGCACGATCGCCTCGAACATTGTGCTGGCGTCTTGAAGCCGCGACGGGACTTTGGGAACGAACGGCTCGTCGTACAGGTCGCGCACTTCGCGAGCGGGGCTTTTCGCGTACACCTCCATGAGGTCGGCCAGATTGAGCGGCCCAGCGACGGGAAAAACATCCTGTCCAGAGAGTTCCAGCTCACCTTCGAGAAAGCGCCGGACAGAGAGATCCATGCCTGCGTGGCAATCCATCCTGACGGCGGGTTGTCGGTCTCGACGGCGGACCTCTTTTTGAATCGTTTGCAACAAATCCATCGACTCGTCCTCGTCGATGGTCATGTCGAAATTGCGCAGCACCCGAAAAGGCCAACAGCCCAGCACTTTTGCGCCGGGAAACAAATCGGCGACATGCAACGAAATGACATCCTCGAGGCACACAAACGCGCGACGCGGGCTGGACGCTGGAATTTCGATGAGGCGGCTGAACACGCTCGGCACCTGCATCACCGCAAAACTGGCCTCCTGGCCTCTCAGACCGGGCGTGCCGCGTTGGAGCAAAATCGCCAAATTCAGCGTCTTGTTCCGCACATTCGGGAACGGATGGCCAGGATCGACGGCGAGCGGTGTAAGTGCGGGGTACACCTGTGCGTTGAAGTAGTTGTACGCAAACCGCCGCTGATCGAGATCAAGCTCACCGACGGAAAGGATGTCGATTCCGACCTGATGCAAACAGGGTTGGAGGTCCTTTTGCCACAGCCGGTACAGGTCGGACACCATTTTTTGAGCACGCTGTCCGACGCGGCCTAGCACATCTTGCGGAAGCATTCCGTCGGGGCCCGTTTCGATCAGGCCCGACGCAATTTGTTGTTTGGTCCCAGCGACGCGAACCATGAAAAATTCGTCGAGGTTGGAACACATGATGCTCAGGAATTTCACTCGTTCGAGCAGGGGCACCGTTGGATCGGAGGCCTCGTCGAGAACACGCTGGTTGAACTCGAGCCAAGACAACTCGCGGTTCAAGAACAGACTCGGATCGTCGAGACCTCCCGCATCGGGCGAACTGAGCGACGAACCTGGGGTTTGCGGACTCACCTGACTGGGTGCTTGTGGAACCGTCATGATTTCACGGGCGGGTCGAGGGTTTAGGTGCGCTTAGGTTCTCAGGGTATCACGGTGGCTGTGACGGGCTGATAGAATGCGACGGCATGAACCGACCCACTGATTCCCAAACGGCGTTGGAGCTGTCTCTTTCGTTCGATGACGTGTTGCTGTTGCCGATGCACTCGACGATTTTGCCCACAGAGTGCGATGTGGCGACGAAGCTTGGGCGGTTGCGCTTGCGCATTCCGGTGATGTCGTCGGCGATGGATACGGTGACGGAAGCTCAGACGGCCATCGCGATGGCGCTGATTGGGGGAATCGGGGTGCTGCATCGCAACTGTTCGCACGAAGAACAAGCCAAGATGGTCCGTCGGGTGAAGAAGTTTCAACACGCGGTGATCTCGAATCCGATCACGGTGCGTCCGTCGATGAGCATCGGCGAAGTACACCGCCTGATCGAGGAAACGTGCGTCACAGGTTTTCCCGTCGTGGACGACCAGGGCATTTTGGTGGGCATGTGTACGGGGCGGGACATTCGGTATGTGACGAGCCACTCGACGCTGGTCAGCGAAGTCATGAGCACACCGGCCCGCTCGTTGCCGATGGGTGCGACACGCAGCGAGGCGGAGGACTTTTTCCGTCGGTACAAATTGGAAAAACTGCCGTTGGTGGACGCGCAGGGTCGATTGGGTGGGCTGATTACGTCGAGAGATTGGCGGGAAGCCCAAAGTCATCCCGACGCGGTGCGCGACGAGCAGGGCAGTTTGATGGTGGCCGCAGCGATTGGCGTCGGAGAGGAAGCCCTGGAACGAGCCGCCGCGCAGGTTGAGGCTGGCGTCGATATGTTGGTGGTGGACTCGGCGCACGGACACAGCGAGCGGGTGCTCGAGACGGTACGGGCGCTCAAAAAGCGTTTTTCCAAGCTTCTGGTGACGGGCGGAAACGTGGCGACGGCACAGGGCGCGTTGGCACTTGCCGAGGCGGGTGCCGATGTCGTGAAAGTGGGAATGGGCCCCGGTTCGATTTGCACAACACGGGTCGTGAGCGGCGTCGGAGTGGCCCAGTTTTCAGCGATTTTGGAAGTCACGCGGGCACTGCGACATGCGTGGCCCGAGGTGGCGATCGTCGCCGACGGTGGCATTCGCTATTCCGGGGATGTGACGAAGGCGCTGGCCGCTGGTGCGGATGCCGTGATGATCGGTGGTTTGTTTGCGGGCACCGACGAAGCGCCAGGCGAACTCGTGCTGTATCAGGGACGATCGTACAAAACGTACCGAGGGATGGGTTCGCTCGCGGCGATGAAAAAGGGCAGCCGTGATCGATACGGTCAATCGAACATCACCGAGGTCGCCAAACTGGTTCCCGAGGGAGTCGAGGCGCGTGTTCCGTATCGAGGCCCGCTCGGAAGCGTGGTCGCGCAATTGATCGGCGGTTTGCGTTCCGGCATGGGATATCTGGGCGCGGCGAACCTTCGAGAGTTGCAAACACGCGCTCACTTCCGTCGCATCACCGCGTTTGGACTGCGCGAAAGCCACGTTCACGATGTCACCATCACCGCCGAGTCCCCGAACTATTCGGGCACATTCGAGGAGTAGGAACACGAGACATGATTTGTGTGCTCGATTTCGGTTCGCAGTACACCCAGCTCATCGCGCGTCGGCTGCGCAGCCAGGGTTTTTTCACCGAGGTTCTGCCAGGAAATACCGCTGCATCGTCGGTGGCCAGGCGCAATCCAAACGGCATCATCTTGTCGGGGTCGCCGCACAGCGTCGGAAAAGGGTTCGATCCAGACCCGGATGTGTTGTCGCTAGATGCGCCGGTGCTGGGTTTGTGTTTTGGGTATCAATTTTTGGCGCATCACCTGGGCGGGAAAGTCGAACCGGCGACGCATCGCGAATATGGTTCTGCGATGGTGCAAAAGACCACATCGGGTCGAAAAGACCCTCTTTTGGCGCGGATGTCGCATACGACGCAAGTGTTCATGAGCCACGGGGATTCCGTCGTCGAACTTCCCGACGGTGCCGAGTTGACTTTGGAATCGGCGGGAAAACCGGCGGGGTTTGCGATTCCGTCGAAAAAACTGTGGGGTCTGCAATTTCATCCCGAGGTCTATCACACGCCCGAGGGGAAACTGATTCTGGAGGCGTTTGCTCGCGACATTTGTGGTCTTTTGCCCGACTGGAATTTGCGCGCCGAATTGGGAGATGTGAAAGACAGGCTCCGGCGAGAACTTGTGGGTGTCGCGGAGGTGGTATGCGCAGTGTCGGGTGGTGTGGATTCGACGGTGCTGGCGGTGCTGTTGTCTTCGGTGTGCAAAGTCCGCGCGCTGTTTGTGGACCACGGTTTTTTGCGGGCTTACGACGTGCGAAACCTGCGGCGCGTGTTCCAGCATTTTCCGAACATCTCGCTCGAAGTCGTCGATGCGCAGGAGCGTTTCTGGTCGGCGCTCGACGGAGTAAGCGATCCAGAAACGAAGCGGCTCACCATCGGGCGGTTGTTCGTCAAGACGTTTGCCGAACACGTCGGTGAGCGTCACTTTACGCATTTGGCTCAAGGGACGATTTATTCCGATGTGATTGAATCTGCCGCCGTCGCTCACGGAAGGGCTGGGCACATCAAGAGCCATCACAACGTCGGGGGATTTCCGCAAGATGCGCGCGTCAAACTCGTCGAGCCGCTTCGGCCTTTTTTCAAGGATGAGGTCCGCGAAATGGGCGCGCTGCTCGGGATCGACAGCGACATTTTGCATCAGCATCCTTTTCCGGGGCCGGGCCTTGCGATTCGCTGCGTCGGTGAACTCACTCGGGAACGGGTGGACATTTTGCGCCGCGCCGACGAGGTTTTTCACGAAGAACTGCTTCGTCGAGACATGTACTTGCGCACTTGGCAGGCGTTCGTGGCGCTTTTGCCGGTTCGTTCCGTCGGTGTGATGGGAGACAGTCGTAGTTATGAACACGCGCTGGCCATTCGCGCCGTATCGTCGGTGGATGCGATGACGGCAGAGGTCACGCCGTTTTCGATCGACGAACTTTTGCCCATCGCGTCGCGGCTCATCAATGAAGTGCGAGGCATCAACCGCGTCGTGTACGACCTGACGAGCAAACCGCCAGGCACGATCGAATGGGAGTGAAAAATTTGCGGCACTCGGCAAGCGGTGTTACCGGACGGCATGCCGATGGAGTCCTCGAACGTCGTTTCTTTTTTGGGGTCGTGTGAACTGCAAACGGTTTCCGCGTCCTCGCAAACCGTTTCAACCGCAACGCATGTTGTGGATCGGCCAGAACGTCGGCTGCGAAAAGCGCTTCGGGCAGCGCAGCAGGACGGCGATCTGGTGGAACAGGCTGCGTGTTGTCTGCGATTGGGGGACATGCTGCTGGCGCGTGGCCAAAGCGAAACGGCGGGTGTGCTGTACCGCAAGGCGCTCAAGCTGTCACAGGCCGTCCACGCGCAACGTCAAGCTGCGGCGCGTCAGGAATCGCCTATGCGCACGACACAAGTTCTCTCCAGCGATCGAGCAGAACCTTGACTGCGGTTTGGGGGCGTTTTGGTGAAAAGACGCGGTCCACTTCGTATCGGGTGTGAAGCTGCTCCAGATCGGTCCAGACATCGACGCTCAGGCCCGCCATGAATGCGGCACCCAGCGCGGTGCTCTCGACCCATTTTGAGCGGATGATATCGACGCCCAGAAAATCCGCCTGGGTTTGCATGAGCAGGTCGTTTTGAGACGCACCTCCGTCCACACGCAAACTGCGCAAAGTCACGCCAGAATCCGTAGACATCGCCGATAGCAAATCGCAATTTTGTAGCGCGATTCCCTCGAGAGCAGCGCGTGCGAGATGGGCCTTTTTCGTGCCGCGTGTCACACCCGAAATCAAACCGCGCGCAGACGGACGCCAGTGAGGCGCTCCCAAACCGGTCAGTGCCGGGACGATCATCACGCCGCCACTGTCGGGGACCGAACGCGCAAGCGACTCAATTTCCGAGGCTGTCGAGATGATTCCAAGCTCGTCACGAAGCCACTGCACAAGCGCGCCAGCCACAAACGCGCTGCCTTCCAGGGCGTACACGAACTCGTGTCGCGGTTTGCTCATTTGCCACGCCACCGTCGAAAGCAGGCCGTGTTTCGAGGTGACAACGTCCTTTCCCACATTCATGAGCAAAAACGCCCCGGTACCAAAAGTGCATTTGGCATCGCCAGGCTCGTGGCACATCTGCCCGAACAGCGCGGCTTGTTGATCGCCCGCGATGGCAGTGATCGGAATCCCATCGGGCAGACCGGGCACATTGCGCGTCGTACAGCACGTTCCTTGCGACGGCACAACCGTCGGCAAAAACACGCTCGGAACCCCCACTAGGTCACAGAGCTGCTCGTCAAAACGCCGTTCGCGCAGGTTGAACAGCAGCGTTCGGGAAGCGTTCGACGGGTCGGTGATCCAAACTGCACCGCCGCTCAGTCGGTACAGCAGAAACGTGTCGATCGTGCCAAACCGAATTTCCCCCATTCCCGCCATCCGACCGATGAGCGGCACGGATTCCATCAGCCAGCGCATTTTGGTCGCCGAAAAGTACGGATCGACGACCAGCCCGGTTCGGTGCCGCAGGATCTCGCCTTTCCCCGAGTTCACCAACTCTTGACAGAGCTGCGCCGTGCGTCGGTCTTGCCACACAATCGCGTTGTAGAGCAGATTCCCCTTCAGATCCACGCACACCGTGGTTTCGCGCTGGTTCGTGATGCCGATCGCCGCGATGTCGTTGGGATCGATCCCGGATTCCGAGACCGCCTGCGAAAGCGCCGCCAGCACCGATTGCCAAATCGCTTCCGGTGCGTGTTCGACCCACCCCGTTTCGGGAAAAATCTGCGGAAATTCCCGATACCCGCGCGCCAGGATGCGCATGTCCTCGCCCACGACCACCACCGTCGATCCAGTCGTCCCCTGATCAATTCCCAAAACGTAGCGCGACATCACCGATTCCTTTCCGCTTTGCAAAGCGAGCTGTTCAGACCGAGATCGTTCGGTCTTTCCACGTCAACGACCGGCCCAGTGCGGCTCGGTACGCGGAGTTGCACAAAATGTAGCCCGTGACCACACCCCCCAAGGCTCGAAAACCGCGCGGCGTCACGTCGTAATTCCAAAACAGAGAACCCCGAGCCAACGCATCAAAACCGTAGGCCACCGCCGCCCACAGCAACCACGCAGGCCACGGATGTCCCGTCGCACGCCAAACCAACGCCCACACGCACGCACAGGTCGGCAGCGCAAACACCACCGCCAACATCAGCGCGAACAGCGGTGCCAAAAAGCGCGTCTGTCCCAGCACAACATGGAAGTTTTTGCTCCAGCCTGCGACAAGCGATCGCAGGTTGTCGTACATCCGCAATTTCACAAATTCGGTGCCGTGTGCGACGCAAAGCCCCAGTCGTTTTTCCTTCACAAGCTGAGCCAGCCGCAAATCTTCAATCACTTCGCGCGCCACCGCTTGATGCCCACCCAGCGCGTCGTATGCGTCTTTGCGAAACAGCATGAACGGGCCAAAACCGGCGGCCTCTTTTCTGTCGGGATCGTTGGTCTTGACCGGATCGAGCAAACCGCACAGCAAAAGACCGATGACCGGCTGCGTTGCGCGTTCCCAAAAACTGAGCGCCACCAATTCCGGCATCACCGTCGTCAGCCCCGCTCGTTTTTCTTCCGCGAGACCGACTGCCCGGCTGACCGCACTTGGTGTCAGCCGCACGTCTGCATCGACGAACAACACGTAATCTGCGCTTGCGCCTCGCACGCCATGATGAACCGCGTGCGGTTTCCCAAGCCAACCCGGCGACAGAGGCGGAGGCTGCACGACCGACAGCCGCGCGTCCCGTTTCGCCCAAACTGCTGCAATCTGGCCCGTCGAGTCCGTCGAATGATCGTCCACCACACGCACCGTCAGCGCCGGATAGTCCTGCGACAGAATCGACGCCACGCAGTCCTCCAGATTGTTTTCCTCGTTGCGCGCCGGAACCACCACCAGCACTGACGGCACCGCCGGCACCGATGTCTGGGAGGGACCCGTTTGCATGGGCTTGGCCAAAGACAGCCTTGGCGAGCGCAGCCGATTCGCCCACAGCAAAAACGCGAGGCCGAAGTGACAAAACGCAACAAAACCGAGCAAGACAACCATCGCAGGCAAACTACCACAGCCACGGCCTGCCAAAAGAAGTCGCGGGGTTTGCGGAAAGGCTTGCTTTGCGCCCACGCCTTTGTGCAAATCGCTTTGGGTCGGCCAAAATCAGGTCACAAGCGACAACACGTCACAGTTTGTGAGGAGACATTCGATGGGAACACTCAGCAGCGTTCTGCTTTTGCTTCTGGCGGCTCTCGCCAACGCCGATCGGTTCGGGACGTGGTGGCCCGCGTCGCGGTTTTGGCTGGCTGCGCTGTCGCCTCTGTCCGGTTTGTTGGGCGTCTTCGCTGTCGTGACCGGTGTCTTCACCATCATCGAGATGGCCGCGTACCTGGGTTTTGTTCGCATCGCGCCCGTTGTGTACGTCGGTTTTCTGCTCGGCGGTGTGTTGTCGCTTTTTCTGGGTCTGCGTTTTGGGTACGCGACGTTTTTGTCGTGGTTTGGCGGCAGGCTTTCCCCTGGCCTCCGACAACACTGCGACGACGCGCAGGCCTTGCTCATCCGCAACGAAAGTACCCTGGGTTATCTGGGCCTGGCCGCAGGTCTCTTCTGTCTCCTCCTCAACCTATTCACCTGACCCACGCCCCTGCGGGCATTTACGGCGTGAGCAGGAAGGATTGGATTGGGGGGTGGCGGTTCAGGTGTTGGCGTTGGAAGGGACAGGCGCGTTTGTGGGGCTCGATCGGGTGCGCGCTCAAAAGAACACACAGGCGGTTGCCTGGTGAAAGCTGTGGCACGCGCACATACGAATCGCCATTGGGAATCCGCACTTCGCCCGGCCCAAACGGCCCGCTTCCCGACGGCGTTTCGTACACGCTGTCCATCACTTGCCCGCGTCTTTGAAACACGTACACATACGCCGCCTGCTCCAAATGCAGCCGCAGCGCCATGACCTGCCCCGAAGCGAGCGGCATCGTCTGGGGCGTGTCATATCCCCGTTCATCCGCCGTCAACACGTCCGGCGTCAAATTCGCAAAATTCCCGCCTCGATACGGAGGCGTCGTGACACACCCCGAAACAAGCATGGCCCCCAAGGCCAACCCCAAACCGAGAAACTGACGCAATGCGAACCCCCTTTGTTGCAGGATATCAAGCCCCTGAAATTACGGCGCGCTCGAACACGTTTTGGCGGGTTTGGGGGTACACACGTCCGTCGGCAGCGGCAAACCGGCTTGGCGGTCGTCAAAGAACTTGAGCACATCGTCCACAGAGTGCGTGATCGTGCCCACATGGTCCGCCCCCAAACACTGCAAGTAGTGAATCGGAATCCCCTGACTGCACCACTTGGCGCTCACCGGATCGTTGGCCGGAGGCGGCACCGTCGTGTCTTTGTCTCCCGTCACATACAAAAGAGGCACCTTCGGATTCAGGCTCGGCCCCATCGTGGCCGGATTGTTGTAATAGAGCCAGCAGCTCCACGGGTCCACCTTTTTGCTCTCTAGCAGCGCCGACAAAAACGTCGGTGTAAACACCTGCGCTGGGTCTTTTACCGACTTGATCGGGTCGGTGTACGTCGAGACGCAGTAGTTTTTCATCTGTGTGAGCGCCGTTCCGTTCCACGGCGACACAAGCGCGCTGTTCACCTGGCTTTTGTCGTAATAGTCCGCCCACGCATACGCGATGGCCTGTCCCAGGTTGTAAGTCGGGGCCGTGCCTCCGAAGTTGAGCTTTGCGCTTTGCGACAAATCGGACGGCGGCGACACCGCAGCCGCAGCCTTGACGGTAAATTCCGGGGCATAGACAGGTTGCAGCGCCGTCACATATTCCACCGCTTGCGCCCCTTGCGAGTGGCCCCACACGTACAGGTCACTCGACGCTGTGATCGATTCCGCCTTTACGTACTTCTGCGCCGCCCGCGCCGCGTCCAAAGACACCAGCGCCGTCGGTTCCATCAGCAAATACGGCGTGACCGTCGTCGAGGCTTGCCCCAAACTCCGCATGTTCAGGTAATCGGGGAACACCGCCACGTATCCAGCCGACGCCGCCAAGATCGAAAACACCGTCATCGGGGCCGTCAAATCCCCTTTGCTCGCCGACGGAGCGCAGTTGTCCGTGTACCCCAGCGTCGGATGCAAAAACAGAAGAATCGGGAACGTCTTGCCCGTCGATTTCGGCCACGACACCATCGCTGTCGCATCCACAAGCTGCCCTCGGTCCTGCGTCCGGTATCGAATCGTTGCTGTATGTACGTCGTAATTCACCGCGTGATGCACATTCAGTTGCGACCCCAAAAACGCCACCAGTTTTAGCCCCTCGATCACGAACTTGTACGTCGGCAAAAGGTTCCGAGAATCGCTCAGCACCGAGCCCACTTGCGCGCTCGGCTGCCATGTATACGGCGTCTGCCCGCAAATCGCCGGACTTTGCGGATTCCAAGCCGGGTAGGGCGGGGCCAAGTCCTCCGTTGGGCCACCCATGTCTCCGACCCCGGCCATATCGGGATTGTCGTCCCCATTGGTTGATGTCCCGTCGCAACCGAAAGCCATACACAAAGCCAACGCGAAACCCGCAAAACGTCTGTGTGTCATCGGTCCCCCCAAAGTGAACCCCCATGTTATCACCCCGAGTCCCGCCAAACCCCGCGCGCAACGCCCGCCCAGCCCGCCAAAACCCGCCCAAATCCAAAAGCACTGCGGTACGAACGGTGTTCACCAAAACCCGACCGTTGATCCCGGCGGGTACGCCGCGTGTTGCCCAGCCCAAACCGCTGAGCCCTGCGGTACGCTCCGATTTGCTGAACCCAAACCGCTGAGCCCTGCGGTACACCCCGTTTGGACCAAACCCGATCGCCAGAGCCCTGCGGTACGCCCCGATTTGCCCAGCCCAAACCGCTGCTCCCGGCGGGTGCGCCGCGTGTTGCCGAAACCAAACCGCTGCTCCCGGCGGGACACCCCTCCCCAAGCCACCCCAATCCCCGATCCCCCGTTGCAATCCGTTTCCCGCAAGGTTCAAACCTTCGGGGACGCGGCGCAGCGGGCTTTTCGCGAGTTTGGAACCCTTGGGGACGCGGTGCTGCGGGCCGCTCGCGAGTTTGGAACCCTTGGGAACGCGGCGCAGCGGGCTTTTCGCGAGTTTGGAACCCTTGGGGACGCCGTGCCGCAGGCTTTTCGCGAGTTTGGAACCCTTGGGGACGCGGTGCCGCGGGCTTTTCGCGAGTTTGGAACCCTTGGGGACGCGGTGCCGCGGGCTTCTCCCAAGTTTGAGACCTTCGGGGACGCCGTGCTGAGCACCTCCAGCAAGTTTGACAACACTCGTTTCGCCGCTCGGCCCCCCAAAAAACGCCCCCCCGCAGCGAGCCCCTATTTTCGCCCCTTGGCTTTGGGCCGCCCCGTGGCCTTCAGCGCCGCCATGGCTTTCTCTGTCTCCTCCTTCTGCCGTTCCAGCTCCGCGAGCTTCCTCTCCCGCTCCACCGCTTCCTCCTCCTCCTTCGCTTGCGCCGCCTGCTCCGCGACCAGTTCCGCTTGCCTCGCTTTGAGCCGCTGCACCTCCCCTTCCGCCTGCGCCAGCTCCTTTTCCACCACCGCCAAAGACAGCCGACTCCGCGCAGACGCCCGGAACAACCCCTCTCCTTCGTCCTCAAACGCTGCGGCCTCGTGAACCTGTTTTGCCGCTTCCCCCGAGAGCAGTTTCCGCTGTCCGTTCACTTTTTCCACCAGCACGCTGTGCGTCGAAACCGCAAACGCCGCAAGCGCCGCCTGGGCCCCCTTGCGCGCACTGTCCGCATCGCCGCACGCTTTCAGAACCTTTTCCACCGTCCCCTGCTCGGCCTTGAGCGCCGCCGTCGGCGCGTCTGCCAGCACCGCCGGCCATGCCTTCACCGCCTCCCATTCCTTCCCCAGTTTGGGCCGCACAAACTGACTCGGTTTTTGCGTCCCGAACAGCGCCCGCACAAACGTCGAAAGCCGCTCCCCCGACAGTTCCACGCGGACCTGTTTGGCGATGCGAGCCGCCAGCCGATCCAGCTCCCAATCCGCCTCGTCCACGTTCGCGTCGGCGTCCTCGAGCGCATCCAGCAGTTTTTGTTCTGCCGCCATCGCCGTCTCGGTCTCTTTCAGGAGCCCCTCAAACACCTTCACAAACGCCTTCCCAAACGGGCGACCCCGCAGACGCAACAGCGTGTACCGAATCTCTTGTCGCAACACCGGCAGGGGCATCCGAACCTCAAACGTCACAATTCGCATCGGTCTGTTCCTTTCTTCTCTTCTCATTTTTTCAAAGACCCAAACCCGCCACCCTCCCTCGCAAAACGGCTGCACTATACCCATTTGCTCGCGCAAAGAAGCGAACGCGCGGGCCTTTTCTCGGGTTTCCCTTCATTTGCCTGTGTCTCCTCAAGGCAGGTTGAAATCGGACCTGTACCCGCCCGCCCCGAAATTCAGCGAAATTCCCCGAAACGCAGTGAAACTCCGCGACGCTCCCCAAAGCTCAGTGAAACTCCGCGACGCGCGGCTGGACGTGAGACGTGGTGATTTTCTTGAACGCGCCGGTCATGAGGATCGTGAGCACCTCCACCCGTTCCCGGGTCACCGCCTTCACAATCGCGATGTTCCCCACGACCTCAATCGGGAAGGCATCCGGCGCCATGATCCGGGGACTCTTGACCGGGGCGGTGCGCATGCGTTCCAGCACTTGCGCCTTGGTGAAGGTGCGGATGCCGTCGCGCGTGGGCACGAGCAGTTCAAAATGGTCGTCGAGCAGACGGTTCATCTTGTCGGCATCGCTTTTCAAATCCGCGTCCAGGTACTCCAGGGCAAACCGACGAATCGCGGACAGAACGGTCTGATCGACCGGGTTGGCGTGTACCGGCTGGGACAGGCCCAACAGGCTCGAAAACAGAACGAATTGGATGAAGCGCAGCATGGAAAAACCTCCGTTTTTACGGTGTTGGAGGAGGAAGTACGTCCCCGCAGTCTATCCCCATAACGGTGCATTTTTCCGGCGGAGCGATGTCTGATGGGGGCGGGGCGACATCCTTTTTGGACGAACCGGAATCGCAGGGGCCAAAGAAAGCAAACAGGAAGGCGAGCAACGCGACGGGCCCGATGCGCGGTCGCAGGACCCGCTTGAGGGTTGCCAGAAACGGAGTCGGAAAAAGCGGTGTCGGAAAAAGCGGTGTCGGAAAAGGCGGAGTCGAAAGGGCCTGGCGCTGGGCTCGGCGCTTGCGGCGCTGCTTGCGCTGTTTGCGCTGCTTGCGCTGTTCGCACTGTTCGCACTGTGGGCACGCCGGGTCGGAGGGGTCCTTGGGCGGAACT
>Ga0268298_10003908_pt1 | contig 14855 bp, 13 predicted proteins | sample WWTPWeurt_MetaG_FD_194462 | JGI IMG/M metagenome (GOLD analysis project Ga0268298, IMG submission 194462) | Activated sludge microbial communities from WWTP in Nijmegen, Gelderland, Netherland - WWTP Weurt | ecosystem: Engineered > WWTP > Aerobic digester > Activated sludge | place... | reverse complement strand
CGTACCTGTTTGTATTCTTCATTCTCCTCCTCTGTGGATTTGGTCTTCCTCTTCCGGAAGATGTGGTTCTCTTTACTGCAGGTGTGCTTGCCTACAAGGGACTCGCTGACATTCACATAATGGTCGCCGTCGCCTTTGCGGGCGTAATGATAGGAGACGGGACCATCTTCTTTCTGGGGCACAAGTTAGGCCTGCGATTGACTCAGCTTCCGTTCTTTCAACGGGTGCTTTCTCCCGTGCGATTGGCCGCAATTCGAGAGAGGTTTCATGAGCACGGAAACAAGATCGTCTTTGCCGCGCGCTTTATGCCTGGACTCCGCACTCCCGTTTTCTTCACGGCAGGGACTCTGCATCTTCCGTTTAGAGTATTTCTTTTTTACGATGGAATGGCAGCGCTCATCAGCGTGCCCACTATCACTTACGTAGTCTTCTTGTTTGGACACGAACTCGAGGCAGTGATCAACACGGTTCGTAGCGTTGAGCATGGAATGGTCTTGTTGATTGCCCTTGTGATTGCTTTCTTCGTAGGAAAGTTTTTGTGGGGCAGGCGCAAGTCTGCAAATGCTCCGGAATGATGGGATCAAGCGCGGCGCCTAACAGTGGTTAGGCCAGCGGAGCCAAAGAATCAATGCTGTTTTTTCAGCCGGTAGGGAAGCACAGATTCTCCACGCCGTTGGCTGTATATGCGCTGATCGCCATATCCGTGCTGGCTTACGCTTTCACTGCCCTGGACAGCGAAAATATCATCAAATCGTTTGGTCTCGTCCCTGCCCGATTCTCTTTCATCGATTCGGTGATTTCAACATTCTTGCATTCCGGCATTTTTCACCTCATTGGAAACATGATCTTCTTGTATATGTTTGGACCAGGCGTTGAAGACGTGGTCGGCCCTTTCATGTTTGTTCTCCTTTACCTGATTCTTGCAGTGATTTCGGATTCTTGCTACGCATGGATGAACCTGCAATCAACTCTTCCAGTCGTAGGTGCTTCCGGAGCTGTCTCAGGAATCCTCGGGGTTTTCTTAGTATTCTTTCCGAACGTGAAGGTGAACTTGTTCTTGGCCGCAGATTCTGAGGCCTCCGCATCAGGTCCTTTTCTGATGAATGCGTTTTGGGCCATTGGATTCTGGTTCGCAGGTCAGTTACTCTGGGCAATTCTCGCACTTGCTTTGCCAACGCACGTTGCCTATGCGGCGCATGTCGGGGGTCTCATAGGTGGAGTTATTCTAGGTCTTTTGCTCAAGGCCGCAGGTTTTCTAGACAGCTTTCACGCCAGAGTTCGGCGGACGCGTGGATCATCGAAGCCCACAGTTTACTGCCCGGCGTGTGCGTTGCCCATTGCGCCCACTGAATTTGGGCGCTATCGGTGTCCCAATTGCGCGAGCGAGTTTACTTTTGATGTGAAGCGCGGCTATCGCCTTTTACAATAGTAAAGGCCTGGTCTCGCGCATAACCATCGTTAGACGCTTTCCACCAGCCGGACATTCACTCTGCAGTATTCCATCCAGCCCAGAGATTCTGCTCTTTGTCTGGCAATGACCAGTCCAGTATTCTTTGGTTTATCCGGCTTCTTTTGCAGCTTCCAGCCAATTTCCTGCAAGAGTCGATTTGCTTTTACGGAATTGCATCTCCTGCACGCAGTTACGAGATTCCACCAGGAATTGAAATCATAGGGTGGTGTTTCTCCGGTAATCTTTTTCCATCTGGATCGTGGAATCACATGATCTACAGTCAGTTCAGGAATTGGAAATCGCACGCCGCAGTAACAGCATGTCTGATCGTCCCTATAAATGATGTTGATCTTGGAAGTTTTCTGATCGTACCTGGGGATCTTGTGATAACTTCTCTGTGCGATGATTCGCGGCACATGAAGAGTGAGCTTTTCAGAGCGCACCAGGTCCTCTGATTCTTTGATTGGGATGGCGATGTTGCGCAGTATCTCCAGAATCGCGGTTCTGGCGCTGCAAATGTCAATGGCGATCATGCTCGTATTGAGCACAAGGACCGATTCCTGTAAGACATCCCTCACGCGCCGAAACGTAGGTGCGTTCCAGCGCGTGTAAAGAAAAAATCTAAGGCGCGTCGTCGCTCAGTACAGCAACGTCTCGCACTCGATCTCCCTCAGAAATGTCCACAACTCGAACGCCCACTGTAGGCCTTCCGAGTGCCGGGATTTCTTTGGCGCTGAGTCGAATCACCATGCCGCTTCTTGCAACGACGATGATATCATCGTCTTCCTTCACAGTCGCCACAGCCATGGCCGGCCCGTTTTTGTCCGTGATTTTGATGTAGGTCATACCCTTCCCACCGCGTCCTTTCGCCGGCAGTTGATTGAACGGCAGTCTCTTTCCAAAACCTTTCTCAGAAATTACCATGAGAGAAGCGTCTTTTCTGGCCACATCCATGCCGATCACCTCGTCCCCTTTTTCCAGGCGCATGCCAATGATGCCTGCGGCGTTTCTACCCTGGCTTCTCATCTTCGCGAGGTTTGTGCGAAGGGCACTTCCCTCTTTCGTGGCGATGACAATGTCGTCTTTTGGACTTACCAGGCGCACGTTGATGAGTTCATCTTCTTTGCGCAGATTGATCGCGATGATTCCACCTTTGCGAGTGGAAGCAAAAACGCTGAGATCCGATTTCTTGAGGATCCCTTCGCGGCTGATCATTACGATGGCCAGTTCGTCTGAGAAACCGCGAACGCTCGTGATCGCAGTGATCTTTTCATCTGCACCCAGACTGAGGATTGCTTTGAGAGACTTTCCTCTGCCTTCTCTGCCCGCTTCCGGAACTTCATGCATGGGCACGGCGAAGATTTTGCCGCGGTTTGAGAAACACAGCATAGTATCGTGAGTGGATCCCGTAGACACGAGACGAATCATGTCTTCGTTTTTCAGGTTCGCACCTTTGACTCCTTTGCCTCCGCGATGCTGGCGGCGGAAAGTATCCAGAGCTGTGCGCTTGATGAATCCATCTTCTGTGATGCTGATGACGACCTGTTCGTCTTTGATCAGATCTTTCACGTTGAAGTTCGTGGTTTCTACAGAGCTGTGATCTACTTCTGTCTTGCGTTTTCCAGGGTAAGCTTTCTTCACATCGCCCAATTCTGAGGAGATGATCTTGAATTGACGATCGTCGCTTTTGAGAATGTCTTTGAGGTCTTTGATTGTAGCGCGAAGCTGTTCAAGTTCTTCAATGATCTTTTTGGATTCGAGAGACGTGAGCTTTTGCAGACGCATATCCAGGATTGCATTTGCCTGAATTTCGGTGAGCTTGAAGCGAGTCATCAGACGCGTTCTTGCTTCTTCCACTGTCTGCGAAGAGCGGATGATCTTGATGACTTCGTCGATGAAGTCCAGGGCGATTTTCAAACCCTCCAAGATATGCGCGCGTTTTTCTGCTTCGTCCAGGTCGTGCTGCGTTCTGCGAACAACGATCTCTTTGCGGTGCTTAACGTATACCTGCAGAAGCTCTTTGAGGTTCATTACCTTGGGGCTGCCGTCTACAAGAGCGAGCATGTTGATGCCGTAGCTGATCTGCAGCTGTGTTTGCTTGTAGAGCTGGTTTAGGATTACCTGAGCGTTTGCATCTTTTTTGAGGAAGATTTCGATTCGGATTCCATGACGATCCGACAGATCGAGAATATCCGTGATCCCTTCAATTTCCTTGTTGTTAACAAGATCTCCAATCTTTTCGAGTAGAGTCTTCTTGTTCACCTGATAAGGAATTTCCGTCACGAGAATTTTATCGCGACCCTTCTTATCCGTTTCAATATCAACCCGGGCGCGAATTCTGAATGAACCGCGGCCTGTCAGATAGGCAGATTTCAATCCTTCTCCGCCGATGATGATGCCGGCAGTTGGAAAATCCGGAGCTGGAATGTACTTTGTCAGATCTTCCAGGCTAATGTTTGGTTTTTGAATCAGCGCGAGAGTAGCTTCGATCACCTCACCGAGGTTATGCGGAGGGATGTTCGTGGCCATGCCCACTGCAATTCCAGTGGAACCGTTGACCAGAAGGTTGGGGAAAGCAGCAGGGAGAACCTGCGGTTCCTGTCTTGTGTCGTCAAAGTTGGGGCTGAAGTCAACCGTGCTCTTATCAATGTCGTTGAGCAGTTCTGAAGCGATCTTGGAGAGGCGCGCTTCCGTATAACGGTAAGCAGCCGGACTGTCTCCATCAATCGATCCGAAATTCCCCTGACCGTCGATGAGAGGCTGTCGCATGGCGAAATCCTGTGCCATGCGCACGAGAGTATCGTACACGGCCACGTCACCGTGCGGATGAAAGTTACCAATGACCTCACCTACGATCTTTGCGCACTTGACGAATGGCCTGTCATTGCGCCAGGCGCGCGCGTGCATCGCATAGAGGATGCGGCGGTGCACGGGCTTGAGACCGTCTCGAGCATCCGGAAGTGCTCTGCCCACAATTACGCTCATTGCGTAATCGAGGTATGCCTCTTTCATCTGGTTATCGATTTCTACCGGAACAATACGAAGACCTTTCTGCAGCGCACCTTGAATGTCTGTGCGAACGATTTGTGGATTTTCCTCCATCCTTCTTGCCCTTCTTGTTTTTTTGGCGTTTCCGCGCTGTTTGGTGCGCGGTGGCGGCCGTTTAGCAGGGCTCAACCTGGAAGGCGGGCGGCTGGTCTTCTTAGGAACCGGGCGCTTTTTCGCTTTGCCAGGGCGCGCCGCTTTTGGCGCTTTTTTTACCTGCTTTTTACCTTTATCTGTTTTGGATTTGGAACGAAAACCGCTTTTCTTGGCCATTATGTCCTCTTGGGGGGCAAAGGGCATTTTGAGGCCTTCCAGTCAAAGGAAAACGGAGAAAGGCGGCAAAACCGGGTAAGAAAAGGCCGCGGACGGAAGCACTTGACACCGTGCGTCCCCCACTCCTCCTGCAAATATGCGAATTGGCGTAATCGGGCACGGGATTTCCATCGAGAGAGAGAATCTGGACCAGTCCACGGAGGACCTGGTTTTCGTGACTGTGAAAAAGGCGCTTCGCGAAACAGGGCTGACCATCGAAGAGATAGACACGATTGTTCAGGCAGGCGACGACATCATGGACGGAATCGCCATCAACCACGTCTACACAGTGGAACCGGCCGGTTCATTTCTAAAAGACGAATCCAAAGTAGAGAGAGATGGAGCGTGGGCCGTTCATTACGCGATGGCTCGTCTTCTCAGCGGAAAATTTCGCACTGCCATGGTAGTTGCATTTTCTAAAGCAAGTCAATGTACGTATTCAGCGTTCAGCGGAATGTCCGCGGATCCATTCTATCTCAGGCCAGTGGGCGCGGATGGCGATAGCATCGCTGCGCTCCAGGCAAATTACTTCATGCAGAGGACCGGCGCAACGGAAGCAGATCTGGCGCAAGTGGCCCGCAAGAACAGAGCAAACGGATCCGCGAATCAGTCGCGAACCATGGAAGGGGAAACAAAAGATTTCTCCATTGATGAAATTCTAAAATCTGCCAGGATCGCCACTCCGATTACGCGATTGACTGCGGCCTATCCAGGAGATGGTTGCGTTGTCATGATTCTCGCAACGGAAGAATACGTGAAAGAAAAGAAAAGAAACGCTGCATGGATCATAGGTGTAGGACTGAGCGGGGATGCGTATTATCCCACTTACAGAAATCTTTCTGAGCTCAAACACGTGGGCCTCGCAGCCAACAAAGCACTCGAGATGTCGGGCAGAAAAATAGGCGATGTGAACATTTTTGAACTTCAAGAAAACTATGCACACCAGGAACTTATGCTGTGCGAAGCCCTGGGCATCGCGCCAGCCGGAAGCCCGCAAAAAGCACTGAACGACGGTGCGTTTGATCGCTCTTCGGGCAAACCGGTGAATGCATCTGGCGGCGCTCTCTCCGGCGGCATCATCTACGCATCGGGCCTTGCTCGCCTCATGGAGGCATCTCTTCAGGTGACCGGGCAGGCGGGCCCATCGCAGGTTCCGGGCGCGAAGACTGCGCTTGTTTCTGCGCAGGCCGGACTTGGAATTCAGAGCAGCATCATTTACGTCGTAGAAGGTTGAAATGATTCGGGCGTGGTGCCTGCTGATTCTGCTGTTCAGTCTTCAGGTGTACTCCGAACCAACGGAGCTTGAACGATATCTGGAATGGGCCAAATACCCGCCCAACAGTCGTCCGCTGGAACAAACGCAGGTAGATCTACTCGACCCTTATAATTCTGATCGTCCGCCTGTGCCGGTTTCTGGATTGAGTGCTGCGTGCACTCTGATTCCGCAGAGCGCCGTGTCCGTTGGAACAAAAGAATTTAAGATCTATCTTCACTGCAAATCTTCGCTGGGACAGCCGTTGAAAGTAGATTCGGTGAAGGCTCGCGTATACACGGAAGACCGCGGAAAACAAAAGGCCTCCGCCGCGCCTCGCATTGATGCCGGGAACAGACCAGATCAGAGCATTCAATTTCTGGTGAAGCCAGGCGTGCAGGACTGGGGCGATATGTTTCTTGAGGCTGACTTTAATGTTCAGGGTAAGCGTCACAATCAACGTGCGCACTGGTTTTCAACGCCGCATAACGTCGCAGAATTCAAGCAAGGGGCCACCGAATCAGTGCGCCAGGGCCATTTGTATGTTCGCATCCCTGTATGGATTCACAAGGCAGGATATTTTGCTTTTGATGCAAACTTGTTTTCGAAATCAGGACCGGTGGCGACTTCGAGTGTGGAAGGAGACTATTCCGCCGGGCTTCAAACGATTGAATTTCAATTCTTTGGTAAAGTGATTCGCGATAAGAAGGCAGGCGGCCCGTTTACCATAAGAAATATTCGCGGGATGCGAAACAACTCTCCTGTGACTCCTTCCATGGTGCGAGATTCAATCAATGGAAAACCTCTCCCACCTCACAAAGAGCAGACAGAACCATGGCAGGAATTCATGGAGCCTTTTGCCGGGGCCGTGACGACTGCGCCACATTCCCTTGCCGTTTTTTCCTCGCTCGAATGGCAATCTCCGGAAAAAACCCGGAGAATACAGTTCCTTCGCGGACTCGAGAAGAAGTAACGCCTGCGAGAAAAGTGAGTTACAGGCGGATCTGCATCTGAAGATTCGATCCATGACCCTTCGCACGATTCGCCTGATCTTGTTCATCACTCTGATTCCGGAAGTTTTGATTCTTGGGTTCTTTGTTTATGCGAGAATCCAGAGTCCGCCAAAGGCCGGACGAATGATTGCAAATGCGCTGGGAATTCCGCACCCGGCCGTGATTGCGCACAGAGGCGCGTCCTATCTGGCACCCGAGGAAACCAGAGCGGCTTACCTGATTGCCCGTGATCTGGGTGCTGATTACCTGGAAGGGGATGTGCAGCGGACCAAAGACGGAATTCTGGTTCTACTCCATGATGATACTTTAGAACGAACAAGTAATGTTGCAGAGGTGTTTCCGGGAAGACAGAAGGACACGATAGATCGTTTCACATATGCGGAGCTACTCAAACTGGACCTCGGTTCGTGGTTCAATTCCGCAAACCCGGACCGCGCGAATGATCGTTTCAAGGGATTGAAGATACAAACTGTAGAAGATCTTCTTGCGATCGCGGAGGGTGGAAATCACAGGCCAGGCGTATATTTAGAAACCAAATCGCCAGAACGCTATCCTGGAGTGGAAAAGGATCTGGTGGATCTTCTTACGAAGAGAGGCTGGATTGGCCGTGACCGCGTTTGCGCAGATACTCCCGCCCTCATTGATGAGTCTGTGATTCGCCCTGTGAGAGTGGGTTGCGGCAAAGCTGCTGTGATCTTCCAGTCGTTCTCCGCGGAAAGCGTGCAGGTCCTCAAGAACATCGCAGCGACCGTTCCTCGAGTCTATCTGGTGGATGAGGAAATGGGGGCTCGCGATGGCTGGCCTGCACTCGTGGAAAAAGCTCGCTCTCTGGACGCAGGGATGGGCCCGGTTGGTTATCTTAGCTATCCGTGGCATACGGGTCCTGCACATCGCGCGGGAAGGCTGGTTCATTCGTATACGATCAACAAGAAATGGCAATTATGGTTGATGAATCAATTCGGAAGCGACGGTGTCTTCACAGATCGCTCTGAGATGGCTCTTGCTCATTTTGATCGTGTTCCGCCTCTGGACACGAAGAAGCTGATTGCTGAAAGCGTATTTTAGTTTAGATACTTTAGTTTTTTCGCGGCGCCCGGTCTTATCGTCTGGAGGTGAGGCTCACAGCTTCTGCTTCCGCGCGCACGAGTGATTCCGAAGGGATGGGAAGGAATCGATTGTCTCCGCATCGACCCACGAGCACTTCCGCAATTCGAATTGAAATTTCGATGTCCGCTTTTGCACCTGCGTGCACTCCCGCAAGAAGTCCAGGGAGCGCGTAAATGGGGTGCGGTTCTTCGCAAAGATGAACTGATCTGGAAACCTCTGGTTTCAGTGCGCTCATATCAATGGCAGACGGAGCGAAAGAAAGGACCAGTTGATTTTCGCGCAGTCTCTTTGGGTCGATCAATACCTGAGTTCCCGGGCTAATGACCACCACGTCAGATCGTTCGAGCGCGAAATCGAGGGAAGTGGCCGTTCCGCCGTCTTTCTCAAATCTCGAATTCAGTGCATATTCCGTGTCCACGCCGTAGAGCTTGGATGCTCCCATCCTGGATAGGATACGCGAGAGGCCCAGAGCGCACGGTCCAAGCCCGACAATCGCAACGACTTTTTCGTCTAGAGTCATGCTATGATATTGAAGTGCATTGCATACAATGGCGGCTATCGTTGCAGAGGATTCTAAATATTCTGCGTGAATGACCGGGATGGATGCCTGCTCTGTGATTCTCTCCACAATCTGGCGTGACATGGTTCTTTGCAGCATCGAAAGGCGGATCACGGACACATTTCCTGCAAGCGCCATGACTGATTTGATGAATTCTTCTTCGTTTCTCGCATCCAGAAGTAGTGGAATTGCCTGCATTCCGCTGAACTTGCATGCGAGATATCCATCTCGCTCAAGAGCAAGGAGTGCCTGGTTTTTCACACGAAGAGCGCCGCCATCTGAAATGAACAAAGCGCGTTCTTTTACCATGGGAAGTTCGCGAGCGTCCTCTCTGTTTTTCAAGAGCAGTGACGCGGAATTCTCTACAACTTCAGGAGATGTGCGGTGGAACGCTTTGCGAAATTCAAGGGACCTGGCCGGCCCGATGGCGAGAAGTGCGTCTGACCCATGGGCAGTGTCGTCTTTGATTTTTACGCGCGCCTGGGGGCAGCCTTCGAGGATATGCGCCTCAAGTTCTTCCGGTGCAGATGTTCCAAATAGTTCAATTCGGTAGTAGGAGGTTTGAGGATCTGAGTAGAGTAGATTCCATGAGAGGACCTGCCCCGCCGATCCATTCAGGAGTCTGGGTATGTTCTGCGATTCATTGCGCGGCAATTGGAGATCTAGAGTCAACAGAGACATTCATACACAATATCGGGGAGGACCTGGGCGATTCTGAAGGCTACGGCTTGAGAATGTACGTGATTCTTTCTGCAGCCCAGTTTCCGCGTTTTTCTTCTTTCAGCTGGGTCTGGATACCGCGGTAGAGGGCCGGTGATTCTTTTACACCTAGAACGGGAAAGTCCTCCGTTGCTCTTTCATTTGCAAGTCTCACAGGCTTATTTGAAACGATTGCCTGGAGCGTTTCTGCACCGGCCGGCGGAACCAGTTTCCATTCAAAGTCGTCACGTGGATCCGGAAATGTGTACTCCCGACCAACATACACCCCTTCCTGACCCGAAAAACGATTGGGATAGATAAGAGTCATGACACCGTCTGCGTTTATAGAATATATAGAAAGATAAACTTTTTCAGATGCGGTTTGATCGTGTTTTAGAACCTTGAACTTCAGGCGAAGCGTCTCACCCAGTTTGTATTCTGGATTTTTTCCCTTGTCCAGAAGGAGAAGAACGCTGTAGGGGCTGTCCGGATTTTCCAGCATCGCATGGATAGAAACTGTCTTTATCGCGGATAGAGAAAGGTCTCTGGAAACAGCGTCTGCTTCTCCACCTGTTACGGCTGCTCCAATTACAATTCCTGTTTCCGCGCGCACTACCCGCATCGATGCGCGCACGCCGCCTTTGTCTGTTGAATCCAGGATTTCTCCCAGGATCAAGTAGTCAGCTCCAATCATTCGACCCAGCTGTGGAGCATTCTCCGGTTGAAAAAGTCCAGTCTGTCCCTTCGCAAGTTCTTCCAATGCTTTTTTCAGCTGAGCCCGCTCTGCGACGGGGAAAGCCTGTCTGGCCACGATTTCAGCCGTGAGGCGCGATGCGAGCTCTTCCCCTCTGGCGCTATCTTTTGCCTGAAAAGGAAGAATTGCTATGACTGGTTGCCGCGGAGCCTGCGACCAGAGCGGCGTCGCCAGGACCAGCAATAGAAGCAAATGTCGCCTAACGGCCACTGTAGGACGTCCGATCATTGATTTCGTACATGAGTAATCCGTATAATTCCGTTCTTTGCGGCGTGAAGTCTTTGAAAGTGTTGTCTTCTACGGATTTGACCGTGTTGCATCTGAAAGAAAACAAATACATTCGCGTTTCAGTTGGCGTGCGAAACTCGATTCCAGCATCCCAAACAGGCATGCACCGGGCTTTGAAATTGGGCGTGTAGTCTGTGTTGTCTTTCAGGAGTCTTTTTAGATCAGCAATTACACTTTGCTCTGTGATTTGTTTTTTTGCTTTGAAATCTTTTCTGGGATCAATCTGTTCTAGAGTCTCATCGTAGCGGTAAATGAAAACGCCATTGGCTCTCTGTACTACGTCGATTCCCTTTTCAGATTGGGCGGCAACCGCTGTTGCAAGTAGAAAGAACAAGGGCAAAAAATGGCGCATATAGGTTCGATTTGTCACGGCGGGAAAAGGTTCTAGCTTTTTTTGCGGGCGCAGGGGCCCGCAAAAAAGCAGTTCGCTTAGAAGAGGTGATTGAAGGAGAAGTTGCCGTTTGCTCCGTACTTGGAGCGACCGTAGCTGATGTTGATGATTGTATTTTTCTGCCATACAATGCGAACACCGCCACCGTTTGCCTTGTGCCAGTTGTCCATGTCGATCTCGCGGCGGGAGGCACCCACGCGTCCTTCGTCATGGTAGCCGAGCAGAACAAAGTCCATACCACCGAGTGCCGAGATTTTGAATGTGGTCAGACGCATTTCCAGGTTTCCAATGACCATGTCTTTGTCTACGAACTGGTTCGCAGAATAGCCGCGCACACCGCCGTTTCCGCCCAGACCCTCTGCACTTTCGCGCATGGTGTAGATACGACCGGCTTCGAAGAATGGAACATCTCCTGACGTTTCCTGTCCCAGAAGGCGGTATCCAATCACCAGTTCTTTGTCAAAGGAATTGAAGAAAGAAGGTGCGACGTCAAAGTACTGTCTCCAGGTCACAGTGGTGCGAGTGAAAGAGTAGTGGCTTCCCGTTCCTTTGCCCACTCCCTCCACGTGAATGTCCGTGAAGATACCGCCATTAGGATTGCTTTCTCTGTCGCGTGGACGTGAGTCATACGCGATGGCTCCGCGAACACCGTTGACGTATTTCCTGTCTTGAGTCGCATCATAACCGTATGGGCGTTCGTTGTCGATCAGCGTCTTGATGTTTGCAACAGTGTTGCCGTTGTCATAGTCGCCTTGATAGGACTGGATTTTGTAGCGCTGCCCTCTGACACCGGCGAACCACTTGAAGTTTGTGTCTCCAATGAAATCTTCCGTTGAGATGTTGATGAACGGACGAATCCGGTCATAGTAGAAATACTTATCCTGACTTTCGCGCAAAACTCTCTGCGATGGGTTGAAGATCTGGTTGCCTGAACCAAACGGGTTTGTGAGTGCGAGGTTGTTCAGAGTGATGTTCTGATCATACTGATACAGATCTCGTTTCGTGTTTGGCGGAGTGTTTTCGTTGATTGGGATTTCGCCATTCTTGATCTGCTTGATGCGCGCCAGATCATGATAGTTTCCATAACCATACCATTGTGCATTGAGAGTTCTTTCAAAACCGCCGTCCAGTCTGAGGCGGAGAGGAGTACCCAGGAACTTCAAAGCATCGAGAGACACTTCGTGGTATTCATAGCCGCGAGTCGTTTTGTAATACTGTGCGAAAGCCTGGAACTTGAAGGGAGCATAACCCTCTTCGTAGTATGTGCCGTAGGCGCGAACACCGTATCCAAATCCATCATCTGTGGAAAATGAAATGAGAGGCAGACCTGTGACTTTGAATCCTTCGAGGCCCGGGTCTCCTCCTTTCTTTTTAGGAGTTTCTACGGGCGGATCTTTTTCTGGTTCTACCGCATGGAGCTGTACAGCAGTGAGCGCGAGGAGTAGTGCGAATAACGTTCTCATCATGACTTCCTTAGAATAGCTTGTCGAACTTGAAGCCGTAGGTGGCTATGATCTGGCCCGCAGCCGCATTGGAGGGCTGTGTGAACTTCAGTTTCATGGACCCGGAAAGATAGTTCGGATCCTGCGTGGCCGCAAAGTCGAGCAAGTCCACCTGCGTGGTGTTTGTCGATTGCGTCGTGTAGGTCACAGTGTAAGGCACCGTATTTGAGAAAGCCTGACGCACGGTTGTGACCGCACCGGAGCCTGTATCGTATCCTTGTTCCGTAGTCATGGAAGTAGTGATTTGATATAAGTTGGTAGGAATGAAATTGTAGTGAGGAAGGATCAGTGTGAATTGCCCGGACAGGCGGTTGTTGTACAACTGCATCACCAGAGTAGCATTGTTAGGCACTGCCGCGACTGTTTGCGCCTCCAGTCCATTAAACACAGGGCAGGATACGTATGTGCTCTGGATTGTATCTGCTGAGCACGTCTGGCTCGTGAGTCTTCCCGTCCATCCATAGCCGGTCACAAGATTGAGTCCGAGTAAGGATACGAGGGGGCTGGTTTCCTGAGGTGCTTCGTCTCCGGACTTGCAGCCTGTGAAGACTGCGAACATCAGAAGGAGCAGAAAGATGCTTCGCATGGGCACTTGAAAACGCACGACTGAAAAATCAGTCAATAGAAAAGGCGAAATTTTGATCGGGATGTTGAAAAAATAGTCGTCATGTCCCAAAAAGGATTTTACTCATCGGACCGGTGCCTGTTGTGTTAGCCAAAGAAATTGGGGCAGGAAGAGTGTAACCCGGCGTTCGCGCCGGGTTTCGTTTTTAAACTCATATGCATCACCTGTCAGACTTGAAAGGCCAGCCTCGAGCCAGATCGATTCTGGAGGCCTATCTTCAAAAAACCCCGCCGCCTTTGCTCATTTTGAGTGGCCCGGCCGGGACCGGAAAGCATTCGGCCGCAGAGATCTTCGTGCAGAGTCATTTCTGCGATACCGGATCCGCGTGTGGTCAATGCGGGCCCTGTCGTCGCATGCTCAAGGGTGAACATCCAGACTATATTCGTTTTCCAGAAGATCGCATCAAGATAGGGGACAGGCGAAAGCCAGAGGATTTCACGATTCGCTGGTTGATTTCCACGCGTTTGCCGTATCGTCCTCACGAAGCGCCCTTTCGCTTTGTGTTATTTCCGGATGCCAGTCTAATTCAAGACGAAGCGGAAACGTCGTTGCTCAAGACTCTGGAAGAACCTCCGGAGCATACTCGTTTCATATTTCTAGTGCGCGACGTAAGTGAGCTCAAACCTACGATTCTCAGCCGCGGACTTCTGGTGCCTTTTCAATTGTTGGACAGAGTTTCTTTGACAGAAGTATCCGGTGTCGATTCGCCCGATTTGCTGGATTTGCTCGCTGGCAGTCTTGAGAACCTTGAGTTCTTTCAGTCTGAATTATATCGATCACTGAAGAGCCGAGTCGCAGATACGTCTTCGCGGCCAGGTCTTCTTGAGTTGGAAAAATGGATGATCGATCTGGATCGTGGAGGTGCGGAGAAAATGCTCGGGGCACCCATTGAGAGTATGCGTCTGTGGAGTTTGCTGGTCCTGGTCTGGCTTCGACACCTCAATGCAGACGTATCCGGAAATTTGCGTAGATTGACGGCGCTTCTTGATTTTCAGGGAGATCTTAGATCGGAAATGCCCGGGTTTCAATCATACGCGATTTCGCGCATGTTTCACCGAATGGCCTGTTATACGGAAGGAGCTTGAACCAGAATTGTTTTTAGCAGTTCGCTGTCTTCTTCTCCCAGCGACACTCTCCAGCTAATGCCTGTCGGAGTCACGACAAGCGAACGTCCTTGAATTTTACGACCAAACGTTGTTCCAACCCCGCAACATTTCGCAATCACCAGTCCATGTTTAGCCGCAGGTGCACAAAACAGCTTCTCATCGCGTGCTTTCTTTTCTTCCACGGTTTCTTCGCGATAGGGAGAATTCATGACGGCGAAAACCAGTTTCACACCCATTTCCGCCAGTTCGTCAATGAGCTTTGGTTCAAGTACGTCCGCACATATCAGCACGCCAAAGCGAAACCCTCCCAGAATAAAGACGCCTGCTTCTGTCCCGGCCGTGAGATGTTTAGTTTCATTTTGTGTAAGATTGCGCTTTCTATAGAAATCTACAATTTTTGAATCTGAGACGATGGGTGTCGCATTGTAGAGCTTTCCGTCTTCTTCTATAATGACGCTGCCACCGATAATGATTCCTTTGTAAGAATCGCTCAACTTGAGGAGCCAGTCCAGGGCTTGTTTGCTTTTCTCAATCCCGCTGGCCTGGTCTTTCACGGATGCGTCTGCGAAAAGGTATTCGGGCAAAACCAGGAAATCTGATTTCAACCCGGTCAACTTCTTGAATGTAGAAGGCCCGAGTGGTTCGTGAATGGACTTCTGGAAGATCGATATTTTAACCAGGCCCACAGTATCTGCTGCGCAAAGCATGACGCGCTGTCAAGAACGATCTTTATTACTTGCAATCCTGGACAA
>Ga0268298_10003907_pt1 | contig 14861 bp, 25 predicted proteins | sample WWTPWeurt_MetaG_FD_194462 | JGI IMG/M metagenome (GOLD analysis project Ga0268298, IMG submission 194462) | Activated sludge microbial communities from WWTP in Nijmegen, Gelderland, Netherland - WWTP Weurt | ecosystem: Engineered > WWTP > Aerobic digester > Activated sludge | place... | reverse complement strand
AACTTGTTCCATCATTGTAATAGACTTTGAGTTGACCCTCTTCTTCGTGCCACCATAGATCACCGTCGGACGGTGATCCTGGAGCAGTTGCTGAGGTGGTAACTGAAGCACCTGCTGCTGCGGATCCTGTGTATCCAAGCGATCCTCTGGAGCCATCATATCCTTGGATTCCCTGCGAACCAGAGTATCCTCTCAGTCCTTGCGACCCAACAAAACCAACGGAACCTGTGTAGCCGGTATTTCCTTGGATTCCCTTTGAACCAGAGTATCCTATGGCCCCAGTAGATCCTTGAGCACCACCAGAGCCAACATATCCTCTGGATCCAACGTAACCAACAGAGCCAGCAAACCCAGAACTTCCCGTGAATCCAGAGGACCCGGAGTAGCCTAGATCTCCTCGCGAACCAGAGTAACCAACTGCGGAATATGCTCCAGATGAACCGGTGTATCCGATAGAGCTGGATCCTGTGTATCCCTTTGGTCCCTGCATGCCCAGATGCCCCTCCTCGTGCCAAACATCCAAGGAAGAGTCCGGCAAGGAAATAGGAGTTACCTCGATAGGTAACTCCGCCATTCCCGGGTTTAGATTGATGATTTTGTCTGCCATTTTTCTTCTTTTTTGATCTGGATACGACGACTTAATCGAGGCCTTGGAGTTTTCTGACTAATTGATGTCTGTGAATTTCATTAGATGCAACCAGGGAATGTCCGGGTCTGGCCGCCAATTTTTGTCTATTGCTTATCTTATCTTTTAGTTCGGCGTATCCGATTTTTTCTTGAGGTGGGTCGACTTCTTCTGTGATCTCAACATCCACATTCATTCCCAATTTTTTGAGCATTCCAAGCATGTCTGAATAGATCTTCTTTTGATCCGCTGACATCTTGGTCTTTTCTGCCTTCTTCTTGATATCTGCAAACACACCCTCTGCATTTTTGGCTGTAGTTTTGCACCCAACCGCAGATGCAACAATTAGAGCTGCCTGCATTTGTTCTTGTTTTGTGGACTCTTCTAAGTTTGTCATATCTGCCCCTAGTGTTTTTGCTACAGAGAATAGAGTCTCGTAGTCTTTTGTGCCATATGCCCGAATGCATTTGATGATGGCAACTGGATCCTTGGTGTCTGCACTCTCAACCAAACTCACCATATTTTCTGGTATCGGGATTCCCTTGTATGTGCCTTCTTTGTAGTGCATCTGCTTCTCGGATGGTGTTAGCACGTCCGGGAACATCTTTTTCAACTCTCCCTGTTCGTTGCATAGCACCACGTAGTTGCTTCTCTTGTCGACGATTTCCCAGGAATTTTTGTTGTGCTCTACGATTTTGCCAATAGAAAACGCATCGGTGGAGAAGAATTGCTCCCTTGCCGCGCTTGGGGCAATTTGATTGCACAGAACTTTAGAGATGTGCCGGTGGGTGCTGTTTAGGAGTTTGTTGTTAAATTCCGAAAAACGAATAGCCATATCAAGATATCTATAGTGTAACTTCGTATTTATGTTTTCTTTTTCGCGATGAGACTCATCATCGCTCGAACATCAACGTCCGAAAGAGTGGGTGGCATCGCATTGCGAACGTTCTCAAAATCGCCTTCGTGGGCCCACCGACGAATATCCGAGGCGTGAACGCCATCACCTCCAGCGCTTCTTGTGTTGATGACGTCATGTCTCGAGATTGTTTTGATGCTCTTAAAAGAATAGTCTTTTCCGTTGTATGCCTCAATCCTCTTGACTTCCGTGACTCTGTCGTCTCCCAAGATGAAGATCACGTTATCAAACTTTCCGTTGAGGCTCTTGATTGCATCAAACATATTGCTCGCTGGCTTGAATAGACCACGAACACCAGCCATTTTTGTGAGGTACTTGATCTTTTCCGTTACCGTCAATGGATTCTTATTTGAATCGACCGTAGTAGAAACGAAGATGATCGGAGTTCCACCCACATCGCGCGCCTTTTTAATCACGGAATTGATGAGGTTAAGGTGCTCTTTATGTGGTGGGTTGAAGCGAGCCAGAGGAACAATTACCGCGGTTCTATCTTTTTGGACTGCCTCAGTTACGGGCTTCTTTCCGTTCTGTATGAAGTTTTGTTTTGAGAACACCGCTCGATTGACAAACTTTGTGGTTCCGTGTTTGTTGATTGCAACGTAACCCTCCGGGGATGTATGATGCAATTGACCCATTTCCCCTTTAAAGAACCTGCGGATGGGTTGTTGGCTATCAAACATCTTCACCATACGATCTTTGAATTGGGAGACGTGTAGATGTGTATCCAAGACCGACTCAAGTCCGCGTCTATTTTCAGACAACTTATACAACATCGCGTCTCGGTTTGCTGTTTTCGCTTCCTTGGTTTTTGGATTCTTTACTGCTGCAATTTCCTTGTCGAACTTCTGCTTGATGTACGCATTGAGCACATCATAGGATATGTGCCTGTTCATCTTAACTGCGTAGTTGACTGCGGCTAGCATGATGGGCTGCATCTCGGGGGAGGAGACAAAAGCCAGCCCCTCGCGGCTAGTGGTTTCTAGCTCTTTACGCATGAAGTCGATAGCTGGCTGCAAATTCTTGTAGTCCTCTAGCTTCGGAACGTCGATTGGCATAATGAATACTGATGAGGAATTCTTAGTGTCCGAGGCGGACATGGAATATCTCGTACCCGCAGAGTCGTACTTGGTGTGTGGAGCAAAACCAAACTTAGCAGACTTGATCTGCCTACCCATGGGAGAATCTATAGGAATAGCATTGACTACCGTGTTTGGTTGGAATAGATAGTGTGGAATACCATCTATATCTCGCGTCTCTAGATCGGAGGGAGAGAACATAACGTCCCCCTGGAAATAGACTCCCTTTTTTGCTGTGATGCTAGGGAGATACTTCAACCCCAGCTTCATCTTTGCCACCAATCCAGGCGCGTGGCCGTGATTACGGTCTATGTCCGCGTTTGTGTAATTGATTTTTGGGTCTTTGTTGAAGATGGACTTCGTCGCAACAAAGAATTTTCCGGTGCTATCATAGCCATACATTAAGCTAGGAGATCCGTCTATCTTCGTCTGTGCATCTGTAGTTGGGATGCCCTTGATTGTGTCTATCATGGAGACGAGGATCTTCGGCAGGGCCTTAGCGCCCTGCATAAACAACTCATCTTCAATGTGAGTATAGTGAGATCCGTCTGTGGTTACTAGAGCCTCGGACAGATCGCCCAGATCCACATAAGCAGTTTCTAGGATCTCTTTGAATGTTTTCATGCGAACATCTTCACAAACTTTTGCCATTCCTCAGCAGATCCGCCAGAGATCTCAATGCCAGCGCGGGTGTTCAATCCTCGAACCAACGATCGCAAGTTTGCCGTCTTGTCTGCGATTTTTCTCGTCTTGAGAAGATCCACAACCTCAAGCCTCTTGTTCTTGTCCAAAGGATAGTCCACCTCTAGCTTGATGTATGTGCAAATCTTGGCCATGTAATCGTAAATCTCTTCGTTGGTAGGATCGATGTTGATTACGTATCCGCGGGTACGCAGGGCCCCGTCTGGGTCCAACTTGTTCAATGGGAGGTTGGAGATGAAGATGATCTTCCCTGTGAACTCAAATGAGCGTGGGAGGACGTCTGAATTCTCGTCCTCTTCATCGTAATCGTCCGGGTCAATGTAGCTCTTTCCGCCCTTAGCCCAGGAGATCTTTCTGATTTTCTTTGTGTCCGATGCCGTCTTAAAGAGGTTTCGTCCCTCGACGTCCTGCAGAGCGGAGTCAGAGTCGTCAAACAACAAGATTTCCTTCTTGTGTTGGAAGAGCAATCTGTAGATACCAGCTGGAGATGCTGAGCCTGTGATTTTGAAATACCCGTCGCCATCGCTTTTTCCTGCTGCAGCAAGCACATCTTCAACGGTTTGGGTCTTACCAGTACCGCCTCGTCCAGCAAGGAAAATTGCATTTGTTGCATTGTTAGTTAGCAGCTTGACGCCGGTTTTGAGAGCATCGAGCTGCTCCTCATAATTCATGCGATCCTGAGATTCTTCATCCACGTTTGCGACGACTGGAGTCTCTTTTGTTCCAGCGTGAGAGGTAAACGAAACTGCGTCGTCTCCTCCGCCCGCAGCCGCGAGAACGGCTTTGGCGTCGATGAGGTGCACTTTGCCTATTTCAACGACGCGCTTCAGACCCTCTTTACGGAAGACATCTGGATATGTGTTTGTGATGTAATCAATCACCTGCTTCCAGCGAGGACCGTATTTCTTGTTTCCGCCGGCAACGTGCTGGTCTCGAGGGGACATTCCGGACTTGAGTGCGTTCATTACGTTGTGCACAGTCTGGGCAATCTCTCCTGAGGTGTACGTTGCCTCATTAATTGTTGAGAAGTCGACTAGGAGCTTTGATGCAGCCAAATGAATCGCTGAGACTTCTTCGTTGACGAAAACGCCTGCGTTTTCTTTGATCTTCCCCTTCACAACATCCACCATAAAGGGGAGGATCTTAACGATGGATTGATCCTCGTTAAAGGCAAAGTGATGGGATGGTGTTAGCTGGGGTGCTTTCGATCCATCAAAATAGTCGATGGACGTGAGACCCTTAGATGTGGAATTGCTGTTGCTCGTCCAATTCATACGGATCGATTTGGATCCATTGTATGAGATATAGAAGCGGATTCCGGTCATGGTCTTACCGGATGCTGGGATGAATACGTCTGGAACCGGGTAGAAGTAGACTTTCTGCCCGAGATATTTCCTAAGATATTTTTGAACTAGAAGTGTTGCTCTGTGGAAATCGTCAGCACGAATTGCCTCGACTAGAATTTGCGTCATGTAAAATACTCCATCTGTGATTTATGGAGTATTTAGTGATTGAAATACTAGTCCGGAAGCTCGATCATCTTGATTTCATCTGCTATTCCAAACTTGATGACGTCATCTGGAGTTAGCCAACGATCCTGGGTTCCCACCAAATGTGTCTCGATGACGTTTTTGGTCTGTTCCGTATGTTCCATGTAATGGTTGATCATGCGTTCATGGGTGTGCTTCAGCTCTTTTTGCACCGCATTGAGGTCATAGCTATTCCCTTGAATTTCCGTGGAGAAGCTATGTGACATCACCGTACAGGATGGAGTTACGTACCGCATCCCCTTGGATCCACTCATGAAGATCAAAACCCCAGCGGATATGCACTGTCCGATTGCCACAGTCTCGATTGGAATCTTTGAGGCCACCATAACCTCAACCAAAGCAAACGCGGAATGCAGCAATCCACCCTCTGTGTTCAATAGAAGGGTGATCTTTTCCGGTCTATTTTTGAGGTAATGGGAGGATATGATGACATTGCTGACGTTAGCTACTGCCTCATCCGTAATCTCACCATAGAGCAGAACCAGAGGAGAATGGGGGATTTCCTCAAACTCATCAAATTCTTCCAGGATGATGTCCTCTTCTTTAACTTGTTTCTTTCGTCCGACCATATTGTTCTACTTGTAAAAGACGTGATTCCCGATCACGACCGTTTGTTTTCGGTTAAAGACTCTGCCGAGATTGGTTGCATGAAAGAATAGAGAACCTTTGGATGGGTCCCTCGTTCTGTTCATCAACACATCCCAAGCAACTTCTTTGGCGGCAGAGCTAGGTTCTTCTTTTCTCTTGTTGGTGCAAACCCATGAGAATTGGCAGGTGCCAGAATTCTTTTGGTAGACAACTCCACACAAAGAATCAGAAAAACGTCCGCTCGTCATCCTATTTAGTACAACGTGAGCCACAGCCAATTGACCGCTTTTGGGCTCTCCCCGGGCTTCGTGGTGGATAACTTCCGCCAGGCAACCGATATCTCGGACGCTGGAAATGGGAACAGAAATGGGCTGCTCTTCAGCAGCCAGGTGGATTGGAGAGAGAATACAGAAAATAGAAATTGTGCTAGCGACGCATAGTCGCAAAATCCTTAGCTTGTTCATCAGTAAAGACCGGCATGAATCCGGATTTGTGGACCAGAGATATTCCCTTGACGAGATCTCCGGTGTACTGGTTAGTTGGTCTGGCTGGAGTGGATCCGCCAGGAGTGACAAGCGATGGTAGTTTCGCTGTCTCCCGGATGTGAAGCTTTGTCACGATGGGAGACCGGTCACTCTGCGTATGGCAGGTGGAAGAGGAGAACTTCGGAAAGTCCTCCTTCACTGCCTTATTGTATTTAGTGGGACTAGGTTTTCGCTCTTTTGGCATCGCGCGGAGGCATCTCCCAGGATTTGAAATCCTGCATAAACGCCGTGAACGCCTCATCTGGGATTCCGTAGTGGAATTTCACCAGCTTGTCGATCTTACTGCGATAGACGCCTTCCCGGGAATCATGCCCATTACGGAGCTGTAACATCGCGACGGCACCCAGACATTCCATAGCAACGATTTGCTGGATCTGTCCAATCACAGTAGCCAAGTCTCGACGGAACACCTCAGCGCTCTCAGGGAGCCTGGCATCGCGGTAAGAGTCAGCAATCTGCATCACGTGGTCAACTAATTCGTTGCTCATATTCCTTTTTCCAATCTATATTTTTCACGCGCCTGGGCGAACTTGGGGAGCCAATCCATGGTCTTCTCCTCGTACACCAAAACACCATCATCCTGCGTGGTGATGACGATGCAAAGAGTCTTGCATATTGTATTGTACCGCTCAAACACCATCCCAGCGTAGGCAGCGGCTTGCATAAAGTATCCCGGGATTTCCTCGCGGGTCTTGTATCTGCGGCTGGTCTTCCAGTCTATAACCTTCTTCTCACCCCGGTGCATTCCGATCATATCAACCGTACCAGCGACCTTCAAGGAATCAGACCACATCTTCGTCTCGAGACAGTAGACCTCCTCAAGCTCTGAGACGAAGCTAAGGACATTCCGGAACATCTGTCGTTCCTCATGTTGGAACATATTGAAGGTCTGAGGTTTCCCTAGGATGAAGTTCTCGATGTTCTCGTGGATCAGGGTTCCGCGTCGCGCCGCCCTATCCGTGATGTCATCCGCTACAGATTCACCGACGTTCTGGCGCCACTCGTCGATATAGCTGTGATCAGAGGCATATCCAACTACCGTACTGGCGGATGGATAGATCGCTCCAGATGGTGTCCTATAGGTGCGACCATCCGGAGAGTCGATGCGCTCTAGTTCCGGAAGCTCTTCGAAAAGCTTAAGTTCCGACACTTCGGATTTCCAGAGAAACGGTCTTCTTGACCTCCAGTTCTTCATACTGGATTAGGACGTAGTTGTCCTTGCCGAACTTGGATTCCTCCTCAACGCTAACGTATTCCTCCATCGCCGCTAGGTCCTTAAACTTCTTGAAGGTAGTGCGTTCCACGCTATGTGCTGGGTAGCCATGTCCCGGGTAATCCCGAGATCTCTGATCTCCAGGAATGTGCTCTGTTGTGGTGATGATTGCTGCGTATTTCATGTCAATATCCGTATGGATCTGCTGGGAGTGTGTAAGGTCCGCCGTTTGACGACGGTTCTTCAACGTCTGGCGTTCCCATCACAAGACTGGTCCCAAGATTCTTGAAGACCTCTTTCCCGGGCTCAACTTCCATGGAGGGAACGACGTTGATGAGCCGCTCACCCAACCAAGTCTGGACGTACCCGGAAGGATCTGCCATCTCGTCGGCGAGCCACTTGTCGAACTTCTTGCGATTCTGCTTGGTGATACCAAGCACGCGCTCACCGAGATGCTCCTGAGATGCTTCAACAAGCTCCGGATTCATGGTTACTTCATCGAGAGCTTCCTCCGCGGTATCGGCTTTGATAAAATAGGTAATCTTGAATTGTGACAGCGATGTGATTGTAAATAGTGGCATAATGACCTTTTAGTTAGAGTAAAGAGACGTGATGAGAACGGGCGGAGTACCTCGAAGATGAGCGGCGATTGTTCTGGCATGCCTCTCATCATTTGCTAGGAAATAGATATCTAATTTCGCAACCTGAGTTTGGTAGGTTCGAAATTGAACACCTTTAGCTTTTGGAGTTGATTCCGGCATCTTTACGTCCGGAAACATATTCTCCGCCCAGGCATTCAGATCGTTCATTCCTTTTCTCCCAAGAGATACTTGTTCGATACCGTCTTAAATGACGGATCCACCTCGTTGCACTTGTAGACCAGACCTTCACGCAGAGGACCTGTGATATCACCCATAACAGAAAGACCATCTGCATTGGCAATCAGAGATTCCATAGTCTCGCCTCGCAGAGACCTCTTAGGGTCAAACACAGGAACATGATCCACTCCGATCAACTCGCAAAAATCGCGACGTTCCTTGGGGAGCAAAAATCTACCGCGGGTGATATCATAGATATCAAACACCATGAACATATGCTTCTTCAGCTTGTAGATGTTCCCTTGAATGCCCGGGCCGATCAGTTCTCCTTGTAGAGCCATGTTCAGACCAAATGTACGGAGCTTCTTTTCCAATTCATCCCTCTTAGCAACTTCCCAGAAAGTGTTTCCTTCTGTGTCCTTGAGGTCCAGGTTGCGAGAGCAAACGCCAAAGTCTCCAGCCGGATTGTCTCCCATGGTAGAGAGATAGACGGTCATTGAAGAACCTTCCAGCTTCTCCGTAACTTCCCAGGTGAAATCTGTGGTTCTCCAGTATTCCAGTTCAGACTTTAGGTTCTGGATTCTCTCTTGATCAGTCTTTGGGATGTATGACGGGAAGTTGCCACGAGCCAACCCAGCAAGTTGCGCGTTGATTGGTGCTTCCCACTTTTGGATGCCCAGAGCATCTGTTACCTCGTCTCCTTCAACGAATGTATCTTCATATCCGCCCAGAATCGACATCGGAAGAAGGAGTCCTTGGGAAATTTGTCCCCTCAGCTTGACCGTCCTCAGACGTTCCCCCTTGATGCCATTGTATTCGCGCGGCTCCTTCCCCTTGGAAAGAAATGGAGCGATAGTGGTTGGGAGCCAGGAATCGATTTCCGCGTAGACGACCAAATCACCTTCCTTGAAACCGTTGTCGATTGCAGTCACGAGCTGCCAGCCACCGACGGTAGCCTTGACGATCTTGTCTGCTCCCGGGATGGGTTCGATTTTGTCGATCACGCGAATAGTTGCTAGTTTTCTCATTCTGTTTCCTTAAAATGTTTTTTGATCGCCCAACGAATTGAGCAGGGTGGGACGTCATCGCCCATGTAATTGTTGCGTTCGTCCTGTTCTGTTTCTTCTGAGATTCGATTACACTCTTCCAAAACCAACGCAACTAGACGTTGGGCGCGAACTGCGAGTTCGGGAGCCGCGTAACCGGCTTCGAGCATTAGACGCCTGCAGTTCTCATTCATCTTGTTCTCGCAAACGAATTTCTTTCATGACTTCACTGAAGCCGGCGGCATGTAGAGCACACTCATATGAACCATCCTGGCTGGATTTCCAAAACGCATTGCGAACCAGAATCTGATCTCGCAATTCCTTGAGCTGCTCCAAGGTCTTCTGCTTGAGGTCGTTCATTTCACCTTCACAATAACGCCGTTGACCAATTCCGCTTTGGCATACCACTTATGCGGTTGTGGGTAATGCGGACCCTCCAGGAACACAGTTCCGTCCTTGGGACAGGGGAACGGTCCGGGGCTAAAGCAACCGACCTTCTTGCCCTCGGCAACGGCGGTTTTCAGTTCTTTTTTCGACTTGAAATTGGTTTCGGTGTACATTCTGTGCTTTCAGTTTGTGTCGTTATGTGTATATTATAGCACAGACGGGAATAAAAGTAAAACCTCCAGAGGTCACCAAAGCTCTTCTTTGAGCGTTTTCCAGGTTTCGTTTGTCATCCAGCCGGAATTTGTCGAGCGCTTGGGCCCCTCAAAAATCTGGTATTTCCAGTAGCGTTCCAACCAAATCCGGGTGCTATCAATGGTCCTAGGAAACCAAGCAAAGCCCCGTTTCCACCTAGTAGAAAGGCCTGGGGTATAAATGGGTTTATCGGCACTCCAGCGCATGATTAGCCCTTCTCACCAAGCAACTTGGGGGTGAATCCATCGAGAATCATTGCCCGCTTGGACATCTTGATGGTTGTGGTTTTGTTGTCCACCTTGAGCTTCTCTTCTGGGGTCATCTCAACGTAATTACCGCTTCCTAGAACGTAATTTCCGAGAGCATCGTACTCGGCGACCCACTTCATATGCCGCAACGGAGCAGGATGCCCTTTTCGTGGAGTGTTTTGCAACTGGTCAACACCATATGACTCAATGATCTTGACGCCCTTGACCGAATCCTTGGTCACTTCCTTTACTCGATAGATTGCCAGATTGGCGCTGCGACCAACCATCAACCCGTAGGCGATGTATTGACCAACTTGAATTTCCCGCTTCAGAATGTCTTTCATTTCATTTTCCTCACATACAAACCCACGCGCGGCGCATCACAAGATCGTAAAACGCCAGGAACTCCTCATCGTCAGTCAAGGTCCAAGTGTACTCGAGAACATTCTCAACGCGAAGTTCCTTCGCATCCTTCTTGCTGATACGCAGTGCATCGACCATTTTCGTCAAAACGGGTTCCCAGCGCATGCTATAGAGAGAACCACCGCCGTTACGTACAATGACCTCGTACATATTTTGTTCCATCATTTCCCGCATTCTCATTTCCGCACCTCGTAGATTTCTTTCAGGTTCTTGTAGACATCAACTGCCTGTTCACCCAGGAGCGCTTGAGCGGCAACAACCCGGAGGATATCGGCAATCAGGATCTTTGAGAACTCTTTCATCTCTGGGCGAGTGAACCAAACTTGGCGTTCGCCTGTGGTACTGGCTTTGAGCACCAGAGCGTCAAAATCTTCTGTTTTCATCATTTTGCTCCATTCGGAATGCAACGATACTCTCGGTTGTTAGCAACCAAAGCTAGGTCCTTAGCTGCCTTCTCGCACGCCACAACGGAACCGTAGGAGCCGGAGTTGACCCATTCCCGAGACAACTCCGAGCTACGAGCCGCAACTATCGCCCAGATATAAAGGTAAACCATTGTGCTCATGCTACCACCAAAACGTGACCGCTCTTCCAAACACACTTGTTCAGGATCTTTCCTTGCACAATGGATCCTTGAAGAGCAATGTCATAGAGCGCAAAGGATGTGATTTCAAACAGACCTCCGCGTGGATCTTCCACCCTGAACAGCTTGTTTCCTTTGGATCGGCTCACTACGTTGACGATGGTAAACCCGTCGATGGGTACGTTCTCCCAAATTTGTGGAGCGTACTCCACTTCAATTGGATCGTCATAAGGCACGTCCTGTTGTGTGGTGTAGTTGAAATCAAATCCTTTTTTACGCCACATACCCCAGGCGTCTTGATACACCCAACCAGGGCGATATGCCCAATCAAATTGGGTCTTCTTTCGATTCTCATCAGCCGCTCGGTTTGGTTGGTGTGGATGTAGGAATCCAACACGCGCGTACGAATCAACGTAGGGTTGATCGTAACCATTTGGCCACTCTCGTTCGAGTTCCTTCTTGAAGGTCACGAACAACTGGTCTGGTAATTTTTCTGCCATCTTATTTCTTTCTGTAGGAATTTCCGGTAACCCAGCCGGAATTCCGGCTGGTCTTTGGATCTGGGCTACGGCTCATTTTGGGGTTGGATTGGAGGTCCGTAATGTAGACATAGGCGGTACTACCGGATGTAAACTCAACCAACACCATACCATCTGGGCACGAATGAGGACCGAGAACCACAACACCATCCCCATAATAGTTGTGGGTGACGCCGTTTCGTCTCTGCGGAAACCGCCTGAGTTCAGATTCTCGCATGATCAATCCGAAGAAGAGGAGGAAGATCCAGAGTCTGACGACGATGAATCCGAAGAAGAATAACTGGATTCCGATGTATAGCTTGAGCGAGAGCAAGTCTCAACCTCAGCTGGGGCGCTTTCAACAACCTTTGTTGATTCCGGTTCCCATGAGGACTCCGCACCACCGCCACCAAAGTCTCCGCCGCCTCCAGATTCAAACACTGGAGTGCGAGTCGCTTCTGGCATGGATTCCGGCATACGCCAGCTAGTCGATGGGAAGAATGCGTCTTCATCAACGCGCCCGGATTTGGGTCCGGGCGCCGCTGTGTATCGAGTGAACAAGCCTGTGTCGCGTTTGGTGCGCTGAAACTCTGCCCGACAGCGAGAACAGCGCCATACCTCGATGCCACTCCAACCGGGCTTGCGCACGTGGCGGGGATACATATCGGAGCCGTCATCGTTGTGACCACGCACCTTACAAATCAAATTCATCATCTTGACCTTCGTAGAAACAATCTTCTGGGTGACCCTGATCGGGGCCGCGATAGTGTGGGTTGCGTTCCCACGAATCATAATCGCTGAGCAGCCATTGTCGATCCGGGACTTCCGCACCGACAACCCATGCCCACTCGCGAACTGCTTGTTGCATAAATGACATGATTTTAATTCAGAAATTCAATGTCTTCTTGATCAACAAGAGCAAAGTGAACTCCGCTACGAATCACCGTCTTGCGATGTTCCATGATGTTGCGCCGCGCCCATTCCGGAACATCTTCACGCTCGTTATTAACGGCGACCACATCCCAGACCTCGTGTTTGTCGTACAGCTTGTCTTCTTTGGTGGTGTAGGGTTTCCAGGGAGCGGTGTCAAACCAAACTGGATTGTCATTCTTGCTGCCAAACTTGCCGAACGGAGCGTGAATTTGGATAACTGTACCGGCTTTGACTAGGAACATGATTACTCCGCGGAGGTAGTTTCAAAAAGCTCATCCGCCCAGCGATCGAGCTGCCTCTGGGTTTCGCGCTTTGCGTCCCGAACAGTCTGCATCAGAGCGTTCGGAGGCATCGCCAAAGTGAGCAGGGATTCCGTTTCTTCCAATTTCCAAACCGCATTCTGCAGCAGGGAAACCGTCCGCCTGAGCGCTTTTGTTCTGGGTGTCGTTTCGTTCGTCATGCTATATTATAACACGGAATTGGAATAAAAGTCACGAAAAGAATTCCCGGAAGAACAAAGTAAATCTTGGAGGGAGAACAAAGTAAATTCCGGGTCAAAATTGGCTCAGGAGCCGAGTAACGTACTCATCTGAGCTATCTCCGAGATCGTGGTCCTCGGTAAAAACAGCAACGTCGCCAAACTTTGCCAGACGCTTTCCGGCGGTATCGTTGTCACACACCGCAACCACTTTCCGATTCAGGAACGTCAACCAATTCCGAAGGTCCTGAGAAGGATTGTTACTGAGAGCAGCTAGTGCGCTGTAACCGCGTTCGGTTAAACGAGCCGCGTCGAACACACCCTCCGTCAGAAAGACCACGTTGGGAGTAAGGTGAAGTGATTCCACGCCCCAAACTGCCACGGTGGGTTGCGTACGGTACGTGAAGTATTTGCCTTCCTTGGGGTTGTTCTGAGGCTTCTTCTCACCTTCTGGGCGGTACTGTTGATATCCAACCATCTGCCCGCTGAGATTCCAAAGGTAAAACGTAGCAACGCGCTCCGCCTCATCCAATACAGGACGATGGAGCGCGAGGTCTAAGTGTCGACTCTTGAGGTGCTCAGTTAGTGTATTCATGTTGTAATTTTACTACAGACATGAATAAAAGTAAAGCTACATCTTTTCGCAATATTTCCAGAGCTTGTCGAAGATAACGTTGACCTGATGGTCGTAGAACCCGGAGGAGTTGATGCAGTTGAACTCGATGACCTTCATCTCGTCGTCCACCAGAGCCAGATCCATAACGCAGCATGGGGCTGGGAGCCAGCCATCTGCAAATCCCTGCGCCTCGCGGATGACCTTCTTGTCACCTTCCCAAAGCTGTCGCATCTGTCCGTGTGCGCGGTACAAGGAACCGTCAATCACTTTCCCATCGACGATGAACCAGCGCCATTCCGCTTGGATGACCTTCGGCTTCGCGAGCACAATCTGAAGGTCCTCTTCAATCTTGTAGGTGCCAGATGCACACTCCATGGCGCTCTTAAACCATGGAATGATTTCCCCGGCGTTCATCACCTGTCCTGAGAAGTGTTTGAGATCCTGGGATGGTCGAATAAACCACTCCGACTCCGGATCCTTTTCTTTGAGGTACAGCATCACCGCCGAGGCATCCATACAGAGTTCCCCGTTGAGCATGTCGTCTCGATGCTGCATCGCCCTGTAATAGTCCTGCTTGGGATCGAAGAAGAGCCCCTTCCACTTCAGATCCAGCGCAAGATTCGTCAGCAACGTGGAGCCATAGGGAATGAAGTCCGTACCGACCAGAGGCTCGTCGGATGTGATTTCCCTTGAGAACGGAACTACCCCGATGAACTCGTGTGGGAGGTAGGTGACTGCATTCTTGACCTTCTTCAGGCTCTCTTCATGCATCAGGTTGTGTTGAATCAGGAATTTCATGTCGATCCCTAGTCCCATAAAGAGAGAAAATACTTTCCAAAAAGACGGAAGGCATTACGTTTGCGATTTTCATGGGCGCGCATGCCTTCCCAGTCACAGACGCCCTCTGTTATCCAGCGGACTTCAACTGCGGCTTTGCCTTCATCTTCCGGGCGATTCTCAAGATCAAGTTCCGGGCGTACAGACCAAAATTGATCGGTGTCGTCATCCAGGAGGAGCTGCTCAAACCCCCAAATCATCTCTGCCATCACCCATTCCCAACGAAGGAAGTGGTTGGAGTCGATGTCCCATTCCTGATCCTTTGGTGGAGCGGATGTGGAGCGAAGATGCTCTGGAACATCCTCATCATCCACGTTTGGCGCACCATGCTTTTCTTCATTTAGCTGTTTGAGCATTGGAAGAATGATAATTGCCAGGGTGTCGTACATCCCCCAGGTATCGTATTTGTCGATCCGGACTTTGATCTGGCGTTTCTTTTTGGAGTGAATCCAATTGCAGGCATCATTCACCCAGGTATCCGCAAGCCAGGTGCCAAATTTGTAGCAG
>Ga0268298_10003906_pt1 | contig 14862 bp, 18 predicted proteins | sample WWTPWeurt_MetaG_FD_194462 | JGI IMG/M metagenome (GOLD analysis project Ga0268298, IMG submission 194462) | Activated sludge microbial communities from WWTP in Nijmegen, Gelderland, Netherland - WWTP Weurt | ecosystem: Engineered > WWTP > Aerobic digester > Activated sludge | place... | reverse complement strand
AGGGCGTCCCGACCACGAACCCGGACGGGACCGAGGTCGACTACGACGAGCTGTTCCGCCAGGGCCCCGGGGCCATCTGGACCCTTCCCGCCTCGGCAGAGCTGTGGGAGTCCGGAGCGCTCGACCTGTCCCCGGTGCGCGAGTCGGTGAAGGACGACGTCCGCGACTTCGCCGCCGTCACCCGCACGCCGCTCAGCTACATGTTCCCCGACGCCGCCGGACAGTCCGCTGAAGGCGCCTCCCTCACCCGCGAGGGCCTGGTGTTCAAGACCCGCGACCGGATGGGCCAGGCCGGCGAGTCGTACGAGCAGATGATGTCCCTCGCGTTCCGTCAGGCCGGCGACATCGAACGAGCCTCACGGGCCGACCTCGAGGTGATCTGGGCGCCGCCGGAGCGGTACACGCTCACCGAGAAGGGACAGGCCGCGTCGCAGGCCACGGGGCTGTCCCGGCGGTTCCTTCAGGAGAAGATCTGGCAGCTCACCCCGCAGGAGATCGCCCGCAACGAGGCCGAACTCGAAGCGGAGCGCTACCTCGAACCGGAGGAGCCGGAGCCCGTCGGTGCTGCCGGATGACGCGCTGGCGTCCCTCGTGGAACGCCACAAGGCGACGCAGAACCGCATCATCAGTCGAGCGGCACCCCGCATCGCAGGAGCTTGGGACGACCTCGAGTCCATCGACCGAGACCAAGTCGACCGATTCCTCGCCTCCATCGCCCCGTTCCTGACCGCCGCCAAGAAGGCCAGCTTCACCGCCGCCGTAGCGTTCTACTCGACGATCTTCGAGACCCGCCCCCCGGCTATCCCGATAAGCGAGATCGCCACCGAGTACGCCGGGCTCACTCCGTTCACGGCGACCTGGCATGCCCTCGACGAGGGCCGACCGTACGCCGAAGCCGTCCAAGCCGGCCGGTCGATCGCCGAAGCGCAGACGTCGAGGTTCGTGGTCGGGACCGGACGGCAGACGGGCGACGCCGTCGCTACAGCGACGGGTCAACGGGTCCGCTGGCGACGAGTCCCTTCCGCCGGGGCGTGCCCGTTCTGCACGAACGCCGCCGGCCAGCTCTACCGCACCGCTGCCACCGCTGACTTCGGTCACGACCGCTGCGGTTGCGCCGCCGTCCCCACGGCGTAGATCCCGCCCCGCAACGGGGCTCCACCACCCGAAACGGGAGAACCAGCAATGCCAGAGACCACGGCCGAAACGGCCACCACCGACGCGCCCGCCACCGAGGCCCCCGCCCAGACCGAAACGGTCGACTGGCAGGCCGAAGCCGAGAAGTGGAAGGCACAGGCCCGCAAGAACGAGGAACGAGCCAAGACCAACGCCACCGCCGCGAAGGAACTCGAGACGCTCCGTGCGTCCACGATGACCGAGCAGGAGAAGGCCGTCACCGAGGCCCGCGAGGCCGGACGGCTCGAAGCGTTCGCCGAGGCATCCGTCGAGCTCGTCGACGCAGCGATCGCACGGGAGGCCGGCACGCGGCTGACCGACGCGCAGCTGACCGCGCTCACCGGCGGACTCGACCGCAAGGCGTTCCTCGACACCAACGGGAAGGTCGACCCGGCCGCCGTGAAGGCGTTCGTCGACGGCATCGCCCCCGCTCCCCAGGAGCAGACCACCACCCCGCCGCACCCGATCCTCGACCTCGGTCAGGGCTCCCGTGGCACCCCGCCGGCGCTGAACAGCGACTCGCTCACGCAGACGCTCGAACGCGCCCTCGGGATCCGGTAACTCCCGAAAGGACCCCTCATGGCGATCTCCGCCCCCACCCTGACCACTGACAGCCAGTTCTCCGGCTTCCTCAACCCCGTCGAGGCCGGACCGATCTTCGAGCGCGCTGCACGCACCTCGGTCGTGCAGCAGCTCGTCCCCCGAGTCCCCCTCGGCATCTCCGGCACCGCGGTCCCCGTCGTGACCGGCCGGCCCGCCGCCGGATGGGTGTCGGAGGGCGGCATCAAGCCGGCCAGCTCTGGCACGCTCGACATCAAGAACCTCGAGCCCAAGAAGCTCGCCGCGATCTTGGTGGTCTCCGCCGAGGTCGTGCGTGCCAACCCGGGCGGCTACATCAACACGATGCGCAACAGCATCGCCGAGGCGTTCGCCGTCGCGTTCGACCGCGCCGCCCTCCACGACGAGGGTCCCGACGGCACCGCCGGCGGCGGCCCGTTCGCCACCTGGCTCGACCAGACCACGAAGGGCACCGAGATCGGCGGCTCCTCGCAGGCCAACGGCGGGATCCACGGCGACCTCGTCGAGGCGATGCGCGAGATCGTCACCGACTCCGACGCGTCGGACCGCCGGTACCGGCTCAACGGCTGGGCGATCGACTCGGTCCTGGAGCCGTCCCTGTGGGGCGCGACCGACACGACCGGCCGTCCGCTCTACGTCGAGCTCCCCGTCGACGCCGAGTCCGACGGACTCTCGACCGCCGGTCGGCTCCTCGGGCGCCGGTCGTTCATCGGCGAGGGTGTCGCGACGGCGAACAACACGTCGGTCGTCGGCTACGGCGGCGACTTCTCGCAGGCGGCGTGGGGCGCCATCGGCGGCATCAGCTACCGGGTGTCGACCGAGGCCACCGTCACGATCAACGGCTCGCTGCAGTCGCTGTTCGAGCGGAACCTCGTCGCGATCCTGGCGGAGGCCGAGTACGGGTTCCTGCTCAACGACCCCGACGCGTTCGTGAAGCTCACGAACAACTCCGGTTCCTGAGGCATCGGAGTCCGACATGGTCGCGCTCGCCACAATCGACGACCTCGCCGCCGTCATGGCGCGCGACCTGTCGGACTCCGACCTCGAACGCTGCACCACCCTCCTGGACATCGCCTCACAACGAGTCCGAACGCACACCGGCCAAACCTTCACGAAGGTGACTACGACCGACGTGCTGCGCGTCCGAAACAAGCGAGTGAAGCTCCCGCAGCGTCCCGTGGTGTCCGTCGGGTCCGTGACGGATCTGAACGACATCACAGTGGGCTTCGACTGGGACGGCCTGACCGTTCTCGACCTCGCCCGCACGCCGGTCAACGCGTTCGAGATCGAACCGCGTCGTACAGGGCTCCGAACGGTGAAGGTCACCTACACCCACGGCTACGACCCGATCCCGGCCGATGTCATCGGCGTGGTCTGCGACCTGGCCGCAGCCGCCCTGGACACCCCGCCCGAGCAGTCCGGTGTGCAATCGGAGACCCTCGGCCCGTTCTCGATGTCGTCGGGGTCGAAGTACCCGGGCGTCCTGCTGACCCAGGCGATGAAGGACTCGCTGGCGCCCTACACCGCGCCGGTCGGGACCGCACAGGTGTCGTGACCGTCGCCGTCCTCATTCCGATGCTCACGCGAGCGCACCGAGTCGCCCCGCTCCTCGAATCGCTCCGGGCGACCTCTCCGACGGCCCGACCGGTGTTCATCTGTTCCCCCGACGACACCGCCGTCCACAACGCCATCGACACCGCGGGCGAGGAACGCATCACCGTCCCCGGCCCAGACCCCGGCGACTACGCCCGCAAGATCAACGCCGGCTACAGGCACACGACCGAAGAGCTCATGTTCCTCGGCGCCGACGACCTGCTGTTCCACCCCGGATGGTTTGAAGCGGCACTCGCCGAACTCCGACCGGGGATCGGAGTGGTCGGCACCAACGACCTCGGGTCGAAGCGAGTCATGGCCGGCGAACACTCGACGCACAGTCTCGTCACCCGCGCCTACTGCGACGAGCACGGCACGATCGATGGGCCCGGTTCAGTCCTCGCCGAGGTGTACCCCCACGAGTTCGTCGACGACGAGTTCGTCGCCACCGCCAAACACCGCGGCGCGTGGGCGTTCGCGTTCGATTCCCACGTCGAACACCTCCACCCGTCGTGGGGCAAGGCCCCGATGGACCCCATGTACGCACAGCAGGCCGCCCGCATGAACACCGGCCGACGAATCTTCCGACGCAGGCAACGACTGTGGACGTGACCATCGCGGTCGCCACCTTCGGCGACGATTCGTGGATCGAACTGGCCAGAACCCGGGCGATCCCCTCGGCGGAACGGTTCGGCGTCCCCGTCATCCACACCCACGCCGACACGCTGCACGCCGCCAGAAACGCCGCAGTCGACCAGGTCGACACCGAGTGGATGATCCACCTCGACGCCGACGACGAGCTCGAGCCCGGCTACCTCGACCACCTCGCCGAAGGTACCGCCGACCTACGGGCCCCAGCGGTCCGTTACGTCCGCCCGTTCCACGCCACGCCCGCCCGTGTACCCAAGGTCGCCGGCCACACCCACCGCTGCACCGCCGAGTGCCTTCCCGAGGGCAACTGGCTGGTCGTCGGAACTCTCGTACGCACACAGATGGTTCGAGACGCCGGCGGTTGGCGAGACTTCCCGTGGTCCGAGGACTGGGATCTATGGCTGCGCTGCTGGCTCAACGGAGCGACCGTCGAAGCGATCCCCGCAGCCGTGTACCGAGCGCACGTCCGACCCGACTCCCGCAACCGTGCCCCCGACCGTGCGGCGAAGTTGGCCGCCCACAAGGCGATCTACGAAGCGAACTTCGGAGCCAACGCGTGATCTCGCTCCTGGTGATGACCGACGGCCGCGACGACGTCCTCGCCGAAACCCTGCCGATCGCCGCTCACTCCGTGCCGCACACCCAACTGCTCATCCACGACGACACCGGCGACCACGCCCACCGCCTCCACCTCGCCCGCACCTACGAACACCTCAACCCCGTCGTCATCGGGGGGCCCGAGCGACGCGGGTTCGGAGGGGCGATCCAAGCCGCCTGGCAACACCTCACGCAATCACCGAACCCGTTCGTCGTCCACCTCGAGGACGACTTCGTGCTCTCCCGGCCCGTCGACTGGCCAACCCTCGCCGACACGCTCACCCGACACCCCCACCTCGTACAGCTCGCGCTGCGCCGCCAGCCCTGGAACGACGCCGAACGCGCCGCAGGCGGGATCGTCGAACAGCACCCGACCGACTACACCGAACGCTCAGACACCGGCGCGGTGTGGCTCGAGCACACACGGTTCTTCACCACGAACCCGTCGATCTACCGACGCTCGCTCTGCTCGGAAGGCTGGCCGACCGGAGAGCACAGCGAAGGCCGATTCGGCATCGACCTCATCGAACGACACCCGGACTGGCGGTTCGCGTTCTGGGGCGCCCGCACCTCCGGCGAATGGTGCGAACACGTCGGCCACGAACGAGTCGGAACCGGATACTGATGGCCACCTTCGCGATCTCGATGGTGAAGGACGAGGTCGACATCGTCGCCACGACCGTGGCGCACATGCTCGAGCAGGTCGACCATGTCATCGTCGCCGACAACGGCTCGACCGACGGGACCCGCGACATCCTCGCCGAGCTCGATGTCGAGATCATCGACGATCCCGACCCCGCCTACTACCAGTCCGCCAAGATGACCACGCTCGCACACCGGGCGGCCGCCGCCGGCGCAGACTTCGTGGTTCCCTTCGACGCCGACGAAATCTGGTACTGCCCGCACGCCCCGACGATCGCCGAGTACCTGTCGGGCATCGCGTCGCAGTGGCTCACTGTCACCGCTGACCTCTACGACCACGTCGCGACCGGCGACGATCCTGCGGTCGCCGACCCGGTCGAACGGATGCAATGGCGACGGGTCGAATCCGCGGTTCTTCCGAAGGTGGCGTGCCGCACCCGGTCCGACCTCGTCATCCACCAGGGCAACCACGGCGCCACCTACGAAGGCGGACCGACCTCGATCCCGGGCCTGATCGTCCGGCACTACCCGTACCGGTCGGCCGCACAGTTCGTGTCGAAGGTCCGCAACGGCGCCGCAGCGTACGCGTCGACCGATCTGCCGTTCAGCGAAGGCCAGCACTGGCGGCAGTACGGCCAACTTTTGGACGCCCACGGCCCCGAAGTCGTCGAGGACGTGTTTCGCACCTGGTTCTGGGTCGCCACCCCGACCACCGACCCGACGCTCACATTCGACCCCCCGCCATGCTGATCGTCATCCCCTGGCAGGCAGGCTGCCCGCACCGAGAACGCGCTCTCGGCTGGGTGTTGGAACGCTACGCAGAAGCGAACCTGCCCGTCGCTGTCGCCGAACACGACGGCCCGTGGTGCAAGGCCCAAGCGGTCGCGGCCATTGACCTTCCCGCCGGCCCAATCGCTATCGCCGACGCCGACGTGTGGCTCGACGCCGACGCCCTGCGTCAGGCGTTCATTCAACTCGACACCCACGGTTGGGCGATCCCGCACGGCGACGTGTGCCGGCTCACCGAAGCCGCGACCGACGCACTCATAGCCGGCGACGCGCTCCCCGCCAACCCGTACACCGAGCGCCCGTATCACGGGTGGGCCGGCGGCGGAATCGTCGTCACCACCGGCGAGACGTACCGGCAAGCCCCCCTCGACCCCCGGTTCGTCGGGTGGGGTCAAGAGGACGAATCGTGGGCCCTCGCACTCCGGGCGCTCGCCGGCGAACCGTGGCGAGGCACTGCACCCCTCACCCACCTGTACCACCCGCCACAGGATCGACTGAACCGCCGTACCGGCACCCACCAGGGCCGAACGCTGCACCGCCGGTACCTCCGTGCACGTCGGAACGCCGACGCGATGCGAGCACTCCTCGAGGAGGTCGCGTGACCACAGCGTTGATCTCCGCGAAGTGGGTGAACTCCCGACTCCGCATCCCCGCCACCCTCACCACCGTCGCGATGACCGGCGACGTCGACGAGATGAACCGGCCGACCGAAACCACCACGACGGTCGCGACGAAGTGCTACTTCCAGGCGAAGGACTCCAGCGAGGTCACCGCCGGCCAGATCGTCGGCACCGCCCACTTCACCGTGTGGGTGCCGTCGTGTCTCGACGTGACCGGCGCGGACCGCATCGACATCCTGGGTGCCACCTACGACGTCGAAGGCCCACCGCGTCCGCTGGTGCATCCGTACACGACCGAGACGGTCGCGTGGGAACTCGACGTCGTCAGGACCGCCTGATGGGACGCCTGATCGGCCTCGACCTCGCAGCGATCGTCGAAGCGGTCCGGCCGCAGCTCGAGGACATCGCCGAGGACATCGCCCGAGACGCCCGCGCCGGCTACCAGCAGCACGAGCTCAAGACTGCGAATCCGAAGGATGGGGTGATCGTCGAGTCCGACGCTCAAGGCGTGCGGGTGGTGACCCACAACTCGTTCGCCCACCTCGACGAGTGGGGCGGGTCGAACGTCCACTCCACCCCGTCGGGGGCGATGCGTTCCGCGGCGGCGAGACACGGCGACTTCCACCCGGAGGGACGATGAGCCTCACTCTCCTCCCGCACGCATCCCGGCTCGTCATCGGTTGCCTGCTCGATGCCGAAGAAGTCCGAGACATCTGCGACGACCGGATCGTGTCGGACGGGTCGGAGAACCAGCAGGGCCCGTGGGTGCGAGTCACCCAGTTCCCCGGTCGCATCATCCAGCCCGGCGCCCACTACTGGCTGGAGCAGACGCTGTTTCAGGTCGACTGCCGCGGTGCTGGCGGGAACGACCGCAAGATCGCCCACGACCTCGCCGAAACCTGCCGGGCAGTCCTGGCCCAGCGGTTGCGAGGTTCCGTGTCGTACACGATCGGCTCATCGCCCGTCGATGGCGTCGTGTCCATGTGCGAGGTCGGCGGGATCGCCGACACCGAAGACGAGGCGTTCCAGCCCGCTCGACCGATGTCCCGGTTCGACGGCGTGCTGACCGCCCACCCCGAGCCGACCGTCGGCTCGTAGAGCGCCGCCCACGGGCGAACGCACACCCCCGGTTCCCCTGTCCGGGGGCACCGTTCTGCCCCGACTCAGGAGGTCCCCCAGTGGCAGCCGATACCACCCTCAAGCCGGAGTCGACAGTCGTCGCCGGCGAGCACTTCATCCACTTCGCACCCGTCGGCACGACGCTGCCGACCGACTCGCCGGCCATCGACGGCGACCCGGGCGACGGCATCGACGCGGCGTTCCTGTTCGCCGGCGCCACCGCCGACACCGGCGCCGCCTGGACGATCGACGCGCAGGTGACCGACCTGTACTCGTCGCAGCTCCTCGACGTGTACCGACAGATCATCCAGTCGAAGAAGGCGACCCTCACGGCGCCGCTGATCGACTGGACCGGCGGCGCGCTCACCACCGCGACCGGCGGCGGAACGATCACTGCGACAGCCAACGGCGCCAAGCTCGTCCCGCCCCCTCAGGGTGTGATCGAGGAGATGTCCGCGGTCGTCACGATCCGCGACGGCGGCCACTTCACCCGTCTCGTCTGTGAACGCGGCCTCGTCGCCGGGTCCATGACGATCCCGCTCGTCAAGACCGGGTTCTCCACCCTGCCCATCACCTACACCGCCCTCGCCGCGGTCGAGGCCGAGGCGGCATGGGTGCTCTACAGCACCAACCCGGCGCTCCTCGAAGGGCTCGGCAGCTGATGCGCCTCGAAGCACGCGCCCTGGAGGGGGACGAGACCATCACGGCTCTCGTCCCCCTCCGGTCGATGCTCAAGTTCAAGAAGGACACCAAGCACGGCGTCGACTGGTGGATTCGCAACACCCGCGACCCCGAGTCCGAGGTCGACTCGATCGACTGGGAACCGCGGCTCGCCTGGCAGGCCATCGTTGACACCACCGACGACACCCGATCCTTCGAGGAGTGGTCCGAGCAGGTCGAATGGGCCGGCATCTGGAGCGCCACCGACGAACTGGACCCTTCTGGGGGCGAGGAGACCCCGACCCCGGAGCCCTCGCCCGCATCATCGTCCACGCCGGATGCGGATGGTCCGAGTTCCTCGACTTCGACGACGAGCTCCAACACGCCATCTGGCGAGAAGTCGACGGAGTGACCGTGCCCGTCGAGCCGGTCGAGGAGCCCGTCGCGGCCTCACCGTGGCCGGCGCACCTCCCCGTGGTGCACACCGGGTCGCCTGAGTTCGCCGCGCTGTTCCAGCAGGCACAGAAGGCGACCTGATGCCACGCGGCGGCGTTGTCTCGGTCGACCTCGAGCCGAACCTGCCCGCCCTGGGCAGCCGGATCGACTCGTTCGCACGGAACCTGAAGCCGCTCGGCCTCCGCATCGACCTGCCCGACTTCGCGTCGGGTGTCGAAGCTCAGGCCGGGCGGTCTCGGCGCGCCGTCGATTCGATCAGCACCGACAAGGCGCAGGCCCAGTTCCGCACCCTCGGTTCCACCGCCGACCGCGAGCTGTCGCGAGTCGAGTCGAAGGCGAAGCTGTCCAGCGAAGCGCTGATCACGATGGGCGCCGGCAGCGTGTACGCCGGTACCCGCATTCTCGGTGCGCTCCGTCCGGCCACGGATGCGGCGTCGGATCTGAACGAGGCGATCGCGTACAGCGGCCAGGTGTTCGGCTCCGCCGCCGACCAAATCGACCGGTATACCGACACCGCTGCGGAGCGGTTGGGCCAGTCGAAACGGCAGGCGACCGAAGGCGCGACGACGTTCGCGACGTTCGGGAAGGCGGCAGGGCTCGCCGGCGACGACCTCGTGAAGTTCTCCACCGACCTCCTGCAGCTGTCCACCGATCTGGCGTCGGCCCGGAACACGAAGCCGGAGGACGCGATCACTGCGATCGGTGCGGCGCTGCGCGGCGAGACCGAACCGATCCGTGCCTACGGGGTCCTGCTCGACGACGCGACGACGCGTCAGGAAGCGCTGGCGCTCGGGATCACCAAGACCACGAAGGACGCCCTCACGCCCCAGCAGCGGGTGCTGGCCGTCCAGAGTCTGCTGTTCAAGCAGACCTCCGACGCGCAGGGTGATTTCGCTCGCACCGCCGATTCGGCCGCGAACGCGCAGCGTGTCGCCGCCGCCGAATTCGAGAACGCTCAGGCCAAGCTCGGTGAAGGGCTCACCCCTGTCATCGCGACCGCCGCCAAGACCCTCACCGGGTTCCTCAACATCGTCGACAAGGTCCCTGGGGCGACCACAGCGCTCGGTGTAGGGCTCGCTGGTATTGGTGGGGCGGCGATCCTTGGCGGGGCGGTGTCGTCGATCCTCGGTGGCGTGAAGGCCATCCGCGAGCTTCGCACCGGAGCGGCTGAAGCGGGGGCGACCGCGGTCGCGTCGAACGAGGCGATCACCGCGACCTCCACGCAAGCCGCCGCGGCCACGACGAACGTGGCAGCCGCCTACGACGCCGTCACCGCCTCCGCCGCCCGTGCCGGCGCCGCTGCAGCGACCGCAGGCGCAGCGTCCACGGCGTCGTCGGTCGGGTCGAGCATCGTCATGGGCGGTAACTGGCAGTACGCCCGCCCCCGGACGCCGCCGGCCATCGGGCGGGGGCCGGTCATTGACGTCACGTCCCGCGAAGTTCTCGCCCTCGAATCTGGCGTGTCGCGCGCCACCGCAGCGACCGCCTCGTCAACCGGTGTGTTCTCCCGATGGAGTAACACGGTCCGCTCCGCCGGGCAGTCCGCTACCAACTACGTCGGCTCCATCTCCCCCGCCACCGCCCGCATCGGCGCCTTCACCCTCGGCACCATCGCCCTCAGCGTCGGCCTCGAGCGCGCCAACGCCCAGACCGAGGAAGGCATCCGGCTCCTCACCCAGATCGGGAACCTCCGATCGGTGCAGGCAGCGTTCGACCCGGAGAACCCGGAACGGTTCGCGAAGTCGACCAAGGAGATCGCCGGCATCCTGTCGGAGAAGCAGTACATCGAGCCGCAGAACTGGATGGACGAGGTCAGCGACTTCTTCGGCGGCTACGACCTCAGCCTGTTCGGCGACTCACAGCTCTCCGGCAACCAGGCCGAAGCCGCGAAGAAGCTGATCGACGAGCTCAAGGTCTCCCTCGAGGGACTCGACGCCGCGACCGGACGCCGGTTCCTCGACGGGGTTCGCGAGGAGATGATCGCCACCGGTCTCTCGGCATCCGAGACCGACCAGAAGCTCCAGCCCCTGTACGACCAGCTCGACGACACCGAAGCGGCCGACCGCGCCACGGGCGCGCTCGGTGAGCTCGGCACGGAGGTCGAGCGGCTCGGCGTGAAGATCGACCCGACCGCGTCGAAGTGGGAGAACTTCTCCACGGTGCTCGGCGGGATCTTCGACCCGATCCAGTCGGCCCTCTCGGCTCAGCAGGCGCTGGTTGACGGGCAGGAAGCCGTCGCCGACGCGCAGAAGAAGTACGAGGACATCGTCAACGGCAACACGGAGGGACTCCGGTCCGCGGCGGAGGCGTTGAACGAGGCCCGCGACGACCTCGCCGCCGCCACAGCCGAGGTGGGTCCGGGGAGCCGTGCCGCCCGCGACGCAGCCCAAGACGTTCGTGACGCCCTGCGCGCCTATCGGGACCTTGAGATCGAGGCCGGCAAGACCCGCGAGGGCGACTTCTTCGACGACCGCACCCAGGATCTCCTCGACGCCCGGGACCGGATCGTCGAGGCCCAGGAGAAGCTGAACGACATCGAGTCGGGCAACACCGACGAGGTCCGCAACGCCCGCGAGCGACTGGCCGACGCGCAGCAGCGGTACAACGAGGAGCTGGCGAACACCGGCCCGAACAGCGAAGCGGCCCGCGATGCCCTCAAGGAAGTCGAGGACGCCCAGGCCCGGATCATCCCCTTGATGGTCGCGCAGGAACAGGCCGCGGCAGCGCTGAAGGAAGAACTCGAGGAGCATCCGGAAGCGATCCAGGCGTCGATCGACAAGGTCAACGAGTGGTTGGCAAAGGGCCTCATCTCCGTGGGAGTGGCCGACGCCTGGAAGCAGCAGCTGCTACTCGCCGCCGCGGCCGCACAGCTCCTCACGGGCAGCCTTCCCGGCAACTCCTCGCCGGCGACGACGAACTACGGGTCGGCCGACACCCAGGAACGTCGAGCGCAGTCGAGCCGCTCGCAGACCGGGCTCACCGTCACCCAGATCTGGGGCCCGGGTGGTCCCCCGTCGTTCGGGAACATCCCCTACGTCGGCGGACGCGCTTCGGGCGGTGGGGTGGGGGCGCATTCGATGGCGCAGGTCGCCGAAGGTGCCCCCGAACTCCTCCACTCCGGTGGACGGTCGTACCTGATGACCGGCGCTCAGGGCGGCGTTGTGGAGCCCCTGTCGGCCTCGTCGTCGCTCAGTGACGTGATCGACGCGATCAACGGCCTGCGGGGCGACAACAACGGGCTCACGGCGTTCCTGATGCGTCAGGCGTCCGTCGGTGGTGGGAGCGAGGTGCTGGCACCGATCCTGATGGAGATCGCCGAACTACTCCGCCGGCAAGGCACACACCGGACCGCTGGTGACGTGCGGGCGATGGCGTTGGAGTTCGCGTGAGCCGGCAGGTCCCCGAGGTGTTCGGGATCGAGCAGATCACCGTCACCTCCGGGCTCGACGACAGCGAGATCACCCTCCGGAACGCCGCGTGGGTGGTCATGGAAGCGCGTGGTCTGTCGATTCCTCAGGTGCTCATCGAGAACCGCGACGCCCCCGGCGCTGTCGGATCGACCGAACTGCCGGGCGCCGAGCTCGAACTGCGCACATCACTGCCGTTCCAGATGACCGGCGGATGCGACCCCGACGGCGTCGAATACACCGATTCGCGGGTCGGGCTGCGCCGAAATTGGACGCTCCTGGTACAGCACCTCATCCGCCCCTCCGTCGATGGGGCACTCGACGCCGTGTACCAGTCGATCGACCCCGACGAGGACCCGATCGAATTCCGCATCCAGTTCGGCACCCTCGAGATCCCCGGCGCGTCCGCGAGTGAGTGGACGTGCAACCTGCCCATCATCCTCCCCGGCGGCGCGCTCGTCGCACAGGCGGCCGGGTCGTGATCATCACCCTCGACGTGCTCGAGCCCGACGCCACGACCCTCGTTGCCGCGGTCGAGATGGCCAACGTCGTGGACGGGAGCGTGGAGGACATGGTCGCCGGCGACTCGCTCGGCGAGCTCGCCGTCGGCCTCGAATCCCCGAACCGTCCCGATCTGCTCGTTCGCGGCCGGGTGTTGCGGTGGAACGGGACCGGAGGGAAACCGTTCCACTCGATCGTCGAAGCGAACGATCAGGTCTCGATCGCCGAAACCGGGTCGAAGGTGCCCCGACAGATCACGGTGCGGGGCCGCGGTCTCGTCGCCCAGTGGGAAGCGGCCCGGGTCGGTCAGTGGCCCGACATGGCGCACGTCCCGTACTACACCCGGCACTTCAACTACGCGTCGCCGGGGAAGTGCGAGGAGATCGACGGCACTGCCTACGACCACGGCGCTGTGCTCGACATCGACAGCAACGGCCAGCCGAACCAGCCCGACCGGCCCCCACCCACCTCATGGCGCGCCCCGACAGCGCGCAGAATCGGGTCGGCGGCGTTCAACCTCGACGAACCCGACGGGATCTCGCTGTTCCGCACCTCCCTCACCACCGGGGAAGAGGCGCGGTTCCTCCGCCAGCACGGCACCGCAGACGACCGGATCCTCGGCTGGGTTGGGGGTGTGCCTGTGCTCAAGGGCCCCGACGCCCCCCAGGTGACGTGGCTGGAAACGTGGCCCTCAGCGACGGCCGTGAACCCCGACACGACCTACGACATCGTGTACGCCACCTCCAACGAGTTCACCGCGCTCGGCGGCTCCGCAACGTGGCTCGGCGCCGCCGGCTGGCTCCTCGACAACCAGGGTGCTGGCCTCACCGCCGACACGCTCGCCTACGTCACTCAGACCTCAGGGTGGTACGCCCTCCGCCCACTTCTGGACCCGACGCCCGGGTGGACGCCGCCGGAGATCCTTGCAGTGCTCCGGACTGAGGCGGCAGCGAAGAACCAGCTCACCGGGTGGCAGGTCATCGACATGGCGTCGACGGTCGGTGTCGAGTGGACGGCGATCCAGGAACGCACCTACGAGACCCGCAAGACGACGGGACTCGATGTGATCCGCGGGTTCGAGACCGACGGCCTCGCCGAGTTCTCGACCGAGGTCGTGTCTGGGGTGAAGCGGCTCCTCGTGTTCCCGCCCGGCACGATGGGCAACTACTACACGGCAGCCCCTGGCGTCTCGATTCCCGCGGGTCGCCTGGTGTCGGCGTCCTACCGCTGGGCGGCGTGATGGCGGCGAACACGGTTGTCGTCAGGTGGGCGTCGGGCGAGGTGACGGTCGGGACACCGGCAGCGACAAACAGCATCGAGGCTTTCATCGAGGATTCGTCCCTGACCTCGGAGTCTCAGGCGGTCGAGTACGGCACGCAATGGCTAGCGATGAACGGCGGCGCACCGGTCGACCAGATCGATATCGGGGTCGAACCAGGGACAACGCTGCGACCGTGGACCGGTGTCGCCAAGGGCGACGCGCTGATCGTCCCGAATCGGGCGGGCACACCTGAGCGCGCTCGGGTGATGGGCGTCGGGTTCGCCGGCCTGCGACGCAACGGGGTTCCACGGTGGACCTTCACCGTCGGCTCAGCGGCTCAGCGGCGCGCCGTGGTCGCTCGTCGCCAGCTCGGGCAGCTGGCAGCGGGGTCGATGCGAGGCACGTTCGGAGCGGCAGCGCCGCGGATCGCTCCGTCGTTCGCCGACCTGCCGACCTCGGCGCTTCCTCGAACGTCGATCCCGGTGGCCGACACCGACGCATTCATTGCGGCCGACGACCCGCTTGTGACAGCGGAGAACTCGCTCGACCGCACGAAGCCCTATCCGTTCGATGATGCTCAGTCGCTGATCCGAATCGAGTGCGCGTGTGAGTCGCTGGTCGGCTCGGCGGACAGTGCGGTTGAGGTGTGGAGAGTCGCCTACAGCGCGGACGGCGCGACAATCGTGGTGGGCAAGGTCGACGAGTTCACCTGGCCCGGCGACGTCCGCCGGTACACGCACGTCACCGAGATCTTGTTCTTCCAACGGCAGGGCCTGCAGTTCCGCACGCCCGAGGACGGCGCGGGCGCACACCG
>Ga0268298_10003905_pt1 | contig 14863 bp, 12 predicted proteins | sample WWTPWeurt_MetaG_FD_194462 | JGI IMG/M metagenome (GOLD analysis project Ga0268298, IMG submission 194462) | Activated sludge microbial communities from WWTP in Nijmegen, Gelderland, Netherland - WWTP Weurt | ecosystem: Engineered > WWTP > Aerobic digester > Activated sludge | place... | reverse complement strand
TCAACGAGGCGTCGCTCCAGCCGGGCGCCTTCGACATCGAGGACGGCGTCCGGTTCTGGGACATGACCAACCGTGAGGACTGGCACGTCTGCGAACTCAGCCAGGCCGGCGTCACCAGCCGCGCCTACACCCCGGGCCCCTACAGCCGCCGCGAGACCATCTCCGCCGCCTTCGACCGGGACTACCTCCAGGCGATGGGGCACCCGATCCACACGATCTTCCCGAACCAGGCCGGCTGACCGCGCCCTCCCGGAGACGCCACGGGCGGGCCCTCGCGGGCCCGCCCGTTGCGTTGTGGCCCCCGCCCGCTGCCTAGCGCAGCGATCCCAGGAAGCGCGCGATCGACTCGTTGGCGCGGGCGCCTTCGACCGCGGGGTTCTGCGACGACTCCTTGAACTCGATCGCCAGCCGGTTGGCCTCCGGGGCCATCTGGGTCATCAGCTGCGAGAAGGTCAGGTCGGGCCCGCTCTGGATCAGCGCCTGGTACAGCAGGATGGTGAACAAGCCCACCCGCGCCGTCTCGCCGTTCTGCAGCCGCAGCATGTAGTTCGCCGAGGTCTCCGTGGGCTGCGCCGCGGCCAGGAGGATGTGATTGGCCGGCTGGGCATACTCACTGCCCACCCCGCGGGTGTTGCCGGTGGTCACGTAGGTGGATGGCGTCTCCACCTGCGCCGCGATGTCCCGGTACCGCGCAAAGCGCGTCGCCGGCACCGCGCCCGGACCCGCCACCCGGAACCGGCTGGCCACCGCCGGGGCCGCGGCGCCGAGGGCCTCCTCCCAGGTGCGGGCGGTCGCCGGGCCGCCCCGGGTGCCGGTCCCCGCGTGGCACATGTCGAGCGCAATCAGCACCCGGCCCGCGCGGAGCTCGGCGGTGAGCACGCCCAGCTCGTCGTCGAGGAGGTAACCGTAGAGGTCGCCCTGGGTGCCCCAGGTGGCGATCGCCTCGTCCTTGTCGTCGGGTTCGGGGTCGTCGGCGCCGGTGTAGCCGCGGTTGTCCGGCAGCTGCATGCCATGCCCCGAATAGTGGAACACCGCCACGCCGTTGGGGCCGGCCTGCCCCAGGTGCCGGCGGAACGCCTCGATGATCTGGTCGCGGTTGGCCTCGACGTCGCGCAGGATCACGACGTCCTGCGCCCGGAAGCCGTACCGCTCCACCAGCAGCTGGCGCATGAGCATCACGTCATTGGTGGGCCCGCCCACCAGGTCGCTCTCCTCGCCGGGGTAGTCATCGGCCGCCACCAGCAGGGCGTAGCGCCCGTTGGGGTCGCCGCCGCCGGGGTAGAGCCGCGCGTAGTCGATGCTGGTGACCGAGCCCTGCGACTTCGTGGCCAGGGTGTAGGCGCCGCGGGAGGTGGGCTGGGTGCCGATCACGTAGAGCGTGTAGGTACCGTCCACCGGGAGCTTGAGCTCCAGGGTCACCGCGCCCGCGGCCGGCTTCACCTCGCCCAAGTACTTGAGCTCGGTGCCCTGCTGCAGGAAGATCGCGAGCGTCACCTCGTACGGTGCCTTCAGCGTGAAGGCGGCCAGCTCGTTGCGGGCGCCCTGGTAGGTCCACTGGTCGACCACCCAGCCGTTCTGCAGCTGCCCATCCCCCGCACCGAGCTCGCCGGGGAGGAACTGGTTGGGCCGGATGAGCGGCGTGGAGGTGAAGGCCCGCTCGCTCGGATTGCCCCGCGCGGCCCGGGCCTGCGCCGCCACCAGTCGCCGCAGCGACGGCTGGCCCTGGGCCGCGGCCGGTTCGGCCGCCAGCAGGAGCATCAGGGACCCAAGGCCCCCCATCACGACCGCACGCATGTCTCCCCCTTCAAGTGGTTGATCCCGTCCGCCTCGAGTGCCTGCTAGATCACACCCCGGCGCTTGAGCCGGTTGTACTGCTCGACTACCGCCCCGCTGGCCCCTGCCGGCGGGACGTCCAGCACCAGGATGCCCCGGCCCCGCATCTCGGCCAGCGCGGCCGCGCGGGAGAGCAGCAGTTCCTCGGCCGCGGCCCGCTCGAACGCCGCGGCGGTGGTGGCCGGCCGGGCGGTGGCCAGGCGCTCGAGCCCCGGCTCCCGGAGCGTCACCGCCAGCGGCACGTGGCGCGGCCGGAGCGTCCCCACCTGCGCCACCAGCGCCTCGCTCGCCGTCCGGTCGATCACGTCGGTGAAGAGCACGGTGAGCGCCCGCTTCCGGTTGTGGGCCGCCAGGTACGCGAAGGCCGCCGGGTAGTTCGGTTCCACCAGCCGCCCCTCGACCCCCGCCAGCCCATCCAGCACCGCCCGGAGCGCCCGCCGCCCCCGGGCCGGCGCCACCCACTGCTGGACCGTGTCGGCGAACACCAGCAGGCCGACGTTGTCATCGTGCTCCACCGCGCTGTGGGCCAGGTGCAGCGCCGCCTCGATCACCGATTCCAGCCGGGAGCGGCCGTCCACCTCGGCCGTCAGCATCCGCCCCGCGTCGATCACGATCAGCACCTGCTGCCGCCGCTCGTCCTCGTACTGGCGGGCCATGACCTTGCCCCGCCGCGCCGTGGCCTTCCAGTCGATGGTCCGGGTGTCCTCCCCCGGAACCCATTCCTTGAGGCTCTCGAACATCCGCCCCTCGCCGATCCGGCGGATGTTGCGGAACCCGGCCTCGCGGCGCCGTTGCGCCTGGGTGGGTAGTGAGCGCAAGGACGCGCCGACCAGGTTGGGATACACAACCACCTGCCAGGGCCGCTCCAGCCGCAGCTGCCGCCAGCACAGGCCGAGGGGGCCCCGGAGCCGCAGGTGGATCCGGCCCCCCGCCCCCCGGCCCCGCTGGCTGGGGTGGAGCAGCACCTCCTCACGCTGGCTCCCCGCCGCCGGGAGCTCCAGGCGGCGCTCCACCGTCGGCGGCGTGAGCAGGGCCGGGTACTCCTCCCGGATCCGGAGGGTGACCCGCCAGGGCAGCGGGTGGGCCCAGCGGTAGCCGACCGGGAGGGCCCGGCCCACTGAGAACGCGGGCGGCGCCTCCCGTTCCACGGTGAGGCTCGCGGGTTCGAGGGCGGCCAGCCGCCACCCATCGCTCAGCAGGAGCAGGAGCCAGGTCGCGTCGAGCGCCAGGAGCACGACGGCCGCGGGTGGCCAGGCCAGGGCCACCGGCCACAGCAGGGCCAGCCCCGCCGCGCCGAGATACCAGCGGCGGTCCGGCAGGTAGATCATCGCGGCCAGCGGTTGTCGGTCCGGTCCCGGTCGGGGAATCGCGCCCCCGGGTCCAGGGTCACGGCGGTGATGCGCCGACCGCCGAAGTCGAGCGTGACCGGCCGGCTGCGCCGGCCGTCGAACCAGGTCTCGACCGGCCAGGTCACCGTCACGGTGTCGCCCCGGAGCACCGCGTTGCGGGGCAGCCGCGGCGAGGGTCCCCCCGGGGCCAGGGTGGCGGCGAGCACGATCGGCGCGGGCATCTCCCCCCGCTGACGCACCGTGACCTCCCAGGCGCGGCCGCGCTCCACGACCCGCTCGATGCCGCCATCCACCGATTCGGTGGTGAAGAGCCAGCTGTACCAGAACCAGTCGAGGTTGCGGCCGAGCTCGCGGTTCATGGCGAACATGAAGTCCCAGGGCGAGGGATGCCGGAAGCGCCAGTCGGCGGCGTAGGCCTTCATGGCCCGGGCCACCGCGCTGTCCCCCACGAGCGCGCCGAGCATGGAGAGCATCATCGGCGCCTTGGAGTAGGTCACGTAGGTCGTGAGCGGACCGCCGTAGTTGTTGTCCCACATCATCGGCGCCTGGCTTTCGTTCCCCGCCAGGGCGCCGGCACGGCCGCCGAGGCTGTCGAGCACGGGGGGACGCCCCTCGTGGGCCGCCTCGGAGAGGACGTTCATGTACTCGTTGAATCCCTCGTCCATCCAGCCGTACCAGGTCTCGTTGTTGCTGACCATCATCGGCCACCACTGGTGCCCGATCTCGTGGTCCGTCACCCCGAAGCCCGGTCCGCTCATGGTGAGCATCGGGTACTCCATGCCATTCTCGGGGCCATCCACCTGGGTGAACTGGGGGAAGGCGTAGGGGAACCACAGCGTCGAGTAGAACTCGAGCGCGTGCCGGGCGAGCGCCCCGGTCTGCCGGTAGCGGGTGTTCTCCGGCAGGTAGAGGACATGCACGGGGATCGGCCCGCGCCCCGGGATCGTGGCGCGGGTGGCGTCCCACACGAAGTCGGCCGAGGCGGCCCAGGCAAAGTCGTTCACCGTGTCGGCCACGAAGCGCCACACCAGGCGGCTGCCGCCGCGGGTCGCCTTGCTGGGCCCCCGCTCGCCCTCGCCCACGATGGTCCGCTGGCTGTCGCTCTCGAGCACCGAGGCGAGCCGTTCGCGCACCATCGGCGCGAGCACCTCGTCCGGGTTGGTGAGGGTGCCGGTGGCCCCCACCAGGTAGCCGCCGGGAAGGTCGAGGTTCACCTCGAAGCGGCCGAAGTTGTTGTAGAACTCGCTGCCGCCCAGGTGCGGTTCGCGGTCCCAGCCGCGCAGGTCGTCGTAGACCGCCACCTGCGGGTACCACTGCGCCAGCTGGAAGATCCTGAGCCCGCGCCGGCCGCCGCGGGCCGACCCGCGGCCCTGCGGGATGTCGGGGATGTCGCCCGCCCAGTCCACCTCCACGGTGCCGGTGCCGCGGGCGGGGATCGGGTTGGCGAGGGTCAGTCCGAGCACGGTGCTGGCGGCCCATTGGGCCGCCATGCTCTTGACGTCCACTTCCTCACCGTTGGCGTTGAGGCGGTAGAGCACGGTGCCCCCGGTGATCGAGGGGGGCACGCGGCTGCGCGGGGCCCAGGGATTGAAGCGGTTCTGGTACAGCCGCAGGACCAGCTGCTTGAGCGCGCTGTCCGACGGGTTGTGGATGGTGATCGTCGCGTGGCCGGTCACCCGCCCCGCCACCGCGTCCAGCCGGGCGTCGATCCGGTAGTCGGTGGTGAGCTGCCAGTACCTGGCACCGGGGTGGCCGGTGGAGTCTCGGGTGCCAAGGCGGAGCGCCCGCTCGAAGCTGCGGGTGATCGGCACGGTGCGCCGGATGGCGCGCGGCGGCTCCTGGCCGGCGAGCGGCAGCGCGAGCAACGGGAGCAGCAGCAGGGTCTTCATCGGGGAGCCTCGATCCGTTCTAGGATGGTACGGAGCGCCTGGTCCGGCGTGACGCCCTCGAGTTCGAGTTCCGGCGCCACGGCCACCCGATGCCGGAGCACCGGCGGCGCCAGGGTCTTCACGTCATCCGGCACCACGTAGTCGCGGCCATCGAGCAGCGCGGCGGCCTGGGCCAGCTTGAGCAGGGCCACGCTGGCGCGGGGGCTGGCCCCCAGCGTGAGCGCCGGCGCCTCGCGGGTGGCCCGCACCAGCGCCGTGATGTACCCGACGAGGCTCGGCTCCACCCGCACCGCGCGGGCGGCCGCACGGAGCCGCGCCAGGCCGGCGGCATCGAGCACCTGGGTCACGCCGAAGCTCGCCGGCTCCGCCGCCTCGAAGCCCTCGAGCACCCGGGTGAGCACGCCCTGCTCCGCCGCGGCGTCGGGGTAGGCCAGCAGGCTCTTGATCAGGAACCGGTCCAGCTCCGCTTCCGGCAGCGGGTAGGTGCCCTCGAACTCGATCGGGTTCTGGGTGGCGAACACCGTGAAGCTGGCCGAGAGAGGGTGCGTGGTGCCATCGACGGTCACGTGCCGCTCCTGCATCGCCTCGAGCAGCGCGGCCTGGGTCTTGGCCGGGGCCCGGTTGATCTCGTCGCCCAGCACCAGGTCGGCGAACAACGGCCCCGGGCGGAAGGTGAAGCCGCCGGGCCCGGTGAGCAGGTTCACGCCCGTGATGTCGCTCGGCATCAGGTCGGGGGTGAACTGGATGCGCCGGAAGTCGAGCCCCATGGTCTCGCTGAGCGTGCGGACCAGCAGGGTCTTGGCGGTGCCGGGCGCGCCCTCGAAGAGGACGTGCCCCCGCGCCACCAGCGCGAGCACCGCCTCGCGCAGCACCGCCTCCTGGCCGAGCACCACGCGGCCGAGCTGGGCCAGGAGCTGGTGCGCGACGTCCGCCTGCTGGCGGAGTTCGTCCGGGGTCACGGGCGTAGTTCCTCCCACACATCCTCCACGGCGTTGGCGGCGCGGCGCACCTGGTCGGTGTCGTGTCCGGGCCGGTTGAGTGTCTGCAGGGTGCGCACCGCGTCCCGCGCGCGGGCGGTGCGGACGTGCTGGGCCAGCTGCGCCAGCCAGGCGCCGCGGTCCCCGGTGGGCCGCTGCCCCGCCGGCAGGAGCCGGCGGCGCAGCCCTTCGATGGTCAGCCCGATGGCCACGTCGTGGCCCCGGGCCGCGGCCAGCGCGGTGGCCAGTGCCCGCACATGCTCGAGCGGCGAGCGGCGTCGCCGCACCAGGGTGCTCCGGATGGGGCCGAACCGCACCGCCCCCGCCAGCAGCGCCAGCAGCCCCACCAGCGCGAGCTGCCACAGCCCCCAGCCGAACGGGGAACGGCGGCTCCAGCCGAGCAGCGCGGCCAGGAGCGAGCCACCCTCGCCGTAGCCCTGGTGGGACTCCTCGAAGATCACCCGGTCGTAGCGTCCCACGAAGAGCCCAAGGGCAAAGGGGCCGGCATCGGTGTCGCGCAAGGCCCGGTTGCGGAGCAGCCCCGCGTCCGCCAGCAGCACGACGCTCCGCCCGGTGTCGTCCCGCGTGAGGCGCAGCGCGGCCACCCGGCCGCTGATGGTGGTGAGGAGCGTCTCCGCCCGCGCCATCGGCGGCACGGTGCAGCCGGTGGTCCCGGCGTCGGCGGCGCGGGACGAGTCGGTGACGAAGCCCTCCGAGGTGGAGGCCAGGACCCCGCCCAGCGGAGGAAAGCGCCCCCCCGCCACGGTCACGCTGTCCCCGTCGCGCCAGTCAAGTGCCGCGCCGAAGCACCGCATCACCCGCGCCGCGCCGGGCCCCGCCAGTACGAGGTCCCCGCCCGCCGGACCCTCGGACCACCCGACCAGCTGCTCCAGCTCCGCGCCGGCCATCGGGGCGAGGGGATCGAGCACCAGCAGCGCGGTCGCGGGCGCGGCGGCGGTGTCGGCCCGGAAGTGCCGCAGGGTCCCGCGCTGGCGCCGGACCTCCAGGCCCAGCCGCCCCAGCGCCTGGGCCAGGCCGCTGGTGCCCGCGGGCCCGGTGACGAACGACGAGGCCAGCGGGTTCTCGCCGGTGTCGCGCCGGTCCCGCTGGCCCAGGGCGCCGGCCATGGCCACCAGCATGCCGAGCATGGCCAGGCCGGCCAGCGCCTCAGTGCGCGGGCGCATACCGCTCCGGCGCGGCGGCCACGAGCCACGCACGGTACTCGTCGGGGCCGCACGGCCGCCGCGCAAAGGCGTAGCCGTACAGCGCCCGCACCAGGTCGCGGAAGGCCTCCCGCTCGCCGGTGCCCAGGCCCGCCTCGTAGGTGTACTCGTTGGGGGTCTTGCTCGGATGGAACCGCACCACGCGCCGGGCATCGAGCTCGAGCACCAGCGCCACGAAGTCCGCCTGCATCGCCTCGGCATACGCCCCCCCGGCGGCCAGGCGCCGCGCCTCGGCGCGGTACCAGGCGGCGCCCCGCGCCACGGCGGCGGGCGAGGTCGCGCCGGCGGGCGGCGCCGCGGCGGCGCGGATGGTCTGCACCATCACCCAGGCGGCGTGGGCGAAGATCAGCAGCAGCACCCCGACCAGCGCCCAGAACAGTACCCAGAAGAGGTCGGGGTGCGTCTCCTCGAGCCCCGCGAGCGCCTCACGGAGGGCGTCCCACCAGCGGGCCAGGAAGGCGAACGGATGCGGACGTTGCACCCAGCGGTACTCACCCCCCTGGAACACCGTGTCGAGCACGGCCCGCAGCGCCTCGGGCCCGGCGCCATCCGCCTGGGGCAGGGTCACGCGGGTGAGAGCCCCGAGGCCAGCACCTCGAGGTCGAAGGCCTCCTTGCGCACCCGGAGGTCGTAGTACGCCACGGTCAGCACGCAGTAGAAGAGGGGATAGATCAGCAGCTGGATGAGCGATGCCGCCACCAGCCACCCCAGGGTCGCGGGCGACACCGTGGGCTCGAGCAGCGTCGCGTCGCCCGAGGCGGCGGCGAAGCCGCCCAGGGCGATCGTCGGCAGCAGGATCAGCACCAGGACCGTGAGCAGCACCCAGAACAGCTTGCCGCGGAAGCCGCGGGTGAGCGCCCACGACCGGCCCATCGCCGCATTGGCGCTCGGCAGCTCCTCGATGACCAGCGCCGGGGTGGAGAGGGCCAGGCCGGTGAAGAGGATCACGCCGGGAATGATCACGCAGACCAGCCCGATCCCGATCACCAGGCTCATCAGCACCCCGAGCACGATCAGGCGGCCGATGAAGGGGGTGGCCCGGGCGAACGCGTCGCGCGCCGAAATGGCGCGCCCCATGTAGCTGTCGGAGACCACGAAGGTGGCCGCCGCCGAGGCGATGGCCCCCAGCACGGCGTTGAGCAGCAGGTTGAGGAAGTACATCGGCAGGTTGAGCAGCGCCCCGCCGGCCGACTCGATGTACACCGACAGCACCACCGGCAGCGCGCTGGTCACGAGCGTGACCACCAGCAGCGGCAGGAAGAGGCTCCGGTACAGCCCGAAGGCCACATCCAGGATCTCGCCCAGCGTGAGGGGACGGAGAACCGGCGGCGTCATGACGGAGGGCTCCAGGGGTGAATGGTCTAAGATGGCCGCCGTGCCCGGCCTTGGGAAGTCGCGCCGCGTCCGCGTAGATTGCCGCATTCCCATGACCACCACGCCCGACTTCCGGCAGCACCTCGAGGTCGAAACCCCCGAGCACGTGCTGCTCGACTACGAGATCGCGGGCCTCGGCTCCCGCGCGCTCGCGGCGCTCGTGGACACCGGCATCCTCGGGCTCTGGGGCATCCTGCTCGGCGTGGCGTTCTCCCTGCTCGCCACCGGGCTCGGCGAGTGGGCCGTGGCCCTCTTCACGCTCGTGGGCTTCGCGTCCGTGTGGGGGTACTTCACCTTCTTCGAGGGGCTGCGGCACGGCCAGACCCCCGGCAAGCGGCGACTGGGCATCCGGGTGGTGCGCGACAGCGGCCACGCCCTCACCTTCGGGGCCGCCGCGGTCCGCAACCTGCTCCGCGTCGCCGATTTCCTCCCGCCGCCCTACCTGATCGGCGCCATCGCCGTGGCGGTGCATCCGCGCGGCAAACGGCTCGGCGACCTCGTCGCCGGCACCGTGGTGGTCCGCGACCGCCCCGTCGAACACGCCGCCGCCGCCCCCGCCCTCGATCCCGCCGCGGCCGACCTCCTGGGCGTCCCCGAACTCGACGACGAGGAGTTCCGGCTGCTCCGCGAATACGTGGAGCGGGCGACGAGCCTCCCCGCCCCGGTCCGGGACCGGCTGGCCGCCCGCCTGGTGGAGCGCTTCGGTCCCCGCTACCCGGTCCGCGCCGCCGACCCCGGGCTGTTCCTTGCGACCCTGCACCAGGAGGAGCAGGCGCGCCGGCGTGGCCGCTTCGGGGCCCGGCAGGCCGCCCCCGCCGGCGACCGCCGCACCTCCGCCGGCGCGGGGGCGGCCGAGCGCCTGGTGGCGCGGCAGGCGCCTCGGTGGGACGCCTTCCAGGCGCTGGCCGAGCGGGCCGCCACCCAGGGCCTCGACAGCTTCACGGGGGCCGAACTGCCGGAGTTCGCCGCCCGCTACCGCGAGGTGGCCGCCGACCTGGCCCGCGCCCGTACCTACGGCGCCCCCGCCACCACCCGGGCCCGGCTCGAACGCCTGGTGGCCGCGGGCCACAACGTGCTCTACCGCGACGAGCGCCACACCGGAGGGCGCATCTGGCGCTTCCTCATGGAGGAGTGCCCTGCCGGTATCCTCGAGGCCCGCCGGGCGGTGCTGCTCGCCTTCCTGGTGTTCACGCTGCCCGGGCTCGCCGGCTACGCGCTGCTCCGGGAGGACCCGCCGCTCGCGGAACAGGTCCTGCCCGAGGTGATGCTGGAGCGCGCAGAGGCCGGCGTGACGCGGGAGCGGGAGGGCCGGGGGTACTTCGAGGCGGAGGCGGAGGACCGGCCGCTGATGGCGTCGTCGATCATGACCAACAACATCGGGGTGGCGTTCTACTGCTTTGCCGGCGGCATCTTCGCGGGCGTGGGCTCGCTGGTGCTGCTGGCGTTCAACGGGCTCTCGATGGGCACCATCTCAGGGCACTTCGCGAACGTGGGCCTGCTGGACTATCTGTGGACCTTCGTGATCGGGCATGGCGTGCTGGAGCTGTTCGCCATCTGGGTGGCCGGAGCGGCGGGCTTCCTGCTCGGGCGCGCCCTGATCGCGCCGGGGTCGTTCAGCCGCGCGGAGGCGCTGGTGCACGCGGGCCGCCTGGCCCTCCGGATGGTCGGGGCCGCCGTGCTGCTGCTGGTGATCGCGGGGCTGATCGAGGGCTTCGTCTCCGCCAGCACCCAGAGCCTCGCCTACCGGCTCAGCGTCAGCTCGGCGAGCCTGGTCTTCCTGCTGGCCTACCTGTACAACGGCTGGACGGCGCTCCGCCGCGCGGCGCCCGGCCCGGCCTGAGTTCCCCCCCCGAAGCGACCGAGGGATCCCCCCGGGGAGCGTCCCCGGCAGGATCCCTCGCGCGGTGTCCGAGCGGCGGCAGGCCGCCGGCCGCTCAGCCTTCCCGCAGGATGCCCCGCATCCGCACCGCCAGCGCCTCGATCTCCCGCAGGCTGGTCAGGGTCTCGGGGTCGAGACGGGTCTCATTGAGCAGCAGGAGCTGGGTCTCCGCCAGGAGCGCGGAGAGTGGATTCGACAGGTCGTGCCGCAGCTTGTGGAAGCGGTCGCTTTCGGACGTCACGTGCGTACACCTGGCGTGGGGGGAGACCGGCCGGGCCGGCTGCGGGAATATAAGGACGGATTCCGGTCCGTAAACCCGCCCGGCGCCGTGGCCACGTCAGGAACCGAAGGGCACCGGCATGAAGGTGAGGACGAAAACGAGCACGCACACCAGCCCGAGCACCCGCCGGCTGGTCGGGACCGAGCGCTCGGGGCACATCACGGAGGGGTGGGTCCACCGGAGCCCCCCCACGGCGAGCGTGATCGCCACCCAGAGGAGCCACGGGGTCCAGAACTGCGCCAGGTAGATGAGGCCCATCAGCACCGCCAGCCCGAGCGGCGTCTGCCGCCGCCCGAGCAGGCCGAAGGCCACATGACCGCCATCGAGCTGTGACAGGGGCAGCAGGTTGAGCCCGGTGATCAGCGCGCCGGCCCAGCCGGCGAAGGCGGCGGCGCTCAGGTGCACCGAGACCGCGCCGGGCAGGAAGTAGTCGCGGAACGCCCGGGTGAGGAGGGAGTCCCCGAGCACGTACTGGTAACCGGCGAACTCGATGAAGGAGCCCGTGGGCGCGAAGGCCGGCGTCACCGAGGCGGAACTGGCGTAGCCCCAGGCCAGCACCCCGAGCACCACCACGAAGCCGGCGAGGGGGCCGGCCGCGCCCACGTCGAGCAGCTGGCGGCGGTCCACGACCGGCGAGCGGAGCCGCAGGAACGCGCCGAGGCTGCCGATGGGGGAAAGCGAGGGCGGGATGGGCAGGAAGTAGGGCGGGGAGGCATCGATCCCGTAGCGGCGGGCCACGAAGTAGTGCCCCAGCTCGTGCACCAGCAGGATGCCGAGGAGCGGGACGGCGAAGCGCCAGCCACTCAGGATGGTGGCCTCGCCCAGCTGCAGGAACTGGGGGAAGAAGCTCCCCCCGGCGCGGAGGGCGCTCAGCAGGTCGTGGCCGATGAGGGGGTGGTAGCTCCCCTCGAGGGCGGCGCCGGCGCCGAGGGCGCACACGATCGTGACGAGGAAGAGCAGCAGGTGGAGGGCCCACGCCTCCCGCCGCCGGGCAACCAGCGGCCGCACCAGCACCAGTTCGGAGCGGTCGGGGGTGGCCCAGTAGTGGACGTGGGGCCACGCGGCGAGCGCCGCCGCGAGTTCGGGCGAGGGTCCCCGATGGGCGGGCGCCACCAGTCCTTCCACGATCTCCCGCTGCCCGGCGCGGATCAGCCGCCAGGCGTCAAAACACCGAGTGATGGCGTCCACCGATTGCCCTTGACGCTGGTGGCGCCCCATCCTATTATGGGGCGCTCCCTGTAGATTCTGAGACCTTTCCTGACCGACCCAACCCAGCCACTGCGCGCCTCGGCCGGACCCTCCGGCCCGCTGTCACTTCTAGCCCCAATCCCAATTGCCCGCCCCTAAGGCTCGTCCGCCCGCTGATCGGCGGCCCACTCCCGAGCGGAGTCCGACCGAGCGCAATCCCACTGAGCGGAGTTCTGCGCCCATGGATATCGCCGAACTCAAGCAGAAATCCGTCGCCGAGCTGCATGCGCTGGCGGAACAGCTCAACATCACCAACTACTCGGGCCTCCGCAAGCAGGACCTGATCTTCCGCATCGAGCAGACGCTGCTCGACCAGGACACGGTCATCCGCGGCGAAGGGGTGCTGGAGATCCTGCCCGAGGGCTACGGCTTCCTGCGCAGCCAGGACTGGAACTACCTCTACGGCCCTGACGACATCTACGTCTCGCCCAGCCAGATCAAGCGCTTCGACCTGCGCACCGGCGACACCGTCATGGGGCAGGTCCGCCCCCCCAAGGAGGGCGAGCGGTACCTGGCGCTGCTCAAGGTCGAGAGCGTCAACTACGAGGAGCCGGAGAAGACCAAGCACCGGATCGCCTTCGACAACCTGCGGCCGCGCTATCCCGACCAGCGCATCCGCCTCGAGCGCGCCACCGGCGACCTCTCCATGCGCGTGGTCGACCTGCTCTCCCCCATCGGCAAGGGGCAGCGCGGCCTGATCGTGGCCCCGCCCAAGGCGGGCAAGACGATCCTCATGCAGAAGCTGGCCAACGCGATCAGCGAGAACCACCCGGAGTGCGTGCTGATCGTGCTGCTCATCGACGAGCGGCCGGAAGAAGTGACCGACATGCAGGAGAACGTGAAGGCCGAGGTCATCGCCTCGACCTTCGACGAGCCCGCCGACCGGCACGTGCAGGTGGCCGACATGGTCATCGAGAAGGCCAAGCGCCTGGTGGAGCACGGCCGCGACGTCGTGATCCTGCTCGACTCCATCACCCGCCTGGCCCGCGCCCACAACGTGGTGGTGCCCCACTCCGGCAAGATCCTCTCCGGCGGCGTGGACGCCAACGCGCTGCAGAAGCCCAAGCGCTTCTTCGGTGCCGCCCGGAACATCGAGGGCGGCGGCTCCCTCACCATCGTGGCCACGTCGCTGATCGACACCGGCAGCCGCATGGACGAGGTGATCTTCGAGGAGTTCAAGGGCACCGGCAACATGGAGCTGGTCCTCGACCGGCGCCTGGCCGACCGCCGCATCTACCCCGCCATCGACATCCAGCGGACCAGCACCCGCAAGGAAGAGCTCCTCATGGACAAGGACGAGCTCAACCGGGTGTACCTGCTGCGGAACTTCCTGGCCGACATGCCCCCCGTGGAGGCGCTGGAGTTCCTGCTGGAGCGGATGAAGCGCACCAAGACCAACAAGGAGTTCTTCGCGACGATGGCGCAATAGGCCCGCGCGCCCCGTGCGGGCCCCCGGCGCCATCGTCCCGCGAGCCCATGCCCATCCCGACCGCCGGCCGCGTCATCGCCATCGACTGGGGCGAGGTCCGCTTGGGCCTCGCCCTTTCTGATGAGACCCAGACCCTCGCCACGCCGCTCGAGACCCTGGTGCGCCGGCCGGGGAAGCGCTTCCCCATGCCCCGCTTCCTCGAGCTCGTCGCCGAGCACCAGCCGGTGGGGATCGTCGTGGGCCTGCCGCTCACCCTCGAGGGCCTGGAGGGTGACAACGCCCGGCTCACCCGCGAGCTCGCCGCCCAGGTGAGCGCCCGCACGGCGCTCCCCGCCATATTGGAGGACGAACGGCTCACCACGGCCCGCGCCCACCGCGAGATCCACGCGCAGGGTGGCTCGGCCCGGGGCCGCCGGGAGGACGTGGACGCCCTCGCCGCGGCGGTGCTGCTGCAGGGCTACCTGGACCGACGAAGGAACACGCGCGGATGAGCCATCGGTTAGGGAAGGGGGAAGCGGGAAGCGGGAAGGCGGGCCGGCCGCGGCGCGCCCCTCCCCCCTTCCCGCTTCCCCTTTCTCTGTTGCTGCTGACGCTGGCCTGCGCCCGCCCGGGCCCCGCCGGCCCGCCCGTCCGGGTCACGATCCCCCCGGGTTCTTCCTTCCGGGCTGTCACCGACACCGTGGTGGCGCGCGGGCTGGTGGGGTCGCGGCCCTGGTTCCGCGTCCTGGCCCGGGTGCGCGGCATCGACCGGAAGGTGCAGGCCGGCGTGTACGACCTCCCCGCCGGCGCCAGCGCGTGGCAGCTGCTCACCCAGCTGGAGCGGGGCCGCATCGCCACCATCCGGTTCACCGCCCCTGAGGGTCTCACCCTGCTCGAGCTCGGCGACCTGGTCGAGGCGCGGCTCGGCATCGCCGCCGACTCGGTGGCCGCCGCCGCCCGCGACTCGGCGCGGCTCCGCGCGCTTGGCGTGCCGGCCCCGAGCCTCGAGGGCTACCTCCTCCCCGAGACCTACACCCTGCCGCTCCCGGTCACGGCGGGGGCGCTGGTGGACGCGATGACCGCCGAGTTCACCCGGCGGTGGAACCCGGCGTGGACGGCGCGGCTCGATTCACTGGGGCGGAGCCGGCACGAGCTGCTGGCGCTGGCGGCCATCGTGGAGGGCGAGGCGCGGCGGGATGACGAGCGGGCCACCATCGCGGGGGTCTACACCAACCGGCTCCGGATCGGGATGCCGCTCCAGGCCGACCCCACGGTGCAGTACGCCATCCAGCTCAAGACCGGCGCCCGCAAGCCGCGGCTGCTGTTCAAGGACCTCGAGATCGACTCGCCGTACAACACCTACCGGGTACGCGGCCTGCCGCCCGGGCCCGTGAACTCCCCGG
>Ga0268298_10003904_pt1 | contig 14868 bp, 12 predicted proteins | sample WWTPWeurt_MetaG_FD_194462 | JGI IMG/M metagenome (GOLD analysis project Ga0268298, IMG submission 194462) | Activated sludge microbial communities from WWTP in Nijmegen, Gelderland, Netherland - WWTP Weurt | ecosystem: Engineered > WWTP > Aerobic digester > Activated sludge | place... | reverse complement strand
GTAGTCAAGATCCGATCGCTCAAGTTGATTCAGGATTTGATTCAAGTCCGGAGATTCAGGGAGAAAATCCTGCATAAAGCCTCTTTATTTGCAATGGAAATACCCTTTTATTGTCGAAGTCGAATATCTGCGTGAGCGGTTTCGTTATATCCGCGGTGCATCAAAAGCGTTCCATTCTGCCATTCTCCCCAAAATAAGACAAAATCGCCTGTGTGGAGCGTACCTGTTACCAGGTTCCCCTTCATTTTGACCATGCGGATATCTCCAACTGTTGTTTCGATACGCAAAAAACGAACGGGGGTTTGTTGGTTGGGCCTTTGAAAAAGAAGAAAAGCAGGTTTCCACAGAGCCAAGGCAAAACCGGTAACTTTTGCCAAGGCACGCCCCAAACTCGGATCCGGATCTTCCATATGGGGTCCATCTACATGGCGAACTCGGCCATACAGATCGCAGTTTTGAGGAGGGGAAGATGTTCTTCGTTGAGGCTGGGTAGTTGGCGAGATAACCATATCGGTATAATCTATGGACGGTGTATCAATAGCCCTAGTCTGTCGCGTCGCTCCATTCGATTGATATTGCATCATAAATCCTGATCCAAAAGTAATAATATCTCGATCACGCAAGCGATAGGCCTGCCTGCCGGTTGCACGGCCATTCACTAACACAAGACATCCGATCATCGCCTCTAAAAGCATCTGATCACCAGATAGGTAAATTCGTGCATGGCGATGTTGAATATTGGGTCCCCTAATGCAAACATCGGCAGACGAAACACTACCCACCCACGTGTCTCCTTCCGGCGATATAGCATATTGCCGGCCCTGCTCATCCATTAGACACGGATTAAACTGGACAGGAAGGTTTTGATCACTTCTTCCTATCTGTCTGGGTGGATTGTTTCCAGGCAAACTCTTTTTATACAGATTGCCACGCGCAGAGTTTAATGGTTGCCCGCATACCCGGCATACTGTTGCATCGGGGGCATGTTGGCGATTTCCGCAATTGGGACACGGTTGATTCACATGGCTCTCCAAAAAACAATTTCTGTTTTGATGCGTTTTGATAAAAACGGATGATGAGTTTGCATTTTCCAGGGCGTAGGGATAATGTTATTCTTTGTTTCATTCCATTGTTAGTATGCAACTAATTTTTATAATATTACAGGCCAATAAAAAGACTCGGTATTTGCGCGTTACGTTCAAGTCATTATCTGGGAAATATCTTATCCACCATTCGTTTATCGCTAAAAAAAAGATATCCGTTCAATGTCTCCCAACCTGAAATCTCACTCCCTGTGGGCGCAGGAAAAAGTCAAAGAAATTGGGTAGTTGCGATCCCATCATGAAAAAGCCAATAATGACAATAATAATTAACACAATGATTAAGATAATTATTATTGTTTTTTGCCTTGAACTAAATTTTCTAAAAAAACCTAAAAAGCCACTTTGTCCCTTGTAACTATTTTGTGGATCAAGGTTCTCCTGATCCTGAAAATGGCTTGTTGTATCAGAAACAACTGGAACAGGAATTGCTGTAAGTGTTTCCTGTATTTTTACTTCGGCTTGCAAAAGTTTGTCTTGGTCACTGGGAACTAAATTAGATGGCGAAAATTCACCGCCAAGTTCAACATGGGACTTCCTCCCTAATTGTTCCCAACCTTTTGCTTCGAGCGCATCCAAAATCTTCTTCTCTACCCCGTTGCGCTCAGAGAAAAGGTGTAGTGTCCACACCTCATCATTTTTCAGGATAAAGAGTCGTTGTAAAAAATGATCACGCTGCTCCAATAAAATATCCCTAGCTGGCTGCGCAATCTTTTCATCGATTTTGCTTCCCAGGGCGTATGTAAGAAGCAGACGCAGTTCTTTATTATCGTCTATAGGTGCATCAACCTTATTCTCTCCTATACTACGTCTCGCCAAACAATAGAGTCCGAAATGATGAAGGTATTCTTTTCCATGTGGACAATCAAAACATTTCACCATCTCTACAAACAGTTCCGCTTGTCCTCCGCCGGCGCCACGTTCTGCAAAGCGCTGATATAAACTACCTATCGTTTCAGCATGTTTCTTCCATGAGATATTTTTTGAGGGCTGGCTTGATGGATCTTCAGCCAACATATATAAGGCAAATAGCTGAGTTGGTTTTTCGATGTTGCTCAATAAATCATATAATTGATCTACCTTGCTTGTATCAAAATAAGCGCTACGCTCCTCACTTGACGCAGTTTGTTGCAGCCAATTTTGGGAAATTCGCTCATCCAGTTTCTTAATCTCTTCTGTTTGTCCATGGGAATTGACAGTGGCCTTTATAATTAACTGAACGAGTAAACTCTTGGCATGAGTATCTGGTAATTGTTCCACCAGTTTCTCTATATCAGTGGATGGAACGACAAAGTTTTCATGAATCCAAATCAGTAAAATCAAACGATAACGATTTTCTAAACCGATTGACTGACATACGGTTGAGAGAGAATAACCACTGGGTACTGCTCCAACCAAGAGGGCGCAAATTGCTTTATATTCCTGTTTCTCTAGAATAGACTTAACCTGGTTGGTATCTGCTATTTTTTTGACAATAGCAATATAATCTTCTTCGAACACCCTTTCCCCTGTAAGAGACAACTCCAGTAGCCAAAAGCCTGCAAAATCCAATGTTTGGGAATTTACCGAATTGAAAACACATCGACAAACTTCACGCAATTCTATGGCTTTATCTTTTGGAAGCATATCCAAAATGGATTTTTTCGGTTCGGGCTTATCCTTCAACAATTCAAGCAAAAACCGGCAGCGTTCCTCTGGTAATTTCTGCTGAAAATTTCCCGACTGCTCCTTGGTATTCAAGAAATGAATAATGCGCTGTATGAATATGCCCGACAATTTTAAGCCCGCAATTTTCTTCAGGGAATTCTGCTCGTCGGATGTCCAAATTTCAGGTTGGTCAACAATGCAACTAATCAATTGTTTTTCAAGTTCATCCATCCGTTTGGTTTGTCCTTGAAGCTTATTGATCGCCTGGTAAAGTGCCATCTGCGGCCGGCTGAAGAGCGCATTTGGCACTGAAACTTGATCTTTAAAAACTACTTGATCTATCTTTGATAAGTACAAAGAGAGCAATTCATAGAAAAATTCATTTTTTTCATCCGGATAGTTTTCATTGTTTAGACTAGTGCTAAGACTATTAATGACAGCCTTCCTAAACTCTTCCTGCAATTCTGGTGTGGCTCTATCTGTTGCTTCGATCAGCCGGTAATAGTGGAAGAAAAGGGGAAGATTGCGGTCCGCCATTTCTCGTGTTTGTTGACAAATTACCAAGTAAAGAGCCAATCGCAAAGCATTCTTTGTCATTCTTTTTCTCTGCGATTCTTCTGCAATCTGATCAATTGCGGAAGGAGCGTCCAATATGATTTTTTCCATTGTGAGTGGTTTCTCGAAAGCCCTCTTGACAAGTTCAGGTACATCATCCTTTCCAATATAAGGCAAATTTCTTAAAAACAAGTCTGAGAAATCGTCCGGCATAGGCTCTGCCTTAGAAGTCAGTAATGTTGCAATTCGCATACCATCCGTATGAGTAATACCGAGTTTATTCAAGTATTTCCCAAAGACAGGGTTGTTTAAAATTTGGCTACCGGCAGAAGCAGAAACGGATTGATAATAGCCATTGATATCGTTGCTTTTATCATGTAAGTCAGCCTTGGTCAGGCGCATTGGATTGGTAAACATCCAGGAGGGAGGATCGTTTGCACAAAAATAGAATTGAAACAAATGCTCTGAAATAAAATCCAGTGTAAAGGTAATCACTCTGGTGGCAGGCATGAGTAGAGCCTGAGCTGCCTGCATCAGGCGCAATCTTGTTTTAACGTCCAAATCAGGTACTACCAGAGTTACAGCTGGAAATGATTTTCCCTCTAAAAGGCCGGCGCGATATTTAGGACCAAAACACTCATGTAATAAGTTAACAAGCCCTTTTAAAAGCGTCTCATCCAAGTCATCCATGTTATCAGGTTGGTAATCTATCGGTTGCGAAGCTACTTGAACCACATCTTTTGGATTCTTGGCTTGCGAATAATAGTCTTTTAATGAAGGGTTCCCATTCTCAGATAAACGCACCAACAGGCTGGTGTAAATAGAATCGTACCGCCTGATCTGTTCTTCCGTGACAGCGGTAAATCGAGCATGGTTATAGGGACGGTTGTTAGCAAATTGCCCAACAGGAAGATTTTGCTTTAACAAATACTCCGATTCTCTTCTCTGTTGTATTTGTGCAAAAATATAACTACCAACTCCTCCACGTGGGTCGGCAAGCAGTGCAACTGTATAGTTCCCGTAGGGCTTATCATCAAGCTTGCGCTCCGTAAATTCCAGTTTATTTACCACACTGTAAACGGCAATTTTTTGATTGTAAAAACCGTAAAGTTCCTCTGCTATCTTAGTATTGGAGCGGTCCAGAATTTCAAAGTCGGTGGCATTACCACCGGGCCGAAAAATCTTTCCAAACTCGACGAAAGGCAAATCGAGAAAGTTGGGATCAGTTGCGTTCGGCTTATTATTCATAATCATTTACATTAAGAAATTGCCTAGAAATCGCGCGGTTTGGGATACGGCATATAAAGTTCTCTAGGATCACTGCCAAAGAATACCGGCTTTTTAGGCAATCGGGCGCGTTCGATTTGCTCGAAAATCCAGAAAAACGGCGCTGCAGCATTTACCGGATTCCAACGATTGGGATCACGGAGAGCACCATTTTGAAAATTCGGCATTAACTTTCCATCTTGTTTAAGAAAGCCGGCCGCTGAGGTTACAAAGACAGCAATATTGTGCCTCTGGCTGCGTACTTCGAACTCGCGGCGCATGATACTACCATATCTCCTCTGGAGGATGGCCCAAGGTTCACCTCTATCGTTCAATTGGTCAGATTTGGTTAAACACACGGCCAGATTGCGTCCAGGGACGCGATCCAAAGCGGCAAAAAAGCGTCGGATGAAATTTTGATAATCAAGGCGAGACCAATTGGTTCTTGGAGTCCCTGAATAATTATTTCCAGTGTCTCCCCCCTGCCGGGCATTCCAATTTTCTGCTTGCTGTGCAAAATCATCCGGCTCAGATGCTGGCGCTACAGCAGTTGGGCGCGCTACGGGATATTGCGCATCTTCCGCCGGAATTCCCAAAACCAGAAATATATGCTGGGCATTGATCAAAGTTTGGAAGGTGCTCTCAAAGGTGATTGGATCGTCAAGACTGTTAACTGTGTTTTCACCTTTATCATTATGAATAATGATATTGTGCTCATGGGCGCTCAAATTGTGTGCTTGATCATGACGCAAAGCCATCCTTCGAAAGACATAATGAATGTCATCAAAAATGGTTGTACCGGGAATGTTAAGCGGCGGATCAGCGCTCAAGGGAATAGGATTTGCGTTTCCGGGTTGAATTTCATCCAATTCATAGTGAAAATCATGATCGTAACGATTGTAGTACTCCAGTTCCTTAACAAGAGAGCGGAATAACCAATCCTTTCCAGCCGCGGTCGGTCCCCATAACGCTATGTGAGTTTGTTGAAACGGATTACTTTGTGCAACATTTGTAGCCATGAAAAAAGTCTCCTGTGAGTTAAAAGGGACGTTGAATAGGATATGAAATATATTTCTTTTCATATCCTGGCCGGAACAATGATAGCCCTTGTTTTAATCTTTCCCGCTCGATTTTCTCAAAAATCCAAAAGAAAGGAGCAGCGGTGTTAACTGGACTCCAATGTCCCGGATCGCGTAGTTCTGCATTACTAAGATTTGGCACCACCTTACTATCCACCCTGAAATATCCAGCTGCAGACGTAGCAAATACTTCAATGTTATGCTGATCGTTTTGAACCTTCAACAAGTGACGTAATGCGCTACCATGTCTACGCTCGAGCATGTCCCACGGATTTCCTCTGAAATTAAGCAAGTCTGATTTGGTCATGCATATGGCCAAATTTCGACGCGGTCCAGTAGAAATGACACTAAATAAAAGTTTCATGAAATTTAGGTACACCTCACGAGGCAAATCCGTATCGCTTGAATTATCAGTTCCATTTCCATTACCTACCTGCAAGGTATATTTTTTATCCACTGCCAATGCAAACTCATCCGGTTCAGGCGAAGGTTGTGTTTCGGTTGGCGAGGCCAAGGGGCCCCTCTCTTCTGTAGGGATTCCCAAGACCAAAAATAAACTGTGCGCATGTATCAGGGTCTGATAGGTGCTTTCAAAAGCAATTGGATCTTCAAGGCTCTTTATCAGATTCCTACCTGAATTATTATGAATAATCAGATTATGTACGTGCGAGCTAATTTTATGCGCCTCATCCTGAATTAAGGCTTGTCGCCTGAATATATAATTTATATCCACCACCTGGTCTGGGGATGGCGCGTTATGTGGTATTTCTACCGGCAAAGGCATCGGAGTATCTTCACCAGGCAATTGCTCGAGCAATTCGTAATTAAAATCCTCATCTCTATTGTTATAGTAATCCAATTCCTTTCTAAAAGATCGAAAAAGCCAATCTTTACCAGCGCCAGTTGGTCCCCATAACGCAATACCTGTTTGATTTATATAATTACTATTGGATGAGTCATTTAACGCCATTTAAGTCTCTCCTTTTATTTCTAATTAAAAGGACTGTGATTTTGGATAGGGAATATAATTCTTTTGGTTCGAGCCTCGAAATAAAACAAAACCTTTTTGCAGCCGCTCGCGCTCGATTTGCTCAAAAATCCAAAAGAAAGGAGCTGCGGTATTCACAGGCGCCCATCGGCGTTCGTCGTGTAATAATCCATTTTGGCTTTGAAAGTTTGGCATCAAGCGGCCTTCCTGGCGAATATAACCAGCCGCGGAAGTGACAAAAACTTCTATCTTGTGATATTGACGATGTACTTCCAATAATCTTAACAATGCGTCGCCGTATCGCCGTTGTAATATTTGCATCGGTTCACCTCGATAATTAACCTGATCCGACTTTGTGAGACATACCGCCAAATTACGACGCGGCGTCGGCCCCAACGAAGCAAACAACAATTGCATAAACTTCAAGTACTCTGATCGGGACCAATCTGCCTGCCTGGTTTGAGAAAAGGAGCCAAGCTGGGACTCCGCCGGCGAACTGTCCTGTTCGTTTCTCGCCAAGGCAAAATCATCCGGCTCTGCCAAAGGAGTAGATATGTTTTGCGGAGGAGTTGGAAACAGCATTGCCGACCCATCTGAAGGTATTCCTAATATCAATAATATATTCTGGGCATTGACAAGCGTTTGGAATGTATTTTCAAAAGTGATCCGGTCACTCAGGCTGTCAATTAAATTTGCTCCTTTGTCATTATGAATAATAATATCATGAGTTTGAGCGCTAATTTGATGCGCCGAATCCCTGACCAAGGCGATGCGCCTAAACTGGAAGTTATAGTCTTCGAAATTGGGCGTTGGAGCTCGCCTTGGAGGCGTGACTGCCAATGGGATTGGATTAGCTTCGCCGGGTTGGAGTTCGCAAATTTCACAATGAAAACCTTGATCCATCCGGTTATAGTAATCTAGTTCCTTATTAAAAGCACTCACAAGCCAGTCTTTTCCGGCGTTGGACGGACCCCAAAGAGCAATATGGGTCTGCTCAGAGGAGAAATCAGATGTGGGATCATGCGGTTTTGCGAACATGGCTAGATATTCTCCTTCGCAAATGTACTCGTCCAATTTGTCTTGGGATATGGAACATACATTTTTTGCCTGTTAAAAATAAAATTGGAGACATTAAAGGGTGATTGCTGACGAATGGCAGTTCGTTCTATTTCTTGGAAGAAATGAAAAAAGGGTGCAACCGCGTTGATTGGATTCCATACCGTCCAATTGTTACCATCAAATGCATCATCAGAAAGATATTCTTTCAACTGCCCCCCAAAAGATGAAAAAGCAAACACATCAATGGCAAATTGGGATTGATAATACTTAAGCAAATTGACCATCTGCTCGCCAAACAGGCGCTCCAGTAGTAACCAATCCATTTCTCGTATTGCAATCTGATCCATTTTACTAATACAAAAAGCAACATGCCGATTTTGAATCCGCACAGTTGCCAAGGTCTCTAGCAACCTTTCCACAACCTTCAGATATTCTTCTTGATTCCAAGTCGTTTTTTTCATCGCAATTGCGTCAATTTCTACTCCGTTTTTGTTTCCGGTCGAAGAAAGGCGAGTTGGATCAAGTATGGCTATGACAAAACGTGAACGAGCAAGGGCAGATCGAACAGCTTCATGCTCGGTCAGATTAAAAAAACTTTTGATTCCCTCTTCTCCGGGCACGATCGAAATATGCATGTTATGCACAAAGGTTGAAACATGGTGAGCTTGATCATCCTTCAACGGGCGGCGGCGGAAAAACCACATAAAATCCCGCCATTTGCCCACGCTAGGTTTGAGAGGTGGATCAGCACGAACAGGGGTTAATTGATCATCGCCTGGATAGGTTTCGAAAATTTCACAACGAAAATCAGGGTATATTTGATTAATCAATTCCAACTCGCGCACAAATGACCACAACATCCATTGCTTTCCGGATTGTGGCGGCCCCCATATGGTAATATTCATTTCGGCGGATGTCGACAGGTTTCCTGCTCTGTTCATGAACGAATATCCTCAAAATAGGGAATATATTTATTTAGGTTTTCAGTCCCCCCTAACAATATCCGTTTAATCTTTGACTGTTGGTAGGAAAGACGATCTTTCTCATCTACCTGCAATAATTGGAGAAGAGGTCTACCCAAGTCAATCCCTTGTTCTATTGTTTTATCAAGTATCGGGAAGGAAAAATAAACCTTTTCTCCTTTTAAGTTTCTCAGAGCAGTTTTCATATTATCACCAAAATATTTGTTTAAAAGTTCAATGGGTTCAAGTTGACAATCATCAACAGGCAATTTATCTATATTTGTAACGCATATCTCTACACACACTACCTTAGTGCTCGAACTGCTTAACTTACTCACATGACCAGCATACTCTGCCCGGCTTAATTTTTCATCAGGTTCAGGGTGTGCTATTTTGCCAAACAATATTGAATCTTTGCGAAAAAAAATGGATTGCCGTACAAATTCGCTCAAGTCTATTTCCTCTTGGACATCAGACTCATCTACTAGCTTATTAGTATGGTGAAAGTAGTCGTCCTCCTTCAACCGCATGGGATCCAGAGCCAGGATCAGTATATCGGCATTGCTACAAACCTCCGGTTTCTCTGTTCCAGCAGAAAGAAAGTTTATTTCCAGGAAGTGTCCAAAAGCGCTAACATTTACTCTAGAATCCATAATTTCGTTGTTAGCGGGTTTTCGGCCGAGACAATAAAACACATTCTGAGTATCCAATGGAAAATTTAGTTTTCTTTTCTCTTCATCCGAAATCTCCTGTATATAAAACATCAAACCCGAATCGGTTTGACACATTTCTTGATATCTTTCAAGAGAAACCAGTAGTGCTTTTGCAAGAGATGCTTTTCCTGAAGCAGGCGGTCCCCAAATAACCACCTTGAAACAAGTATTTTCAGAATTAGACATGGAATCTACCTGCTTCTGATTCTTAACGAGGCGCAGTCACAACAATATAGTTAAATTCCAGAGAAAGATTATTTACAACGAAACTGATTCCGCCTTCCAAGGGATTGATCGGAACCGTATTGATTTCTCCATTAACGTTTAATGTCATTTTATGGCTTTCATCAACGGCTAGTTGTATTACATAATATCGGTCAATACAGCTGACCTTGCTGAACGGCCAGTTGTAAATTTTGACATTGTTCTCGTAAATAGAATAAGCGCATTCTCTTGGCAAGAACCGAATCTCGTATAAAGAATTGTTTGCTCCATAAAAACGAACACCAAAATATCCTCCTTCACTCAGCCGCCGTCCCGTAAAATAGGTAAATAATTTAAATGCTGGAATAGGCGGTTGGCGTAGCGAATCGGTAGAAAAGACAAATTCCTGAGTATTGGAAGAAGCTTGCAAGGTGGTCTCTCCAAAATTATCTGTATTTTTAAATATCGGATGCGAATTATCAACACCCCAAATGGGTTTAATGGAGGCAAATGAATCATCCACCAACACCCTCCAATTTGAGTCTACCCATCCTGCCAGGAAATGTAAATCGCCTGTAACAGGGGTACAACCAGCATCAATGGCCAAGGTGTCATTTCGCATAAAACCGGATTTTCCATTGAACTTAACGTGAACCCATGCCGAATCATACAGCCTGCCATCCACTTCCACAGTGCTGTTCTCTGGTATGGATATTGCCGTACCTAGTTGACTAATCCAGCCTGGTTGCGGGGACATCCAAGAGGTATTAAATACCGTGGCTTTACAGACCGGCTCAAGAACAGGGGTATTTGTAGGTCTTGCTAACGCTGTTGCCGTTTCAAATATGGCAACCTGGGCTGTTTGTGTCAACGACTTATCGTATTCAGCCGTTTGAACAGCAACTTGCGCGGCCGCTTGTGCCGATTGAGTGGCCGCTTGTACAGAAGCCACTGCATTAGCTGTCATCTGGGCATTCGATGTCCCCGTTGCAAACACATCCTGCAATGCTGTCATAGTCGGCAGATAAACTCTTGAGACATAACGATAGGCGACACTTGAACCGCAAATAATAATAAACAACGAAATAACAAGAGCAATATACACAGGAGTTCTATTCATGGAGGTCGCTTCATTTCTACGTCTGTTGTTCATGATGCCTGCCTTTCTTTGTTGTTGATAGTTTTATAGTTTTGCCCAATACATTGTCAACCAGAACTGCTGCACAGAATCAACCGCAATCTGATCTCCAAGAACCTTATACATCATAGCCAGACCGGTCAAAACCAACAATGTCACCACAAGGATAATAATGACGCCAACTTTTAAGCCCTTAGCTTCCTCTGGCAAAAGATATAAATTGAACCAATAGGATTTTCTGTGGCAATTGGGGCAAGGTTCTTTTTTAACTTTGGGCCGTTGGTATCCACATTCACAACGAATAGTACTCATATGCTCTTCTCCTTTCATTGCATTGAATGGATTTTTCAAATTTGTTACAAAACCAAAAGAACATTTCTTCCTCTTTTAGTTTATAAGAATAAATATCCATAACCTATACCACTAACGCTTACGGGATAACTCTCCTAGAGCAACTCGAAAGAAATCAACTTTATGTTATTTGGAAAGCAATTAAAGAAAGCCCGAACAGCATGAAAATGACCCAAGTGTAGTGAATGAATATTATTATAACTCTTTATGACCAAAAGTTGAATTCAATTCCGGTAAAGCAAAATCTTATCATCAAGTTACCCAGACAAGTCAAGTTGAGAGATTGTACTCTTATTTTGTAGCCCAGGAAGAGAGGAAAGTAGTTTGACAAGTGCCAAGGCAAACGCCGCACCCACAGATGCCCCTTGTAGAACATGGAGTATCTCGCCATCATTACGAGTAATTTTCCATCGAATCGCCATGGAAGGACAGCCCTGAGTTTTTGCCATGCACCATGCAAACTCTATTCCTTGTTGAAAAGATTGGCGAAATTCTTCGGTCAGTTGTACAAAAGTCATGTAACGTGGGTCTGGGTAATGCACTAAGCCAGCTTCAATGCCTAGCTGTATCTCCAACGACAACTTTGCCGGCACACCCCGTTCCGCGTATAAGAGAATGGCAATTTCATCCCGCGCAACACAACTGTCTATATACCTGAATTGACGCAGGGAATCCCTTGCCCATGCAAAGTTGGTAGGCACACCCCAATCATATTTTGCCAACGCGCGGTCCATTGGGTCTTCATAATTTTTTTGAAGTTCAGATGGGAACCTAGTCAACGCACCTATCTGAATAAGCGGGTCCAAAACATATCCACAAATCCGTTCAACATCATCCCCTTGTAACGTGGATAAGCAAGCGCAAGCAGCCAAACGCAATGCACTTTTCCATTCGTACGTATACCGACTATTCTTTGCCAAATGTAACTCGGCGCGCAAACATAACCACTCATATATATCCAGCAGATCATTTTTGTCCTGATGTTCGCACAAGCTTTGGAAAAAATTATCTTTTTCCCAAGCCTTTGTCTGAATATGCAGGGAGACCAATTCTTGAAGATTCATGGGAAGCAAGATTATCCGTCGATTACTCGAATTTGAATATTATCTCCGCTTTGTAAGCGGGCACGCTCCCGAGCAGGAACGATTAATTCTGCAATCCATTCATTTCCCTCCTGGCCTAACGGCGTTTCCCAAATGTGGTCAGGCGTCACCAACTGGACCATTTTAGGGTTTGGTAAAAACACGGTAAATTTAAAAATTAGATTACGCTGAGCATCTTCACGATATGTCCAGGCACATAGCTTATCTTCGCTAAAATGCAGATCTACCCAATCAGACGCAGTCTTACCCTGAACGCCAAGTGAAGCAAGTTCAAAGGCTAAGTGCCCAATGTTCAATATCGAGGTTGGCCTCTTTAATGGCTTGACATCTTCAGCAGGTGTATGCATAGTCGGCATATATCGAAGCAATTTTTTGAGGCGACTCGCAAGCACTACATCCAATTCACCTGGGGCTTCTGTTTGAAGTTCTTTTATCATCTGCAACTCTTCTGCGCAAAAACTGCATTGCGCAATGTGCGCCTCCATCCGCATGCGGGTAAATAGACTGGCATTGTCTGCCAGATAATCGGAAATTTCTTCACTGCACAAATGGAGCGCGCGTGTGGTATGAAGGTTTTCAGCTAATGCATCATCATTCATTTCATTAAATAATGGCTTTTGTTTCATAGGGGCCTCAACTTGATAAACATTTGCGTAATCTATCCAATGCACGGGAAAGAATTACCCGCGCGTTTCCAACACTCACTCCCATCTTCGATGCAATTTGCTCGTGATCCATATCATATAAAAAGCGCAACAACAACACCTGCAACTCATTTTTTTTCAATTTTTCCATCGCTTGGCGTATATTTTCATCTTCTATGGGTAAATCATCATCCTTATCCCTAAGAACATACAAAAATTGGCTTACCCATTCGAACGCCGCTTCATTTTCTTTTTTGATCAAAGACTCTTCTGGATTAAGCGCGTCTTGATCAACAACGTCACGTTCCATACCTTCTTCCGAATTTTCGCCATGCAAATACTCATCGAGACTATTAGGATTCATTGTCCAACCAGCTTGCTCCATTCTTTTTAATTGTTGGATGCTAATCCCGCTGAATTTTGCAAGTTCGGATAAAGTGGGATGATAGTGATATTGAACCTCAAATTCGCTGTGCAAGCGGCGAAGTCGTTTTGAAATCGATATCTGATAAGGCTTCAAGCCATTTCGTGCAGTTTCGCCATGAAGCATAGCATACCAAATGTATTTCCTTGCAAAAACAGGAAAAATAACCCCTCGACCAGGATCAAACTGCTCAACAGCAAAAACCAATCCTTCTTTGCGACCATCTACACACAACAAGCTGTCATTAATCAAGTCGTTCAGACATTCAATGTCCAATCCCAGATAATTAACCATTCTTTTAGCCATACGCTCAACCAATGAATTTTTTCGAGCCGAATACCATAACACCAACTCATCTCGAGCTGCACGAATTAAACGCGATTCATCCGTATCACGAGATCGCCAATACTTTTGCCATAATTGTTCTTCCAATTGGAGATGATTTTTCATGATCAATTTTCCAAAATTGGACAACTTAAATAGTAAATTAGTTTAGCTGTCAAAGTTAGATATTCAGAACGGCTCATCTACACAATGTGTTTAAAAAATAAGATTGTTACAAATTCCTTGCTTTTCGAACAAATTTGGCAAGAAAAGCATGTGTAGTATTTCATGGAATGGTACCAAGCTCTTTTATCGTTCTAAGCTTCACCACATCATTCTCGCCAACAAAAATCCTCAATCCTTGGCGATGCAAAACCCCAATGTATTCGGTCCATTGGTTTGTTATGGGAATCTGGAGACGGCGGAATAACGCTTCAAATGGGATATTCAATTGCGATAGTGGAACCGATGCTTGAATAGCCATGCTAAGCAAAGATGTTAGCGTTTGTGTTAGCTCCTGAAGAGTCTCCTCTAATAACTTGCCGTCAAAATTATTCAACTGACTGGCTATAGCATCCACAAGCTCCTTGTGGGTAGCAGCTAGCGTGGTCATTGTCAAAAGCGCATGAGCGGTAGCCCGAATCACTTTCTGATCTTCGGATAGCGATTTCAGCCTGAATAAAAAAGCCATAAGAACTTCAGGTCTTGTTGAAACAGGGCTGTAGAAACCTAACACATCGGCAGCATGCCACCGGGCACCAACTTCTCCAAAAGAGTATACATCAACCAATTTTTCAATTATCCAAGCCGGCTGGGACACTGCGGAAAAATAGCGAAAAATTTCCAACGCAGCATCTTGAAGCATTTCATCATTTGAGCGCAGCCACATTAGCAATTCTTCGATAATCTCTGGACTATCTGCTAGATATTGTAACTCTTTTGCATGAAGAGAATGCAAACGGTTGAGAGCAATGTCGCTATCCGCAATCTTATCCCCACCCTTACTGTGCAACCAGACGAGGAATTGATTGATTAATAAATTCTTGTCAGACAAACCATCCGTGAATCGGTACGAAATGGGAGCAATACACTTTAACCAACTTTTTATTTGCTCACGAAGGGAAGATTGAGATATGTTTTGAAACGCGCGCGAAACCGCCGTCTCTCCCAAATTCCGGACACGTTCGTCTGAAGAGTTAAATATAAACTCGTTAATTTCTCTTATAATCAATTCACGATCTTGTTCTTCAATATTGCTAAAGTCTGTTTCAGCAAGTGCCGCAATAGTTAGACAACGTTCAAATTCGCCAT
>Ga0268298_10003903_pt1 | contig 14871 bp, 18 predicted proteins | sample WWTPWeurt_MetaG_FD_194462 | JGI IMG/M metagenome (GOLD analysis project Ga0268298, IMG submission 194462) | Activated sludge microbial communities from WWTP in Nijmegen, Gelderland, Netherland - WWTP Weurt | ecosystem: Engineered > WWTP > Aerobic digester > Activated sludge | place... | reverse complement strand
GAGGCCGGCACACCAGGCTATAAATCGCACAAGCTCAACAAGATGGGACTGCACAGCCAGGATACCGCCGAACTCTTTTTCGAAGACTGCCGTGTGCCTGTCGCCAACCTGCTGGGTGAAGAGAACAAGGCCTTCAAGTATCTGATGGCCCGGTTGCAGGAAGAGCGCCTGATCGTTTCGATCGAGGGGCAGGCCATCGCCGAACGGATCCTGGAGGTGGCCCTGGAGTATGCCAAACTGCGCACAGCCTTTGGCCAGTCGATCGGATCGTTTCAACACAATCAATTCAAACTGGCCGAAATGGCGACGGATGTTGCCATTGGCCGCTCCTTTATTGATGACCTCGTCCAGGACCATATGGACGGCAAGGACATCGTCACCAAGGTGTCGATGGCAAAATGGTGGATCTCTGAAATGGTCAACCGGATTGCTTATCATGCCGTGCAGCTCCACGGCGGTTATGGTTATATGGAAGAGTACGAAATCGCCCGGCTGTACCGGGATGTGCGCATGCGTACGATTGCCGCCGGCACAACCGAGATTATGAAGCTAACGATTGCCAAACGCATGGGGCTTTAGTTTATTTTCTTTTCACGGGCCATTACGGAGGATTTTATGCGACCAAAAGCGAGCGGAACTGTTTCTGTAGGTAACTTGATTAAGATCGCAGCCTTTCGATATCGCCAGCGGGAGGCGATCTACTGCTCCGCGACCGGACGGCGTTTTACCTTTGCCCAGCTCAATGATCGGACCAACCGGCTGGCCAATGGTTTGCTTGGCCTTGGCTTGAAAAAAGGCGATGTGGCTGCCTTCCTTTGCACGAACCGGGCTGAGATGGTTGAAATCTACTTTGCTCTGGCAAAGACCGGGATTGTTGGTGTTCCATTGAATTACCGGCTTGCCCCGCCTGAAATGATCCAGCTGATGGCTGACTTTGGTGTCCAGGCCTTGATTTATGAGAATAAATTTGGGCTGGTTGCTGATTCAGCCAAAAGCCAGGTGCAAACCCTGCGTACATGGATTGGGATTGGCGAGGACCTGGCCCTTTTTGCCCACAGCTATGAAACGATTTTAGCCAATTCCTCCGATTCTGAACCCGATGTCGAAATCTTTGAAGAAGACGATTATTATATGAATCTGACCTCGGGTACCACTGGGCTGCCAAAGGCTTATATTCTGACCCAGTACAACAATGCCCTCACGGTGGCAGGGTTCCCTTATTTAATGGATCTTAGTGGTGCAGATACTGTTTTGACCGTTTTCCCAATGTTTGGGCGGGTTGGTTTTGCCTGGGCTGGTGCCGCGGTTTACGTGGGCGCCAAAAATGTGCTCTATAATTTTGACCCGAAAGGTGTTCTGGGAATCATCGAATCTGAACGGGTGACTGTCACCAATTGGGTGCCGACGATGGCCAGCCTGGTGATGGCAGGCGCGGATGCCAGCCAGTATGATCTTGCATCCTTGCGGGCGATAATTTTTGCGGGTGCTTCATTCCCGCTCACTGTTCAAGAAAAGGTGCGAAAAACGCTCTGCCCGAATATCTATGAGTATTATGGCATGCAGGAGACCGGGGTCTTAACCATGGCCAAAGCAGCCGAAAAAGCCCGCAAACCCGATTCGATTGGTCAGGCAATTCAGTTTGCCGATGTGCGGGTGGTTGATGCAAATGGAAAAGATTTGCCTGTCGGTGAGATTGGTGAGATTATCGCTCGTTCACCGGGCTGCACGTCCAGTTATTACCGCAGCGAAGAGAAGTCGGCGGGCACTTTCCGCAATGGCTGGGTGCATACCGGCGACCTGGGCCGCTACGATGATGAAGGCTTCCTGTTTCTCTCCGGACGGATCAAGGATGTCATTATCACCGGCGGGCAGAATGTCTTTTCGCCGGAGGTTGAAAATGTGCTTGTCGCCCATCCTGCGGTGGCAGACTGCTGTGTAATTGGTCTGCCGGATCCGATCTGGGGGGAGTCTGTGACCGCGATTGTTATCAAGACGCCCGGAGAAGAAGTCAGTGACGAAGAGCTGGTTCAATTTTGCAAAGCCCGGATTGCCAGCTTTAAGGCTCCCAAGCGGGTGATCTGGTCCAACACGCCTCTGCCGCGCACCCCAACCGGCAAGGTGATCAAGTACCAACTGGTAGAAAAATATTCCCAGGCACAGTAGGAATCTGTGGCTAAATTTTTCTGGCTGGTTTGACAAACTGACCAAAGTCTGTTTGAATCAAGGCATCTTATTGATCCTTGAGGAGAACACCTTTGGCCGCAGAAAATCATACCCCCACCCCCCATAATTCGGCAGTTCGCGGCGAAATCGCTAAAACCGTCATCATGCCGGGCGATCCGCTGAGAGCAAAATATATCGCCGAAACATTTTTGCAAAACGCCAGGCTGTATAACCAGGTGCGCGGTGTTTTTGGCTATACCGGCCTTTATAAAGGTTTGGAGGTGTCTGTCCAGGCGCATGGAATGGGGATCCCTTCGATCGGGATCTACACCTACGAGTTGTATAATTTTTATGATGTTGAAAACATTATTCGGGTTGGATCGGCTGGAGCCATGCAGTCCGGTTTAAAGTTGGGGGATATCGTGGCCGCGCTGGGCGCCTGTACGGACAGTGATTATGCGGCCCAATACAATTTACCCGGTACGTTTGCCCCGATCTGCACCTATCACCTTTTGGAAAAAGCAGCTGCGACAGCCCGAAAACTCAATGTGCCCCTTCATATTGGTAATATTTTATCCAGCGATATCTTTTACCATGCGGACCCGGATGTGAACAAAAAATGGGCCGAGATGGGAGTTCTGGCTGTCGAAATGGAAGCAGCAGGCCTCTATTGCAACGCCGCCAAAGCAGGCAAGAATGCGTTATGCCTTACCACCATCTCCGATCAAATTATCACCGGAGAAAGAATGAGTGTGGAGCAGCGCCAGCTTGGCTTTAAAACGATGGTCGAATTGGCCCTGGAGATGCTTTGCTAAGCCAGCTCGATCAGACACAGCCCACCAATCCTGCGGGCAAGCGAGATGTCCCGCAGGACCAACTCTCCCAATACCAGCCAATTCGCCTGTCTCCGCCGACTGCCCCTCCATTGGTTCGCAAAAAAGAGCGGCCGCGCTGGGGCTGTGGCTGCCTGGTATTCCTGCTGCTGTTTCTGCTGCTGGCGGTTTATTATCTATTTCCCATTCGGACCAATATCGTGTTGATGGGTATCGATGACCGCAATCCTGGAAGCGCCCTTGGCCGCACGGATACTTTGATCCTGCTCACCCTGAAGCCGGTTGAACGCTATGTCGGCATGCTTTCCATCCCGCGCGATCTGTGGGTCAGCATCCCCGGGATTGGTGAAAACCGGATTAATACTGCCCATTTCTTCGCAGAAGCCGAGGAGCCCGGCTCTGGCCCCGAGGCTGTGAAGGAGGTTATCCGCACCAATTTTGGCGTTGATGCCAGGTATTATGTTCGGGCTCGTTTTGATAATTTCAAAGAGTTGATAAACCTGCTGGGTGGGGTGGAGATTACGCTGACCGAGCCGATGGGGGGCTACCCGGAAGGCAAACAGACCCTCGATGCCGATCAGGCACTGGCTTTTGTGCGTGACCGCACCAGCGGCGGCGATGACTTTGCCCGCATGCGCCAGACCCAGGTCTTCGTGGTTGGCCTGATCCAGACTGTCCTTTCGCCTGGGCATGTGGGTAAGTGGCCTCAGATGGCTGGCATGATTCTGGGCGGCATCGAGACAGACATCCCTGTGTATGGGTGGCCCAGGCTGGCAGTTGCCCTGCTTTCAGCCCTGCCCGATGGAATCGATGGGCGGGTGATTAACCGTGATCTGGTAAACCCGTTTACAACCGACCAGGGCGCCCAGGTCCTCGCCCCAAACTGGGACCTGATCCGGCCGGTTCTGCAGGAGCTTTTTGGGGATTAGAGGAATTTCAGCGACCCGCAATCACGCTGAAAAGATGATCGAAATTCATGAATCGGGTTTGCTCAGTTTTGCGCCAGTTGAAAATCTCAAGCGTATCTTCGGTCACGGAAACTGAATAAATTTTTACGGCGTCCAGGCTGCCTGTTGAAGCCAGAATGTTCGCCAGCTTTTCGACAGAAAAGTTGGCGGTTTTGGTTGCCACCACTTTGCTGGGCTTTAATTCCTGGATTTGGCGTGCGGCCTGTTCTTCATTTGTGGTTCGCAGGATGCGGATTTTGAATTTGCCCGTCTCGCTCATGCACTCTGCCAGAATATCATCCAACAAGATGCCGTGATACAAAAGAACAACAGGCATTGGCTCAACAGCGCTTTTTGTGCCAGCCTTCTTTTGAGCGGCTGGAAATGGAATGGTATGAGATTTTCTAGAGGCAACCTGTGAGCCCAGCATAATTTTCTCCTGAGATATATTTTGCAGATTTGATAAATTATAATAAATTATCAGTAATCTTGCATCACTCCTAAGAGTGATTTTTTGTTTCCCTGGCTGGATTTTTGACATTCAATGGTCTGTCAAGTATCAATCTATAGTTTGTTTTGGGCGCAAAGCGCCCAAAACAAACTATAGAATCATCTTTGACACAATATTCAAAGCAATTTGGGCCAAAGACCTTGACGCCAGCTATTCTAGTATTAGAATAGATATATGAAAAACAATTCTGAAATTGGGTTGATAACCAACGCCGATCTGGCTGTGTTGGGACTGGTGGCCGAAGGCCCCCGGCACGGCTACCAGGTGGAGCAGGATATTGCCAGGCGGGGCATGCGAGAATGGACCGAAATTGGTTTTTCTTCGATCTATTATGTGTTGAATAAACTCGAGGCTGCCGGCTGGCTGGAGAGCCGCCCCGAAGAGGCAGCTGGTTTGGCCGAGAAGCGAAGTCCGGTCGATAAACGCGGGCCGGCGCGCAAGGTGTACAGTCTGACCGGACAGGGCTGGGTGGTTTACCAGGCGGCGGTGCTGGAGCGTCTGGCCCAGCCGCGGCCGCACAGCGCAGATTTCGCCCTGGCCCTGGCAAACCTGCCCGCCGTTGAAACGGGGGCAGCCCGTGCCGCTGTGCAGGCTCAGTACACGGCCCTGGTCCAGCGTTTGGAACAGGTGCAGGCCAAGAAGTTGTTCGACCGCCAGGCGGCTGGTAATCTCCCGCCGCATGTGGAAGCCTTATTTTCGTACTCTGAAGCCCAGCTTGCCGCAGAGGTGGCCTGGCTGGGAAATTTTCTGTCATCTGGTTTGTTGAATGAGCAAGGAGCAATTTCATGACTGATAAACTTGACTGGAAAAAAGATTTGAAGCACCTGTACTTTCCACCTGCCAACCCGGTAACCCTGGAAGTACCCCCGCTGAATTACCTGATGCTGGATGGACACGGCAACCCGAACGAATCTGCCCATTATCAGGCAGTGGTGGAAGCTTTGTTTTCGCTCGCTTACACACTCAAGTTCGCGATTAAGAAAGCCGGCGGCAGCGAGTACGCTGTCTATCCGGCAGAGGGCCTGTGGTGGGTGGAAGATATGGGCGAATTCAGCGTGGCAGACAAGCAAAACTGGGATTGGACGATGATGATTGCCCAGCCCGATTTCGTGAGTGCCGAGTGGGTGGAGAAGGCCCGCCAGGAAGCGCTGAAGAAGAAGGGACTGGCGCTTTTGGAGCAAGTCCGTTTTGAAACCTACACCGAGGGGCTGTCGGCTCAGTTGATGCATACCGGGCCTTATGCCGATGAAGCGCCCAATATTGCCCGCCTGCACGCCTACATCCAGGTTCAGGTTGGGGGTACGCTTGCGCTGAAGCATCATGAGATCTACCTGGGCGACGTGCGAAAAACCGCTCCTGAAAAACTGAAGACGGTTATTCGCCAGCCTTTCAGCAGGCAGGTCTGAAATCCGGCTGAAAGGCTGCTGTTGTCGATCACCTGCCGGAAATTGCGAAAAAGGCGGGCTCTGACAGAAAAACGCATCACTAACCCTTGACCTGGAGCTGACTCCAGGTGGTACACTGGTGGTGTAAGTTGTCAATTCAGCGTTTATTTTGGGTGCAAAGCGCCCAGGATAAACGATAAAATCAACTTTGACATAACCGAGTGTGGAGGTGCGGTGATGAAAATCGCCGAAGTCATTGAACGCTATGCTATTTCGTCGGTTTTTGGGTGTTTTTTTGGTGGCTACGCCACCAAAAAACACCCAAAAATCTCTTAGCCCTCGGGGCAGTGAAGTTCTTTATCTGTAATTGTGAAAGGATGTGAAAATATGACTGCCTGGACAGACGATGATCTCGAAAAAATTGGCGATGCAGAGGAACTTCTGATTGAAACGCGCCGCAGCAATGGAACGCTGCGTGAGCGGGTCATAATCTGGGTTGTGCGGGTTGGGGACGGTCTGTATGTGCGCAGCGTGAAAGGACGCGAAGGACCCTGGTTCCGCGGCGTCCTGAGCCAGCACGCCGGCCGGATCCAGGCGGGTGGGGTGACGAAGGATGTCATCTTCGTGGAGGAGGCGGAGCTTGAGGTCAATGAGCAGATCGATACCGCCTATCAGGTCAAGTACCGTGGTTACCCACAATACGTTCCGCCCTGCCTGACGGCCAAGGCCAAAGCCGCAACCATCAAACTGGTTCCGGCAGACGAATAAAATCAGCCCAGTTGGCGAAACCGGATCGGCAAGCCGCAAAAGCTGGTGTCTCGTTTCAGGCAGCCGCTGGCTTGTCCTCCGGCTTTGTTTTCCACAGCAGCGCTGCCAGCCAGAGCGACCAGATGATGCTCAGCGCGCCGGCGGCTGCTTCGAGGTTGGGAACCGCATACACAAAGAGCGCCGCCAGCCCTGCCAGCCAGGACAGAACACACAACCCACGCGGCAGGCGGCCTGAGCTCCATCCGGCGGAGCCCACCAGCGCCAGCACCCAGCCCCAAAAGTGCCAGCCGGCCGCGCTTACCCCGCCAACAAGCGTGGCCCAGATCACCAGGATGTTTGTGTTATTTTCGAGGTGCAGATCGGGGTGAAACAGGTGGTATTGGCGGTTGGCAGCCCGGATGCAGGCCACCAGTACCAGGGCGCCTGCAGTCAGGGCACCCACCAGCAGGACTCCGGACATGCGGCGGGGAGCATGTTCATTAAAATGGTCACGCAGCGCAAAGATGAGCACTCCCAGACTGGCAGCGCAGACCGGCCCAGCCAGGAAATCGGCCATCGAATATGCCATTGGCCCCAGAGCCGAGCGTAAATCGCCCACCAGATAGACCGATGAGGCGCTGATCAGGGCTGCTGCCCCGAGGAAACACGCCAGAGTACCCCACTGTCCAATTCTCCAGAAAGCAAGTTTGTTCGGCTGAGTGTTCATGCTTACTTTTCCAGCGAGCGAACGATAATTTCTTCCAGAACTGTCTTATCCACATCCGTCAGCCGGTTGATGTACAGGCAGACTTTGCCGGTCTTGTGCTTCCCTAATCGGCCCAGCAGGCCTTCCAGCTCGGCAAAACCCATTGTGATGTACAGGGTCAGGTTTTGTTTGCGCGGCGAAAAACCCACCAAAGGCATATCGCCTTCGCGCCCGCTGGCATACTGGTAATGCTGGCTGCCAAAGCCAATAATCGCATCCCCCCACATTTTTGGCTCCAGACCGGTGATCTTTTGCATCAATTCCAGGACCACATACTATCGGCCCGGCGCTTCTCATCGGTCAGACCTTCCAGGAATGCGGTTACACTGGCGTCATTTTGTTTGGTCTTGTTCTCTTCCATCAGGGTTATGCTCCTTCTTCTCTCGGATTACAAAATGCGGCGGGAATGAAAGAATTAATGCTGCAGCGTTTGCAAGGGGCGGCGGCTCAAATTATTCTGATCCAATTCAGTCAATGCTGCCTTCCATATCAGGTTCGGACAGTGTAATTATACCGTCAGTTCGGGATAAGAGCTTATTACACTGATGTCCTATTGAGTGGGACTGAGATTGCTTCGCTAAGAAACTGTCATTGCGAGCCAGTGTACTCACTGGCGTGGCAATCTCGGATATGGCAAGGCTGAGATTGCTTCTTCGGACGAGTACGTCCTCATCGCAATGACATCGGTGTTATCCGTGTCCCATTTTGCCTAAATGCGTTTGGCTTTTTGGGTGTTTTATGGGTGGCGCAGCCACCCATAAAACACCCAAAATAACCTCTGTTCGAACTAACCCGAACTGGCGTTATTTTATACTATCAGGATCGAAGAGATTTGGACGATCTGGGACAGCCACAATGATCAGGCGATGGGTATTACTCTTGTAAGGCCAGCAGGTTACCAGAGTCAGGCGCTCATCCAGGGATGAAGCAATCCACTCGGCATTTTTTAGCCGCACCTCAACAGGCTCAAATCTTTCCTTTAAAATCATTTTCAAGGCGATAGTATATTTAAATTGTTGTTCGCCCGAATAAACAAAGATCGTGTCGCCTGCTTCTAGTTCCACAAGATGCATAAAGACTTCCCCATAGATATTGTGGTGCCCGATCAGCACCGTGTTGCCAATTCTGCCTAATGGCGCCGAAGACGCCAACTCGCCAGCCGCAAATGAATTCGGCGCCACCCATTGGACAAAATTATCGTTTTGATAGGTTATGGTGATTTGCTTGGCCCAAATTACGGGCGCATCCAATTCGATCGCAGGGATCATAATCCGGTCGGGAATCCAAACGGGCATTTGAGTCACCGTGGGCAGTTCTATTGGCTCAATGACAGGATCCTGTCCAGTGGCTTCTGGCGAAGCTGTTATCTGGCTGGTGGGTGGGGCGCTGGTTTTGACCGGGGAATTCTTTTGGGGGGCAGACGAGAGGGGAGGAAGGGTTGGAGCGGTTTGGGTATAATGATTCTCTGCTCTGGGTATGAGCGGGTAAAACCCATTATTCGAGGATTGTACAACGATACCCAACGGATCGGAGGGTGCAGCAGGTATTTGAGCCTCTGCAATGGCGCTTGCAAAAGATGCCAGGCTGATCAGCAAACCGAGCACAATCAGAAAACTACTTGCTGCTTTCCAGAAACGATGCATAGCGGGTTTGAAAATTAAGGCGGCTGCTTCAGGCAAAAACCGGAACAGCCGCCCTGTTTTTTATTTCTTGAAGATATGTCTTAGCGAAAAACCAGCTAAAATGAGGCTGATGCCCAGTACACCCAGGGTAATTTGGGTTAACTGGCGGGCTGCGCTTGATTGTTCAGCCGTCAGATCTGCGCCAGTGTCGGGGAGTACAAGACTTACTGCACTGCTCGGTTCTGAAGTCGGAACGGGTGTTTCACTTGGCGCTGCCGTACAAACTGGGCCAGAGATGGAATTGTTCATCAATGTAACAGTACCTGCCAGGGAGAGCGCCCGACCATCCAGGCCCGCACCGTCGCCAAAGGTGATATTGTTGCCTGCGATGATCGTCCCCACAAATGAACCGCCTCTGATATCTGCCCCGCCTGAGACATTCCAAAACACATTACAGGCTAATGCTCCATTGATCAGGTTTACCGACCCGCTTGAGGCCAGATCAGATGCAATAAAGATATAAACACCGGGGCCGTTGAGTGTCAATACACCAGACAGCTGCGCTGAACCCACCCCATAGGTGCCTGGGTCGAGTGTTAATCCTGACAGGTCTGGACCGGCTGTTACATTCTTGTCTGACTGGGCGAGCAGCGCCTGTCCTGCCGCGGCTGCATTCGCTTCGGCTCCATCCACGGTGGGGGACACTACGCTTTCACTTGCAATCCCCGGAGGAAAGCCAAGGATCGAGCTGTCTGCGCCAACCTTGCCAGACAATACGGAGGCGCCAGTATTGGTTACCCCGGCTTTTCCCAGAACAGAGTAATTTCCTGCCTCGCCTAAACCAGGTGCAACTGCAAACAGGCTGGCTGCCTGAGAGACATCCTTCGGCAAGCTGAGCGCGGCTGCAGCGAGCAGACTGATGATGCCAACCGCATAAGCAAGAGTGCTGATGAGCCGGGACTTTTGATTTAGTGGGTATGTTTTCATTTGGATTTCCTTACAAGCTGCTCTGAGACGGCATTATGACGCTCTTGATCATACAATTAATACCTTCAAGGCGCATCCGACGACTGGGGAGTATTGGTATCCGCCACTCGGGGGATATGTTTGTTGTACAGGCAGTCACTTCCTGAAAAAGTATCGTTTTCTCAGGAAGTAACACCATTTTGGGTTTGTTCGAAAAGAGGTTGTTTTGGGTGTTTTTTGGGTGGCGTAGCCACCCAAAAAACTCTTTTCCCGAACTGATGTTATTTAAGGAGTTGATTGCGCAGGGCCAGTGTCACGGCTTCAGTTCGGCTGGTTGCGCCCAATTTGGCCAATATGTTACTGACATGCGACTTGATCGTGGAGGGGCTGACAATTAATTGCGAAGCAATTTGGGTGTTGTTCAAGCCCTCAATCATCAGGGCCAGCACTTCCAGCTCTCGCCCGGTCAGGTCGCTAACGGGTATATCCCTCTGGTTGACGGATTGCACAAGCGCCTGGGCCACATCTGCAGAAATTCTGGCACGCCCGGCAGCCGCCGACCGAATCGCCCACGCAATTTCATCGGCGGTTGAGTTCTTGAGGATATAACCAATTGCCCCGGCTTTAAATACACTATCAATCAGCTTTGCTTCGATAAAACTGGTCAGTGCAAGCACTTGCACACTCGGAAACTGGTCGCGAATGGTATGGGTTGCGTTGACACCATCCATGACAGGCATCTTCAAATCCATCAATATGACATCTGGCAAGATTTCAGCGCAGCGTTCCACAGCCTGTCTGCCGTTTTCAGCTTCGGAAACCAGTTCGATGTCGTCATAAATCTTGATGATTGTGCTCAAACCAATCCTTACCATAGGATGGTCGTCAACCAGCATGACACGAATCGGATTTGTTCTTGTTGTTGTCATCAAACCTCCGCCAATTTCCAATGAATCAGAATTTCGGTGCCATGCTGGGGCGTGCTGGTTATTTTCAGGGTTGCTCCAATTGTTTCAGCACGCTCGTACATCATCTCGAGGCCAAAATGCCCGACCTGTCTTTTTCGGGAGTGATCAAACCCTATGCCGTTGTCAACGATTTGCACCTCCACCGCGGTCGCTGTCAGGTTAATCTGGATGTTGACCTGGGTGGCTTTGGCGTGTTTGGCGATATTGTTCAGCGCTTCCTGACACATACGGTAAATGACTACCTGAGTTTCTGAGGGCAGGCGGTACGCACCTTTTGAAGTTATATTAACCGGGATGTTTGTTCGCCCTGTAAAAGCATTTCCTAGAAGCAGGATTAAATCCGTTAATTCGCTGTCAGTCAGCGTGTCGGGCCGCAGTTCTCCCAGAAGAGCCCGCATTTCTGCCTGGGCCCCGCGGATCAGATGGCGCAAATCATTGAGCGAACGAAGCGCTTCTGCCGGGTCGCGTTCCCATAATCTTGGTAAAACCTCGGCAATCAGCCCACCTGAAAAAAGGGATTGGTTGATTGCGTCATGCAAATTCTGCGCCAGCCGCTGGCGCTCCTGCAGACCCGCCAATGCCTGGGCGCGATCATGCAGTTCTGCATTGACTAGTGTGATCGCGGCCTGGTTTGCGATTGTCATCGCCAGTTCGGCATCGTGTTTGGTAAAGAAGTTCGTTTCTGTGTGAGCTACACCGATCCCACCGAGGATCCGATTTTTGACAGCCAGTGGTACCCACATCCACGATTGGGCGCCACCCAATAAGTTTGCGTGATCGTTTTCAAGCAGTGTACGCAAAAGTACCCTTGCGGGCGAATCGCTGGCCATATTCTCAACCACAATCGGGCGGTAGTCATTCAATAATTCGGCTAATTGGCCTTTGCCATTCAGCCGGATGACCATGGAGGCTGTTTTACCGAGATGGTTGGTCCCGCGCATAGCCTTTGAAACCAGGTTGTTATCCTGCAGCATGAAAATCCCGGCATAAGTGTATTTGATCAATATTTTAAGTTGATCGAGGATTAATTCTGGCTGCAGTTGGAGTGTAGCTGCAAATGTCTGCGAAATTTCAAGCAGGGTTGCTTGCTCTTGAGAGCGCAGCACCATTCGCCGGTTTTTTAAGTATTCTGTCTGGGTTCTTTTGGTTACATCCCGCAAAAGTACCAATCCACATGGTATTCCCTGGTATGAAAATGGGGTTACGCTCCAATCAACATTGATAACCGTGTTGTCCTTGCGTACATGCTGCGCCAGTGTCTCAAAAACCTCATGGTTATGGAGCATGTTCTCCAGATTGACAAAAAGGGGCATACTCTTTGCATGGATTAAATGCTTAATTTGAAAGCCTTCGATCTCATGGAGGGTATATCCATGCATCGATGCGGCGGCGGGGTTGGCGACCAAAATGTGGTTGGCATTTGAATCTATGATCAAGATGCCATCACTTGATTTTCTGAAAATATCCCAATACAATTGTGCGTTTTGCAGATTTTCAATATCCATTTTTATGAGACTACTGGTCAGGCAGGTGTTAATTTTAAGGCTTTGCACCTGATGCAAACGATCGAAACGCCCTTAACAAATCATTACATTGGGTTTACAAATAACACAACCCCAGTACGGGTTAGCTCGAAAAGAGGTTGTTTTTGGTGATTTTTGGGTGGCTTAGCCACCCAAAAATCACCAAAAAAATCTCTTATCCCGAACTGACGTTAATCCATGCTGACTTTAGAGGCAGTAAGTACAAATTTAGTTTACTGTTTTGTCGTCTCAAATACGTCTCAATCTATTTGGTCTTTTGTGGGTGCTGTCAGCAAAGACACCCAAATTCTATTCGCCATACCGGCGGAAAACCAGGTCTTCACCAGTTGGGTCACCGCAATATATCCGATCAGTACGAATGTCAGCCGCACCCAGCATAACGGCGGCAGAGCTACAAACCTCAATGTGGATGCAAGCGGAGAAAAGGGCAGCCAGGCGCCAACCGAAATGATGATCAATGAAGTGGCGAGTTATCGCCAACCTGGGGAAGTTATTGAGGAGGCCATGAAGCTCTGGAGTCGGGCAGTCATCGAGTGCTGCCTAATTCGATGTGAGTGTTGATAAACCCCAGGGCGTCCCCCAGGTGGCGGAGATGAAAACTCTCTGGATGGTGGATGCAGTTGTCAGGTCTTATTGGTATGCTAGATATATCAATTCGGGATCTGAGATTTTTGGTGTGATTAGGCTGCTGCCAACATAAAGATCTTTTTTCCCTTCCTTATAGCGTAGAAGCTATTCCATGTTCGAAATGAAGGATATATAACGTGAATGCAAACATATTAGTTTCAGGTTCGATCATCCTTTTAGTCGTACTGATCGTAGGTGTAGTCACTATAGCAGGCTTGTTTTTTGCCCTCCGCAGACGGTCTGAGAGGCTAAAAAAACACTTTGGATCTGAGTACGACCACACGGTCGAAGTGATGGGCGATGTGGGCAAGGCCCAAACAGAATTGGAGGACCGTCAGAAACATGTTGCAGCCCTGGATATTCAGCCACTTTCCGCCAGCGATAACGCCCGTTATCAAACGGAATGGGCTGCAGTTCAGTCTAAATTTGTGGATGAGCCAGGTCAGGCAATCGTTGAGGCGAACCGACTGATTATGGAAGTTATGCAGGTGCGTGCCTATCCGGTTTCTGATTTTGAGCAGCGAGCATCCGACTTATCCGTCAATTACCCTGATTTTGTCAGTAATTACCGGGCTGCTCGAGTGATTGCCCTGAAGAATAAAGAAAACCAGGCAGACACCGAAGAGTTAAGACAGGCAATAATTTATTACAGATCTTTGTTCGAGCAGCTTCTCGAAAAAGAAACAATTGCAGTATAGTGGAGAATAAAATGAACCAACCGATCTTTGAAGAGAAAAATATTAACCCAGATGGACATCTTCCTGAAAATCCGAAAAACAGCTCGAATCGATATGCGTGGTCAGAGTTCGCAGCCGTACCCGAAGCCGTGGCAGAATATCCTGAGGCTCCGACGCCGGACGCCGAAATAGCCGCTGTCCCTGCCAGTGAAAAAATCTCACTCCAGTCTATTGTGAGTGACACTGTTGTGCAAGAAAATGAGGTTGTTGAAAACAAGAATTCTGCTCCGGCATATGAACCAGTAATTACACGCCTTGACCCAGCGGGCGCCAGCCTGGGATCAGCTGTTCCCTTGCTTGCTCGTGAAGATTCGGACCATTTTCGTTCCCTTTGGAATGATATCCAGGGTAAATTTGTGGATGATCCGCGAGCGGCAGTCCAGCAGGCAGATGGCCTGGTAACGAATGTCATTGAAGAAATCACCCAGATGTTTGCCAATGAACACGCCACACTGGAGGGCGAATGGAAACAGGGTAATGATGTTTCTACCGAGGATTTGCGAAAAGCTCTGCAACGCTACCGATCGTTCTTCAATCGCCTGGTCGTTTGAAAGTCAGGGTTTAGTAGAATTCAAGATTTTGAACACGGTGGAGATTGGATAGATCTTCACCGTGTTTCTTCTCAGTGTAGGAGGGTTTTTTGTGAAAACGAACTGGGTGGTTTCTGTCAGTAGAAAATATGGGTTATTAAGTCAATCTCAGTGGACATTCCCAAAACAGCAGGTGAGACGCGTTATCTCCCCCAAGTGGCGGAGTAAAACACTGTCCGAGAGAAGGATGTGCTGTAGGGTTGTGTGTTGTAAGATGGTAATATGACCCGCGTTTATGTAGCCGATGCCCTGCCTGAAGAGCGTTCAGCTTTACGATTGCTGCTGCTTGATTTAGATATGAATGTTGTTGGTGAAGCAGCAGAATGGGCAACCGTATTAGCCAATGCTCCTGCAACTCGCCTGGATATGCTCTTGGTGGATTGGGATTTACTGCCACCGCATAACCCTGGTATGGCGCTGAATGAACTTCGGAAGGTATGCCCTGCAGCATTGGTCATCATTCTA
>Ga0268298_10003901_pt1 | contig 14877 bp, 15 predicted proteins | sample WWTPWeurt_MetaG_FD_194462 | JGI IMG/M metagenome (GOLD analysis project Ga0268298, IMG submission 194462) | Activated sludge microbial communities from WWTP in Nijmegen, Gelderland, Netherland - WWTP Weurt | ecosystem: Engineered > WWTP > Aerobic digester > Activated sludge | place... | reverse complement strand
CGGCCACTACCGAGGTACGCACCGAGACCCGGCCGTCGCTTCGCTCGGAAATGGCCTCCTGGGCATTCTTGACCAGATTATGCACCACTTGGCGCAATCTCAGGGGATCCCCTTCAATTCGCGCCTCTGGAGCATTCAGACTCACCTCGAGATTCGCTGTCCCCGCTGTCTGATAAAGGTCCAGTACCTCGGCCACCAGGGCATCCACCTTCAGGGGCTCGGGCTGCATCTTGGGAGGCCTGGCGTAGTCCGAAAAGGCGTTTACCATCTCCTTCATGGCGTCCACCTGCTGCACGATGGTATGAGTGGCCCGGTCGAGCACCCGGGCATCCTCTTCCGGCATCGTGCGCAGGTATTTGTGACGCAACCGCTCGGCCGCGAGCTGAATAGGCGTCAGTGGGTTCTTGATCTCGTGGGCCAGACGCCTGGCCACCTCACCCCAGGCGGCATCCCGTTGGGCCTTGATCAGGGTGGTCACATCGTCGAACACCAGGACATGTCCTTTTTCCCCGGCACCAGGCAGGGTAAAAGCCGTGCTTCGGCATAATAAAACCTGACGGCCTTCACTGCCATACAGAGTCACCTCCTCGCGCCATTCCCCCGAGGTCTGATCCAACGGCTGTCTGATCGCCTCGGCAAACTGGTGGAAAGGAGAGGAAATAGCCCCGAGCTCGCTGAGCGTGCTCCCGAGATGGAGTTCCAGTGCGGCGCGCAGAATCTGCCCGGCGGCAGGATTGGCGGTGCGCAGGATTTGCTGGGCATCGAAGGTCATGACCCCGGAGGAGAGTCGTCCTAGCACGGTTTCCAGGTAGGCCCGTTGTTCTTCCACTTCCTGTCGACTCCTTGCCGCCTCATCCCGGGCCTGGGCGATACGCCTGGTCATGGCGTTGAATGAGGCGACCAGAAAGGTCAACTCATCTCGTGCCTTGGGCAAGGCCAACTGTTTACCGTAGTCACCAGCGGCAACCGCTCGGGTACCTTTGGCGATCTCGGTTACCGGGGCCACCAGGCGCCGAGCCGAATACAGGGCGGCCCAGACCGCCCCCAGCAAGCTGAACATGAGCACCAGGGTCAGGGCCAGGGAGAAATTGATTTTGAGCGAGGCCCGCAGGTAGGACAGTTCTTTATAGCGGTTATAGGCATCCTCCATATGGCTGGAGAGGGCGCTGATATGCTGGGAGGTTGGGAAAATCCCCTGCAGAATGAGCCCGTTACTGCCGCCCTTGGGATCGCGGCTGAGGACCCGGATCTGTAGGTCATCCTTCTCGCGAGGGATGAGTCCGACATAATCCCTGCCTTCCCGCAGGCGTTGCAGTACCTCGCTCCCAGGCTTCTCCGGCACCAGCACCGTCGGGCTCTCGTTGGCGAAGGCGATCACCATGCCGCCCATAGTGATTACCGCCAGTTCGGTAGCCCCGGATTGCTCTCTCAATAAAGACAGACTGATCGCCATGTCCTCGTCCGACAAACCCTCGAGTTCCTTCAACAGGGATTCCGTATACCTCAGCAGCACCTTCTGATTCTGGGCGATGGACGCCTGACTCAGATCCAGGGCATCTTCCATCGCCTGGTCGATCTGGACGTCGAACCAGCTATCGATCCCCTTCATGAGGAAGCTGAGGGAGTAGAAATAGACCACAGCCACCGGCGGCAGACTGAGGAGTACGAAGATCATCACCAGCCGCAGATTGAGCCGGGATCCGGCGGAGCGTACCCGGTAATCCTTGACCAGGGACAGGACGTTGGAGCCGATCAGCCCGAGCACCATCACCAGCCCCAGGAGATTCACCACCAGCAGGGGGACGAAGATCCGGCTCAACTCAACCGAGTTCTGCACCGCCCCGCTCATCAGATCGAGTGTCACTAGGAGCAGCACCAACAGACCGGCCGCCGCCCACATGCGGGTCCGCCGCCCACTCAAGGCCTGGGTCAGTCTGTTCATCAGCCTGTTCGCGAAGGGGCGGATGGCCTGCCGCCAGCCAAATCAGAGCCCCTTCGCGGGCCTGGAGTGTCGAGGCGTCGCCCAGGAAGGGGGGGCGAGTTCATCAAGGCTCAGGGCTCCACGGCGCACTTTAGCCAGCCGCTGCTGAGGTGCCAGGCGGGGGAAAGGTAGGCCAAGGGACGCATCGGCAAGGGCAATTCTTCGATATCCAGCGAAGCTCGTACCCGAACCTCGTAGCGCTCACCGGCCAGCAACCTGTCCTCTGGGATCAGCGGGATGCGGCGTAATTCGCCAATGGCGGCCAAGGCCGCCTCTCGGGTGGCGAAAGTGATCTTTTCGCCGGTGGTCAGGAAAATCGCTTGATAGACCCGGGACAGGGGCAGAAAACGGATGATGAGGCGCAATCTCTGGGTGTCGACCGCCCGCTCCCAAAACCAGCTGTTCTCACGTCTTACTTCGATCTGCACGCTGAAACTCAAGGGAACGCCGTTGTCGAGGGCTTCGAGGGCGGCATCACTCAATCGATAGTTGATTTGGCCGTTGAGAACCAGTGCGGCATTGACCCGTTCGGTCGTCAGTTTGGCGCGGGCAAAGTCCGCCTCCACTATCCCCAGCACACAGGCGAGTAATAAAGCCAGGAACCAGGGTGTACGTCGTCGGCGCGACATTCAGGTTTTCTCCACACAAGCAAAGTAAAAGCCATCCATTCCCGCTTCTCCTGGGAGGATTTGTCTTCCCAGCCGGCGGGCCTGCCCCCAGTCCGCCCGGATCTTGATCTCATGGGCCTCCGGATGCCGCTGCAGAAGGGCGGCCATCTGGAGTTCATTTTCCTCCGGCAGCAAGGAGCAACTGAGGTAAAGCAATCGCCCCCCCGGTGTCAGCAGAGGCCAGACCGCCTCCAGCATCCGCCTCTGTTGATCGCTCAGGGACAGAATGTCCTCTGGACGCCGCAGCACTTTGATATCTGGGTGTCGGCGGATCACCCCGGTCGCCGAACAAGGCACATCTAGCAGGATGCGATCATAGCGTTTTTCCGCCCAGGCCCCGCCGGGGTCGGTGATATCCCCCAGGAACAGGGCGGCCGTCAGTCCCAGGCGATCCAGGTTGTCCTTCACCCGCTGCAGCCGAGAGGGATCGTTGTCTACGGCGGATAGGCCGACCCCAGGTGGGGCCGTCTCCAGGATATGGCCGGTCTTCCCTCCAGGGGCGGCACAGGCGTCCAATACCAGCTGCCCGGCTTGCACATCGAGCAGAGCGGAGGCCAATTGGGCTCCCCCGTCTTGTACCGAGACCTCGCCACCCACAAAACCGGGTATCTCCTCCGCCTCCATGGGCGATTTCAGCACTAGGCCAGAAGCGGTATGGGCGATGGGGACGGCCTCGATGCCGGATGTCTTGAGCCTGGCAAGGTAATCATCCCGACTCAGTCGCCGGAGATTGACCCGTAACGCCAGGGGTGGACGTTCCTGGCTGGCACCGAGAATCGCCGGCCACTGGTCCGGATAGGCTGTCTGCAGTCTTTGCAGCAACCAACCTGGCATCGCGTGACGGCAGGGGGTGGCGGTTTCCAGGGTGACCCTTATTTCGTCGAGTTGCCGGACGCACTGGCGCAAGACCCCATTGACGAGACCCGTGGCCCAATCCTTCCCCAGGGCGCGAGCCAGCTCGACGCTGGTGGAGATGGCGGCGTGGGGAGGAATGCGGGTATAGAGGAGCTGGTAGATCCCGAGCAGGATCAAGAGCTGGATATCCTGGTCGCGCCCGCGCAGGTGCCGATGCATGAACTTGGCTACCAGGACCTGCAACCATCCATACCAGCGCAGGGTGCCGTAACAGAGTTCCTGTAGCAGGGCCGCATCCCTTCGTTCACCCAGACGCCCGCGAAAAGGCCCGATGGCCTCGGTCAGGGAACGTCCCTGCTGAACCACCTGTTGCAGCACTTCCAGGGCGAACCCCCGCACCGAGAGGGGGTGATCCGGCGTCGCTGGCTTGTCCCGTTGATGTCGATCCGTCCTCACCGGCCATTAACCCAAAAGTTCGCCAAGCAACGGATGCGCATTCAGAAAATCCGCCGCCGGCAACACCCGGCGCCCCGGCAACTGCAAACGTCGCAGGCGGAGCCCCCCCTCACCGGTAGCAACGTCTATCCCTTCCTTCGAGGTCGCCACCACTTCGCCCGGGGCGCCAGTGGTCGGGCCGGTCAGGGCCTTCGCCTCCCAGATCCGCAGTTGCTGGCCACGCCAGGTGCCATAGGCCACGGGCCAGGGATTGAAGGCTCGGACCCGGCGCTCGATTGACCAAGCGCTCTGTCGCCAATCGATCGCGGCTTCGTTCTTATCGAGCTTGTGGGCATAGCTGACCCCTTCCGTGGGCTGGGGCCACGCGACTGCGCGCCCCTCGATGATGTCCGGCAGGGCCTGCAACAGGGCGTTGGCCCCTAGTATCGACAGACGGTCATGCAGATCTCCTGCGTTAGCTTCGGGTTCGATCGGGCAAACCAGTTGATGCAGCACCGGGCCCGTGTCCAGTCCGACATCCATCTGCATGATCGAGATTCCCGTCTCGCTATCTCCTGCCAAGAGTGCCCGTTGTATAGGCGCCGCACCGCGCCAGCGGGGGAGCAGAGAGGCGTGGATGTTAACGCAACCGAGTCGTGGGATGGCCAACACGGGCGGCGGCAATAGCAATCCGTAGGCCGCCACCACCAACAGATCCGGTCGCAGGGCACCAAGTTCGGCAACAGCCCTGGCCTGTTTCAGGCTCGACGGTTGATAGACCGGGAGTCCGGCGGCCAGAGCCGCCTGTTTGACCGGACTCAGGGTCAATTGTTGGCCGCGCCCGGCCGGTCGATCAGGCTGGGAGTAGACCGCTACGACTTGATAACCGGCCTGAAGTAGGGCCGTCAAAGCAGGGACGGCGAAGTCGGGCGTGCCCGCATAGAGAATGCGCACTGGTTCAGGCATGGTTTGTTTTGAGTCACGGCAAGATTAATCTATTCAATAGCAAGCAAGACACGCTGGGATAGGCTACCAGAGTGCCTGCGTCAATCGGCCCGACTCCTGGAATTGGGGACCCTGTCGCAACTCTTCGACGCTCGTCCACTGGTCTCAGGGCGGGCTTTGGCTCAAATTGTATGTGGACTGGCCGCCGCATCCTTGGAGGGATAGCGTTTTTCCTTCTCCAACTTCCGGCGAATGCGTTGGCGTTTGAGCCCTGAGAGGTAATCGACGAAGAGTTTGCCGTCCAGGTGGTCGATCTCGTGCTGAATGCAGACGGCCAACAACCCATCCGCCTCCAACTCGAAGGTTTCGCCCTGAGGATCCAGGGCGCGTACACGAATCCAGGCGGAGCGAGTTACGCTATCGTAGACTCCTGGCACCGAGAGACAACCTTCATCCATTGCTTCTTGTCCCCGACGGTCGAGGATCTCGGGATTGATGAGGCAAAGCGGACGGCTGCGGTCCTCGGAGACATCAACCACCACCACCCGTTTGGGTACGTCGACCTGGGTGGCGGCAAGACCAATGCCGGGGGCGGCATACATGGTTTCCAGCATGTCGTCCAGGAGGCGGCGGATGCCCTCGTCCACCGCTTCGACCGCTTTGGCTCGGTTGCGGAGACGGGGATCGGGATAATGAAGAATATTCAGTATGGCCATGGTCCCAATTTTTGATCCGAGCGGTATTATTCAACCCCAGGATGATACAGAATTCTCCCAAACAAGATGATTTCGCGATCCCACATGCCTAAGCTACACTCCCGGCGTTTTGCTTGCAAAGGAATGAGTATGTCAACCTTGTGTCGCCGAGCCGCGGGGCTCCTCATGCTGATGCTTTCTGGCTCAAACCTAGGTGCCGCTCCACCGGCCCTAGTGCCAGGCCATCCCGAAAGTTACCAAGTCCAAACGGGGGATACCCTCTGGGATATCTCGGGTCGTTTCCTCCAACAGCCTTGGCGATGGCGGGAGATCTGGCAGGCCAATCCCCAGATCAATAATCCAGATCTTATTTATCCTGGCGATGTAATTGCGCTATCTTATGTTGACGGGCAACCCCGGCTTTCGGTCGAGCGATCTCCCTCCGCCGGGCGAACGGTCAAGCTCTCTCCGGGGATACGCCGCGAGGCTCTGCCGTCGGCCATCCCGGCCATTCCCATATCCGCCGTCAGACAATTCCTTTCACCCCAGATGGTGGAGGATGTCGAGGAACTGCAGAAGGCCCCCTATATCGTGGATTTTGCCGACGAGCACATCGCTGGCGGATCCAATGACCGCATCTGGGCGAGAGCCATCGAGGCCCCGGAATCTACGCCCTTTGTCGTGGTGCGGGAAGGAAAGCCTTATAAGGATCCGGACACCGGCGAGATCCTGGGCCATGAAGCCACCTACATAGGGAAGGCCATCCTGGAACGGCCGGGCGATCCGGCCGTACTGCGACTGGATCGTACCAGATTGGAGGCCCAACTCGGCGATAAGTTGGTACCCGATACCTATGGCTTCATTCTGGAGGCCTTCCACCCCAAACCACCGTCCCGTCCAGTTCAAGGGCGTATTATTTCGGTGCTGAACGGCCTCAGCCAGATTGGTCAATACCATACGGTGGTAATCAACCTAGGACAGCGTGAGGGCATCGAAGCGGGTGACGTCTTTACCGTCCACCAGGGTGGCGGCAGTGCCCGCGACCGAGTCAAGGGTAATATCAGTTATGTCCAGCCACTGGACGAATCCGGGGTGATGATGATCTATCGTGTCTTCGACAAAGTCAGTTTCGGTCTGATCATGCGCGCGACCCGGGCCATCCATGTCATGGACAGGGTATTTTCGCCTGAGACCTGAGGCGGCACCCAAAACGATCCCTTCCTCCGCGACTGGAATCTCCCGCTGATAGTTCGTCAGGCTGAGGCAAGGGAATGCGGGATCTTCGTCCTTGGTTGTTGCTCTGGCGTACCCCTGGGGTCGGTCCCAAGCTCTTTGCCAAGGCCCTCCGGCAGTTCGGCGACCCGGCGGTTGTCCTCGCCGCTAGGCCAGCCGAGCTGGAGAACTGCGGGTTCGGTGCCAAAAGCCGCGAGTTTCTTCGCTCCTTTGACTGGAGCCTGATCGAGCCGGACTTGGCTTGGCTCTCCTCCGGCGGTCAGCTCGTCACCATCCTGGACCCCCTCTATCCTCCACATCTGGCCGCCATTGATGACCCGCCCCCGCTGCTGTTCGTAACCGGGGATGCGGAAACCCTGCGACAACCCCAGCTCGCCGTCGTCGGCTCGCGTAACCCCACGGCAGGTGGTCGCCAGACCGCCATGGATTTTGCCCAGGTCCTGGCTGGTGCCGGGCTGGGGATTACCAGCGGACTGGCCGAGGGAATCGATGCGGCGGCCCATGAAGGGGCACTGAAAAGCGGCGGTCCTGGGGCTACGATCGCGGTGATGGGAACCGGACCGGATCGCCTCTATCCGGCCCGCCATCGGGAACTGGCCCAGCGTATCGCCCAGGGCGGGGCACTGGTGACCGAATTCCCTCCCGGCACCTCAGCCAAAGCAGAACACTTCCCCCGACGCAATCGGATTATCAGCGGTCTGAGCCTGGGAACCCTGGTGGTCGAGGCGGCCATGCACAGCGGCTCATTGATCACCGCCCGACATGCGCTCGAACAGGGTCGCGAGGTGCTCGCCATCCCGGGTTCCATTCACAACCCCCTGGCACGGGGCTGTCACGCCCTGATTCGCCAGGGCGCCAAGCTGGTGGAGACTGCCCAGGACATCTTGGAAGAACTTGCCCCACTCATGAAAATTCCTCCCGGTCCAGTCGCTGCCGGTCCTGTGGCCACGGAAACCTCGCGGGATAAAGACTATGCCCGGCTCCTGGAGGCACTCGGTTACGAGCCCATGGCGATGGATGATCTGGTCGCCCGAACCGGCCTGTCGGTGGCGGCCATCTCCTCCATGCTGCTGTTGTTGGAACTTGAAGGTCATGTATCATCGGTTCCGGGCGGACGTTACAGCCGGATTCAGACCGGGTAAGCGTCCGTCCAGGGCCGAAGAGGGTGCCCATCAATCTCCCGAGGTGCATGATTGAATGAATGAAAATGTCGTTGATGTGCTGATTTTCATCTACGAGCATCTGAAAGAGCCCGGTTCCCCCGCCACGCCTTCCCAGAGGGTGTTGCGGGAGGAGCTCAACGAGGCGGGCTTTCCCGATGGTGAGATCGACAAGGCCTTGGCTTGGCTGGATGAATTGGTGAGCACCCCGCTTCCGCTCGATATCCTGTCGCCGGGAACCCATTCCTTTCGCATGTTTTCCGCCGAAGAGATGCGTCATCTCGACACCGATGCCAGGGGATTGATGCTGGTGCTCGAACAAAGCGGTCTCCTCAGCCGCGCCTGTCGGGAATTGGTGCTAGAACGGGTGCTGGCCTTGGACACACCGCAAATCGGTATCGAAGAACTGCGGTGGATCATATTGATGGTGCTGGCTAATCGCCCTGGCCAGGAGATCACCGTCGCCCATCTGGAGGACCTGGTCTTTAAGATGAGAGGGGCCTCCATTCACTGATATTCCGCCGGCCTGGTAGGAGATTTCCAACGACCGGGGAGCCCTAGGCTCTACCACAAGCGTGGGAGGTCGGCTTTGCCGGGCGACAGGGGATCTGAACCGAATCATCGAGCGTCATGAATCTTGTTGTTGTCGAATCACCGGCGAAAGCCAAAACGATCAAAAAGTACCTGGGCAAGGACTTTGATGTGCTCGCCTCCTATGGACACGTGCGGGATCTCGTCCCCAGGGATGGCGCGGTCGACCCCGAGCAGGGGTTCCGCATGCACTACCAGGTGATCGAAAAAAACGAACGTCATGTCCAGGCCATTGCCAAGGCCCTGCGCAAGGCAAGCGCCCTCTACCTCGCCACCGACCCCGACCGCGAGGGAGAGGCGATCTCCTGGCATCTCTATGAACTGATGCGGGAAAATCAGGTGCTGCACGATAAACCGGTGCACCGTGTGGTGTTCAATGAGGTCACCAAGGGAGCGGTACAGGACGCCATGACCCATCCGCGCACCCTGTCCACCGACCTCATCAATGCCCAACAAGCCCGCCGGGCACTGGACTACCTGGTGGGATTCAATCTCTCGCCACTGTTGTGGAAGAAGGTGCGGCGTGGCCTCTCCGCGGGACGGGTGCAGAGTCCGGCCTTGCGCCTCATCGTCGAACGTGAGGAGGAGATCGAGGCCTTTCAGGTTCGAGAATACTGGTCTGTCGAAGCGGATGCCGGCGCCCAGGGGCCGCCCTTCGAAGCCAGACTCATTCAGTACCAGGGTGGGAAGGTCGAGCAATTCACCTTGACCGACGTGGCCTCCGCTCAGCAGGTACGCCAAGACCTGCTCAAACAGGCGGGGGGAAAGCTGCGGGTGCTGAGCGTCGAGAAAAAACAACGACGACGCAATCCGGCGCCGCCCTTCACCACCTCGACCCTGCAACAGGAGGCGGCGCGCAAGCTCGGGCTCACCGCCCAGCGCACCATGCGTCTCGCCCAGCAACTCTATGAAGGGGTGGATATCGGCAGCGGCGAGGTCGGTCTCATCACCTATATGCGCACCGACTCCGTGAACCTTTCCGAGGAGGCCATCGCCGAGACCCGGCGCTATATCGCCGAACGTTTCGGTCCCACACAACTGCCAGATGAACCCAGGCGCTACAAGACCAAGGCGAAGAATGCCCAGGAGGCCCACGAAGCCATCCGCCCCACCTCGGTATTCCGCCGTCCGGAGGAGATCGAAGGGGCACTCACCAAAGAGCAGTTTCGTCTCTACGAGCTGATCTGGAAACGTACCCTCGCCTGTCAGATGCTCCACGCCACCATCGACACGGTCAGTGTCGACCTCGCCTGCGGCAGTCAGGCCAACCTTTTTCGCGCCACCGGCTCAACCATCGCCGACCCAGGATTCATCCAGGTCTATCTGGAGGGGGTGGACGATGCCAAACCCTTGGACAGCGATGACAAAACCCTGCCCCCATTGACCGAAGGGGAGTTGGTCGACCTATTCGATATTCGGGCCGAGCAGCACTTTACCGAGCCGCCGCCACGCTACAACGAAGCCACCTTGGTGAAGACCCTGGAGGAGTACGGTATCGGTCGACCTTCCACCTATGCCGCCATCATCTCGACCCTGCAGGATCGAGAATACGTCACCCTGCAGAACAAGCGATTCTTTCCCACCGATGTCGGGCGTATCGTCAACCGTTTCCTGACCGAACACTTCGGACAGTATGTGGATTACGACTTTACCGCCAAGCTGGAAGACGAACTTGACGCCGTGTCTCGGGGCGAGGAGCAGTGGGTCCCGCTGCTGAGCCGGTTCTGGCTCGAATTCAGCCATCGCGTCAAAGAAAAGAGTCAGGTTTCACGGAGTGAGGTGGTGCATGATCGTGTCCTCGGCGTGGATCCCGCCAGCAGCAAGCCGGTCAGCGTGCGCATGGGCCGTTTTGGGCCCTTTGTGCAGATCGGTTCCCGGGACGATGGGGACAAGCCCAGATTCGCCAGCCTGCAACCGGGCCAGAGCATGGAGACCATCACCCTGGCCGAGGCCATGGCCCTCTTCAACCTGCCCCGGGAACTCGGACCACGACATCCCCAGGGGGGGGAGATCCTGGTAACCAATATCGGTCGCTTCGGCCCCTATGTCCGCTATGGGGATAAGTTCGTCTCCCTGAAAAAGGACGACGATCCCTACACCATCACCCTGGAACGGGCGCGGGAACTGGTAGCGGAAAAGGAAGCGGCCGAGGCAAAACGGGTGATACGTGTCTTTCCCAACAGCCAGGCACAGATCCTGCGCGGTCGCTTCGGACCCTACGTGACGGATGGTTCCAGAAACGCCCGCATCCCCAAGGGGCGGGAGCCCGAATCCCTCACCCTGGAGGAATGTGAAGGGCTGTTGGCCGAGGCCCCGGAACGCAAGCCCGCTTCGACCAAGCCCAAACGACAGACCATCAAACAACGCTGAATCGAGCACGGGAAAACAGCACCATGCCCAATCAACCCTTCGTCGCCGTACTCATGGGGTCCGACTCGGATCTCGCTGTGATGCAGGCCGCCATGGATGTGCTGAGCAGCCTCGGGGTGGAGTTCGAGGCCAAGATCACCTCCGCCCATCGCACAGCGGACGCCACCCATGCCTATGTGAAGGACGCCGAGGCCCGAGGCTGTGCCGTCTTTATCGCCGGGGCGGGGATGGCCGCCCATCTCGCCGGTACCGTCGCCGGACTGACCCTCAAGCCGGTCATCGGCGTCCCCCTCGAAGGTGGCGCTTTGCAGGGCCTGGATGCCTTGCTCTCCACCGTGCAGATGCCCGGTGGTGTTCCCGTCGCCTGCGTGGCCATCGGTAAGGCCGGGGCCAGAAACGCCGGCTATCTGGCGGCACAGATGCTCGCCCTGAGCGACGGAGAACTGGCACGGCGCCTACGGGCGGATCGGGAGCGCCATGCGGACGAGGTGCGGGCCAAGGACGCCAAGTTGCAGGAACGTTTTCCCCGTTGATCTCCGTCCAAACCGGACCGGGACCGGGCTCCCTCCATCCCCAGCAGCTGCGTCGGGCCGCCGCCTGTCTCAAATCCGGCGGGATCCTCGCCTATCCGACGGAAGCGGTCTACGGCTTGGGCGGCGATCCCAGGCGGGAGGAGGCCGCTCGACGTATCCTGGCCCTCAAGCGAAGACCGGGCGCCAAGGGATTCATTCTCATTGCCGCCGACCTGGGACAACTCCTGCCCTTCATCGGCGACCCCAGCCCCGAATGGCTGGCCACGCCCCTGAGCACTTGGCCGGGCCCCTTCACCTGGCTGTTACCCTCCGCTCCCAGCACACCAACCTGGCTGCGCGGCGCCCATGACCGCATTGCCGTACGGATCACCGCCCATCCCCCGGCCAGGGAGCTTTGCCTCGCCGCCGGTTTCCCGCTGATCTCCACCAGCGCCAATCCCACCGGGTCGCCGCCGGCCCGGAGCCCGTTACGGGTCCGCAAGTATTTTCCTACCGGGCTCGACTTCATTCTGCATGGCCCCCTGGGCGGCTTGGCCCGTCCCACTCCCATCCGCGATGCCCTGAGCCAGGTCCTGGTCCGGGGCTGATCCGCCTTCGATTCGAGGAGACAAGATGACGCAAGCCATCTCCAGCGAGGCCGTCAGGGACTACCTGGTGGGTCTCCAGGCGCGTATCTGTAGCGCGCTGGAGCAGGAGGAACCCCGGGCCCGTTTCGGGACCGATACCTGGGAGCGCCCCGGCGGAGGTGGCGGACAAAGCCGGGTGCTCCAGGAAGGTGAGGTATTCGAGCAGGCCGGGGTCGGTTTCTCCCATGTCCGGGGCGACAGCCTGCCGACCTCGGCCACCGCCCAACGCCCCGAGCTGGGCGGGCGTTCCTATCAGGCCATGGGGGTCTCCCTGGTCATCCACCCCCGCAACCCCTATGTGCCCACCTCTCATGCCAATGTGCGTTTCTTTCTGGCCGAAGGTCCCGATCGCGAGCCGATCTGGTGGTTCGGCGGTGGTTTCGACCTGACCCCTTACTATGGCTTCATCGAGGACGTCCGGCACTGGCACCGGGTAGCCCACGACCTCTGCGCCCCCTTCGGTGGGCATCTCTATCCGCGTTTGAAGACCTGGTGTGACCAGTATTTCTTTCTGCGTCATCGTCAGGAACCCAGGGGGGTGGGGGGGATTTTTTTCGATGACTTCACCGAGGGCGGCTTCGAGCACAGCTTCGCCTTCCTGCGGAGCGTCGGCGATGGGTATCTCCCGGCCTATCTCCCTATCGTCCAGCGGCGCAAAGATACTCCTTACAGCGACCGCCAGGTCGATTTCCAACACTACCGCCGTGGCCGTTATGTGGAATTCAATTTGGTCTACGACCGCGGCACCCTTTTCGGGCTGCAATCGGGTGGACGCACCGAATCCATTCTGATGTCACTGCCGCCCCGGGTACGCTGGCGTTACAACTGGCATCCCGCGCCTGGGACGGAAGAGGCCAGGCTCTATGACCTCTTTCTCAAGCCCCGGGACTGGTATGGGGAAACCCCATCCAATTAGTCAAGCAGTCGATTCAGGGCGATCCACCAATTCCGGTTCGATTTTCCCTAATCGGCAGGGAGAGAGGCTGGCCTGCGGAACCCGCCCCTGGGTTCAGTTCGAGGATATGGTGAGCGAAGCAAACCGCAGACATTTAAGCCGTCAGGTGGCCCCGTCTAACCCTCGGCGCTGCCGGGCCGGGACGATTTGGCTCGGTTATTGTTCTCTTAAAGAGAACAATTACCCTCTTTATTATCGGAAATGTTCTCAAATTAAGAACGAGAATGGGTCGTTTTCAGTTGATGCCCGGCGCCACTGAGCGCTCATATCCATTCTTGTCGGCTCTTTTCCGCATTGGGTGAATTCAGGGTCGGCCCCGCACCCGACCGCTCGGAAGTCTAAAATATATTCGGGAACGCTAATGGATTATACGGGCCAGGGTCGAGAAGGGGCCTGGGCAACTCTTGACCCCGATCCCCGAATGGTCGAACGTAGGCCCAAGGGTTTCCGCCCGGGTTCCTTGGCGGCGGAGTGTGGCCGTCGGCTGGTATGTGATGATAAAGAGGTAGACCTACCCATGTTAGTTCGTGATGTGATGACGAAAAATCTGAAGACCGTCACCCCCCAGACCGGGGTGATCGAGGTGGCCTCGCTGATGTGCCTCTATCGTTTCAGCGGTCTGCCGGTGGTGGATACTGGCGATCGTCTGGTCGGTATCGTGACCGAGAAAGATGTGTTGCACCGTCTCTTTCCCACCCTGGAAGACCTGCGCGACGGCATGGCGTCGGTGGATCTGGATGAGATGATGGGGCAATACCGGGATGTGCTGAAGCTGAAGGTGAACGAGGTGATGACCCCCAGCGTCATCAGCATCAACCCGGATATGCACCTGCTGCGCGGGGCCGGGGTCATGATCAGGCATCGTTTCCGCCGCATCCCGGTGGTCGAGGATGGGGTGCTGGTGGGCATGCTGACCCTGGGCGACGTACACAAGGCGATCTATCAGGCCAACGTCGCCAAAATGCTCTAAGCACAGGCGCCGGGTGGCGTCCGACTCAATAATGGGGTGGCGGTGGCTCATCCTCGGCGGCGAGATCCGTCACCCCGGTCAGGTGCGCGATTTGGCGTCGCAGTTGGTGGATTTCCCGGGCAAGACGATCGATGAGTTGCTGCTGACGGGCGAGGGTGAGTTGGACGCCATGCAGCCCATCCTCCTGAAAGGCCAGGCGGGTCTGGATGTCGACCAATCCTTCGTCCATCAGCCTTTTCTGGCCAGGGAGATGAGCAAGAGGACGAACATCACCACCAGAGCGAGTGGGATGAGGGCGCCCTTCCAGTCCTTGGGCGCGGCGCGGCTGCGCTCGATGGTGGCCTTTACGCCGGGACCCATCCAGAACACCAGCAGCAGGCCCAGGGCGCCGAGCAGGATCTGTTCCCAGAGTTCCATGGATAGCTTGGCCTCAGACCCTGGGTTGGCCGGGGGAAAAAGCCGCCTCCAGCCGATCCCGGAGGCCGACCTTAGCGACTGTCGTCCGCATCGCTGAAGCGCTCATCCAGGTTGGCCGGACACAACACCTTGCGCATGGTGCCGATGAGGGTCAGCAACTGGGGGTTGCGGATACGGTAAAAGATGCGGTTGGCATCCTTGCGCGCCACCAGGATATTCTTGTTGCGCAATTGTTCCAGGTGCTGGGAGATATTGCTCTGGGAGGTGCCGGTCTTGGCCACGATCTCTCCCACCGAGAGTTCCTTTTCCCCCAGGGTGCAGAGGATCTTCCAGCGCAAGGGATGGGCCATGGCCTTAAGGGCATTGGCGGTCAGTGTCGTATCTTCGTCGTGATGGTTGGTTTTATCCGCTTCGCTCATCGATTCACTCCCGGGGTCGGCCTG
>Ga0268298_10003899_pt1 | contig 14879 bp, 12 predicted proteins | sample WWTPWeurt_MetaG_FD_194462 | JGI IMG/M metagenome (GOLD analysis project Ga0268298, IMG submission 194462) | Activated sludge microbial communities from WWTP in Nijmegen, Gelderland, Netherland - WWTP Weurt | ecosystem: Engineered > WWTP > Aerobic digester > Activated sludge | place... | reverse complement strand
GTCTGCGATCGCAAGAACCATGAAGGCGAAGACGCATATCAACAGCACCGCGCTCCACCAGGGTAGGCCCAGGAAAAGATACAGAATGGTAAGTGTAAGGGCGGAAACAATGAGTTCTATCCAGTGATTGTGGATTGAATTGAATCGCCGGAGGATGCGCGGAATGGTGAGCCGGAGGATGAGGTAGGCAATCAATGCTGCCGGAATCCAGAGAATCAAGAGCCAGAGGATGGGCAGGCTTCTTAGAAACGCGAGTTGCCCCAGAGCAACGGCGATTCCCAGGCTTTCAGCCGGATGAGCTGTGATCAGCCGGAGCCATTGTCGCAAAGTGCGCATCTAATCCCGAAAAACAATCTGGTTCCTCCTTGCATCTTAAAATTTGCATCAGTTTTGATTTGTGGAAAACGACAGGCTGCGATTTCTGGCATTGTGCACGCTGAAATCCACAAAGACGGGACCACCTTAATCCTGCGCGCCGTGTATCCGCGTCTGGACGGGGGCAACCATCTGCTCAATGCACTCAAGTCTGGCCCGTGGCTGGAAGGGGACGTTGAGGCAGTGGAGATTGATTTTGGCGATGTAGAATACCTCAATTCGCTCGGGATTACAGAACTTGTGACCATCCACAGACTGGTGCAGGAGCAGACGCGCGGGAAAACAAGGTTTCGTTTCTTCAATGTGGACCGCAAGATTCGTACGATTCTTGAGCTTGTGGAAGTTCAAAAGATTGCTGAAATCGTTCCGAGACCTTAAATTCAGCCTTTTTCCCTTAATAATTGCAGTTGTAGGAGCTCCTACATCTTGTGCGAGCTCCCAGATCTGGCAAAGAGAACAGACTTTGTTCGGGTTTGATGTGGCCGGGCCAGTCAATGCGCGAACAAGGGAGAACCTCGAAACACTCGCCCGGACGCGGGAAGCCTGGGCCAGGTTTTTTCCAAAAAGAGAGGGGATCCGGATCCAGATGCACGCTGGAATGATGCTTCCCGGCGCGTACGATTCATCCGCAGACATTGCCTACTTGAACCCGCAGTTTGATCAAGACAGCTTTCGCCATGAACTGGCGCATGCTTTGATCTGGCGCAACGCAGGTGACGTTCCCTACTGGTACCAGGAAGGAGCAGCGTACTTTTTGCAGTCTGCGGGAGAAGCCAGATGCGGCGGAACTGTGATGCTTTCCAAAAAGATGGCAGAGCGCGCGCTTGGTAGGATCCAATCGAAACAAGACGCTCTCCCCTGGGATGCAGTCGATCTGGGAGATCGCTCCAGTGCCCTGGACACAGCGGCATTGTCCGCTGCATTCTTCTTGTTTGCATGGAGCAAGCGCGATCTGGAAGGACTCCTGAAGACGCCGCCGCAGATGAAGGGTCCACCACCCTGGCTCAATGATCACGCCGACTTCGAAAAATCTTTTCGCGCGTTTCTTGAAACGGGACTCTCCAAGCCTGTCCCGGGTTGCTGATGAACTATTTCAAGCCGAGTAGTTCCTGGGATTCATCTCCGTTCATTTCTATTTCGGATCCACCTTCGTCCAGGCGAAGTCTGCCTGCCTGACCCAGACGTTTTTGAATTTTATCAGCGCGCCCCCTGGCGCTCTCTATGCTATCCGTTGCTTCTTGAAGTTTCTTTTGCGTTTTGTCGAGTAACGTCCCGAATTTGCTAAATTCATGCTGGACCTGTTCCAGTAGCTTCCACGCTTCGCTGGACCTTTTTTGAATCGCGAGCGTGCGAAAGCCCATTTGAAAAGCATTCAGAAGGGCGGCCAGTGTAGTGGGTCCTGCAATGGCGATGCGGTAGTCCGACTGGATGCTCGAAGCGAGCCCGGGCCTTCGAATGACTTCTGCGTACAGACCTTCTGTTGGAAGGAACAGGATCGCATAATCGGTAGTATGCGGAGGTTCAATGTATTTCTCTGCGATTTCCTTCGCGGATTTTTTGATGAACGCTTCCAGTTCTCTCGATGCTTTTTCTGCAAGTTCGACGTCAGCTTTTTCCTGCGCGTCACCCAGCCTTTCAAACAATTCTTGAGGAAATTTGGAGTCCACCGGAAGCCACATGACTTCATCGCGAATAGGAATCTTAATTGCGAATTCTACAAATTCTGTTCCACCGCTTCTGGTTCGCACATTCTTCTGGTACTGATCCGGTGATAAGATTTGTTCCAATAAAAGTGATAGCTGAATTTCTCCCCAGGTGCCCCGTGTTTTCACATTCGTGAGAACTTTCTTGAGGTCTCCCACTCCAATCGCCAGATTTTGCATTTCTCCGAGGCCTTTGTGTACCTGATCGAGTCTGTCGCTGACCACTCGGAATGATTCACTGAGCCGTCTTTCGAGAGTGGACTGAAGCTTCTCGTCCACAGTGGCACGCATTTGATCTAGCTTCTTTACGTTTTCTTCCTGGAGCGCGCGCAATCGCTCTTCCACTGCTTTGCGCATTGTATCGAGACTCTGCAGTTGCAACCGCGACATTTCTGTAAGTCGGGTTCCACTTGAGTCTGTGGTTTTCTGGAGAGTGGTCTGGATTTCTTCGCGACCAGTTTTTGCGAGGATGGAATTCTCCTGGCGGCTGCGCGCCGCTTCCTCGCGAAGAGTTCGCTCCAGCTTTTCTATGAGGCGATCCTGAGCGTCGAGGCGAACGAGGATTTCGCGGTCCGGTCCGTGCTGATCTGCTTTGCGAAGAAACGTGAGTAGAACGAGCAGTAGAATTCCGCAAGTGGCCAGAACGTTAAAAACGATGAGAAGTTCGGTCATGGTCAGCATGATACCGTGTCACTGTGTCAGAAATGATCGTTTTTCATATTTTTTTTGAACGAGAACGTAGTTTTTTTTGTCCATTCTTCGTATGTGGAGAGATCCAAGACACTATCAACTGGGCGCGCTTTATTCTTTGTTTCTATATGGTGCCTTTGCGCTGGGGTTTGATGTTAAGCCGTTGCATGTGGTTTTGACGATCGCAACTGCGGTGACTACTCAGGTGCTTTTCAGTTGGATTTTTCGAGTCCCTGTGGAGCTGCGAAGTGCTCTGATTACATCTTGTTCTCTCTGTCTTTTGCTTCGCTCCAGTGTCTGGTGGGTTCCAGTGTTTGCCGCCTTTGTGGCGATGGGAAGCAAGTTCGTGCTCCGGTGGAACGGAAAACACATCTTCAATCCAGCGAATGGTGCAATCATTCTGTGCTTGCTCGTGTTTGACAACGCGTGGGTTTCACCGGGCCAATGGGGCAACACAGCTTTCTTCGGATTCCTGTTTGCATGTCTTGGCGGGCTCGTTGTCATGCGTGCGAAACGTGCGGACGTAAGTCTTGCATTCCTATTCTTTTACTCCGCGATGATTTTCGCAAGGTCTCTGTATCTGGGTGAGCCAATGACGATTCCGATCCACAGACTGGAAAGCGGCGCCCTTCTTTTGTTTACATTCTTTATGATTTCAGATCCGAAAACAACGCCCAATTCTCGCGTTGCCAGAATTCTATACGCGTTTCTGGTTGCCGCGGGAGCATACTACGTGACTTTTAAGATGTTTCGCACGAACGGTCTTCTCTGGTCGCTTGTGATCGTTTCGCTTCTGGTGCCATTCATGGATTTGCTATTTCGCGGTGAGATTTACCAATGGAGAAAGAAAGATGAAGTTCAGTTCAGCAGTTAAGTATTCCACCGTCGCCCTTGCGATTGTTACTTCTGTGGAAGTTGTGTACGCGTTTTGCGGCTTCTATGTGGCGAAAGCGGACACGAAGTTGTTCAATCAGGCGTCGAGCGTGGTGCTGGTTCGCGACGGAGATAGAACGGTTCTTACTATGTCCAATGACTTTCAGGGAGACCCGAAGGAATTTGCACTTGTGGTTCCAGTTCCTACGTTTCTTGAGAGAGGCCAGATCAATGTAGGCGATCCCGCCGTCATCGCTCATGTAGATGCGTTCACTTCCCCAAGGCTGGTGGAGTATTTTGATTCTGATCCATGCATGGTTGAATATGAACGCGATGACGTGCGAAGAGCAGAAGTGCCGTCCGCAAATACGCAAGGACCTGGAAGACACAACGACCTGGGTGTAAAGGTCGAGGCTAAGTATACCGTGGGAGAATACGATATTCTGATTCTATCCGCGAAGGAAAGCGGCGGTCTCGAAACCTGGCTGAAGCAGAACGGATATAAAATTCCACCCGGCGCCTCAGAGGTCCTGGGAAGCTACATCAAGCAAAATATGAGGTTCTTTGTTGCGAAGGTGAATTTGAAGGAGAAAGCAAAGACCGGATTTACATACCTTCGTCCGCTTCAGATTGCATTCGAATCGCCTAAATTCATGCTCCCGATCCGACTGGGCACCGTGAATGCAAATGGGCCACAGGAATTGTTCGTTTTCGCAATCACAAAGCAGGGGCGCATTGAAACCACGAACTATCGCACAGTCCGACTTCCTACTGATATCAATGTGCCGGAATATGTAAAAAGCGAATTTGCCGATTTCTATAAGTCCATGTTTGCTGAAATGGTTCGCAAAGAAGACATGCGCGCGGTTTTTCTTGAGCATGCGTGGGATATGAGCTGGTGCGATCCATGTGCCGCCGATCCTCTCTCTCCCGCAGAGCTGAAAAAACTTGGAGTATTCTGGGTGAAGGAATCCGAGGGTGGGGCTGTTCCTGCCTTTGTGACTCGGCTGCATGTCCGCTACGACCGTGCGCATTTTCCGGAGGACCTGGTATTCCAACAAACGGGTGATAAGGCGAACTTTCAAGCTCGCTATATTATGCAGCATCCGTTTAAAGGTGCCACCTCTTGCCCGGCAGGAGAGCGTTACAAATCACAGCTCGTCGTTCGTCAGAATCAGGAAGCTGAGAACCTTGCAAAGCTCACCGGTTGGGATATAGAAGCGATTCGCAAGAAGATCGGTATCATGAAGGCGACAGAGAGAAAATGGTGGCAGAATCTCTGGGATTAATCATCCCGGAGCATGCGCACTTTATACATTGAATGCGTCTCCGGAATTGCCGGAGACATGTTCGCGTCTGCGTTTCTGGACGCTGGATTGATTTCGCGACAAGAAGTGGAGGATCTTCCTCGAAGGATCGGTTGGCCAGATGTAAAGATAGAGGTCAGTTCAGTGGTGCGCGCCACCATGAAAGCTACATCGATCGATGTATCGGCGCAGGGCGAATCGTGGAAGCAATCGCTCAAAGAATCCGCGAGCGCCCCCATACCCTCGGGCAAGATAGAAATTCGCGGCAAAGCTCACGAGGCAACACATTCGCTTTCAGCCCGCCCGGTTCATTCAGATGGGGGGGCGGGTTCTCCACTGCACAATCATATGCACGGAGATTCGCATGGACATACTCATGGCCATTCGCACGGGGGCACTCACGCAAATGCAGACGGATGGCATACGCAATATGCGGATCTGGATCGATTCCTGGCCACGCGCGACCTACCGATAGGCGTCATTGAGAAGGCTCGTAGCATCTTTTATAACCTTGGGCGGGCGGAAGCGGAAGCTCATGGGATGGCAATCGAATACGTAGCATTCCACGAAGTGGGCGCTTACGACAGCATCATCGATGTGCTTCTGGCAGCCATTTGTATAGACCGTATTGGAGTGGATCAAGTGGAATGTTCGTCCATACCGGTAGGACGCGGGATGATTCAAATCGCTCATGGTTTGCAGCCTGTGCCTCCACCGGCCAGTGCGAATCTTCTTCGCGGTATGCCAGTGGCTCCCGTTCCGATTGCCATTCAGAAAGAAAATGTGGAGCTTGCGACGCCTACGGGGCTTGCGATTTTGAAAACCCTGGAACCCCGCTTTCGCTGGGATTGGCCGAGCGGAATTCTGGAGAACGCGGGAATGGGTGCCGGGCATATGGACTTTCCTGGTTTTCCAAACGTCGTTCGCATTGGTGTGTTTTCTAGTGGTGTTGCGGCCGATTCTTCCAACTATGCGAAGGAGACAGTATGCCAGCTAACGTTTAATGTGGACGATCAAACGGGAGAGGAAACCGGACGATTCATTGATCGCGCAATGAAGGAAGGTGCGCTGGACATTCAGGTGATACCTGCGACCGGAAAGAAGGGCAGACCTTCTATGGTGATTCAATTGCTTGCACGTGAAGAACAAAAGGACAGGATGATCGATCTTGTCCTTCGCAGCACACGTTCCTTTGGTGTTAGGGTGGAAAAGGTTGAGCGTTATAGATTGGAGACCCGGTTTGAAGAGCGGGACGTGCAGGGTAGTAAAGTAAAGTATAGAATCGGAACGAACCTGGCTGGAGCATTCATAAAAGAAAAGCCGGAGTTTGACGACCTGCCGTAGTTCAGCATATGCGGGAGTACTTCTATAGAATTGATTCGCGTGGGCGAGTGATTCATGACGGCACGGAGATTTCGGATGAAGGATTTCTCAATTTCTTCTTCGAGAGACTGCGCGACAACGATACGGGACTCCACAGTGATTTTTCATTTGTCTCTCCTTGCGGCAATGAAATGAATTTCATAAAGCCAGATCTTTTTCCGATCGTTTTTTCAAAACGATCCGGAGATCGTCTCTTCTATGCGCCCGGTCTTTCTGTTGCACTCGATCTAAATAGGATGCGATATTCTGAGAAGCTGATCCTTCATCCTGCGCCGATTGGCACCTTTGGGTTGTTAGGCGCTGATCTTGCGCTCGAATTTGGCCGGGATATCGAACCATGGGGTCCGTTTCTGTCCTATCGCGTTGGACGGTCGCCTCCTGCCATGGCAGATTCAATGTTTGTGATCGAGCCTCTGGAGCGATCGGCAGGGACCGAACACCTCGAGATCATTCGGTCAGATCCTTCGGTTCAATGCTTTGGATGCGGCGGTGCAAACGCAGCTGGATTGGCGTTGCCTTTCATCTTTGATCCGCGAGCCAACACTGCGCGAAGCTGGTTTAAGCCTCCAGCCTGGATGGCCGGGCATCCGTCCTGGATGCACGGCGGTTTCATAAGTCTACTGCTGGATGAGGTTTGCGCGAAGGTGCTTCGCGGATTGCAGAGAAAGGGAGCGACGGTCGAGCTCAATGTTGCGTTCCGTAAACCCGTGCCGCTGGGGCATGAGATTGAACTGCTGGCCAAACTCGAAACCATAGAAGGTAGAAGGATTCGGGTGCAGGGTTCCATCCTCGCCGAAGGGCATGTGCGAGCAGAAGCTCAGGCTCTTTTCGTGGAGTTGCTCAGCGCCTGACGGATTGCTTTTTCTGCTTTGGCGATATTCATATCCAGCGAGTCTGTTGCGGCGATTCTAATCAACGTGGGACCCGCCTGCTCTTGTGCTACTTCCTGTAGGATCTCCTCATAGTTCGAGTGGATCCTGTGCAATTCGTGGCTGGTTTCAAATATTTCGAGTTTTTCTCTGGTAGCGCTCACTCGGGCCAGGGCATCTTCGGGCGATATATCGAGATAGATGAGGACGTCCGGCTGTCGGAATTGATTCGTCTGGGAATGTAGGATCTCCTTCGCGTTCAGTTTTCCGGCGGATCCCTGGTAGGCCGCTGTTGAGTAAAGATACCGATCCAGGAGAACGATCTCGCCTCTAGCCAGAGCAGGATTGATATTCGTTTCCAGGTCGATCCTTCTGTCTGCGCCGAACATTTCGAGCCACGCCTCCTGGGGCAGCGGTGAATGGTCCGTTAGATGCCTGCGTATGAGCAACCCGGATGCGAGTTTCGTGGGCTCGCATAGCGAAAGGACCGCATGATCCACCAGGGCTTTCCCGAGTCCAGTTACAAGAGTGCTCTTTCCCGATCCGTCAATCCCCTCTACGACTACAAACAACCCTGGCACAGGAGTGATTTGTGGAATAGAGCAGGGCACTCAAGCGTTTTTGGCGGAAAGTGTTTGACTGCAGATCGTTCCGCACCGACGAACAGAAAGTCATGAGACTTATGGGACGCATTTATCAGGTGATTTTCTGCCTTGTAGGCCTGGCCAATTTCGCGCTGGTTTTGTTTGATGCTACCTATTTGTGGAAACTTCCCTATACTCGTTTGACTGCTCGCGACCTGTACCTGGCTCACGCCCCCGATCTTGTTCGACGTTATGATCCGGTGAAAGGAATCGATGCGCATCGTTTTACAACCGCTTACCTGGCCCAGGCGGATCACGCCTTCGAGTTGTCCCAGGCCGGAAATTACAAAGATGCAGAAAAGGTGTACGCCGACCTGGCGGCCATGAGCCGCGAAGTGATTGATCAGCGTCCCGGATTCAGTCACTTCAGCATTGCGGAAAAAGATGGTACTTTGCAAGTAATCAAGAACGCGATGCGCGGTCACTTTGGCATTGAGTCTGCCAAGGACTCATTTGCGCGCTACTGGTCCAGGGAGAATCTGGCACTCGATCGGATTGCAGCCGAGAAAGGGTTCTTCGACAGAGAAATTCGACCCTTGATGGCCCAGAACTATTTCAGATGGATCGACGAAGACGGTGAGATGCGCGATTACTTCTATAGGATCGATCTCTGGTTTGTGGCATTCTTCCTGGTCGATTTTCTGGCGCGCTGGGTGATTGCGATTCGCCTGGGTCGTCATCGCAAATGGTACATGTTCCCGGTTCGCCATGGCGTTGAGATTTTCAATCTGGTTCCTCCCCATCATGCAGTGTGGATGAGGCTCCTTCGTGCCATTCCATTGTATTTGAGAATGAAAAAAGCCGGGATGATACCGGGCGAAGGCATCATGCCGGAGATCCTACATGACAACGCCGCCTTGATCGCAGAGGAGATTTCCGGGCTCGTTCTTGTAAATATCCTTGATCAGCTGGCTGTTATGGTTCGAGATGCAAACCCCTCAGGAATCGTCCAGAGCGAGGTTGCTCAGGTGACGAAAGACCTTCTGGATTCTCAACTTGACCGCATAGCGGACACGGTCGTCCCCGATGTTGAGCCCCAGATTACCGGCCTTGTGATTCATTCCGTGTATCAGGCTATGGGGCCCTATTTGCGTACGCCTCTTGGCCCTGCGATTCGACTGGGCATGTATGCGGTGGAAGCCGCCATCAAGGACGGTTTGCGGTCGGCTCTGGTGAGCCAGGATGGTCGCGAGCAAATGAAAGGTATCCTTCGTAAATTCTTGAGCGAGGGGACGACCGAATTGACCGCCTCAGAAAACCTCGCTGTGATTCAAAACCAGTCTTCCATTCTTCTGGATCGAATCAAGCATGAGGTCCTACGCAGCCTTGACGAAGGGTGATTTTGGATTTTCGATAGCGCGGGTTATCGGGCAATGGCCATTCAATGCAGATGGACCTTCCCTCGAAGCCGTACTATGTGCGACTGCCGGATCTTGACTTCTTTGATCTTTTTCTCAAGATTGATCAGGCCTACGAGCATTGCTTCTTACTAGAGTCATTGGGGGAATGGACCGCTGATTCACGTTACTCGGTGATAGGGTTTGACCCGGACCAGACGCTACGGGGTACGCCCGACGGTCTGTTTGTGGGAAACCAGCTGATTCCGTCGGAGAACCCATACCGATTGTTGAAGGAGTTCCTACCGGCCGGCATTATTTCGCGCAATTACTGCGGGGGCCTGGTTGGCTACATCGGCTACGATGCAACAAAGTTTTTCGAGCCTTCTCTTGATTTAACCCCACATCCAGATTTTGATTCTTTCGTTTTCGGCGTCTTTACAGACGGGCTCATACATGACTCGATGACGGGTGAGACATTCTATTTCTACTACCGTAAAGATCGCTCTTCGCAGATTCTTGAGCTACTTGGTTCTGGCAACCGCTCCCTTTCGGCACGGGTAGTGTCTCTCGGAGACGCGGTTGATCAAGCGACGCATGCCGCAATGGTTGCCGAGACCAAGGAGGAGATCCTACGCGGGAATACCTTTCAATGTCAGATTGGCTTCCGATCGGACTTTGAATTGAAAGGGGATGCACTGGCTGTTTACCGCATCCTCCGAACCGTCAATCCTTCCCCACACATGTTCTATCTCAAAGCTGATGGGAGGACTTTGCTTGGAGCGAGTCCCGAGCTTGCGTTCCGGCTGCGTCAGGGAGAAATGGAAACATTTCCTCTGGCAGGAACCACGCGGCGGGGATCCTTTGACGAAGAGGACCGTCGGCTCGCTCGCGGACTCTTGAATGATCCAAAAGAAATCGCAGAACACAACATGCTTGTGGATTTGCATAGAAACGATCTGGGTCGCGTAGCTCGCCCCGGGACCGTTAAAGTGCGGCGCCTAATGGATATTAAACGTTTCAGTCATGTGCAGCATATTTCGAGTGAGGTGGTCGGAATCATCTCGCGTCAGCATGATATGTTCTCGGGACTTGCTTCAGTCTTTCCCGCTGGAACGCTGTCTGGTGCTCCGAAAATCGAATCTATGAAAATCATAGAGCGGATCGAAGCGGATCCTCGCGGACCGTACGGAGGAGCGGTTGGACACTTTGGATTCAACGGTGACTGTACATTTGCAATTCCTATTCGTTCCCTTTTCCTTCGCGGCGATCGGGGTTTTCTCCGGGCTTCAGGAGGAATTGTTTTTGATTCTACTCCAGAGGGAGAATATGCCGAAATTCAGGCCAAGCTGGCGAGTATGCGCAAAGCACTGGCCCCTTTTATGGTCCAGGTATGAAAGTCCTCATTATTGATAACTATGATTCCTTCACATACAATCTGTTCCAAATCGCTGCAGAAGCTTTGGAGGAGTCTTCCTCGCAGCTGGATGTTGTTCGAAATGATGAACTAACTGAGGAAGAGATTAGACGTAGGAACTACGACCGAATCATTCTCTCGCCAGGACCAGGCAGCCCCGATGATCCGGCATATTTCGGAGTGTGCGCTGCGGTTCTCACATCAATCGGCCAAGTTGTTCCGATTCTGGGCGTCTGTCTCGGGATGCAAGGACTCGCGCATTATTACGGAGGCAAGGTCGTACGCGCACAGATCCCGATGCACGGTAAGGTGTCTCCCATCGAGCATGATTCCCGCGGAGTTTTCGCCGATCTGCCACAGGGACTATCAGCGATGAGATATCATTCTCTAGTCGTGGAGGAGGCGTCATTGCCAGACTGTTTCGAACTCACCGCTCGTGCTGTGGATGGAGCAAGGGAGTTAATGGGGATTCGCCACAAGACGTTACCTCTGGAAGGTATTCAGTTTCATCCGGAGTCATTTGCTACTGAAGGCGGGATTCGGATGATCGAAAATTTTCTCTTTCGGCCGGAACGATCCGGGTCTACCTAACCTTCGAAAATGTGCGTTCACAGTCTGGCCATACTTTTGGACACTCATCAGCAGATACCGCTTTGCCAAATCGCAGTTCACCCTGCACCCTGATTCTTTCGTTCCGCCTGCGTACCTTCTTGATTCGTTCCATTCGCTCCAGTGCGCTGACCCCGAGCGAATGGTTTGAGCGTCTGATCTTCAGGTTTCAACAAAGACTTCCCTCATTGATTGCACGGGTAAGGCAAAGACCGCGCACTAGGTATCAGCCATCCTCCTCGGATTTGACACGATGGAATTTTCGCATACACACGCGGGTCTGGCTTCAGCTCAAAGTCCTTGCCCGTGGCATGAACATATCCATATGTTTTCTAGTGAGTATACTTTTGTCGCTCGTTCTTGAACTTGGTTCCACGACTGGCAATTGGAAGGTGAAGCCGTCCGTTGCAATACGATTGGAAGAGCGGCTCGTTATGTCTGTTGGCCGGATTGTTCGGAGGTTGTGGGTGGAAAAGAGACTTAACGTTGATACAAGTTAAAGAATTCTTCAACCTCGAGAGGCTGATCTTGCCGCTCATTCTGTGATCTGAGTAGTTGCTGCCCAAGGGTCGCCAGGAAGGGCAAGCCAAGGTCTTTGTAGTGATGATCTTCATCATTCGCAGAGCGGGCGTAGTTCACATAGAGCGTTACCGTCACGAGCAACGTTCGCTTGCTTTCTCGATCAATCAAGAGAGCCGAGTCCGTCAGGAATCCGAGAGCCTTTCCGACTTTGTTGAAAATCGAAAACTTTTTCGGCAATCGTTCTCTACTTCCGCCCATGACTAGATACTTACTCGTGCAGCCCTGATGATCTTGCTCGTCAAAATCAAGATCCGTATCCTCCGGCATTGTTGACATAGCTTTAAGGAGAAGCGTTCTGCTCTCATCGTTGAGGGCAAACGTGGCCGATGATGGTAGGAGCTCCGGCAAAACCGCCGCCGTTGTGAGGCGATGAAGCTCGGGAATGGAGAGGAAGCTTCTCTCCGTGCCATCGTAGCCGTGAACAATATCCATACCCTCGAGATGATTTGTGTAGTGTTCGGTGGTAACGCGAGGTTCCTGCCGCAAGAGGGTTTCGCCTTCCGGAGATTCGAAGTCTACTCCGTTGTAGTGCCGGTTTTCTTCCATACTGCATTTGGCGGCGAGCCGATGTGTTACCTGCCCCGTTTTGTACCCGCGCATGCGCAGTCCGGCCACGATTGAGTCTTGTCCCAGAAAGGAATAAAGGCGGTCGAATGCTTCATTTTCGCTCACCGCGAACATCGCAAGAATGTCGCGGCGGATCGTTGATGGTCCAAGATCCTCCTGCTGGCAATCTCCAGGCTCAAGTCGGTACGATGTGTCCAGATTGATGCCCGGAATTCCTATCTTTTGCACTTTCTCGAGTGCAAGGAGTGCGACCGGGAGCTTAACCAGACTGGCGGGGTAAAAGTATTCCTGTTCTCGCAAACGGTAGGAATGCAGGATCGGTTTTAGTGTTCGTCCATCACGCTGGAACTCGGTCACCAGGATTTGCAGTCGATGTTGATCCGGAGTCTGCAGGATTCTTTGAAAAGGTAGGAACTCCGGCCGGCTCAGCAGATTGCGCAAATAGGTTGAATCATTTCGCGGCATGGAATCGGTTCGATAGATTGGATGTGCCATGCAAGCAGAATACCCCAGGACCATAACGTGAATCCATCGGCGCATATACGTCATTGCGGAAAAAAAACTGAACCCCGCAAGCATCTCTTGCCCTCCAACGCAGGGTATTCATCCTTCGCGCACGGAGTTTTATCATGCGTCTTCTAGTATTGGTTTTTTCTGTAGTCGTTCTCGTTCCGGGTTTGACTCGGGCTGAGGAGCCGTTCAATCCCAGGGACGTACAATCTAGCACGTGCTCGGGCGAAGGGTTTAATTGTGGCTTTGTTCCCGCCGGGGCAGAGGAGCAGCGCGCAATTCCGGAGGCTCCCTATGTCGCCATGCGCGGGCTGCCTTCCAGTGTCGATCTTAGTCCGCGAATGCCACCTCCTGGCAATCAGGGTCAGCAGAACAGCTGTGTTGCGTGGGCGTCGGCTTACGCCGTAAAGTCATATCAGGAACAAATTGAAAGAAACTGGGGATACGATTCTCCAGTCGGAGGCGGAAAGGGCGAAAAAGTTTTCTCTCCTGCCTTCATTTACAATCAGATCAATCGCGGCCAGGATAAAGGGTCTTATATCAAAGATGCAATGAATTTGTTTGTCCAGCAGGGGGCCGCTCCGTGGTCGGCTATGCCGTACACTTCGAAGGATTACAGGGCTCAACCATCTGCAGAGGCCCGGAATATCGCAAGCAGGTACCGTGCTAAAGGCTACTTTCAGGTTCGTTATGATGATCTTACCCGCATCAAGACAGAACTCTACAAAGGAAATCCGCTAGTGTTTGGGATGCCAATTGATGACGCCTTCTACAAGCTAAGAGGGAGCGACGTTTATGATAAGCAGGGTGGATCCGTGCACGGGGGCCATGCCATGGCCATTGTCGGCTATGATGATTCCAAGACCAGCTCTTCAGGTGATGTCGGTGCATTCAAGATAATCAATTCGTGGGGCACGGGTTGGGGAGACAAAGGATACGGTTGGATTTCCTATCGTATGTTCATGAGCCTTGCGCCTCAGATTCTGGGTATGAATGACATGCAGGAATCTCAGCCCAACAATCCGCAGCAACCTGTGCAGCCATCGCCCGCCGTTGTTGAACAGGAAGCAGGTGTAAGAGCTCCTACACAGGTCAAAGCAACTGCCGGCACCTATGCCGACAAGGTCGTCGTAAGCTGGTCTACTGTGAAAAGTGCAGCCGCCTACAAAGTATATCGCGCAAACGCGTCGGATCCGGGGAACTTCGAAGAACTTGCAGATGCCGAAACCAATCAGTACAGTGATACGGATGTACAGGTAGATATCGCCTATCGTTATAAGATTGTTTCTGTTGGGGAGGAGAATGAGTCCGAGCTCAATGATTCGCCGGTGGCGGAAGGTTTTGCACGCAAGCAGCAACAACAGGCTGCGCCCGCTCAGGTTATCGGGTTGATTGGAGATGTCGATTCGTCCGGTTCGCGTGTTGTTTTGAAATGGGAAGCGACGGCCGGCGCGCGCTCCTACCAGGTTGCATCTTATCGCGAGGCAGATAAGAAGTGGGTCATTATTGCCAGCCCCTCTACGAATACTTACACGGACGTTTCGCCCAAAACTCAGAATCGATACGCAGTTCGCGGGGTTGGCCAAGCTGCCGGCAAATGGAGTAATACCATTGCAGTTCAGCTCGGCGGCGGTGAAAACGAGGTGCCTGCCGCTCCTGCTGGCCTGCAGGCTTCTATGGGGACATACCGTGATAAGATCATCGTTCAATGGAACAGCACACCGGGTGCTCGCAAATATGAGGTGTACCGCTATGATCCGAAAAGCCAGGACTGGGAGGGTCCGGTTGAAGTGACTGCTGCCAGGCTTGAAGATAACCATGAAAGCGTGAAGAGCGGGAAAATCTACGCCTATGTGGTAACTGCCATCAATGCGGCTGGTACAAGCGACTATTCCGCTCCCGTGATGGGTCGAGCCAATCCGAACTTACAAAGGGCAGGAGCGGCCCTTGCGCCTCCGTCCAATGTTCGATCGTCCATCAACGAAGCAGCCGGGACAGTGACCATTGCCTGGG
>Ga0268298_10003897_pt1 | contig 14881 bp, 14 predicted proteins | sample WWTPWeurt_MetaG_FD_194462 | JGI IMG/M metagenome (GOLD analysis project Ga0268298, IMG submission 194462) | Activated sludge microbial communities from WWTP in Nijmegen, Gelderland, Netherland - WWTP Weurt | ecosystem: Engineered > WWTP > Aerobic digester > Activated sludge | place... | reverse complement strand
AGGCGACTACCCGTTCACCACCCTTGAACCCAACCTCGGCGTTGCCCACATTGATGATGACACCACTGTTGTGATGGCGGACATTCCAGGCTTGATCGAAGGCGCGGCGGAAGGCGCTGGATTGGGTCATGATTTCCTGCGTCATATTCAACGCACACGTGTGCTCATTCACATGGTGGACGGCCTGGGTGAAGATCCGCTGGCAGATTTCAGTCAGATCAATAGCGAGCTGGCACTCTTCGATCCAAACCTTGCAAAAAAACCGCAGATCGTTGTGCTTAATAAAATTGACCAGCCCGATGTACAGGAACGATTAAAAACAATCAAGGCAAGTTTCAAAAAGAAAAAAATCGAATTGATCACCGCTTCTGCGATGGCTCGTACAAATACGCGTGATATTTTAATCGCCGCCTATCGCAAGCTGTCTGAACTGCCTGCGGAAGAACTGGAAGAATCAATTCCAGTGTACCGACCGCCCGTTGACCCGAACCAGTTCGAGATCCAGCAGGAAGAAGCAAATAAATGGAGAGTCAGCGGTGTCGCCATTGAACGCTCCGCAAAAATGACCTATTGGGAGCACGATGGATCTCTGCGCCGATTCCAAAAATTAATGGAAAAACTGGGTGTAGATAAAGCCCTGCGTGAAGCAGGTGTGCAGGAAGGCGATACCGTCCATATCGGTGATTTTGAACTGGAGTGGAAGGACTAACTTCAATGGCAGGAATACGAACAAGGCAACGCTGGATGATGATCGGGCTGATCATCATCGGGATAATTTTCACAGCATTCTTTGGAATGCGAGCCTTTCGTGCCTTCAAAAAATTCGACGGCCACGGTCATCGTCCGCCGCCACAAGGCAAGGTGGAGACAGATGTTGAACTGATCCGTGATTGGATGACGATTCCATTTATCGCGAGAACATATCAGGTGTCGCCTGAGATTATCTTTGAAGCGTTGAATATTCCCCCGCAAAAAGATCATGATAAAAGCCTGAAAACCATAAACGATGAGTATTTTCCCGATCAAGACGGGTTTGTTGTGAGCGCGATCAAAGAAACGATCCTTGCGAATCAGGCTTCGCTTCCGCCTACAGCCCCGCAGCCACCGACCGCCCCCGCGCCATAATACACGAACACATGTCAGATTTTCTTCTCACACAAGTCATTAATTATGGCTCACCGCTTGTTGGATTAATTTTAATGCTCGGAGCACTGGGCTTGCCCGTAGGCGCATCAGCGGTTTTGATCGCCGCCGGCGCATTTAGTCAACAGGGAATATTGAGTTGGCCCAGCACGGCATTGATCGGATTAGCCGGTGCGATCCTTGGGGATATGTTTAGCTTTGGCATGGGTCATTATGCAAAAGATGCAATGCAAAGGCGGTTCGGAAAATCTCCAACATGGAGAAATGCGCGCATATCTTTTCAGAAACAGGCGGGGCTGGCAATTTTTTTCACGCGCTGGCTCATTACAGCCATCGCAATTCCAACAAATTTGATCGCGGGCGGGAGTGGATATAAATTCACACGCTTTCTGATCTATGATATTAGCGGTGAGATCATGTGGATCCTGCTCTACGGCGGCCTTGGATATTGGTTTGGAAGTCAATGGGAATTGGTTTACGATTTTATAAGCAATTTCGGCGGCGTGCTTTTGGGGCTGGTACTTTTCGGCTTCGGTATTCGAGAAGTAATCAAACGGCAGGGGAAAATAAAAAAGAGTTGAAGCGTAAACTTCAACTCTTTTTTATTAAAATCATGGGCAAGGCTTTGGAGGATTCTTTATATAACTACAGAGCCGTTCATTTTAGTGGTGATGTCCTTCTTCGTGGACATGCCCGTGGTCAAGCTCCTCTTCGGTGGGGTCACGCAGCGCAGTGACCTTCACACTGAAATGCAATTCCGCGCCCGCGAGAGGGTGGTTGAAATCCAGATTCACCGTTTCAGCAGTTATACCTTCCACGCGCGCATATTGACTTTTGCCGTCTTCATCGGTCACATTTAATTCAATGCCTTCTTCGAGTTCCATATCTTCCGGGAACTCGCTGCGCGGCACTTCCATAAAGGCTTCGTTGTCGAACTCGCCATACCCATCGGCGGGCGAAACAACAACATCCTTGCTCTCGCCGATCTTCATACCGATCATTTCACGCTCAAGTCCGGGCACAATGTTGTCATAACCCGCGAGGAATTGCAAAGGACCGACGCCGTCTGAAGAATCAAGCACTTCTCCATCCACACGTAATGTATATTCCATTGTAACGACCTGACCATCCTGTACTGTATCTTTGCTCATTTTTTATCCTTATTTGAATTTTGTGCGTCCATTTTACCAGTGAAAAGGCGGCTTACAGGTTTGAAGGTTGAAACCAAAATGCCCTTGACCGATAATTCCTAATCCCCAATTACCTACTCCCTAATTTATAATTCGCCCCATGCGATATGACTTATGTCTGCCCTGGTACTGGGAATATGATGATGTCTTTGTTGGAATGGTGGAACGCGCCTGCATTGAAGAGGGAATTTCACTCTGGCAGATCAAACCCGATAACTTACTCGAATCGATCACAGCGCTTTATAAGGGGATCACAACCTTCAAAACGCTCTTGAACCGCGGACAAGGCGAAGCCATCTTCGATCCGATCCCGCGTTGGGCGCAGGAATTCGGCGCGCGCAGGATCAACCCGTTGGAATTCTCAGCCTGGTCGGAAGATAAAGCAACCATGCACCTTGAATTGATCAACAGCGGCATTCATACACCCCATACTATTTTGCTTGCGCCATTTCTGGAAGAACCCGTGGTTAAGCCAATTGACCTGTCACCACTTGGCGACAATTTTGTCATCAAACCGTCGAACGGCGGCGGCGGTGAAGGCGTGATCCTCGGAGCATCGTCCATTGAGGAAATCTTGCAGGCGCGCATGGAATTCCCTGAACAAAAATATTTACTTCAGGCGCATGTCACACCGCGCATCATCAAAGGCACGCCGGCGTGGTTCCGCATCTTCTATGCCAATGGCGAAACCTATCCATGTTGGTGGGATACAACTACGCACATTTACGCCCATGTTACAGCGGAAGAAGAGTCGCAGTTTCGCCTGGGCAGGCTGAGAGACATCACGAAGCGCATCGCATCCATTTGCAAACTCGACTGGTTCAGCACTGAGATCGCACTGGCAAAAGAACTGATCGTTGTGGATTATGTCAATGACGAAATTGATACACGGGTCCAATCGCAGGCAATGGATGGCGTACCGGATGAAATTATGCAAGACATTGCAAAACAACTTGTGAAGATCGCAAAGGAAAATTTATGACAAAGCCTCGAGCGCGTGATCTGGGGATTCCATTGGATGGCAACCCTGGGGCATTCAACTCGATCACAGATGTTTCAGGCGTGACCGTTGGGTATGCAACCGTTATCGAAGGCAGCTCAGCCCGGACAGGGGTAACGGTCATCCATCCGCGCGGCAAGGGCGACCACACGCCGGTTTATGCGGGCGTACATTCATTCAACGGCAACGGCGAAATGACAGGCGCGGCATGGATCGAAGAAGGCGGCCTGCTCGAAGGTCCGATAGGGATCACAAATTCACACAGCGTCGGCATTGTGCGCGATACGATCATCGCGTGGCAGTTGAAAAATAATGCGATGTACCAAAGATGGTCGCTGCCTGTAGTAGGCGAAACAGCAGACGGCTGGCTGAATGATATGAATGGTTTTCATGTGAAAGAGCATCACGTGATGAAATCATTGGATTCTGCAAAGACTGGAGTTATTGAAGAAGGAAACATTGGCGGCGGGACAGGCATGGTCTGCTACGAGTTCAAAGGCGGTACAGGAACATCGTCGCGCAAGTTGTCAGAAAATTTCGGCGGCTGGACGGTGGGCGCGCTGGTGCAATCCAATTTTGGAAGAAGACATCAATTCACTCTGGCTGGTGTGCCAGTGGGGAAACATTTAAGGGATGGGATGCTATGGCCTGTCAGTGAAGACCCATTCGCACAAGAAAGCGGCTCGCTAATCGTCATCATCGCAACGGATGCGCCACTGCTCCCCCATCAACTAAAACGACTGGCAAAACGCGCGACGCTCGGAATGGCACGCACAGGCAGCATGGGCGGAAACGGCTCTGGCGATATTTTCCTTGCATTCTCAACAGCCAATTCTAATGCCACGCATGAGGATGAAAAGGGAATCTCGAATATTCAAACCCTATCTAATGATCATCTTGACCCGTTATTAGCCTCCGCGGCTCTTTCAACAGAAGAGGCGATTATCAATTCAATGGTAGCCGCTGAAGATATGGACGGGCATAACGAGGTTAATGTCAAAGCTTTACCGCATGGGGAAGTTCAAAAATTGCTCAGGTACTACAAAAGAATAGAATAAGCAACTTATTCCATTTAAATTCGTAAACAAGCTATATTTCTTTCAGGAGCAAATATGACATCAATCCTAGAAGTTCAAAACCTCGTTAAAAATTATGGTGATTTTCAAGCTGTAAAAGGTGTCTCGTTCAATATCGAAGAAGGGGAAATATTCAGCCTGCTCGGCCCCAATGGCGCAGGCAAAACCACAACAATTTCCATGTTATCAACTTTATACACACCCACTTCAGGTGACGCGGTCATTGGCGGGCACTCGGTCACAAAAGACCCGATGGCAGTACGTGGTGTCATCGGTGTAGTTCCGCAAGATCTTGCCCTGTATGAAGACCTGACCGCCCGCGAGAACCTGGTCTTCTGGGGACAAATGTATAACTTAAGCGGCAAAGCACTCCATGCCCGTGTGGATGAAGTCCTCGAGCAAATTGGCTTGACTGATAAAGCCAAAGACAGGGTCAAAACCTATTCGGGCGGCATGAAGCGGCGCGTCAACATCGGCGTGGGACTGCTCCACAAGCCGCGTCTGCTGTTTATGGATGAACCCACCGTAGGCATTGACCCGCAGTCGCGCCGTGCGATTCTAGATACGGTCAAAGACCTGAACAAACAAGGCATGACATTGCTCTACACTACACACTACATGGAAGAAGCCGAAGAGCTTTCCAACCGGGTCGGAATCATTGACCACGGTGAGTTGATCGCCATTGGTTCGCAAAAAGAACTGACCCAGCAGGTCGGTCAATCTGAAACGCTCATTTTGCATATCAACGAAAATGATGACCCGCAAGCGCTGATCCCGTCATTCAGGGGGATTACGGATGTGCTTGAAGCGAATGTAATTGGCACCGAAATTTCCATCATCACGCCCTCCGCAAAAGATGTGCTTGCTTCAGTAGTGAGCAAAGCCAATGAACGCGGCATCAAGATCCGCTCGATCGATATCCGCGAGCCAAATCTCGAAGCGGTGTTTTTACATCTTACAGGCAGAGCGTTACGTGATTAATTTGGAGACCGACAGCTCGCTGTCGGATGCGCAGGAGCAACCTCCTGAACCCCAGAAAAAGAGATTCCCATGCTAAAAACATTTCTGATTGGTATCAAAGATTTACGACTCGCATTCCGCGATCGAGCCGCGCTGATTCTCATGCTGGCCGCGCCTTTTGTGCTTACGCTCGGCCTTGGTCTTGTCACAGGCCGTTTCAGCGGCAATAACAACAGCGGTCTCTCTGATATTCCCGTCATCATCGTTAACTTGGATAATGAGCAATTGGGCAACGCATTGGCAGATGTATTCACTTCGGAAGAACTTGCCGATTTAATGGAGCCAAGCGCCTCGTCCGACCCCGAAGCGGCTCGAAAATTAATTGACGAAGACGAGGCCGCGGCAGTTGTCATCATTCCGGAAGGCTTCACGCGATCCATCGTCCCGCAGCAGGGTGATTTTAATAACCCAGACGCAGTCACGGCAGAACCAGTAAGGATCGAAGTATATACCAATCCATCCAGGCCTACTGGCGCGGGAATTGTAAAAGCCGTTGTAGATGAATTCCTTAGCCGTGTGAACGAGGGCAGCCTTAGCGGCGGCGTGTCCATCGTGCAGCTCATGCTCAGCGGACGCATCACACCCGATCAAGCCGAGGCTGCGGGCATCGCCATGGGCGAAAGACTGCAAACCGGGACAACAGATAGCGCACTCGCGATCAAAATAAATTCATCCACCGCTGATGGCGAGGAAGTGGATTTCGACATTCTTGCATACCTTGCACCTGGAATGGCGTTGATGTTCTTGATGTACACAGTCAGCTACGGCGGACGTTCCATCCTCGCCGAAAAAACACAAGGCACACTTCCGCGTTTACTCGTATCTCCTACAAGTGCATCACAAATTTTAGGCGGCAAAGTCTTTGGTATTTTCTTAACCGGCGCGGCGCAAATGTTGATTCTCATCGGCGCATCATCCTTGCTGTTTCAATTGAAATGGGGAGACCCAATTGGTGTGATCGTGCTGGTATTCGCGGCGGTCTTTGGCGCAACCGGTTGGGGCATGTTCATCACCGCACTCGCACGCACACCCGCACAAGTCGCAAATGTTGGAATGTCCATCACGTTGATCTTCGGCATCATGGGCGGAAGTTTCATCAGCCTTGATCAAATGCCGCCCGCGATTCAAACTTTCAGCAAGATCGCACCCAATTCATGGGCATTGGACGGATTTACAACCCTCGGACTCGGAGGGACATTAGCGGATCTTTCCTCGCCGCTAGTTGCCCTGCTATCGATGGGCACGATCTTGTTTTTGGTTTCTGTGGTTCTATTCGGCAAAAAGAATTTGGTGCAAAAATGAAAAAAATATTTGCCATCGCCTGGAAGGATGCCATCGTCCGTTTTGCCAGTTCATCAGAGTTGATATTCTTCATTCTTCTCCCGCTCATCTTCACTTTCCTGCTCGCGGGCGGAACACCGTCAAATGATGACGATAATCGTGTACGTCTTGTCGTTGTAGACCAAGCCAATACTGTCATCTCCCTGAACATCATCGCTGAATTGGATAGATCCACAGCGGTGCGCCCCGAAGTATTACCTTTGGATGAAGCCGAGAGTCAATTCGACTCACGCCGCGCAACGGTGGTATTGGTCATTCCCGCAGACCTGGATCTACAAGCCATTCAAGACGGCACAGCCCGGGTTGATTTTCGCCAACAGCCAAACAACCTAAATGCCACTGTCGCCGAGCGCGCCGTGCAAACAGCCCTGCGCAGTGTCAGCAGCGCGGTCAACGCAGCGAATAATGCGGTAAAAACAGCCGAAGAGAATGGGACTTTTGAATCCGAGACAGACCGCCAGGCATATTTTGAAGAGTCGCTAAAACTGGCTCAAACCATGCAAGCAGATTCACCCGAACGTGTCACTGTTGTCGAAGGCTCAACCCCGGACCGCATTGAATATGACCCGCGCGCCAGTTCATCAGCGGGACAGCTGATCACATGGGTATTCATCCCACTGTTCGGAATCTCAGGTTTATTTGCCTATGAACGTCAACAGGGAACACTGCGCCGCGTCCTGACCACGCCCACAAGCAAAGCCACCTACCTGCTCGGCACGATCTCCGGTCAGGTCGTGATGGCGCTTGTACAAATGTCACTGCTGATCCTATTTGGCAGCTTCGTAATGAAACTTAATTGGGGTCGTGAACCATTGGCTTTGTTCGTCATCCTAACCGCCGCCGCATTGGCGGCAGGCGCGATCGGAACAACCATGGGAACATTCATCAAGACCGAAGGCCAGGCCAGCGGATTGAGCATCATGATGGGCATGGTCATGGCGCTCATGGGCGGATGCTGGTATCCGCTGGAATTATTCCCCGCTGTTGTTCAAAACATCGTCAAGATATTGCCAACCACATGGGCCATGCAGGGATTATTAGATCTGGTCATACGCAACGGAAGTCTGATCCAAATTCTGCCAGAAGCAGGAGTCTTGCTCGGGTTTGCGGCGGTCTTCTTTTCGATTGGCGTGATGAGATTTAGATACGAGTAAGTTCCAGAAAGCAAAAGGCGGAAGGCAGGTTGACTGCCTTCCGCCTTTTGCTTTTCGCTTTCCTTCCCTACTTCACCATTTCCACTTTTACATTCACATTCAATTTATCGCCGATCTCTTCGAGTTCATCACTCAAGACATGAAAGTTCAAATGCGGCGGGACAAGCACAATCCCTTTCATCGTAAACAAGGGGGTGCCGCTCATCGGCGCAGGGGCGGAACTGGTATCCATATTTTCGATGTTAATGCTCTGCGTGGCAAGATGATGCGATATCTCGTGGATGATACCTTCATGGTCCGCGCCTGTCACTTCGATCTCATAAGGCAGCCAGCCCGCATACTTCTTTGAATCGTCTTCAGTCTGCAAAAGAGTGACCTGATATCCCTCCCCGCGCACTTGCTGAAAATCGTGGTCGAGATTTGCGAACTCGCTATCAGGGACAGAGACCAGCATGAGTATGGCAAATTCCCCGCCCAGGCGCGCCATGCGGCTGGCAATCACATTGCCCGTACGCTTTGCGATCACATTCGTAACATTATCAACGAGCCCGATCTTATCGCGGCCTGTCAGGGTCAACACAATATTTTTCGGCATAGGGACTCCCATTTTTTATATATTTTGTGAGATGTAAACTGAGTATAGCATAAGGCTTTATGGATTTTTATCTTTCTTTTCAAGATAATCGCTGTAGCCGCCTTGATATTCAACCAGCTGACCCTCTTCGATCACAAGCAGACGCTCAACCGTGCGGTCGAGGAAATAACGGTCATGTGAAATGACCAGCACTGTGCCGACAAAATCTTCAAGAGCCTGTTCCAGTACTTCGGCAGAAGCGATATCCAGATTATTCGTGGGTTCATCCAATAGCAAAAAGTTTGCGCCGGATAAAACAACCAGGGCAAGCTGCAAACGACTGCGCTCGCCGCCTGAGAGTTCGCCGATCTTTTGCGAAACTTGTTTGTACGTAAAAAGGTAATGCAGGAGAAAAGCGGTGGCTCGCCCTTCGCTCATTTCACCCGCATAGCGGACAGCATCCACGACGGTTTGATTGAAATCCAGTGTTTCATGTTCCTGCGCGTAATGTCCGATGGAAATGCTGGGACCAATTTTCACTTCGCCTGTATCAGGCGTTTCCTTGCCAAGGATCATTCGCAGCAGAACGGATTTTCCTGCGCCGTTCGGACCGATCAATCCAACGCGCTCTCCATGCCAGATGGTTTCGTTTAGACCCGAAAATATTTTCCTCGAACCGAACGATTTTGAAATACCGTCCAGTTCCAATACTTTATTCGAGCCGCGCCAGCCGCTTAAACGCAAGTCCATACGCTTGCGGTCCAAATTTGGTTTCTCGATCTTATCCACACGGGCCATGCGCGCTTCCATCGCATGGATTCGACTGGCAAATTTATCACTGAATTCCACCCAAACTTTATAGCGTTTGAGCGCCATTTCCATTCGCGCGAGTCCGCGCTTTTGAATCTGATACAACTCTTCCTGCCGCGCCAGACGTAATTCCTTATCTGTTATATAAGATGAGTAATCGCCTTCGAACAAAGTCAGCCTGCCGTCTTCCAATTCGGCGATGTGGGTAACAGCGGCATCCAGTAAATAACGGTCGTGCGAGATCAGCACAACAGTCCCATCGTATTCGCGGATGAGTTTTTCGAGGAACATTTTCCCGGGCAGATCCAGATGATTATCGGGTTCATCCAGCAATAAAATATCTGGACGGACAAGAAGCAAACGCGCCAGACCGACCAGTTTTTTCTGTCCCCCGCTGAGCACGGACAGGGGCTTGGTCAATTCACTTTGAGCGAGTCCCAGCCCGAGCAATAGGTCACGCACACGCGCGGGATAAGAGTCTCCGCCGAGCGCGTGATATTCTTCGATGAGCTTATGTTGTACTTCAAGCGCGCGTTGAAGTTTACGTTCATTGCTGTAGACTTCAGGATCGCCCAGACTATTTTCCACGCGCTCCAATTCCGCATGGACTTCTGCCACACGCGGATTGCCCGCAAGCGCGGCATCCAGCGCTGTCAGCGAAGAATCAAGCTCGGGTGACTGGGACAGGTATCCCGTTGTAATGAGGCGGGCGCGGGTGATGACTCCGCCCATTTCGGGAGAATGCTCGCCTTCGATCATCTTGAAAAGCGAAGATTTCCCCGCACCATTTGCGCCGATCAGACCGATCTTCTGCCCGCTCTGGATTTCCCAATTTAAATTTTCGAAGATGCGTTTTGCACCGAGGACAAGCGTGATGTTTGCGAGTTGAAGTTGTATCATTTTACATTTCCATTGTTATAAATAAAAACGCCGCAGGGCAGCCTGCGGCGTGAGAAAGTTGACGAAATATCATGCTTTCAGCATACAGGCGCGATTCCAGAGGGAGCGGTGAAAATGAAGCCACGTACGCCAATGATGAGAGGAGATTTGCCTGCAAGAAATTTGTAGATCATGGCCGCGATTATAACTGATTTTATTCGGACAGGACCAGATCAGCGATGTGATCCAGCACCTTCGGGGTGAGAACGCCGCCATACAAAATAAGCGCGGCAATTTCACCATCCATTTTTTCGGGAGCACCAAGATCGGAGACCAGCAATTGCAAAAGCTTTCGGTCACATTTCTCAAGCAGGTCGGATGCCTTTTGTACGTCAGCCCCAAAAAACATTTTGCGGTCCAAAATGCGTTCATGGCTTTCGGGATCGAACTCAAAACAAAAGGTATAAAAGAGCTGGTAAACAATATCCGTGACGATCTGTGTTTCTATTTTCGGTGTTTGCTTTGCAAAGTAGGCTTCGACCTGGTCCTTCAACTCATTGAAGGTCAATTGTTCGGGATGGTTCTTGACCATCTCATAGATTTTGTAGATCACACGCGGACGCTGTTCCCCGTTCGCGACGCGTATCTTGCGGGCCGCCAGCAGGTTCGAATACTGTTGTAATTTTCCTTCCGGTGTAGTGGCTGTCGGCAGGCTTGGCTTCGGGCTGGCACCGCCATTCTGTTTTTGCGCGGGCGGGTTTTGATTATTTTTCTTAACTTTGCTCACCCCGGGAAGTTTGTCATAATAGATGAATTTATCGCAGGCGTTAACCAGATATTCCGCGCTGGTGCCGGTGACGCCCATGCCGATCACATTCTTTCCATGCGAACGCAGGCGATGCACCAGTTCGGTGAAGTCACCGTCACCTGAAACGAGCAGAACATGGGTGAATAAATTTTGGTCACTATGAAGCAGCTCTAATGCGTCGATCACAATCCGAATATCCGCCGCATTCTTGCCGCGCCTGCTGTTGACGTGGATCAACTCCACCCCAAGGCTGAGCAGCACACGCTGCCTGCTGGCGGCTTCGGCCCAATCCGCATAAGCGCGGCGCAGGACCACCCGTCCCAATTGTGTTGCGTTTTGAAGCACCTTCGCCCAATCCACCTCTGCGCCCTTGCCAAGCGTGTCTTCGACGCTCATTTCAACATTATCGTAATCGATGAATACAGCTACTTGATTATCCTGTCCCATGGGTACTCCATTTATTTTTTAAAAGTATAGCATAGGGGCCACAATCTGTGGCAAAATAAGAACATGACCGAACAATTGCGCTCCCTCAGCCAGTCATCTTTACAGGATTACACCGATTGCACGCGCCGCTTTGAATTGCGCTACATCCAGCATTTGGCGTATCCCGCCGTTGAAAGCGAGCCTGCCCTCGAAAACGAAAAGCATCAGCAGGAAGGCGAATATTTTCACCGCCTTGTACAGCAGCACCTGATCGGCATCCCCGCCGAGCAGGTCGGCAAACTGGCGAACACGGATAACCTGCAAAGGTGGTGGGAGAATTATGTTAATGCAAAAGACCTGACAGGTCTGACCCACAGGGCGCTTCGCGGAGACCAGTCAGGTCTTTATGCGGAAGCCACGCTTTCCGCGCCGCTTGGAAAATTCCGTTTGGTGGCGAAGTATGATCTGATCGCAATTGATAAGGATCGGGCGGTTATTTTTGATTGGAAAACCTATCGTAAACGCCCGAAGAACGAATTTCTTCACATCCGCTGGCAGACGCGCGCCTATCGCGCATTGCTGGTGCAGGCGGGTGCGCATTTGAATGGTGGAAAACCGTTCACACCAGAACAGATCGAAATGGTTTACTGGTTCACCGACTTCCCCACTGAACCTGCGCGTTTTGTTTATAAAGCGGATCAATACAAACGGGATTGGGATGCACTTATTAAGATCGCTGATGAAATAGCTTCCGCATCAGACTTCCCGAAAACGGATGATGTCTCGACGTGCAGTTACTGCCCCTACAGATCCTACTGCGACAGAGGCATCCGCGCAGGTGACGCCGCCGACGCTGAATTGGAAACCGCTACCGAGGAATTGTTCGATATCAATTTTGAGCAGATCGGTGAGATTGCGTTTTGATCAACGGATTGCTTCGCGAAACGGATAAACAAAAAGAGACAGATAGGTACCTGTCTCTTTTTCGATGAAGAAATTAACCTCTACGCGGCTTCCTGCTCCGCTTTGCGCATGGACTGAAAGGATGCAATCGCAACTTCCAACATGGAATTATCAGGGGTGCTTGTGGTGAGATGCTGTAAAGCCAGATTGGGTTTGATCAACATCTGAACAAACGGACTATCCAAATGGTTTGCCGTCCAGCGGATGTATTCGATGGCGATGCCTGCCAGAATGGGGATAAACAATACTCTGGTGAGAAGGCGCCACACAATAGGCATAGGCCCTAAAGCGGTAAAGATCAAAATAGAAAGCAAAACAAGCGTCAGCAAGAATGCTGTCCCGCAACGCGCATGTTCAATGGGGTATTTCGCCACGACTTCGGGAGTCAACTCCGCGCCTGCTTCAAAAGCATTGATGGTCTTATGTTCCGCGCCGTGGTACATGAAGAGCCGCTTCACATCCGGCATGAAGCTGATGCCCCAAACGTACGCGACCAGAAATACCAAACGCAATACGCCTTCGACCAGGTTGTTGAGCCAGGGACTCCAGCCGAGATAATGTTCGGCAAGTCCGCCGAGACCGGCGGGCAGCAAAAAGAAGAGTCCAATGCCCAGGCTGAGAGACAGTCCTAAAGTTAAATAAAGAGCCGGGCCTTCCAATTTTTCATCCTCACCTGTTTGGGTATTCGCAGAAATCGTGAGGGCATTCATACCCAATCCGAGGGCATCCCATAAAAGAATTGATCCGCGCAAAAAGGGAATCTTGGTAATGCCCGAGCGATATACATTCGCAAGTTTTTGGGTGTGGATCGCGATGCTGCCATCGGGCGCGCGCATGGCGATGGCATACGCCTTTTGCCCGCGCATCATCACGCCCTCGATCACTGCCTGTCCGCCGTAAGTAATTATTCGATCTTCCATTAAATTTTTTCCGCCAATATTTTCCGTAGGGGCGGGGTAACCCCGCCCCTACTACAATTTATTTGAAATTATAAAAAAAGTGTGTTAAGGCTTCGATGCCTTTGTACCATGTCGGTAAATGAAGTCTTTCATTGGGTGAATGGACATTGTCATCTGGCAGTCCGAAACCAGTCAGGATAGAATCAGCCCCGACATATTTCTGCAACAGGACGACCGAGCCAATCGAGCCGCCCTCACGTCTGAAATATGGCTGCTTGCCCCAAACGGCTTTGAGCGCCTTCGCGAGAGCCTGCACGCCAGCGGAGTTGCTGTCTGTAATGGCAGCGCCTGCGTTGTGTAAATTGATCAATTCCCATTTGATGGTCTTGGGCGCATTCTTCTTGAGGTAAGCCTTCATTTGCTTGAATGTCTCTTCAGGAGTTTGATCTGGCACGAGGCGGCAGGAAATTTTCGCCATGGCCCATGCGGGCAAAACTGTCTTGGAACCCTGTCCCGTGAAGCCAGAGAGCAAGCCATTGACTTCCAAAGTTGGCCGCGCGCCAGTGCGTTCAGCGGGAAGAAATTGCGGCTCGCCCCATAACGCGGGCACACCCGTCATCGCGATCAATTCCTTATTACTTTCTGGCAGGCGCTTGAATTCTTCGTGTTCCTTCTTGCTCAATTTGCGGACCTTGTCATAGAAACCAGGCAGCATGACCTTGCCGTTCTTATCATGCATGCCTGCGATCAACTCGATCAAAGCCTGCGCGGGGTTGTGAATTGTCCCGCCGAACAGACCTGAATGTAAATCCTTATCAGGCCCATACACTTTCAACTCGAAATATGCCAGACCGCGCAAGCCAGTGGTAATGGTTGGTTTGGTGGGTCCCATCATGCCGGCATCAGGATTCAAACAGAAATCACTTGCAAGCAATTTTTTATTATTTTTGATGAATTCACCGAGATGTTCCGAGCCGATCTCTTCCTCGCCCTCGACCAACCACTTGATATTGATGGGCAATCCGGTTGTGCGGACAATTGCTTCAACCGCTTTGAGAGAAGCCATCACCTGGCCTTTCATGTCCGAAGAGCCTCGCGCGAAAAGATAATCTCCGCGCACCACGGCTTCAAAAGGATCGGAGGTCCACAACTCCATCGGGTCTACTGGCTGAACATCATAATGTCCGTAGATCATCACAGTTGGTGCGGATTTGCCCGCGCCCAGCCATTCGCCGTACACAACGGGATGTCCCGCTGTCGGCATGATCTGCACATTGTCCATATTTATGGAATGGAGCTGCGCAGCCACCCATTCAGCGGCGCGTTGAACATCGCCTTTATTTTCACCAAGAGTAGAAATGGAAGGGATCGCAAGGAAATCCTTTAACTCACTTAAATAGCGTTCGCCATTTCCGCGAACATAATCCAAAGCCTGCTGAGCTTCTGACATGGATACTTCTCCTTTATATTTATGGTATGGCTGTGGGTACAGGTGTTTGTTCAAGCGTGCGGCGTGTGACGAGATACCATTCGTTGATCAATGCGAGGCGGTCACTGATATCGTACATCGGCGCGACCTGTACGCCCTGTACCTGCGA
>Ga0268298_10003896_pt1 | contig 14881 bp, 15 predicted proteins | sample WWTPWeurt_MetaG_FD_194462 | JGI IMG/M metagenome (GOLD analysis project Ga0268298, IMG submission 194462) | Activated sludge microbial communities from WWTP in Nijmegen, Gelderland, Netherland - WWTP Weurt | ecosystem: Engineered > WWTP > Aerobic digester > Activated sludge | place... | reverse complement strand
TTGCCGATGATGAGTACACCATGCGTATTATTTTTGAAGTGCCGCTTGGTGGCACAAGTTTTAAGTATGATGCCAAAGACATTAAAATAGTATTGATGAAAGGATGTTTTTGTACCGACAGAGGATACCATCGCATCGTTTCGGGTTATGTGTCGGGTGAAAAAACCTGCAAAGGCTGGAAGGTGAAATGGAAACTGGAAACGAAAACTGTTCGGGAAAATGAAGGAAACAACTGGAACAGTGAAACTAAAAAACCGGCCAGCTTTATTCGTCCGAAAGCCGTTAAACAAAAAGGGAAACCTAATTGAACATTAAAATATTTACTGACGGCTCATCGAGAGGGAATCCGGGTCCGGGTGGATACGGTGCTGTGCTTATATATGGCAAACACCGAAAGGAGCTGAACGGAGGTTATAAAGAAACCACTAACAACCGGATGGAGCTTATGGCAGTGATTGCCGCATTAAAAGCACTCACCCGAACAGGATTACATATTGATATTTATACCGACTCGAAGTATGTGTGTGAAGCTGTAGAAAAGGGATGGTTGTTTGGATGGGAAAAGAAGAATTTTAAAGACAAAAAAAATCCGGACTTGTGGATGCAGTTTTTACCGCTCTACCGCAGGCATCATATTAAATTTCATTGGATAAAAGGACATGCAGGACACAGGGAAAATGAACGCTGCGATGTGCTTGCCACGTTTGCTGCCGATAATGGTCCATGGAAAGAAGATACTGGGTTTATTTCACAGGTATAAACACCCCAAACTCTAACTGATTTTACCGTTCAATCACAAATCCGTTAAAAATAGTAAGGGGTATTTCAATTACATCCACTTTATCTACATGAGCCAGCATGGGGCCATCCTTACACCAGCTTACAAATGCCATTACATCCTCTTCGTCTCCGGTTGCATGAATAAAAACTGTTCCTTCGGTCCGGTTGCGTACCTTACCGGTAAGTCCTAATTCAATGGCTTTTTTTTGAGCACTTTGCCTGTAATACACTCCCTGTACTTTTCCAAAAACCTCTATGGTAACCGTTTTTAATCCCATTGGTGTTTTGATTTTAAATATTGAAGAAACTGATTGCAACTGCGATGTAAAATGGTATAGCAGCTTTCAAAACCATCTAAATCTCCATACCACGGGTCGGGAACTTCTGCCCCTTTTTCTGCTAAATCAAATTCGCGCATTAAATAAATGCTGGCGCGTGCTCCGGCCGTTTTCTCTTTTAATACTTCCAGGTAGTTTTGATTATCCATTACCAAAATATAATCAAATACTTCCCAATCCTTTTCTTCAAAAGACCGTGCCCTGTGCGTAAGCTGAATAGCGTGTTTTAAAGCTGTCCGTCTCATCCGCTCATCGGGCAATTCCCCGATATGATAAGAATTGGTGCCGGCCGAGTCGCATGCCACCTTTTGCTGCCATTTGGCATCTTCTATCATACGCGCAAAAATGCCCTCGGCCATTGGCGAGCGACAAATATTTCCTAAACACACAAACAGTACCTGAATCATTACTGCAATAATAAAGAATGCGCAGCAAAGGGATAAAAAGAATTGTAAATTGCAGCCCATGCTGAAACTGGGGGGAATTATCCTTTTAATTATTATCAGAATCATGTCGGTGGCAAAGGCCCAGGACAGTACCCGTTTTTTATACCGTTTTATGCATGATGGTCATTTAGGAATAGCTGTTAATGATTTACCGGGTTTTATATGGGCACACAGTGATAAAAATAAAAATATTTATGGACCCGGAAATTCATTTGAATTACAATTCATAAAAAAAACCAGCGGAACCAGTGCATGGGAAATAAAGTACAAATTGCCCCGTATAAGTGTTTCGTTTTTATACAGCGATTTCGGGAAACCTAATCTTACCGGAAAAGCCTATTCCATCATTCCGCAATTTGAATTTGGCATAATCAGAAAGCCGCATGCTGAACTGAACTTTAAACTTGGTACCGGATTAGGTTACCTCACAAAAATTTTTGATGCACAGGATAATTATAAAAACACAACCATTGGTTCTCCGTTAAATCTTGCGTTTCAGGCAATGCTGGTTTATCATCACCGGATATATAAAAATATTGAACTTAATGCAGGGTTCGGACTAATGCATTTCTCCTGTGGCAATATCCGGTTACCAAACCTTGGAATTAATTATCCATCGGCTTCGGTTGGATTCAGTTATTTTCTCAGTAATCCTTACCAGCGCCAGATTCCGAAAATGGATAGCATTCATCAAAAAATGGATACTTTAAAAAAATGGGGTTACTACTTTTTTGGCGGGTGGGCTTACAAAGAACAGGGAAACGAACGATTCCGCAGGTTTGATGTATTTACCCTTTCATCAAACTTGCAGTACAAGGTAAGTATGCGCAGCACCTGGCTTACAGGAGTAGATGTGTTTTACGACAAATCCTATTTTTACCTGAGCACACCCGATTTGCAGAATTACACCAGCACCCGCATAAAAGATAATATTCAGGCAGCAGTTACTGTGGGGCATGAACTAAAAGCAGGCCGGGTAAGTATGATTACTCAATTGGGAGTTTATGCCTATTATCCGCACAAAGTAAAAAAAGCCATCTACCAGCGTATCGGGTTAAAAACTGAAGTATATAAAGGTTTTTTTATCGGCAGTTTTCTGAAAACGCATTTTATGCAGGCCGATTTTGTAGAATGGGTAGCAGGATATCAGTTTTATCATAAATGAGAAAGCAGGTTAGTTTGTTTTTTTATCTTACACTTTTGCTTACGCTGGGAAACTGCTCCGGTGAGCAAATGGATGACTGCATTACCTCGGCAGGTAAAACGAGAACCGAAATGCGTTACCTTGCCGATTTTACTGATATTATTGCCGGAAATTATTTTGATATCTATCTAAAACAAGACCTCTCCAAACCTCCTTACATAAAAATAACAGCAGGAAGTAACTTACTTGGTCAGATAATCACTGACGTTGACCGCAATGTGCTATATCTCGATAATCAAAACGTGTGCAACTGGGTGCGGAGTTTTCAAAACAGAATTCCGGTTGAAATAAATGTACACACGCTTGGTATGATACATACTACCGAGGACGCAGCTGTAACCGGATCTGATTCACTTGCACAGGGAGTGGTAACTTTACTCAATGAAAGTTCGAACGACATGTATGTGTACGGTAGCTTCGATTACCTTATTATAAACCAAAAATTACAGGGAGATGTGGCCGCAGACGGAACTGCAAATATTGTTATTATCAATCAGGAGGGGGTTGGCAAAACTAATTTACAGGGGCTTTCAGGAGCTTACGTATTTGTGAACCACTACGGGAAAAATGATATTAAGGTAGATGCCCGAAAAGGTCTTGAAGTATATATTTACAACTCGGGAAATGTGTATTATTTCAATCATGAACCGATTGAATTTAAAAAATTAGCGAGGCTTGGGACAGGTTACTGCCTTCGCAGGTAATTACAGCTTTATACAAACATTTTTGGGTTCGGTAAAAAACCGCATGGCTTCCCATCCGCCTTCGCGCCCAACTCCAGAATTTTTAACTCCGCCAAACGGAGTTCGCAGGTCGCGCAACAACCAACAGTTAATCCAAACAATTCCGCTTTTTATTTCAGCAGCCACACGATGTGCCCGTGTTAAATTTTCAGTCCATAAGGTAGCTGCAAGTCCGTATTCGGTAGAGTTGGCAAACATCAACACTTCCTCTTCCGTATCAAATGGTGTTATGGTTACTACCGGCCCGAAAATTTCTTCCTGATTGGTGCGGCAATCGAAATTTAATCCCTCAATAACGGTGGGTGCAATAAACCATCCTTCGCTGCAACGACCTTCCGGTTTTACTGTATAACCACCACATAAAACAGTTCCTCCTTCCTGTTTGGCCAATTCAATATAGCTCATCACTTTTTCGAAATGCATTTTTGAAGCAATAGCACCAACAAGGGTACTATCCAGCAGCGGGTCGCCAATAGTGCGTGCCTTTACCTTTTCTACAAATGCCTCTTTAAATTTAGCGTAAATGCTGCGTTCAATAAAAATACGTGACCCGCACAGGCAAATTTCTCCCTGATTCAAGAACGAGGAGCGCAATGTTTCATTGAGCATTTTATCAAAATCGCAATCAGCAAAAATGATATTCGGGTTTTTACCTCCCAACTCAAGTGAAAGTTTTTTAAACATTGGAGCGGCAGTACGTGCTATTTCAGCACCCGTTTTAGTGCCCCCGGTAAATGAGATAGCCTTAATTTGTTTGTGAACTGTAATAGCCGACCCCACCTTTGGCCCAAGACCGTGAACAATATTCAAAACCCCGGCAGGCAACCCGGCTTCGATACAAATTTCTGCCAGCAGGTAAGCTGTCATGGGAGTAATTTCTGAGGGTTTGGCAACCACACAATTTCCAGATGCCAGGGCAGGAGCAATTTTCCAGGTAAACAAATACAAGGGTAAATTCCACGGAGAGATACAACCTACCACTCCAATTGGCGTGCGCAACGTGTAATTGATGGCATGACCCGGCATAGGATGGGCTTCGCTGGCAAAATGTTCAATAGCGGTACCAAAAAAACGGATATTGGAAATTGCACGGGGGATTTCGCCATTTTTGGCAAGCCATTTTGGTTTACCCTGATCAATACTTTCGGCTTCGGCCAGCAAATCCAGCTTTTTTTCTATCAACTCGGCAATACGCAACATAATGCGTGATCTTTTTTCGGGAGCCATTACGCTCCATGAAGCAAATGCCTGCACGGCTGCCTTAGTGGCCAGTTCAACATCGCGTTCATCGCTATCCGGACACAGGGAATATACTTTACCTGTTGACGGGTCAAAATTATCGAGGTAAGCGCCCGAAACAGGCTCCATCAATTGTCCGTTGATATAATTTAAAATCTTTTTCATTTGTAACAATTAAAATCCCAAACCAAAACGTATTCCGTGTCTCAGTTGCCCATACACTGTGGTAAACGAAGAAACGTAATCAATACGTAAAAAACCCGGCATAAAATCACCCAAACCAATATGCTCAATTCCTATACTCAACTCTGCGTAATTGGTGTTTTGGTTGCACAGAAGGTAATGAACTCCCAGCACCTCCTGCAACCGGGCTTTGCGCAGCAAAGGTAATTTATTTACCAGAAAGCCGTTAAAATGATGTTCGGCATGAGCCTCAAAAAAAGGTTTAGTGGTGCTGAACACATAATAATCGCACAACATAAACCCGGCAATGGTAGCCGGCTCCCCTCCCACGTCTCCGGGGTCTTTGAGTTTATTAAGAGCAAAAGTACGATTCCCGTTTACGTGGTAATAATCCATAAAATACATGTTGCGGGTATTGATAAACCCACCAACTGTAATCTGATAGCTGAGTGTTCCCCATAATCCCAAATGCATATCGTCCTTTACCATTGCCCGTATAAAATCGTAATTCACCCCGCTGCCGCCTATTTGCGAAATTCCCTTTTTGTAATACAAGGTAAGGGAAGGATATTTTGAACCGGTAATAATTTTCTGATTTGGTCTTAAATCATAGGTTTGTTTAAACCTGAATACCGCACTTAGTGTAACCGAAAAAGCCTGATGCGGTTTGAAAGATGGTCCGTAGTTGGCTGTATCACGCGGATCGTTTGATGTAAAATAGCCATATACATCATCTACCAGTTTATAGTAAGAAGTATTTTGCAATGCATAGCGATGAGCCCACTCTGCTTCGGTGCGCAGGTAAACTCCATTTGTTACTTCCTGCCGGTAACCTCCGCGTACAAAAATTTTCTCATACGTTTTCATAAAATTCTGCTCATTGAGCAACGTATAAAAAGTATTCAAAAACGGGGTAATGGGTTGCTGGTTGTTAAACTGCATCACATCACTTCCTCCGTTAATAAAAACACTGGTAAAATTTTCGTTATTCAGCAATTTGTACGCTATCAATTTGGGATTAAAATGTCCGTTGCTAAAACCATATCTGAATGTGGGTGAAAGGAAAAAACGTTGTTTGTTTTCAGTTCGTTTGTCATAACTCATGTTCAGATTAACCACTGCCCCTTCTACCGTATTAAACTGAAAGCTGGGAGCAAGTCCGCTGATGCTCCATACTTCTTTCCGATACCTGTTTTTATATCCGTAACCCGATACAAGCAACGAAAAAAAGCCCGGTTTGTTGAATTTTTTATCAAGCGAATCAAGGTATGTTTTTGATTCAAAAACTGTTTGCATGCTGTCTTTTTTCCGGTAATCGGTGCGTTCTTCTTCTGTTAGCTTATATGGCCTGATGCTATCCCAGTAAACCGAGTCTTTTTTGTTCGACTCGTCCAATACTTTCCACTGGGGGCCGTAGAATGTTTTTTTTGTAAAACCGGGTTGCAGGTTATAATGGCTGTTGATTCCCTGATAATATCCATTGCCACGTATGCCAATTACATTAAATGAAAAATCGAAACGATTGGATACGGGCATCCACACTTCTTTGGTAAGCGGGGCAAACACTTGCTGAAGCCTAAGTGTATCTACAAAATCTATTTGTGCATTGGAAGTAATCACTACATTTATACTATGCAACCGCCATTCCTTTTCTACTATATATATGTTTCCTGAAAAGCATGGATCGTGTTTTCTCCTTGGTATAACCTGAATTTTATTAATGAGGTATCCGTCTTCAACATAAGCACCGAGTAATTTATACCTGTAATAAAACATAGCATTGTAAGCAATGGGTGATATAAAATCGCGCTCGCTAATGGCATCGATATGTAATTTATTCTGATAAAAATCATACAGCATATCCGAAGCTTTGTTGTAGCTGAAGGCATTGTTTTTACCACTTACCCTTGACGAAATCATCTCTTCCTGAATTTTGCCGGGAACCGCGTAGCTGAATTTCGAAACCGATTCCGACAAATAAATTATTCCCTGCAGATTGCTATCGTTGGCTGCCATGCCATTTATTATAATGTTGGATGTAGGCAATCCCATAATGCGTTCGGGCATTTCAATTAAACGCTGCACCCCTTTTATATATACCTGGCATGAATATGCCTTAACCTGATTTTGGTAATAACTCCTTTTTTTTATGGCTTCTCGTATAATTGGGTAGGCAGGGTCTTCATCACCGGCTTTCACAGTGATGGTGTTTAATTCCATTTTTTCGGCAAATAGCCCCACATTCAGTTCAATGTCGGCCTGCTTCACTTGTATCAGTTTTTCAGTGCTTCGATAACCAAGGTAACGGAAAACAATAGTGTAATCCCCATCGGGTAAAAACAAATCATAAGCTCCGTTTCCATTGGTAACAGTTCCCGATTGCCCTCCCTTTACATATACATTGGCATAAGGCAAAGGCTCGTGCGAAACGGCATCGGTAACCAGCCCGCGCACATGATTTCCCCGCAAATGCTGATGAGAAAAAAGAAGTACAAAAACAGATAATATGACCCGCCACATAAATGGCCGAATATACTACACGAATGGCGCACGAACACAAAGAATTAAATCAGGAATTATTGATGCAGGCAGATAACGAATAGCAAGGTGAAATTAATTCACCCCGAAAAAGGTAGAATACCGGTTAATTCAGGCTACCAAACCGATGTAAAGCAAACTCAGTAAAAACATCGTTAAATAAATGACAAACGTCTTTATATTAAAGATGTTTCGACCGTATTGCCTTGACGGGGCAAAACCGAATCCGGTAGAACTGTTGTAACGAAGCTGCCGTCTGTTGTACATAGTGTTTTAAGAATTATTATCAGTTAGCAAATCTTTCTCAAAACTATTCTCTTTAATACCCTGATACAACAGCGCATTTCAACATATACACAAAATAAGACACCTCTATTTATAAAAAATAGACACTTTTATAACTACTTGCAAATTAAGCGTGTGAAAATATGTGCGCTTTCGCTTGCAACTATGCATTAAAAAAGCCCGTCACCAGACCATGAATCCCGTGCGGCAGTTATATATTTGACTCGTTAACATTTTTACATATGAAACGAGATAATATTTTATTCAAACTAATAAATCAGGAAGCAAAACGCCAGGAACACGGAATTGAACTGATTGCATCTGAAAATTTTGTAAGCCCTCAGGTTATGGAGGCAATGGGCAGCGTGCTCACTAATAAATATGCTGAAGGATTGCCCGGCCGCAGGTATTACGGAGGCTGCGAAGTGGTAGACGAAATAGAACAACTGGCTATTGACAGAGCGTGTAAATTATTTGGAGCCGCGTGGGCAAATGTGCAACCCCATTCAGGTGCGCAGGCCAATGCAGCCGTTATGCTTGGTTGCTTAAATCCTGGCGATACCATTCTTGGTTTTGATCTATCGCATGGCGGACATTTAACTCATGGTTCACCGGTAAATTTTTCAGGTAAATTGTATCGTCCCGTTTTTTACGGAGTAGAAAAATCAACCGGACGAATTGATTTTAATAAAGTAGAACAAATAGCCGTAAAAGAAAAACCAAAGATGATTATTTGTGGCGCATCGGCTTACCCGCGCGACTGGGATTATAAAAAACTGCGTCAGATTGCAGATAAAGTGGGAGCTATTTTGCTGGCCGATATTTCGCACCCATCGGGATTAATCGCCACCAAACTATTGAATAATCCCATGCCGCATTGCCATGTGGTAACCACCACTACCCATAAAACGCTGCGCGGCCCAAGAGGTGGTTTGATTATGATTGGGAAAGATTTCGATAATCCGTTTAACCAACGTACGCTTAAAGGCGAAATAAAACCCATGTCGGCAGTGCTTGATGGTGCTGTTTTCCCCGGTACTCAGGGCGGACCACTGGAACATGTAATTGCAGCAAAAGCCGTGGCCTTTGGGGAGGCGCTAACCAAAAATTATGAATCATATTGCAAACAGGTTATTAAAAATGCGCAGGCATTGGCCAAAGGACTTACAGATGCCGGTTATCAGCTAACCACCGGAGGTACCGATAATCATTTAATGCTGATCGACCTTCGCAATAAAAACATTTCGGGCAAGGCTGCTGAAAATGCATTGGTACGTGCCGATATTACCTTAAATAAAAACATGGTTCCGTTTGATGATAAATCACCTTTTGTTACATCGGGTATTCGTATTGGGTCGGCAGCCATAACCACCCGCGGAATGAAAGAAAAACAAATGGGCCTGATTGTTGAGATGATTGACGAAGTGCTCATGAATCATGAAAATGAAAAAATAATCAAATCCGTTCGTAAACGGGTAAACACTTTAATGAAAGCTTTCCCACTATATGCGTAAACTGTTTTTAATTCTTGTATGTTTTGTTTTTGCAAGCTATGCCATTGCCCAAACCCGTAAAATAAATCCAGTAGCAAGGCAGCAATATGATGTGGCTAGTGGTTTACTTAATAAAGGAAAATACAAAGAGTGCATTGTTCAGTTTAATAAAGCACTGCAAACCGACCCCAACTTTACCGAATGTCATATGGGATTAGGTATTGCTTTTACCAACCTGAAACAACTGAAAACAGCCAACGAACATTTTACACAGGTAATCAACCGTTTTCCAAAAGATCATGAAGCATACCTGCTGCGCGGACTTAACTATTATGAGATGGGCGACACCACAACTGCATTCAGAGATGTGGATGCTGCCGTACTGAGCAAACCCGATTATGCCAAGGGCTATTTTAACCGCGGAGTAATTTTATTTACCAATGGTTTTAATGACGAAGCTCTGGCAGATTTAAACAGTGCCATTTTTTATGAAAAGAAAAATGCCGAATACCATTTTCAGCGGGCAATGATTTACGAAGCAATGGGCAACTACCGCAGTGCCATGGCCGATTACGATACCGTGATTACACTAAATCCCGATTTGTTTCAGATGAAAGCGTTTAATAACCGGGCTTCCTGTAAAAAGTTTTTTAAAGACGTAAAAGGAGCCATTGATGATTACTCAGCTATTCTCAAAAAATATCCCGGAAATACGGTAGTACTTATCAATCGGGCATTTGCACGTTTGTCTTTAAAAGACGGAGAAGGTGCATGCGAAGATTTTAAAACTGCCGAAGCCCTTGGTAACAATGCAGCCAAAGGTTTTTTACAGAAATATTGTAAAGATTACTTCGATAAATAAATGGCCACGCTGATCCGTGCTCTTATTTTCTCCCTGCTTATACCTTTAACGGTTGCCGTACTTATTCCGCGCTACCTGTTGCCGCATTACTACCTTAATTGCGGCATCTGGTCGTTTCGCGTATCACTTGTTATTATGGGATTTGCATTCTTTGTTTACCTGTGGTGTGTGCTGGCATTTGTAGTACAGGGAAAAGGAACCCCTGCCGTTTGGTTCACTAAAAAACTTTCTTTTCTGCTGGGAGAAGAACCTCAGAAAACCGTGACCGGTGGGCTGTACAAACTTTCGCGCAATCCAATGTATTTAAGCGTGTGTCTTTTTATTATCGGGCTGGCTTATTTTGAAGAAAACCTTTTCATATTCATTTACGCTTTAGCAATATTTGCTTTTTTTCACTGGGTAGTGGTAAAATTTGAAGAGCCTCACCTGAAGAAAAAATTCGGAGAGGAATACTTTTCGTATATGAAAAAATCAAGACGCTGGATATAACCGATAGCATGCGCAACCTGTTATATCCCCTCCTTTTGTGTTTTACATTTGTATTAACCGGATGGTACCATTACGAACCGCAGCCTACCAACTCGTTTTCGATAACCGGAAAAGTAACCCGCGAATTCACTGTAACCCTAAACGACCTGAAATCAATAGGAGGAAAACCAATTGGAAATATTTTAATCACCAATCACCGGGGCGAAGTGAAAGAGGAAATTAAACAGGTATCCGGAGTTCCACTAAAGCCATTACTCATCAAAGCAGGAATATTCACCTCCAAACCTCATGAATTAAATGCCTTTTACATTGTGTGTATCTCAGCCGATACCCATCAGGTGGTATTCTCGTGGAATGAACTGTTCAATACCGAAGTGGGGAATAACGTTTATTTGATTACCGAAAAAAAGGGGGTAAAACTTAAAGAGATGCCTGAACGAATTTTACTCCTGTCCAAAAGCAATTCCATAAGCGGAAGACGATACCTGAAAAACCTGAAAGAAATACGGGTGGAAAGGGTAAATTAAGCCCTGAATATCATTTGTATTTTTGCATAATTCGTTCAAAGTAAAAATAACTCAGGTGTGCAATACCTATTGTAAACAAAACACAAATCCCCAAATCCAAAGCTAGAATTCCGGTAGTAAAATAACGCGCTGCCACATTTAAAACCAATATATGCCACACATATATTCCATAACTTATTTTACCAAGCCATTGCACTACTCTAAACCGTAACCATCCGTTATAAAAATTTGTTTCAGGATGCAGAACAAGCAACCCGATAAGGGAAAAGAACAACAAACCAAGAAAAGTATATTTCGTTGCTTCTTTTAATACAGGAATGGCATTTTGATTAATGTACAGCCAGAAAATTAATAGCAACATTCCTGATAGAAGTAATTGAAAAATCTGTTTAAAAAAATGTTTATCCTTTTTAAGCTTCCCTTCCAATTCCAAGCAGGCTAATAAGGATCCTAAAAGCAATTGATCAAACCGCGCAAAGGAATTCCGGTCAACATGAATGGCATGAGACAGAAAATATATTTTTAAAGGAACAGCCAGCAGAATCAACCAAATGATAAAATGCTTCAGGTATTTATTTGGAATCAGATAAACCATTAACGGCCAGATAAGGTAAAAATGTTCTTCGATGGCAAGCGACCAGTAATGCCCGGGGCCATAAGGTACCAATCCGGTGAGCCATTCCATATTTTGAAGTCCTGTATAAAATGGCAGTTGATTTAAAAATGGTGTAATAACTGCTGCTTTCCCTGAAATAACAAAGGGCGTCACAAAATACCAAATCAACAGAAATGCATAATAAAGAGGAAAAATCCGTAATACCCGTCTCCGGTAAAATTGCCTGAAATAAGATGGTTCGTCTTTGGTATTTATGAGAATACGGGTAATCACAAAACCTGACAATACAAAAAACAATGAAACCCCGTGCTGAGTGAATTCAGTAAGTTTACTAAACCTGTCGGTAGGAATATAAGCTGTGATTGGATGCCTGAAAAAGTGAAATATAAGAACCATAAGCGCAGCCAACCCACGTAACCCATCTAAATGTTCATAATACCGTAGTTTTTGTTTCACGGCTGCTTACCTGTGATTACTGTATTTGTACTGTATCTCCATGCGTGTAAATTTTGATATAAAATTTGAGAAAACAAAGACATAGACAGATTCCAAATCATTTCTAATATTTAAAGTTTATTATTTCCAACTAAGTTCATCTTTCCCCTCCAATGCCCTGCCAAGTAACACGTTGATAAGGGCAGTAACATAATAAGTGCTATGGCAGGTGAGTGAAAATTAAATCCATATACTCGTGCTGTTGCCTGCTGCCAGGTTAGGTCTCTTATATGTTCTATTAGGTTCGATGTTGTCCGGTTGCCGCCAAAATAAATCGACCGTAAGTGATTTTCTATTTGTTTTGTTATGCTCATTTAGCAGAGATGATAAATATGAGGTTGATTTGAATACTATTATTTTTTAAACTTAATATTTACACCAAGCATCATGTAACCAAGAATAAAATGATTTGTACCAAGATGAATATTTATCGGCCTTAATTCTATTGCAATTCTGCTTTTTTCAGGATTAATACGTAACCCTAACGACATATTATTTCCAAAATATATAGAATGAAAATACTCAGAACGGTTATGATTTGCCTCGGGCCAGCCACCCGTACCAAGCAATCCCCTTGAGTAATTCCCAAATGCTCCAACAGTTGCAACAACCGATAAAGCCTTATATTTAATTAAATCGTAATGAAAACTTAAACCTAAAGTGGTTATCCGGTAGAATTGATCACGTGTATCACTAATTCCGAATGGCCAAAAACCCCCGGTCATCATGTAAGGATTGACACGCAGTTTATTTTTTTCACCAAAATTCTTTTGCCAACCTATTGAGTATATTAACCCGATTCCAACTTCTTTAGAGCCACCATTAAATCCAATACCAACATCTGTGGTTATAGATGTTTTTCGAAATTCTAATCCTTGCGAATAAATTTTATTCCCGGCAAAAACAATTGTTAAAAAGCACAGAAAAAAATACCGGATAAATTTAGTTAAGTCAGACATTAGGTTAAAAGAGGGTATTTGTGATACCGGAAAGTTTAGTGTCTGCATGTATCGTTAAAAAAGGGTTAAACATTTAGTCATCATTCCTGATACAAGTTTACATAAAAAAATTCATTCCGAGTAAGGTTCACTTTTTAAGTTTCAGTATCCAAAATATTGCGTTTGGAAAAAAACCTGCTTTGCTGCACCTTTGAAACATGGCAGATAAAGCAGGGCCAATCGGAGTATTTGATTCGGGTTATGGAGGACTCACCGTTCTCAACAATTTTGTGGAGCAATTGCCTCAATACGACTACCTGTATTTAGGCGATAATGCACGGGCTCCTTATGGCAATCGCTCGTTCGAAACAGTATACCACTATACACTTGAGTGCGTAAACCTGCTCTTTAGCCGCGGGTGCAGTTTGGTTATCTTAGCCTGCAACACAGCCTCGGCCAAAGCCCTGCGCACCATTCAGCAAAAAGATTTACCAAAAATAAATTCCTCGCTGCGGGTATTAGGTGTGATAAGACCAACCACCGAACTGGCCGGAAATTACTCTACCAGCAAACATATTGGGGTGTTGGGTACAGCGGGTACGGTGGCCTCAGAATCGTACCCGGTTGAGTTGCACAAATTTTTTCCCGATGTAAAAGTTTTTCAGGAGGCCTGCCCCATGTGGGTGCCTTTAGTAGAGAATAATGAATTTAATAATCCGGGTGCCGACTATTTTATCAAAAAACATATTGACCACCTGATGCAGCAATCGCCATTAATTGATACGGTAATTTTGGGTTGCACACATTACCCGTTACTTATTGATAAGATAAAAAAATATTTACCTCCGCAGGTATCGGTTCTTTCACAGGGAGAAATTGTGGCGCATAGCCTGGGCAGTTATCTGTATCGCCACCCCGAGATGGAAGCACGTTGCAGCAAGAACGGAACACGTGAATTTCTGACTACCGATGATACCGAAAATTTTGACCGGCATGCTGCCATCTTTTTTGGCAAGTCGGTTCAATCAAAACATATAGCCTTGTAAAAATTTATTTGAGCAGATACAGGTTAATATACCCGTGCATGTCGCCCACCACCATGTAGCGGTTTCCGTTCTGGTAAAAATCCGAAGTCATAAAAGAAGTTACTCCGTTTACCGGAAACGATGAATAGGCAGTACCATTACTGTGGAATAAATACACTTTATTATGAGCCGGGGAAGCAATACCTATTTTTAATTTTCCGTTGAGCTCAATAAAAAACGGCTCGGTAGCTGCCGTGTCATCTGCATTAAAGCGCGAAATTTCTTTACCACTTTCGCTTAAGAGACGATAACTACCGGCACCTCCTACCAAAAACTCCGTATGCCCGTCAAAATCTACGTCAATAGCTTCCATATAGGTCCCGGCTCCTGCAAAAACAGGTTTAAGCGAATCGGCCTTTGCCCCGAAAATATAACTGTAAATATAACCATTGGTGTCTAAAGCAAATAAACGGGCCGAACTGGTATCAAGTACTTTTACGCTATACGGTGTGGTGAAAACTGTTAACTTTTTATAATTAAACGGAGCCCTCAATCCTTTTTGTTGCCATATATACACAGTTCCCCTTTCAGTTGATGAGTACAGGAACTGCCGTGACCCCATGCGGAAAGTGCGAATACGATAAGCCACATTGTACTCCAGCGTGCGCGGGTTCCATCCG
>Ga0268298_10003895_pt1 | contig 14887 bp, 10 predicted proteins | sample WWTPWeurt_MetaG_FD_194462 | JGI IMG/M metagenome (GOLD analysis project Ga0268298, IMG submission 194462) | Activated sludge microbial communities from WWTP in Nijmegen, Gelderland, Netherland - WWTP Weurt | ecosystem: Engineered > WWTP > Aerobic digester > Activated sludge | place... | reverse complement strand
CGTCGGTGCAGGAAACGGTTCCACCGATGGGCGGCGTGCCGGACAGGACGGTCTGGGTGGAACTGGCCGTGGTCCGCGGTGTGTACATCGCCCCGCCGGCGTGGGCGGTCGTCCAGAAATCGTAGATATTGTAATTCATATCGTAGGCGCGCCCCAGGACGGCGCTCGCGCCGTCGGTGCTCGACAGGCGTGTGTATTGTTCGTTGTTTTGCAAACCGGTCCATTGACTGATGGGAATGGACTCGTAATCCGCGGGCGAGAACCCGGCCCCGCCGCCCTCCCAGCCCAGCGTGTCGAGGGTGGCGCCGGTCCCCGTGTTCACAAGACGGAGGTGGCCCGCCCCCTCCTGGGCGCCGTCGGTGTCGATGGGAATGATGTTAAAATCCTCCGCCCCCGGGGTCGTGTCGAAATAGGGGAAATTCGTGTCGTTCGCTCCCCCCACCGTGGCGTCCCAAACGGCGTCCGGGTTGACGTTCACGCCGTTGACGACAACCGGGCCGGTGTTGGCGAAAAGGTAGTACCCGCCGGGCGCGATGGTGGCCGGGCTCCCGGCGAAATTGATGGCGATGTCCCGCTCCGGACCGATCCAGGCGAGGGGCCGGAATTTCAAACCGATGTTTCCGGAAACCGTCCAAGTGAAAGTCGTCGGGTTGAAGATTTCCACGTATTCGCCCCTGATGCCGGACGGAAGGGACGTCGGCACCTGGCCCATCACCTGGCTGATGACGAGATGGTCCGTCACCCAGGCCCACCCCGTCAAGGTGCGCGTCGCCATGGGGCTCAAAGAGACGTTTTGGGTGACCGCCGCGTTGGCCGGAACCGATACGGAAACCGTCTTCGAAAAGAACCCGGGGGCTGTGACGAAAAGGTTGTAATTCCCGGGGAAAAGATTGATCTCGTAGTCACCGGTGGCGTTGGTGGTGTCCACAAAACCCGTGTTTTCGCTCACCACCACGCTTCCGCCGGGAATGGCCGCGGCGGTTGACGCGTTGGTCAGCTTTCCCCGAAGAATGCTGTTGGTCATCACCGCGTCGGGGTTGGACAGGACGTTCCGCGTCTCCACCTTACGGACATCCTGACCCTGGTTCCAAACGGTGGTGACCGTCAAGAGCTTCATCCCCGTGTCGGACGAGGTGGGGGCCAAGGTGGTGATATTCCCGGACACTTCCTGGGCGATATCGAGGTTTGTCAACCGGGTGAAGGTAATTCCCCCCTCAAGAACCGTCTCTGGAGGGAAATAGCTGGTGTCATAGGGGACCGGGGTGGAAAAGCGCAAGTCGAAGACGGGGGCCGTCGTCACCATGACCCGGTAATAATTCTTCTGCTTGAGGATCTGGACTTGCTCTTGGCAGAGGTTGGCGGCGAGCGAACGGGCTTTGGCGTTTTGAACACCCCGGGCGATACCCCCAAACACGCCAAAGAAACTCAAAGCCCCCACGGAAAGAAGAGACAAGGCCACCAACATTTCGACCAAGGAGAGGCCCCGGTTCGCTGGCGAGGTTTTTTTGGAATAAAAGGGGATTTTCGCTTTTTTCATTCCTCCTCCTTTTGCCGTTGTCGACCGGGATCCTGGGTGCTGGATTCAATCAAGCCTAAACCCGGATTCCTGAGGTGTCAAGGGTTATCAATACAACTGTTGCTGTTCATCCATTTTGAATCGGGAGGTGCCCCGGTCCGGTGGCTAAATCGGGGGGTTCGGCCGACCGCTCGGCCCTTTGGAAAAACCCTTTGTTATGTATCCTGGGTCAAAGGGGCGTCGGCCTCGGAAAGGGGGGCCGCCGCCGCTCCACAAGCATCAATAGGTCACGTGTTCTGATTTTTACGATTTTGACCGGGCGTTTGCGGTCCATCGGAAGGGGGAATGGGGGGTGGGGGGAGATGGGTTTCCCGTGGGCGGTCCACGGCTCCCGCGGGAGCGGGAGGGGGTGTCCAGGGCGCGGGTTCAAAGGAGTGCCTCGCGGACGGGGCCGACTGTGGAGAAGCGGGGCCGGGTCTCGCCGGCCGCGTTTGAACCACCGCCGGGCGGGCTTCCTCTTTTTTCCCACACCGGGAAAAGGCGATGATCATAAATATGGCCGCGAGCGCGAAATAGAGTGTTTTCATCCTTTGCCTCCGATCTTTGCCCCTTTATGGACACCGGGCGCCGATATGTTTTGAGCATAATCCGAACCACCCCGGCTGTCAAGGGACGCGGTGGGCGGGAAACGAACCCGCGCTTTTTTCTTCGCTTCCATCGGGCCGTCATTCACCCCAAAACCTCAACGATGCGGTGAGAGGCGCGGCCGTCCCCGTACGGATTGACTGTCCGAGCCATCCTTTGGTAAAGCCGCCGGTCGTCCAATAGATCATAGACAGAGCGTCTTACCCCGGCCCGATCGACCCCCGCCAACCGCGCCGTTCCGGCCTTGATGCCCTCGGGCCGCTCCGTCACGGTGCGCAACACCAGAACCGGCTTGCCGAGGCTCGGCGCCTCCTCCTGCAAACCCCCGGAATCGGTCAGGACGAAAAGGCAACGGCGCATCAAATGGATCATCGGCGCGTAGTCGAAGGGGGCCGCCAGGGCGATGTTGGGTTCCCGACCCAAAATCCGTCGGGCGGGTTCCGCCACGTTCGGGTTGGGATGGACCGGATAGACGAAGCCCAACGCCGGTCGGGCGCGCGCCACATCGCGGATCGCCAAAAAAATCTGTTCCAACGGCTCGCCAAAATTTTCCCGCCGGTGGGCCGTGACCAAAACGAAGGGGCCCTCCGCCCGGCGGGCGACGACCGGGGGCAGTTTCGGGGCGGTCGCTCCCAGACGGCGGAGGGCCCAGCGCAAGGCGTCGATGCCGGTGTTGCCCGTGACGAACACCCGTCGACCGTCGACGCCTTCGCGCAGCAATTGACGCCGGGCCAGGGGCGTGGGGGCGAAATGCCAACGCGCGAGGGCGTCGGTCAACCGGCGGTTCGTCTCCTCGGGAAACGGGTTGAGCGGGTCCCCGGATCGGAGCCCCGCCTCCACGTGCCCGACGGGGATCTGTTGGTAATGGGCCGCCAGGGCGGCCGCCAGGGTGGTCGTGGTGTCGCCGTGGACCAACACCGCGTCGGGACTCTCCCGACGGAACACCGGCTCGAGACCGGTCAAAACCCGGGTGGTGACGTCGGTCAAGGATTGGCCGGGGCGCATGAGGTCGAGGTCGTGGTGGGCGCGCAGTCCGAAAAACCGCAGCGCTTGGTCCAACAGCCCCCGGTGCTGGGCCGTGACCACGAGGCGGACGGCGTATCGCGCGGGGCGGCGGGCCAGGGCCAGAGCCACCGGGGCCATCTTGATGGCCTCCGGCCGGGTGCCGAACACCAGAAGAATTTTTTTCTTCACACGCGCCCCCTGAAAAAAGTGAGCAACAGCGCCGCCGAAGACAAAAGCAGCGTGATGACGTAGACCAAAAGCACGACCTCCCGCTGGGTCCACCCCAACGCCAGGAGCCGGTGGTGAAAATGCCCTTTGTCGGCGGTCATCAACCCGGCGCCCCGCCGCCAGCGACGGACGAGCGCCGCCGCCACGTCGGCCACGGGCAGGGCGACCACCAGCACGGGGATGAGGAACGCCAACACCGCGCTGGTTTTGAGGGTGCCGATCACGCTCACCGCCCCCAGAAAAAATCCGAGGAACAGCGCGCCCCCGTCCCCCATGAACACCCGGGCCGGGTGGAAATTATAAATCAGAAACGCGAGCGCCGAGCCCGCCAGGGCGGCCGCCAGGACGCCGGCCAACTTCAATTGCTTCGCGTAGAGCAGGACTTGGGTGTCCGCCTGAAGGAGCGCGACGAAGAAAAACGTCCCCGCGGCGATGGCCACCAACCCCGCCGCCAAACCGTCCAGCCCGTCGGTCAGGTTGATGGCGTTCATGAACCCGAGAAGCCAGAACAACGTGACGGCTTGGGAGAGAAGAAGCGGGAAGGCGACAAACCCCAACCCGGGCAGGGCCAACCCGGCCACGCGGACGCCGTACATCATGGCCACGTAGGCCGCGACGGTCTGCGCCAGGAATTTCACCGCCGGCGACAGGGAGCGGCGATCGTCCCACATGCCGATTCCGGCGCATATCAACCCGCCCAGAAGCAGGCCGAAAAACTGCGCGCGCAACCCCAAGACCCCCACCACTTCGCCGTTCTCGACGATTTTGTAACGGAAAGCCAACAGGGTTCGGAAACGGGGGTCCAGGGCGGCGACACCCAACAGCGCCAGCAACGTGCCCCCGGCGATGGCCCCCCCGCCCCAACGGGGAATGGGGTGGGCGTGCACTTTGCGGGGGTCCGGCCGGTCCAAGACGCCCCAACGACGCGAAAGGCCGATGAAAAAAGGCACCAACCCCGCCGTGGCCGCGAAGGCCAAGACAAACCCGACGAGGGAGGCGCGGATCACCGGGAATCGCTCATTTCATTTTCAATCGGTGGGCGTACAACGGGAACTTTTTGCAGAGGCCGCGCACGGCCCTGTGAATTTCGGCCAGGCGCTTCGGGGCCCCGCGGTGTTCGACGGCGTCGTTGATCCAGCCGGCGATGAGGTTCATTTCTTTCTCCTTCATGCCGCGCGTGGTGAGCGCCGGGGTGCCGAGGCGCACGCCGGAGGTGATGAAAGGTTTTTCGGGGTCGAAGGGGATCGTGTTTTTGTTGACGGTGATGCCCGCCGCGCCGAGGGCGATTTCCGCGTCCTTGCCGGTGATGGTCTTGGGGCGCAGGTCGAGGGACAGCAGATGGCAGTCCGTGCCGCCGGAAACGATGCGGAAACCCTTCTTTTCCAAGGCCGCGGCGAGCGCCCGCGCGTTGGCGAGCACCTGCTGTTGGTACTTTTTGAAGGCGGGCTTGAGCGCTTCGCCGAAGGCGACCGCCTTGGCGGCGATCGCGTGCATGAGAGGCCCGCCCTGCACGCCGGGGAAAAGCGCGCGATCGATGTCCTTGCCGTACTTTTCCCGGCACAGGATCACGCCGCCCCGGGGTCCGCGCAAGGTCTTGTGGGTGGTGGTGGTCACGAAATCCGCCGCGGCCACGGGGGACGGGTAGACCCCCGCGGCGATCAGGCCCGCGTAGTGGGCGATGTCGGCGAACAGCAGGGCGCCGACATCGTCGGCGATGGCGCGGACCCGGGCCCAATCCCACACCCGCGAATAATTGGAGGCCCCCGTCACGATCATGCGGGGCCGGTGTTCCCGGGCCAGGTCGGCCATCCGGTCGTAATCGATTTGTTCGGTGTCGGGACGAACGCCGTAGGAAACGATCCTGAAATATTTGCCCGAAAAGTTGAGCGGGTGGCCGTGGGTCAGATGGCCGCCGTGGGACAGCTCAAGACCCATGATCGTGTCCCCCGGCTGGAGCGCGGCCATGTACACGGCCGTGTTGGCCTGGGAACCAGAATGGGGCTGGACGTTGGCGTGCTCGGCGCCAAAGAGCGCCTTGATCCGCTCGATGGCCAAGGATTCGACCTTGTCCACTTCCTCGCAGCCGCCGTAGTAACGCTTGCCGGGATACCCTTCGGCGTATTTGTTGGTGAGCACCGAGCCCTGGGCCTCCAGGACGGCTTCGGACACGTAATTCTCCGAAGCGATCATCTCCAGGCCTTCCTCCTGCCGTTTCGTTTCGGCGAGGACAATGGCGTGCACGCGGGGATCGGCTTTTTTCAAAAGGCTCATGGGGCTCTCCGTCAAAGGAATTTCAACAAATCTTTTTTGGGTACCGCGCCCTCCCGGGCCAGCGTCCAGGCGGTGCTCGACACATCCAGCACCGTCGAGGCGACGCCCCGGGGGCACTTCCCGCCGTCCACGATGACGTCCACCCGGCCCTCGAATTCGCGCCGGGCCGCCGCGCCGGTCACCGCGTCGGGGTGCCCCGACCGGTTGGCGCTCGTGACGGCCAGGGGCTGGCCCATGGCGCGCAGGATCGCCCGGGTCACGGGGCAGTCGGGCACGCGCACGGCCAGGGTTTCCTTGCCGCCCGTGGTCCAGCGGCCCAGGGACGATGTTTTGAACACGACCGTCAAGGGCCCCGGCCAATAGGTCTTCAAGAGCGCGCGCAGTTTCCGGTCCGGCGGCTCCACGAGCGCCAGGGCCTGATCCAGGTCCGCGGCCAAAAACGGCAGGGCCTTCTTGTGGGACCGTCCTTTGAGCCGGTAAATCCGTCGGATCGCGCCGGGACGGAACACGCCGGCCCCCAGGCCGTACACCGTGTCGGTCGGAAAAATCACCACCCCGCCCGCCTGCAGCGTCTCCACGGTGGTCCGCAGGGCCTCTTTTCCCAAGCGGCGGCCCCGGACGGTAAAAACGCGCGTCCCGCCGGCGCCCCTCACGTCGTGTAATCGGCGTTGATGGCGACGTACTCCTTGGAGTAGTCGCAGGTCGCGTAACGGCTCCAGGCCGTGCCCTGGTGCAGATCGATGACGAAGGTGACCCGGTCTTTTTTCAGTAGTCGATGGACGGCTTTTTCCGAGAAATCGGCGCGGCCGCCGCGGCGACAGACGGTGACGTCCCCGATTTTGACATCGACCTTTTCCGGGTCGAAGGGCACGCCGGCGCGCCCGAGGGCGGCCAGCACGCGGCCCCAGTTGGGGTCGGCGCCGTGCAGGGCGGTCTTAAAAAGCGCGCTGGTGGCCACGGTCGCGGCCAGGCGGTGGGCGCCTTTTTCGGTTTTGGCGTTTTGGACGAAGATCCAGGCCACGCGCGTGGCGCCCTCGCCGTCGGCCACGATCTGCCCGGCCAGCGAGAGGCACACCTCTTCGAGGGCCGACCGAAAATTCTTGAGCCCGGCGGCGCTCAACGGCCGGTCGCCGTTGGCCAGAGCGAACAAGCTGTCGTTGGTGGACGTGTCGCCGTCGATGGAAACGCAATTGAACGTGCGATCCGCGACGTCGCGCAGGGCCCGCTGAAGGAACGGCGCGGGCACCCCCGCGTCCGTCAACACGACCGAGAGCATGGTGGCCATGTTGGGGTGGATCATCCCCGCCCCTTTGGCGCAGCCCCACACGGTGTGGGTTCGGCCGTCGGCGCGGAAAGTCGCCCGGGCGGCTTTGGGCCGGGTGTCGGTGGTCATGATGGCGCGGACGGCGTCGTCAACGGAGAATTCGGCCGACCGGGCGCGCCGGCCGAGTTCCCGCACCCCCCGGGCCAAGGCGGGCCGGGGCAAAGGCCGTCCGATGACGCCGGTCGAGGCCACGAGGACCTCCCCGGTCTTGAGCCCCAACAGCGTCGCGAGTTCCCGAGCCGTCCAGGCGGTGTCCCGGGCGCCGGCGGCGCCGGTGCAGGCGTTGGCGCAGCCCGAATTGATCACCACGGCGCGGGCCGCCGCCGAGGACGCCAGTTGGGTTTGGCAAAAACGCACGGGGGCGGCTTTGACCAAGTTCGTCGTGAAGACCCCGGCGGCGCGGGCCGGTCGGTCGGACAAAAAGAGCGCCAGGTCTTTCTTGCCCGGCACGGCGGAGATGCCGCACCGCAGGCCCCATAGTCGGAACCCCGCCGGGAGATCCCGGTTGGAAAGGGGGACCTTCACCGGCCCCGCCGACGGGAACCCCGGCCCCGCCGGTTGTTTTTTCGGCAGGGACCACACCGCTTGGGCTCCGACAGACCCCGTTGGGCGAAGAATTGCTGTTCCCCCTCTTCAAAATAAAACGCGTTCTTGCATTCCGCGCACAGCAACTTGCGGTCTTTGGAGACGCCGACCAGGCGTTTCAACCAACCGATCAGTCCCATGGGTTTCCTCGATTATTTTAACCCTTCGGCTTCCGGAAGCCCGAAGAGTAGGTTCATGTTCTGCACCGCTTGTCCGGCGGCGCCCTTGACCAGGTTGTCGAGCGCCGCCAAGACGACCACCCGACGATGGCGTTCGTCCAAGGCCACGCCGATGTCCACGTGGTTCGTGCCGGCCACGTCCTGGGTCTGCGGCCATTTTCCTTCGGGGAGGAGGCGGATGAACCGCTCCCCGCCGAAGTCCTCGGCGAAGGCGCGCCGCAGGGCGCCCAACGACTGCGACCGCCGCAACGTCCCGTAGACCGTAACCAAAATCCCCCGCGTCATGGGCACCAACTGCGGCACGAACGTGAGGGTGACGGCGCTCCCGGCTTGATCGCTCAACACCTGTTCAATTTCGGGGACGTGCCGGTGCTTGATCACCGAATAGGCTTGGAGGTTTTCGTTGACTTCGGTGTAGAGGTACATGGCGTCCAGTTTCCGACCGGCGCCCGACACGCCCGATTTGGCGTCGACCGACACCGAGCCGGGGACCAGCCATTTTCGACGGACCAACGGGGTCAACGCCAAGATCGTGGTCGTGGCGTAACAGCCTGGGTTGGCGATCACGGAAGCGCCGGGAATGTCTTTGCGATAGAGTTCCGGCAGGCCGTAAACGGCTTTTTTTAAAAGCGCGGGGGAGGCGTGCTTGACTTTGTACCAGGCTTCGTAGGTTTTGAGGTTTTTGATCCGAAAATCCGCCGAGAGATCAATCGCCTTTTTCCCCTGGGCCACGAACGCGGCGATGTTTTTACTGCCCACGCCGTGGGGGAGCGCGAAGAACGCCACGTCGGAATCGGCCGCCAAGCGACGGGCGTCGAAGCCTTCCAGGGTGAGGTCCAGCCGGCCGCGCAAAAACGGGTGCACGTCGGCCAGGGCCTGGCCCGGGCGCGATTCCGAGGTGACGTGGACAACCCGGACGGCCGGGTGGGCCAACAAGATCTTTAACAATTCGCCCCCGGTGTACCCGGTGGCGCCGACGACGGACACGTGGATCACGATTTCTCCTCCCGCTGCGGCGCGACCACGACGGTGATCTCGCCCAAAATTTCCTTCCGCGCCGCGAGCGCGGCCGCCACGTCCGACAAACGGCCGCGGACGAACTCCTCGTGCATTTTCGTCAACTCCCGCGCGACGACGGCGGGGACGTCGCCCCACACCGCGCGGGCCGCTTCCAAGGCCGCCACCACGCGGTGCGGCGATTCGTAGAACACGACCGTGCGGTCCCGCCCGGCCGATTCAAGGGCCCGGCGCAGGCGGCCCGGCCGACGCGGCAAAAAACCGAGGAACGTGAACTGATCCCAGGGCAGCCCCGACCCCGCCAGCGCCGCCAGGAGAGCCGACGGCCCGGGCACCGGGATCACCGCCACCCCGCGCGCCAAAGCGAGCGTCGTCAAGCGCGCCCCGGGGTCGGACAGCCCGGGCGTGCCGGCGTCGGTCACCAGCGCGAGATCTTCGCCGGCGGCCAGGCGATCGACGAGCCGGGGGGCTTCCCGATCGTGGACGTGCTCGTCGTAGCGGACCAACGGGCGTGAAAGACCCAGGTGTCTCAACAACGAACCCGTCCGCCGCGTGTCCTCGGCCAAAACCGCGCCGCACCCGGCCAGGACGTCTCGCGCCCGTTCCGAGAGGTCTTTCAAATTACCGATGGGGGTCGACACCAAAAAAAGAGGCACGGCGTGGGGAAGATTTTACCATCTCCCGCGGGTAAAAAAATAGGCCGCGGGCGGGGGGCTAGGCGTTGGTGGCGATGATCTGGGCGACCCGCAGAAGTTGAGAGAGCTCCCTCAAAGTGTACAAGGGGGCGTTTTTGAACGCCTGAAGAAGCGCCTCCCGGAGAGCGGCGACGACGGCGTCTTCGGCCGCGGCGTCCAACCCGACGAGCCCTTTCGGCGGGGGATTGACCGCGCGCCACCGCAGGGGGCGATCGGCCCATCCCGCATCGGCCAGCGCTCGGCGGGATTCGTCGGAAAGACTCGCGAATATCACGCGACCGTCTTCGGTCAATTCCGGCTGAACCCAACGCACTCGACTGAAATCGAGGCCTTCAAGGGTATTGGGAAGGGACGGGTCGGCACGGACCAGGAGGAGCACCGTTCCCGGTTTGTCGCGGTGTAAAGCGGTGAAATCCGCCGCCAGTTGTTTGGCGTCCTCCAAGCCCGACGCGTCGTTAATGAACACCAGGTGCACCGGCCGCGGGGCCGGCGCGTCGGCGTCTTTGACCGTGAGCCGGTCCGCGGGCACGGGGAACACCGCGCGCGCCAGCGCGTCGAACACCCGCGCCGCGTCCACTTGATCAAGACCCCGCGCCCGAAGTTCCCGGCGCAGTACCACCCCAAAGCGCCCCAGCCCCCGCCGAGACTCCTGGGTGAGAACACGCTCGGCGAGGCCGGGGTTGTCGATGGGGATTGGGGCGTTGGCGTCCATCGTGTCCGGCCGGGGCCATGGCGTTCCGAGCAACGCGGCCAGGCGCTGAGCGTCGCGCACCAACGGATCGTCCCCGCCGCGCCAGCGCGTCCACACCCGCGCCGAGGCGTCCCCCCCACGGCGCAGACGATCGATAACAGACCGAACCGGCCGCGTCGCCGCGTTCCACCAGACCCTTAAACGTCGCCGCCCGCCATCAAAGGGCCCCGCCGAAGGAGGCGGCGTCGATCGAAGGGCCTCGATCAAGTCCTCGCGCGCCGCCAACAACCCCTCGATGGGGTCCTCCCGCGTCAGCGGGAAACCGTGGAAAGTGTCGGGAAAGGAGGCGAAATCGGATCCGACCAGAGGACCCCGCAACGAACGGCGGTAGGACCGGTCCACGCGAACGCGCCCTTCTTTCACGCGTTGGGTCTCTTCGCGGAGCTTCTCAAGCAGGATCCGCTGGTTCTTCAAGAGGCGGGTCGCTTCCTTCTCGACCTCCGCGTTTTCGGCCAGCGCCGCCGTGAGGCGTTCATTAAATTCCGCTCCGGTTCCCGGCCCTGAAAGATCCGCTGTGAGTTCCGCCAAATCCTTCAAGAGCCTTATTCGGCCAGGAACAAAGTTCAGATTGTCCTGGCGGGAAAAAAGCTCATCCACATCGTGTTCCAAATCGGCGACGAACACGGGCAGCAGGTCCCGCGCGCGTTGTCGGAAGGGCGCGCCCAAGCTCGGGTGCAAACGCGCGGCTCGAGACAGGTCGGCGGGTCCAAGTGTCGGGAGCCGCTCCGCGAGGGCCTCTTGGGCCAACCGCCAAGAGGCGGGGTCGCGGCCGATGTCGCTCCTGGGGTTTCCCCCCTCATCGGTCCGCATAAATACCAGCAAGTATTCCGTCGACATAAAGCGCACCAAGCGCTGAAAAATGCCCCAGAGCTCTTCGATCGGCATGCCTGAAAATTCATGGGCTTCGAGGAAACCGGCGAACAACTGGTCCGCCCGTTCGGCGCGGCGTTCGGCAAAACGCGGATCGGCCGATCCCATGTTTTCCACCATCGCCACCGCTCGTCGGGACAAGTCCCGCAGTCGATCGGACGCGATGCTGTCCACTGTTTCCGGCCACCCTTCGCGCACCCCGAGCCGATAGCGGCCGACAAAGCTCATGCGGGCCGACAGATGAATCGCCGCCCCCCACACCATCAGTCGTTGGTTGGGTGTCAAATCGGTTCGGCGAAGAAGCCGCTCCAAGAGTTCCACGGCCACGGCGGACCGGGCGTGGGAACGACGCAAATTCAAGATAAAACGATCCACGGATTTTTGGATGGTTTTTTCCCGAACCCGGGTCGGCTTTCCATCCCGCAGGGCGTCCACATCGTAGATCGCTTCGGCGTAGGCTTCCACCAGATAAGCGAAATTCCAATGGGGGAAGGCTCCTTCCCGCTTTTTCTCACGAAGGAAATTTTTTCGGAGCCGATCCGGCAAACCCTCGGGGAAAGCGGCGCCCAGCCGCTCGGACAGCTGATTTGCCTTTCCCAAATCGTTCAGGAGTTCCTCGGGCGAATCGGAGGGGCGGCGTTTCGCTTCTTCGAGAATCAGCAGATCAATCGGGCGGCCCGCGCGCAACGCTTTCCAGAAAGCGTCCGCGTCGATTTCTCCCGGATGAAATTTGAATTGCGCCACCTTGGTCACCCAGTTGATTTCATTTTCGGTATGCTCAGCCGCGGCGAGGGCCCTCGACGTGCCGTCCAGCGCCGCCAACGCGCGGTAGAGATCCGGCCATGGCGATCCGGCGTCCGCCCGCTCCGCCTCGTCCCACCAATCCAAGGCCCGCCCCATGTGGTGGCCATAGAGATAATCCTTGGGATCATTGAGACGGGCAAACAACGTGTGGGCTTGTGCCATAAAGGCCGAAAAAACGGTTCGGGAGATTCCCGATGGCGGCGAGCCCTCAAGGGCCAAAAGGCGGGTGGGGTCCGCGTCCGCCAGCATGGCCAGCGCCGCTTCGGCGAACATCCGCTCCGAAGGCGGAACATGGGTCATGGCCTCGCGCACGCGGGATAAAGCGGCGGCGGACGGCCGGGGCGCAAAACGGGGGGTCAACAGTCTTCCCCCCAAAAAGGTCCCCACCAAATCAAATTCGTATTTCGACTGAATGAACCGATCATCCAGAGCATTCCACAACTCAATTTCAAACCGAAACGTTCCCCCGCGCGGCGAACGTTGTTCGGCGGACCCCCCCTGTCGAGACACGGGCGAAGAAAAATAAGCCCCCACCCTCGACCGACGTTTCAAGGTCTCTTTGACGTTGATACGCTCCAACCCCCCGGTCTTGAGCTCGACCTCGTTGATCAGCGACCGGTCCCGATAGGTCATGTCCACCCGCACGTGATCCGGACCCGTGTCCTGTGCCGCGGCGGCCGTCACGGCGGGACCCAAAATTCGTTGGGCAAGGCGGCTTTCCTCCTCGACGGGGCGGTCCCCCGCCGATTCGGCCTCCCGCACCGCCAGCGCGCCGACCGTCGCGCGATGGATCCACCCCGCCTCCGGGGAAAGATCGATGTTCAGAGCGGAAAAATCCCCCGCCGCCAATTGATCCATCATCGTCGGTTCGCGGGTGAAAGGATCTTGGGAGGGCCCGGTGGCGGAACCGGGCCGGGGAATGAACGAAAGGACCGTCCATCCGGCCTCCGACAACCGATCCCGAAGTCGATCGGCGTGGAATCCGCCGGTGACGATCACCGGTCGCGAGGCGCGACGCGTTTGGACGATGGCGAGAAAATTCCGGAGCAACGCGTGGTCGCGGGCTTCGGCGTTTTCATAAAAGGCTTCGAAGGGGGTTAAATCCGTGTCCGACAGGACGGAGGCAAAATCACCGGCGCGGCGGCGTTTTTTGTACGCCGACCACTCCGCGGGCGAAAGGCGTGTGTCCACCAGCGCGGCGCAGAGGCGCAGATCCCGCTCTCGAAGCACGAGGTCTTTTTCCTGTTTCGACCGGGCCAGAAGGTCGATCGCGCGCTCCTCCAGCCGCCGAGCCTCCTCCATCAGCTGGCGCGTTGGAATCGCCGCCAGGGCGGTGGCGCGGGCGGCGCGATCGGCGAGGAACGGCGCCTCTCGGGACAGGGACAGTCCGCGATCGGTCAGCATTTTCTCCAAGATTTTTAAGGAGGAGGACGCCGGGGAAGTCAACGCTTCCTTATCGGCGGACGACAGGGCCGGGCCCAACAACGTCGCCAGACGGCGCGCTTCCCGGGCAACGCGCGCCTCATTCGCGGGCGCCTCGGCGAGGCGGAGATATTCGCGCACCGCGGGCGCGTCGTGGTCCCCGGCGGCCCGGACCAAGATGCGTATTCGTTCGGTCCATCGTATGGAGCTGCCGATTTCGGTCCGAAGAACACGATCCAAAGACAAGAGGGATGAACCAAACACGCGTTCTTTTTCCGCCTGCAAGGCGGCGAGGGATTCTTTCAACCGGGCGGCGGGAGCCGCCCGGTTCCGGGCCGCTTGTTGAGCGGCCTCCACGTTTTGCCGATACAAGGAAAACTCGTCGATCCCTTCCAGCGGCGGATACCCGTGAAGGGCCGTTAAAGCGGCGTGAAGGGGGCCCGATATCCGGTTCTCGGCAAGGAGGAAATCGGCTGTTTTTTGACGGACGCCGGCGTCCAACGCCCCCCGAAACCCCTCCACGTCCAAAGAAGCAAAGGCGCCTTCAAGAGCCAGGAGGTCCGCCCCCGCCTCCACCAGCTCGTTCAAGGTTTCCCCGAGCGCCCGCTGCGCGGGCTCATCCCCGTGAATATCCATCAAATGGATCACCATCCCCCGGGCGCGCCCGCGCGCGGGGGTTATCTCGGTGACCCCTTCCCGGTTCCCCAAGAGGCGACGAAAAACGTTGTCCCGGTCTTCCATTTTGGGGGATCGGGCGTGCCCTCGAGTCCGCCTCTGTGGCACGGCATAAAGCGCCACGCCTTGCCCCAAAATGCACGCGGCAAGGAAAAGACGGACAATGGTTTTTAGAGCGTGGGGTCCCGACCCCGGTCGATCCAAGGACATAACAGAGATAGATGCAACATTTTGGCGGTAAAGGGGTCGGGGGGGCTATCCGATGCGCACCGCCCGCATGGAGATGGTGCCGTTCTGAAATCCTTCGACGGGGAAATTCAACGGTTCGCTCTTTTCCCGCAGGGCGGCCGCGTAGAGGAGCGGCCACCAGTGGTCCGGGGTGGGGTGGGCCAGGGCGGCCGTCGGCGTCAGAGACCGCCACGCCGCCAAAGCGTCAAGGTCCCCCGCGCCAAGGGCGTCGGCGGCGGCTTTGTCGAAACCGGCCGCCCAGTCCGGGACCGGGGCTTCCTCCGCCCAGACGATGCGGCCCAGGTTGTGAACCACGTTGCCGCTGGCCGCGATCAAAACGCCCTCGCGGCGCAGATCGCGCAACCGACGGGCCAACGCCGCGTGGTCCGATTCCGTGAGTGTCGTGTCGAGACTCAATTGAACCACCGGCACGTCCGCGTCGGGATACATGCCGCGAAGCACTCCCCACGCCCCGTGGTCCAAGCCCCACTCTTCCGTGACGGCCGAGGAACCGAGCCCCAACAGCGCGGCCGTCCGCCGGGCCAGAGCCGGATCGCCGGGCGCGGGGTATTGCACCCGATACAGCTCCTCAGAGAAACCGCCGAAATCGTGGATCGTCCGCGGGCGGGGATTTCCGGTGACAAAAGTGCCCCGGGTCAGCCAATGGGCGGA
>Ga0268298_10003894_pt1 | contig 14888 bp, 16 predicted proteins | sample WWTPWeurt_MetaG_FD_194462 | JGI IMG/M metagenome (GOLD analysis project Ga0268298, IMG submission 194462) | Activated sludge microbial communities from WWTP in Nijmegen, Gelderland, Netherland - WWTP Weurt | ecosystem: Engineered > WWTP > Aerobic digester > Activated sludge | place... | reverse complement strand
AACTCTAAACTGAGCATCATTTTTCATTACTACCTTATTTTCAATATCGGAATAACCAAATGCTTTTGTATATTTTGGTACTCCATTTACAGCAATGCAAACTACGACTCCAGGTGTGTGGTCGTATTGAATTTTTAGTGGTAACCAGTGGTCGACCACTTTTCCAGCCACTTTTATTGCAGTATCAAAATCTTTTTTCATACAGAAAATATAACACAAATTGTATACGTATAACTTTGTTACGACTGGGTTTAATTGCCCAAAACTGCTCGATTTAAGCTATTTCAGGCACTTCTCCTGCTTTGATAAGCTCTTTCAAATAACATAGGTTTCTCCATGTATTTTGCATATACTCTTTATCTGATAATATGGATATAAGTCCTTCTTGTTGCAGGAGCAGATATTGACACAGCTTTAACACTGTGTTATTATAGAAGGCAGTACAAACAACCCAATCCAAGGAGGTGTGTTGTGGCACACAAAATCCACGTGCAACCACTTGGGTGGTTGGCACGAATTGCAGATGTGCTCATGGTTCCCCTTATGTATCTTATGGCAGGAACCTTTAGCGAGGTTCCTCAGCGGACACACAGATGGAACAACGCCAAGTTATCTGTAGAAACAACCAAAGACCTATCCGACAGCTATGTCATTACCTGCAGAGGTGACGACCGAGCTGTCGGTCGCAACGGACTATTGGACTTACGTTTTCACTTACCAATCATAGGGGGATGGAAAAAGTATGTTGTCCTACGTCCACTTGATGCAAATCAGGATTGGCACATTGGATGGATGTCTACAATTGATGCTGGCGTGAGCCGTATCAAACTTCGTGGACCAGTTCGTATGCTCCTTGGTCCAGACGATGTAACCTTTTTCGGTCTCAACGCTGAAACCAATGAACAAATAAATATAAAAGAGATAGGAAGAGGATGTGTCGGAGATAAAGGTCGACACGCACAAATCCCTCTCTTGTAACGCCGTCCCCAACGAAAACTGTTGGAGGACGGTTTTCATTTTTACACCAGAACGCTATCATTCTGGAGGTCAGGAACCATCACTTTGACATCATTCTGAGCATAAAAAGTTCGAACAGCCTTAAACAAGCGGATCAAATATTGACAAAATATATAAATTATTATTACATTACATATAATCAGTACTTTAGGAGTAGGATATGTACCTATTTAAAACGTTGGGTTTCTTTCTGCTAGGGGCTGGGCTTGGTTACGGGATTGTTGGACGAACAGCGAATATAAAGATCATTGGTTGGATTGTATGTGCTGTCGGATTTTCTATTCTTCAGTACCTTGGAGCTGAGCTCTGAAAAATATAGTTATCTATGAAGGGGTCGTTGATTGAATTCAACGACCCCTATTTTAATGCAATTAAAATTCTAACATCATCCTCATTATAGCGTAAGCAAAGAAAAAACCCGTGCGCAGGCACGGGTTCCGGTGGATGAAAGAACAATTAGAGGACTTCATTCGCATAATCGGCGAGCGGTGAACGCTCGCCACGAGTGAGAATGACATGTCCACCATGGTTCCACCCTCTAAAACGATCAACTACGTACGCGAGACCCGAAGATCCTTCTGTGAGGTATGGGGTGTCAATCTGGGTTAGGTTACCGAGACAGACGATCTTCGTTCCAGGGCCAGCACGAGTGATGAGGGCCTTCATCTGATTGGGTGTTAGGTTTTGAGCCTCGTCGATGATAACGAACTTGTTGAGGAATGTACGACCACGCATGAAATTGAGCGATTTTACCTTAATGCGTGCACGCACCAAATCCTGCGTTGCCGAACGTGCCCAATCATTCGGCGTTTGAGCCTCTTTGAATTTGCCGTTTTCTTTGTGTTGGTCACCTCTGCGATTTCCGAAATCAATAAGTACTTCGAGATTGTCCATCAGAGCGCCCATCCAGGGAGCCATTTTTTCTTCTTCCGTCCCTGGAAGGAAGCCGATGTCTTCGCCCATAGGGACGGTCACACGCGTCATGATGATCTCTTGATAGATCTTCTTTTCGAGTGTTTGCTCTAATCCCGCGGCAAGCGTGAGAAGGGTTTTTCCTGTTCCCGCTTGCCCGAGCAATGTCACAAAGTGGATGTTCTGATCCATGAGGAGATTAAGAGCAAAATTCTGCTCTCGATTCTTTGCAACAATCCCAAAGATGGCATTTATTTGATGCGTGTGATCAACCGTCGTGTGAAGCACAGCGCTTCCTGGTGCGGTTTTGAATACTACCGCATCAAGCCCAAGTTCATCAGAGTAGACTAGCCCGTTTACATGGAAGGTGTCACAGAGTGGTCCCTGCACTTGATAAATAGTGTGTGCCAGCTCTTTCTTTGTCAGCAAACCATCGCCGTGTGTCTCCCAAAAATCTGCCGGAACGTTGTGCATGCCGGTATAGAGAAGATCAGCGTCCTCGATCACTTTGTCGCTTAAGTAATCTTGCACCTCGAAACCTAGGGTACGCGCTTTGATACGCATGTTAAGGTCTTTGGTAACGAGAATAACTTGGCGATTCTGGTACGATGGATCGCTCACGAGATGTTTCATTATCGAAAGTATCTGGTGGTCACCTTTTCCGCGAGGGAGTGAATCGGGTATTTTTCCGTTCATCTCTTCGACTTGCAAAAAAAGATTACCCACCGCACTGCCACCGGACGCCTTTCTGAGTGAGACCCCTTGCGCGATCTCGGTTTCGCTTTCTTCGAGTAGCTGGTTGATGAGTCGCGTCACTTGACGCACATTGCGTGCAATCTCAGTGTTCCCATACTTGTGATTGTCGAGCTCTTCGAGTGTTATAGTGGGAACGAAAACATCGTGCTCAGCAAAACGCAAAATGCACATCGGGTCGTGCATAAGCACGTTGGTGTCGAGCACAAACACCTTTGTCGCTTCTTGAGGAGAAGGATTGGTCATTTTCGTGGGCTCCTTGTTGATGGAAGAGGGGACATTACGTCTGCGTGAATTCATTTTTGTCTCTCCAGAGGTTGAATTGAAAATAACAAAATACCAAGCATTTTATACGCTTATTTCAGAAAAACGCAAGGATTAAAGGGGTGTTTTAAATTATCAAAAGAATATCCTGTGGTTTTAGTATCATCTGTTCTATTTTGTATTTCAGTGGATAAATCTATCTATAATGAAACTGTTCTTTAAATGGTTTATACTATAACGATATGGAAATGAATACATGGTATCAGACGCTTACAAAGCCAGAGTGGGCACCACCAGCGTGGCTGTTTGGACCGGTGTGGGCAACATTGTATACCATTATTGCGGTGTCGTATGGGTATGTGGGGTACCTTTATTTTAAGGGAGTGATTCCTTTTGCGGTGCTGCTCCCATTTCTTTTAAATCTCCTTTTTAATTTTTTATTTACGCCGTTGCAGTTTGGATTGCAAAGCAACCTCTTGGCAGCGATTGATATTGTACTGATACTAGGAACATTGCTCTGGGCGTTGGTGGTGATTTATGAATATGCTCCGGTGGTTACGTATGTAAATATCCCGTATGTGCTTTGGGTGTCGTTTGCGACGGTATTGCAACTAACAATCACGTATCTCAATTTTTAAAAATCTGCAGGGAGGAAGTTCATTATAAGAAAAAGCCTCCCGAGAGAGGCTTGTGGTGTAGGGGTGGCGCACCCTTCGGGTGCGCCACCAACTACGGTTGGTAGGAGCGCCGGTTAGCTGGCGCTGTTGTTGCCGGCGTCGCCGATCGTGACGTTGTAGCCACGATTCTTCAGGTAGTCGCGGGACAACACCTCGAGGTCGTCCTTGCCGATGGCAAAGGCGGGACCGTTGATGTCGCCGGTCGGCCAGATGATTTGCGAATCGCCGATGCTGGCGCTGCGGGCGGAGTTGACCTGGTTACCAGTGGCCGTCTTGCCGTGGTGCATGTCGGTGTCGCGTTGCGAGAAGCTCGCCAGCGAGACCTTGACCGTCTTGCCGTTGATGCTGACGGGAATGAACTTGCTGTTGGTGTTGGTACGTTGAGCCATACTTCCTCCAGTGAACAACCGACTCACCATTGAGCCGGTGACGAAACTATAGCAGTTCAATGATTTGTGTCAAGTGGTTTATTCAGCAGTGAGAGAAATTGGTTTGACAACAACCATTTCTAGTGCTTTCATTGCAAAAGAATTTTGTTATTTTCTGGTCAGTATTCACTGAAGAGGTGTGTCATGCCATATAGAATCGGGCAAGAAGTATGTCTTTGGTTGGAGATTATAAATGATCATGGAGCGTTTGTCCCCAAAGAGGTGATGGTTAAGGTGTGTGACTCTCGAGTTGGGGTTCGTACCAAAGAAAGTCGAAAACCAGTGATGGCACAAAGTCTTCTCGCCGTTACTCCTGAAGGAGTGGTCTATGAAAAACACTGGGACTTTTGGCCGGAACAGCAGTCTGGCGCGGTGTTTGTGGAATGGACACCACGGATTGACGGGGTGGGCGCGCGTGCCATATGGACTCCAAAGGAAGCGGTATTTGCATATAATCACCTGCGACTCGGTCGTAAGGGACGTGCTGTCAGGCATAAGGACTGTCGAGGAATGGTGATTCTTCCAAAGGGTGATGTGGAATATTGCCCTAGGCACGATCACTATATGTATCGAGGAGAACCCTGCTTTCAGTGTTGGCTGGAAAGGGTGGTATTGAAGGTGAAATAAATCCTCGTGCCACAGGTTGGACCCCGTAAAACCACGCGGGGTCCTTTTATAATATTGTATACATAATTTGACATTATAAGAAAATGTAGTACTGTTTTATAGGACTTGAACCTTAAAACAGCATGAGGAAAGTATCATGACAACACTTGCTATTGAAACAATGAGTCGTGCGAAGATTCAGGAGCAACTGACGGCGGCTGTTGCCGCTATTGGCAAAGTACTCCAAGAGTACTTTGAAGATTCTGGGGTGGACGCTCAAAATGGCATTCATCACCACCTGAAGGATGTTCGGAATCAATTGGCACATTTTGGTTTTCCTTCTGAACAAACTAGCGTAATTTTTATTTGTCTGGGGGGCAATTCGACACTTAAGGTGTCATTTCATGCTGGGAAGCATGGATGGATTAACTCAAATTAGGGGAAGGAAAATGCAAGGGTTTCAACCTCAGTCAGTAATTACCACTCATCACTGGAGAGTGTTTCTTCTTCGTGAGGATGGGGCGGTGTTGTTGCTTCGTCGGGCGTTTGATCCGGTGTATCCGAATCATTGGGATTTGTTGGGTGATAAACTGGAAATGCTGGATGTGTTTGACTTCGAGACCGAGATGCTCAAAATGGGGATCGTGGCGAGGGATACGAGGAGAAGGACAATCGTCCACGCGCCGCATGGGCAATACATGGAGAACTATCACCTCACGGCGTATGCTGTGATGAAACGTCTCGAGGTGTTGCCCACATTTGACCCGAGTAAATTTTCTGGTAGTCATGTCTCGGAAATCAGGTGGATGACACCACAGGAGATGGAGGGTAAGCTGCTTGTCCCGAGTGTGTCTAAAGCGATGTCCATGTTGCATGATTGCTTCGTGTAGTAAGATGAGTGCAATCGGAAAAATTGGTGCCTGACAGTAATATTCGTCAGGCATTTTTTTTGCATAAAATATACTTTTGCGATACGGTTGAGAAGGAGCATCTGAAGTGTTCATTGCGTTGCTATGAAAGGAGAGTGTCATGTTCTTTCAAGATCGAATTATCTCACTGGAGCGGGCTGAATCATTGTGTGAGCAACTCGCAGAGAAGGTGGTGCAAAAGCCCATCGATATCGTGGTGAGTATTGAGCATGGTGGTTGGTTTGTGGGTGTACAACTTGCTAGATTTTTCCAAGTGCCACATGCCACCATCACGGTTCGCCGCTTACCTGATGAAAAAGTGCTCGATGGCACTGAAGATTTGTCAGTCGCGCACCGCTTGTTCGTTGTCTTCATTGCTGATTTCTTTCGAATGGCTCGCAAGCCAGTAGTTATTGAAGGAGTTCAGAGGTCAATGGTCTGTGAAAAAAACATTCTCTTGGTTGATGATGCCGTGCATACAGGGAGCACTATGGAAATCGCTGCCGCGTATCTGCGTGAACAAGGGGTAGAAACAGTGTCGATGGCTGCTTTGGCAAGTGTTCGTGGACCTTACCCTCCATTGTGCTATGTTTTGGAGGGGCATCATTGTTATCCGTGGTCGAAGTTGTCAGTGGAGTATAAAAAATTTCAAAACTTCTATCACAAAACGCATGTTGCACAGTGACGGAGTGTTTGTGTCGCCCGATTGACTTTTGGTCAATCGGGCGATTTCTTTTCATTTGACAGTCAGAGAAACCGTTTTGCTTTGACTGCGCGGTGAATGGTTCGTTACTAATTTGCGTAGTATACTATAGGAGGTTATCAACTAATGCCGCGCACACAATCATGCTATTACTTTACATGCGACCAACGTGTCCATTTTGTCAAAGAGTTTTACAAATGGCTCAAAATCTAAATGTAACGCTAGAGGAACAAGATATCGAAGAGTCAGAAACAGCCTTAGCCGAGTTACTCGAGAAAGGAGGAAAACGCCAAGTACCGTTTCTGGTTGATACAGAAAAAAATGTATCAATGTATGAAACAGACGATATCATTGAGTACTTACGTACTAACTATGCTCAAGTAAAAGCAGGAAGTGATGCTGTAAAGCCACGGGTACATGTCGGTGGGTCGACGTGTACTTCGTGTGAAGGTTAATGGTCTAACAAACACAAGTATGACATTTCCAACCATCAATTTTAAATTCAATGATCTCGCTGAAGCACAATCCCTTGCTGACGTTGTAGAACAAAAGTGTACAACGCTTGAGAAATATATTCATGATCATCAGGCAGTGACGTGCGACGTAGAATTTGAAAAAGTTGCCCCACAGCAGAATGGGCAAGTACATCGAGTCGAAGCTAACTTGCAGGTTGATGGAACCTTGTTTCGGGCAGTTGCAACCGAGGAAAGTTTTGAAAAGGCAATCGATGAAGTTCGAGAAGAACTCGATAGAGAATTACGAAAAGCAAAAGAAAGACAAGAAACGCTGATGAAACAAGGAGGAAGAGAGGCAAAAGCGCAGATGCTGGAGGTGGAGTAGAGAAACACAAAAGCCGGCGAGCGAAGCTCGCCGGCTTTTGTGTTTCAGAGAGTGATGGAATGAAGATAGTCTGAAAATTGTACTTCCTTTTTCCCTTCGGGTATCACCCGAAGGATGCGTAAAGTACCACCAACAAATTCTGCTTTTTTGATTTTAATTCTTTTTCCTTGGTGGATAAAAAAGGCATCAGAAATACCAGAGAAGGCATTGATGACTCGCCAAGCATGCCGGCCGGCTTCGCCGGCCGGCAATTGAAACGGATCGATAGAAAGTTCGCTCTGTTCTTTGGTGAGCTTTTTGCAGTAGGTTGCCATTTCATGTTCTTGTTCTTGTGGAGACAGTAGTCCTTCTACCCACGCTGGTATTGTCTCTGCCAATAGTGCTCCACCTCTCTGTGCGAGCGCCGCATCGAGTGTTGGTCCAGCAATTGGCCATTCTGATTCTGAAATAAAATACTGCTCTTGTTCGAGAATTGGTCCGTGATCCATTTCTTTGTCCATAAGCATAATGGTTACGCCTACTGCATCAGGAGTATTTTCTAAAATAGCAGTACGAATTGGGCTGGCACCACGTAGCTTTGGAAGCATTGAGGGGTGGAGATTAATAACTCCATGTTTCGGCAGTTTTAAAAGCCATTCGGGTAAAATAAAGTTGTAGGCAACTACCACAAACAAATCCCATGATTGACTCTCAAAAAATGCGCGCACAGAATCATCTTTGTAGGTTGTTGGCTGAAAGATACTAACCCCTTCATCTTCTGCCCACTTTTTAACGGGTGGTGGAGTGAGGAGGTGACCTCGTCCCGCTGGGCGATCGGGATTACAAATAACAACTGACGGCATGAGACCTGCCGCTTTCAACTTACCCAGCACCGGTACAGCGAGTGGTTCTCCTCCAAAAAAAGCAAAAGTGAGTGGTTTAGTCATGTGCTTCAGTTAGGTTTGTTGGTCGGTCTTTTTTGTTCCATGTTTCTTCAGCTCTGTCGACATAGAGGATACCATCTAAATGATCACACTCATGCTGAATGATTTGTGCCAATAATCCGCCTGCTCCACGGGTAAAAGGCTGACCGTGTTCGTCGAGCGCTTCAAGGGTCACATTTTTGTGTCGTTCTACTAGACCGTAGGTATCTTTTACCGACAGACAACCCTCACCGACAAGGTGGGTTTTCTTTGATGATTTCACAATTCGTGGATTGATGGCAATGAGTGTCGGGAGCGCATCGTCACGCTCTTTATTTTGGTCTTCAATGAGGAACATTCGCTTGGCAACTCCGACTTGTGGAGCGGCAATCGCCACCGCTGCATAGCCGTCGACGTCGTATGTTTTTATAGCTGCACGCATTCCAGCAAGGATTTTTTTAACAGTTCCGTCAGCAAACTCTTCTGGAGTAATTTCTTCGGCAATACTGTGGAGTGCGTGATGATTTTGTGGCACCAGTTTTTTCATAGATATGCATACTATATCGAATGGTACCAAAAAGAAAAGGGTTGCTGGAAGGCGTAAAAGTATGAACAGTCTTACACAATTCGTTCTGGGTCAAGCTCAATTTTGACATACGGTGGTAGGCTACGGAGTGCTGAAAGTAGTGACGAGTACGTTGATTGTTCGCTTTTTGAGATACGAATTAGTCCGTGTCGTTGCGTTGCTTCTTTGGTGGAATTAGGACTATTGTAATATTGCACGGGGAAAGAATGTAGCGCTTGGGCAATTGGTTTTTCGAGCTCAAGTACCGCGCTACTGCTGCCAATCCATGTTAGGAGTATAAAGGTACAAAAAGGTGGGTACTGAAGCATGGTGCGTAGAGCGATTTCATCATCGTAGAATCGTTCAATAGCACCCCTTGTAGCATGAATGAGAAGAGTGTCTGTTTCGGTTCTGGTTTGTACAATTACTTCTTTCATCGTACATTCGCGCAATTTCATCAGTAATCGAAAGAGGGATTCATCAGCACGCCATGTGGGAATTGCACGCGCGGCATCAAGTGAAATGATAGCACTTACATCAACACCGGTACTAATAAACGGTAGGGCAATTTGAGTACCAATGAGTATCCCCGAGCGTTTGGAGAAAAACTCCCGAGCAATTTTTGCTGCCTGCTTTGTAGTGGGAGCAGTGGTGTTGTCGAGGATGGTAATATCGCTTTGTGGCATGGCTTGTTTCCATTCGTCATAGACTTGTTGAATTCCGATTCCTCGTTCACGTAGTCGCCATGATCCACAGTGTCCACAGACATCAGCGGCTCGCACGCGGCGCCCCGAGGTGCTTGATACAAACCAACGTTCCTCAACTCCGTTTTTTACAGTACGGATGAGTGAAAATGGAGTGTTTGAGTCTGGGCAGCGAAAGATGTATCCGCAGTCGATGCAGGCGACGACGGGCGCGAGGCCACGACGAGCGGTATAAAAAAAGACGTGGCCTCGCGCCTCAAGTGCCCGCTCAACACTCACAACTAGTTCTTTTGAAAAAAGCTGAAAGGGAACTTCAGGTTTTGGTTTATCACGTTGCGTGATAATTATAAGTGGGGCGGTGAAGGCGATACGCTTTGCCTCTTCTCCGTAGGTGAGGAAGAGTTCATTTCGGCGTCGGACTTCATCTTCGGTACGTGGTACGGTGTCGCCAAGTAAAACTGAGCGGCCGGAGATTTTTGCATAGGTGAGTAACGCTTCTTTATGATCAAGATATGGTCGTTGTCTCCCAACGTAGTGAGCGCTCGCAGCTTGTTCAATAATAATGGCGAGTAAGTCAGCACGTTCGAGATAAGCATGGGAAGGAGTGGTGATGATCAGCTTAGTGGCAGTAGCGTCAGTTAGTTTTTGATAGGCAGATTCACGTTGTTTTTTTGTTTGGTGAGGTGAAAAGACGACCAAGCGATCTTCGATACCTTGACTGAGCTGTTTCACGGCATTGTCTACTTCTACCGCAGTTGGTACCACAATCATGATTGATCCACGATGGGCGAAGGTGCTACGAATAAATCCCTGATACGCGACATATCGCTCGTCAATTCGGGCGGTGAGGAGCTGTGGTGTTGTTTCCTCATCATGTTTGCAAAGGGGGGTGCGGGGGTATGGCTGCACCCCGTTTCGAATATCGGGAGGAAGTAATGAAAATAAAAGAGCGCCAACTGAAGCGGGGTATCGGGCGGCTAATGCTTCAGCCGTGTGACGGATGGTTTCGGGTAGTACAACAGGATCAATTTGTTGTGGTAATTTTCGAAGAGAAAACGTCGCCGCTTTTAAAGCAGTTTTGGTAGTACTGACTGGTCGCACTTCAGTAACAATGGCTCGTTGATTTTTCCCTCGAATTGGCACCTCAAGGAAAGAACCGATAGGATAGTCAATGCTTGAAAAATAAGAAAGTGATTCAAGTTGTGTGCCGCGAATGAGTGGAGTGACTTGAATTACGAACATAAGTGGTCGACATTATAGCAAATAGAATGCCGGTGTCGGCTTGTAAAAGCGAAAGTGTCGTGGTTCGGGTGGTTAAATTGTGGGTGAGTTTTGTGTGAAAAAGCGGCAGAAATCCTTTAGGATTTCTGCCGCTTTTTCTACAATCTTCAGAATTCATCCAAATACGAAATGGCAGCACCAAGGCTGGTGAGTCGCTCTACCAATTTCTCATAGCCACGATTGATGCTGTAGATATTTCGAAGGACTGATTCGCCTTGTGCCCCAAGCATAGCAATTAATAATATTGTCGCTGGGCGGAGGGCAGGAGGGCAGATGAGCTCTGCTGCACGTAGTTTCGATGGACCTGTTATGAATATGCGGTGAGGGTCAGCAAGTACAGTATCAGCTCCAAGTTTATCAAGTTCCGTAAAGTAAATTGCTCGCTTTTCGTACACCCAGTCATGGATGAGTGTTTGCCCTGCTGCTTGGGTGGCAATAACTGCAAAGAAGGGAAGGTTATCAATGTTTAGTCCTGGATATACTGAAGGGTGGATTTTTTCATGAAGAGCAACCAATTTTGAAGGTTTTGTAGTGATATCCACGAGTTTAGTAGTGCCGTTGTGGCTGAAGTATGGTTTTGATTTTTTATACTGAAAGTCCATTTTCTCTAATTTGAGTAATTCAATTTCGAGAAATTCAATGGGGCAGCGAGTGATGGTAATGCTGGAGTTGGTCACTATGGCTGCGGCAAGGAAAAACATACTATCAGTAGGGTCTTCAGAAAGAGTGTATTCAATGTCTTTTTTAATTTCTGATACTCCAGTTACGGTGAGGGTAGTGGTGCCGACTCCCCCTACCGAGACTCCAAGAGCTCGTAAAAAAGTGCACACTTCCTGCACCATGTAATTGGCGGAAGCATATTTAATAATGGTGGTTTCTGATCTTCCGGCAGCAGCAAATAGAGCGTTTTCGGTGACGGTATCGCCTGACTCATACAGAATGATTTCTGATGGTTTCTTAGGGTCTACCTTCACTTCGAAAGAATCGTTGGTTGTGGTAATAGCGACACCAAAGTGCTCGAGTGCAAAAAAATGTGGTTTGACTGTACGGCTACCAAGTTTGCATCCGCCTGATTGTGGTAATGAAAATGACTGGAGTTGGTGCATGAGTGGTCCAATAAACATGACGATGCTGCGGGTCCGTTCGGCGGCAACCTTATCAATGGTTGCCAGGTTAAATTTTTTTGGTGGAGTAATAACCACGCTTGTGTCGCGCCACTCTACTTTTACGCCAATACTTTCCAGTACTTCAATGATGCGATGAACTTCTTCAATGCGCGGCATGCGGTGAAGGGTGGTCGTACCCTTATTGAGTAAAGAAGCACAGAGTAGTCCCACAGCCCCGTTTTTAGAAGTGTTCGTTTCGATGGTACCGTGAAGTGTCTTTCCTCCTTGAATACGGATATTTACTGTTCCTGGTGAAAGAGTAATGAGGTTTTTGCCCAGTGCCTTTCCGATTCGCTTTAGCATATCAGCACTGACATTCTGTTTCCCAGATTCGATTCGAGCAATGGCGCTTTGTGTAGTTTTAAGTTTTTTAGCGAGCTCTGTTTGCGTCATGCCGAGTGTTTCACGAACATCAGCGATACGGGTTCCAATATGTTGCATACCCACCTAGTATAGCATATATGCTATATGCAAGAGTCACTTACTGTGGATGAGGATATTGTCGATGGTGAAAGATTGTACAATCCCTGAAAACAGGTACTATTGAAGGATTAAAGTATGTTTGGAAGTTGGACACCAAAAGTAGGTATCGATCTTGGTACTACCAGTATCTTGGTATTTGTTCCTGGACAGGGAATTGTTTTAAATGAACCTTCGGTGGTGGCTGTTTCAGATGACAACAAGGTCTTGGCAGTAGGAACTGAGGCCAAGTTAATGATTGGACGTACTCCAGAAAATATTCGTGCGTACCGACCGATGAAAGATGGTGTTATCGCAGATTATCGCGTTACCGAAGCGATGCTTCGGTATTTCTTGCGGAAGTCAATGAGTAAGTACAATTTGTTTCGTCCTGATGTTATGGTTTCAGTGCCGGCGGGAGTTACTTCCACCGAACGTCGAGCCGTAGTTGAGGCTACCATTAAGGCTGGCGCTCGTAACGCCTTCATTGTGAAGGAGCCTATTTTGGCGGCAATTGGCGCAGGAGTACCTATTTATGAACCGCAGGGGCACATGATTATCGACGTGGGCGGTGGCACTATCGACGTGGCGGTTATTTCACTTGGTGGGATTGTAGCTGCGAACTCGGTAAAATGCGCTGGTAATAGAATTGATGCTGCGATTATTGATTATGTAAAAAAGACCCGTAATCTTTCTATCGGTGAAAAAACCGCCGAGGAAATTAAAATTACGGTTGGTTCGGCGTTGCCAGTGGAAGAAGAACTCTCTATGGAAATCAAAGGGCGCGATATGCTCACAGGGCTCCCACGAACAACTGAAATTAAGAGTAACGAAGTGGTGAAAGCGATTGGAAAAGAATTACGAGAAATGATTAAGGCGATTAAAGATGTTTTTCAAGTGACGCCTCCTGAGCTGGCGGCTGATATTATTGATGGAGGTATTATCATGACTGGCGGCACCTCGCAGCTTCGAAATTTCCCTGAGCTTATTCGTCGTCGTACGGGAGTGAAAGCAAGAGTGGCGGAACAAGCTCTTTTTTGTGTAGCAAAAGGAACAGGAATAGCGCTCGAGCATCTTGATGTGTATAAGCGAGCGGTATTGTCGAAGAAATAATTTGTTGGAAAGATGTAAAAGGGCGCAAATTTTCAAAGAAAATTTGCGCCCTTTTACATCTCTCCTTGCTACCTTCATTACGAACGTTATTTCCACCGCAGGGGATTAATAACATTTATTATGTATTGGTGCGCTACTATATAGACATGGAAGGTGTTTCAAAAAAATTTTCTTCTCCGGAAGAGGAAATTGCGTTTTTGCGACAGCAAATTGCTGAGCGTGAGCGAGTCTTGCTAGAACGTTCGGCGACCATTGATTCTGCCGATATTGAGACATTGGGGCGCGAGCAGTTGAAAGAATATGTGACTTTTACGCCCAAGATGGTTCTCGATCCAAAATACGAACTTGCTGATGAGGCGCTGACACAATCAGTTGAGTTGGTGAGTACCGCCTCTGATCCTGTTGGAGAAGTGATGGATATTGCGTTTGAAAAGGGTATTAAAAATGCACTGACAGTGCTCGAGCGTGTTACCAATGCCTACGTTATTGATGAGGTGCATCGCCGACTTATTGAACATATTAATGCCGGTTCAACGATTGCCGATTTAAAGGAGGACGTGCCGCCATGGCACGTGCTTCATATGACGTTGTACGAAGTGACTATTCCTGCTCAGAAAGCTCCAGAAGGTCGTGAATTTCCTTTGTCTGAGCTGGTTGGGACAATGGAACAGCTTTTTGCTGGGCTGCGTACCATCGGATCGGTTAAAGAGGAAAATCATTTTGCACTTGAAATCGCTGTAGCGGATAAAAGTGATGATATTATTTTTTATATTGCAGTTCCTAATGAGTTTAAAAATTTGTTTGAAAAGCAAACACTCTCACTTTTTCCGCACGCCGTACTCACTGAGCAACCCCATGATTACAACATTTACGTTGACGGGGGGCACACGTTGGTTTCTGATGTGGTACTCAAAAAGCACCCGATTTATCCAATCAAAACGCATGAAGAATTTGCTACCGATCCACTTAAGGTACTACTGAATGCATTTTCAAAAATCGACCGAGAGGGTGGGGGAGCTGCCTTGCAATTTGTGATTCGACATCCACGAAAGAATTATCGCAAAGTCTTAGAAGGTATTGTGAAAGCAGTTGAAAAGGGAACAAAACCGAAAGAAGCCATTGCTCGAAGTACTTTTCTTGGTGATTTTCTGCTCTCGACTGAGAAGCTATTTTTTTCAAACGAGGTAAAGAAAAAGGCTGATGGTACAGACATTGTAAAATCGGTCGATAACGAAGCGTTGGAGCTGTTTCGTAAGAAGTTAACGACGCAGCTATATGAGGTAAATATTCGTGTGGTTGTTTCGGCCACTGAGCTTTCTCGTGCGGAGCAGATGTTGCAAGAATTACAATCGGCGTTTAATCAATTTGATACTACCAACAGTAACCAGTTTACCTTTATCAATCAAAAAGGGATTCATTTGCGACATGCACAACGAGCATTTTCCTTTCGACAACTATCACAAAAAACACTCCTGCCACTTTCTACTACAGAACTGGCGTCATTGATTCATTTTCCTGCGGAAGGTGTTATTTCGACAGAACAATTTAAGCAATCTTACGCACATACTGCACCTGTTCCAACTTCTATGC
>Ga0268298_10003893_pt1 | contig 14893 bp, 9 predicted proteins | sample WWTPWeurt_MetaG_FD_194462 | JGI IMG/M metagenome (GOLD analysis project Ga0268298, IMG submission 194462) | Activated sludge microbial communities from WWTP in Nijmegen, Gelderland, Netherland - WWTP Weurt | ecosystem: Engineered > WWTP > Aerobic digester > Activated sludge | place: Netherlands... | reverse complement strand
TACCACCACTCTGTTTGAAATTCAGGGTGGGCGCCAAAATCTGCCGGGAAATTGAGTGGCCGAACCTGGTCTGCACGCGCAAACCCTTCCGGCGCTGCAGAGGCATTTTGCCCGGGCGGAAGAGCCGCCCCGGCAGCAGGCGTCGGCCTTGAAACAACCGGCGCAGGCGAAATAACCAGGCTAATCAGAATCGAAATTGCAAAAGCCAGAATAATTATCCCTGAAATCCGATTCACCCAGACAAGACGCGGGCCCTCTAAATACTTTTGGAACAAACCAGCCAACAGACTGAGAACAAACCACCACAAAAGAGAGCCAGAGAAAACACCAGCGACAATGGTTACAGACCTCAAGCTGCCCGCTGAATTTTTGCTTACTGTACCAAAACCCGCAAAAATTGCCAGGAATGACAAGATAGTCAGCGGGTTGGTTATCGTCAGCAAGAAGGTTGAAAAATAAGCCGCCGCCAGACTTGCTGGGTTAGCCACAGCTTTAGCGGCGGCTGCCGCTGGCCTGGAAAAAAAGGTGCGTACTCCGAGATACAACAGAAACAAACCGCCAACCAGCTTCAGGGCTGTTTGCTGCTGCAGCAGTATATCTGACAAAGCCGCCAATCCGAAGGCCGCGACTGCTCCGTAAAAAGCATCTGCTGTTGCAGCCCCTGCCCCGGATAAAAATCCTGTCAACCGGCCTTCCGCCAGTGTACGCCGGATACACAGGATTCCGATCGGACCAACGGGGGCCGCAATTGAAAAACCTATAACCAAACCCTGCAGAAATACAGACCAATCCATAAAGATATCCTTTATTCAAAACGCATTGCTTCAGCGGTGATCATCTTACCCATTCGGTAAGCCGGATAGATACCTGCCAGCAGTGCAGCTCCAACCGCCAATAATAGAGCCTGTCCAAAAGGTTGGATCGTAATTTGCATTTGCAATGTCCAGCCAAACGAACGCTGATTGATAATATAGACCAGGATCAAAGCCAGCACATAGCCTGTTGGCATGGCCAGCAAGCCAGCCACAAGCCCCAATAGCCCCGTTTCGAGATTCACCAATCCCCATAGCTGCCGAACTGTTAACCCAATAGCCCGCAAAATACCCAGCTCACGCTGGCGTTCCATTTCTAACGAAAGCAGGGCGCTGAGCACCCCAATAAAAGCGACCACTGTTGCAAGAAGCTGTAACGCGCCTGTGATTGCAAAAGTCCGATCAAAAACATCCATAACTTCGGCGCGCAGCGTCTGGTTTGGGCGAACACTGAGCAGCTGCAGCGCAGAGAGATCATCGCGCAGCGTACCAGCCAGCGCTACAGGATCACTGCCAACTGCCAGTTCAAGCGAGATGGCAGTGATCTGTTCATCCTGCCAAATCTGCCGGTAGAGATCAAGATCCATAAGGATCGTCCCCTGTGTCGAGCCATAATCATAATAAATACCCAGCACAGGAAAATTTTTCAATCCTTGATCAGTGTACAGGTTTATCGAAGCGTTCTGCTTTGGCAATTTTAATCGGTTCGCAAAAGGCTCGGAAACAAGCACACCTCCAGATTTTAGCTGCTGAGCTAACTCTCCAGGGATAAAATCTTTAGAGACATACATCCGTTCTTCGCGATTGCGGGTATCATCCGAGGCTGCTATTGCCACCGGGCCTAGCGGCGAATCGATTGTGACGGAACGCAGTTGGTGAAGCTGAACAACACCCGGGTAATTTTGTAAGCGTTCGATCACCTGTGGGTCAATCGGCGCAGAGGTTTGGGTAGCCAGCACCGACGGCGCCGAGACATAAATATCACCCTGGAGGACATCCGCCAACCAGAGGACAACCGTATGCCTGAAGCTGCCCACCATCAGGCTCACTCCGATGGTGACTGCAACAGCCACCATAAGCGCTGCCACAGCAACCGAAGTCCGGCTGAGAGAGGCAGCAACATTGCGAGGTCCCATTCGTCCCAATGTACCCCAAAGCGCTGCTGTCAGCGGCATTGCAGCCCTCGCCAGAAGCAAAGTACACAAAGGCGCCAGCATGGCGGCTCCAATTACAACGGCAAAAGTTCCGCCAAAACTGACGATCAAATCAGTGGTTGGGATAAAAAGGATCAACCCACCCAAAATGACAAGCAATACCCCCACCCTGGCAGCCAGATATACAGCCATACGGGCTTTACCCTCCAAACCTGACCGCGAGAGCGCCAGTCTTGGTGCGATTGAAGCCGCCTCCCAGGCCGGCGGGATTGAGGAAAGGAGCGTAGCAAAGACCCCCAGCAGCAATCCCTTTCCCAGGCTGGAGAGGGGAATTTGCACACCCTGAACGGTCAGGACAAAAAACAGATCATTGATTGTTTGAGTCACCAGTCGAACAGCACCCTGCCCAAGCACAACCCCCAATCCAACCCCAAGGATGGATCCCGAAATGCCCACCAGGAATGCCTCACCCACAACCAACCAAAACACTTCCCGCCGGGTAACGCCCAGACAGCGCAGCGTACCAAACAATGCTCTGCGCTGAATAACTGAAAAAGTCATCGTATTGTAGATAAGAAATAACCCGACCACCAACGCCAGCAAACTGAGTGCGGTCAAATTTAGCTGAAAGGCTCCCGTCATCTGCTCGATGGTCCCTGTTCGGGCATCTGCAGCGAGCAATCTGGCTTCTTTCGGCAGAAGAGCAGTCAGCTCGGCCCGAACTGCTGAAAGCCGGGTATCGGGGATGATCAGATCGATCCTTTCCAGCCGGCCCAGGTTGTTTGTCAATTCCTGGGCAGTGGAAATATCAACCAACAGCAAAGTATCCAGCGCCTGGCGTGCCAGTGCCCCATCCGGCTGAAGCACGCCGGCAACAAAGGCATCCACACTTCGACCGCCGTTTTCAAGCTTCAAAGAATCACCTACCTGCAGTTTATACTTCTCGGCGAGATTTTCAGAAAGCAAAACAGCCCCAGGTCGGGTCAGAAAAGAGACCAGCCCCTGTACTTTTAATCCACTCCCGTCAGATGCAAGATACGTGCGAAACGGCCCTTCGGCGAAAGGATCCACACCCAAAAGCTGAAGCAGCCCCCCACCCAACTCTGGCGAGGAGACATAACTGGACACAACTGGCGCTGAGGCCGCCTGTATCCCTGACCGGCGTACTCGAGTATAAAGTTCTTCTTCAAGGCCAAGTGGACCGCCGGCGATATAATGCGTGGCTTTACCAGCCACAGCCTCTGTACTGAGTGAAAATGCCCGGCTGGCGCTGGCATTCGCCAGATCCACCGCCACAGCAACCGCCACACCCAGGGTTATCCCCAAAATCATCAAAACAGATTGCCATGGATGCCGGAATAAATAACGTTGAGCAAGTCGTATGAGAAATGGTGACATGATTTGTTCTCTTCCTGTTCCGCCCTACAGGTTTAATGCATGGGTTGGGATAGCGCTGCTACCCCAACCCATGCAGAATGACATCTTTTCAAATTTACTGAATTGGCGACAATTCAGCATCACGGCAGAACAACTGGTGTAAAAGCTGGAGAAACCGGGACTACAGATTGCCAATCTTCCCGGATTTTTACAGATCCAGTTTCCCAGGCTTTTGCGAACCATTCTTTCATTATTCCGTTGACGATATTTTGATATTCACGCTGATCAATTGGTTTTGTTTCGTGTCCAAGAACCTGAATAATATGATAACCATTGGCGGTTTTGACAACAGTGCTGATCTCGCCAATTTTCAGGCTGAAAGCAACTTCTTCAAATTCCGGCAGTGTTTCACCGCGAATAAACCACCCCATATCCCCGCCTAAATTGGCGGTATTGGGATCAATCGACATACTCCGAGCAACAGACGCAAAACTTTCACCTTTTTTCAAACTTTCCAAAACACTTTGGGCAGCCTCTTCATTCTCAACTTGAATATGGCGAGCCCATACCTGCTCACGCTCTCGTTCAATTGCTGCATCGACAATAATTGCAGCTTCAACCTTCTCCCGGTACAAACTGCTTTCAAAAAAATAAAGAACCGCAGTTTCAGACACATTTGCTTCCTGCTTGATTTGCTGGATATAGTCAGCATAAAGCAGCACAAAATCCATTTCTGCAATCGAGGTAGGAGTCGGGGCTGGCGCAAGGGTAGCCTGGACAGCCTGCAGACCAAGCGCAACCTGGGTAGGATCGAGCGTCGAAACTGGCGCCTGGGTGGGGAGCGGCTGTCCATCACCGGTAAAAAAGCCAAATTGACGGCGAATATAGGTATCAAGCTCCGTTTTCGACACGCTAATACCTCTGCGCTGCGCTTCCTGGCGGATCAGCATATTGTTTACCATCGAATTAAGTACATTCTGTCCCACAATTGTTGGATCCAGAGCTGCAGAAATCTCATCCAAATGAGCCGACAGCGGTTCTTGCAATGCAGGTTGATCTACCGCAGCGGTCAATTCCTGTAGAACCTGGCGGTACTGATTGATCAACGAAAAACGATGCTGACGAACCGTTTCCTCGTAGGCTTTCAAACTAATTGTATCTTTGCCCACTGTGGCAAAAATCGGTTCGGATACCGGTGAACTGCAAGCAGCCAACAGGAATACAATCAGGCTGGCGATTAAAATAGTTTTAAAATGATTTTTCATCTTCTCTTCCATCCAAATACGTTTGCTTCAATCTTTGATTTCATTTCGGCAGGTCAGTTCGTGATAACTTCATCCGCCAGAAATTTTCTATAACCTGTCTGCATTTACCGGTATGGGATATTGGTGAACACATAAACAATATACACCACACCTGCGGCGGCATGCAGCAGCCAGGTGCCGATAACAACACCCTTCTCCCATAAACCGGCGGATAAAAAACGATCCTGCAGCCACTTGCGGCAAAAAGTGGCAAAAATCAGAAATAACACAATCTGCGGTCCCCAAAGAAAATTCCCGTCCATCAAACGGTCTCCCGTTTCAGCCAATAAATAAGCCTGAGCCAGACCGAACCCAAACGCCAGCACGACCATTTGAATAACAGAATCCTTCAAAAAAGTCCGCCAGCAGAACAATATCACTGCCAGAGGGAATAAAAGTGAAAGGAAAACCTTCGCTCCCAGGTAATCCGAATAACCACTCACAACCAGCAGCGGTGCCAGGGTTAACCGGCTGCCACCGCTGCTCGGGAGAAGATAAGTCATCAACCCCTGGACAGCCAGGACACCAAACCCGGGCACGAAAACCCCAAGGAGCAAAAAACGCAAATCGATTGGATGCTGCCGCCACCAGCGCCAGGCAGCAAACAAAAAGGCAATTGGCAGCAGACATAAGATATAACTGGGCTTAACCAGGCCTGAAAAAGCCACCAGCAAACATGATAACAAAATCGCTCCCCAGCCCGCTCTGGTATTGCCTTCCATTTCATGCACCAACATCCCAAAGCTAAACAACGCCAGTGGGCGCAGCAAAATCACGGTAGGGTTATGATAACTGGCAAGCCCAATATACCCAAAATAGTACAATCCATCGAGCCCAGCCAGCGCCATGACAGGGGCAGCGATGGTCAAACAGAGCGCAGCCGCCGCCCTCAGCCAATCCCAAAACTGGAACTCAACCTTCCCCAGCCAGATGTAAAACCCGGCTGCAGTTAGCACCTGTGCCCCAACCAATAAGAACACATTGATCCACACCAACGGGATCTTACGAAAACTAAGCCAATAAATGGCCGCTACCAGAAGCTGCAATCCCGAATGAGCAAGACTATACGCAGGGATTTCAGCGAATTTTCCCTGGATCATTCTACGCGTAAAAATCAGGTGTAACCCAAAATCACTATGCATTTGATCCTGATAACGCCAGAAATATACCGGCGTCAGGATTAAAATAACCAGCCCTGCCAGAACGATCAAAACAAGCCCGTTTTGCTCTTTCCAGAACTGTTTTAGCCCAATATATACATTAGAATTTAATTTGGTGTACATCAGCACGATTTATACCATATCCGACCACGAAACGAAGTCATATTTGCCATATTTTCATCCCAATTCCTTTATCAAACTGAGATAGCTCTGATAACGCCTGGCACTGATCTGCCCGTCCAAAACTGCCTGTCGCACAACACAGCCCGGTTCTTCTGAATGCCTGCATCCTAAGCCGAACCGACATTGGCCCAACAACGGGGCAATTTCACGATACAGAAACGCCACATCCTGCTCCTCAATATCGTACAAACCAAATTCTCGTACGCCAGGCGTGTCAATCAAATTGCCGCCCGCTGCCAGAGGAAACATCTGTAAGTGCGTGGTAGTATGTTTCCCTTTACCTGTCATCTGACTGACCGCCCCCACCCGTTGGCCCAAACCCGGCTCCAATGCATTCAACAGGGCGCTCTTGCCAACTCCAGACTTCCCCAGCAAAACAGAAATTTTACCCTGGAGTATATTACCCAGTTCCGCAATCCCCAATCCTGTCAGCGCAGATGTCAGCAGTACCGAGTATCCAATCTTGCGAAATTCTGCCACCGCCTCCGTCAATTCCAAATCCAGGTTTCCAGATCGATCCACAGCCAGGTCAATTTTGGTGATTACAATCAAGGCTGGAAGCGCCTGCGCCTCTGCCAACGCCAGGTATCGATCCAGCATCCCCCACTTTGGCGTGGGGTTGGCTGCAGCAAAAACCGGCACAACCTGATCGATATTCGCTGCGATAAGCTGCTCGAAGGGCACTGCCCCAGGCATCGGCACCGCCGAGCGCCTGGAAAGCTTATTCCGGCGCGGCAAAATCTCCACAATCTGGGCCAAAGCAGCCGCATGCGGTCGAATTCGCACCAGATCGCCCAGGGCGATCTGGTCACCCCGTTCCGCTCTGCTCTCCAGTCGCAGATGGCTTGCGGGAGCGCATTCATACTCCACACCGCCAACCACGACAGTATAAGAATGTGTAATTTTTCGAGTTACAACGCCGTCCAATAAATGGGAAGCAGTTTTTACCTCATTCGATTTAAAGTAAGTTGTCTTCATTACAAATTTCCTTAAGAAAAGGTCAATTCGGGCCAGTCCAAAACCAGATAATCTGGGCATGATGATCAATAAAAAGCCAGCCGCGAGATTATCCGTGGCTGGCTTGTGTTCGTCACTGCTTGAATGATCGGGCAAAAAGGCGAATACAAATTATTGCTGCACCTATTTTGGCGATCCCATTCAAACTTAACAAAAAGCCACGGGCTTATGCACACCCGTGGCTAAAAATTCATAAAAAAATTACTTCAGACTTAGCAGCAGGCGTGCATAGAGACAACTTCAATTACAAGCACCAATTTCTGTATAAACATGCACGCCTCCTTTTCAATAGATGAATCAAACTTATTGATATATTACCATAAAAACTGGATTCTTAAAGATTTTAACTCGAGGCCAGGAATTCCAAATCTAAAGCGCACGGATTTGGCAAAACCATCCTCAAATATCCCGCGAATACACGAAAGGGCCATTCCCAGACCCCTATTTCGTGTATTCGTTAAAAATTCGCGGGTAGTAATTTTTAGCGCAAAACAAAACAATTTGGTAAATGGAAAAACAAGGATGCGCCGTTCAGATTTGGAATTGCCGGCTCAAGGCTCCCTGTAAATTGCCCGAAAGCAGCCAACGTTCCCACTTCTTTGAGAATATACTCTCAAAGAATCTTGCCAAAAACCCGGTGATTTTTATACATCTTTCCACCTAAATTAACCAGGTCTGAACGCATTTGAACAGCCGTTTCAGCAACCTGGGTCAAATCGGCATGCAGGAATTTGTATTCGCCCACAGTCTTTTCCATTTCAGAATAAAGCAAAGCATTGCCACCGCGTCCCTGAAACTCTGGCAAAATACCTGCCCCATTCAGCGCAATCCATTTAGTTCGGCGCAGCTCAATCAGCAAATCCGCCAGAGAAAGTGGATTGATATGCCCTTTGGCGCGCTGCAGCGCGGCAGAAACATCCGGAAAGCCAAACAAGAACCCAACTGCATCGTCCTGGTGCGTGATAATCTTGATCAGACGCGGGTCGGCGATCGTCAGTAAATTATCTAACAAGAATTTAATTTCATTTTCGCTCAATGGGTAATATTCCCAATTATTGACGAAGGCATTGTTGTAAGCTCTTCCGATTTTTTTCGACCAGGATCGAAGATCCGCCTTCGTACGAAAACGCTGCACCTGAAGTGTACCGCGCTGCAAAACTCGTTCAGCGATCGTATGCACCCGTTCTGGCAGGTGAAAATCGCCAGGCAAATAGCAGGAGACAAAATCAACTTCCTTTTCAAACCCCAGTTCTGCCACCAACTTTGGATAATAAGGATAGTTGTAATTCATCATCGTCATTAACTGCCGGTGTTCATAGCCTTCCACAATCATGCCATAACCATCTACTACCCCAAAACCTTTCGGCCCAACTAATTTCGTCAACCCGCGCCTTCGAGCCCATTCAAAAACCCGCTCAAACAAAGCCGCGGCGGTTTCGAGATTATCCTCACACTCAAATAGATAAAATGACGCCTCCCTGGTCTTATGGTATTGGTTAAAAGGCCGGTTTTCAAGAGCAGCAATCCGCCCTACGCATTTTCCAGCCCGCAAGGCAATCCAAAAATCGGCATCCGAGTGTTCGTAAAACGGATGTTTCTTCCGATTTAACTGCATTTCGGAATCAATCAACAGGGGTGGCACCCACTGTGGATGGCCCGCGTACATTCGGTAAGGCAGGTTGATGAACTGGCGAACCTGGGCTTTATTCTGTGTATCAATTTTTTCAATCTGCAGCATTACAACCTCCTCTACTATCCCGACTGCTTAAGCTTGTTCCAGCTTTCCATCCCGTAAATATAAAACCCGGTCTGCATACCGGGCGGCCTCCATACTATGGGTTACCAGCACCAGATTTTTGCCAGCCTGCCGTGTCAGGCGGTCCAGCAGGCTTAGCACCTGCTTTCCCGTCTCCTCGTCCAGATTGCCAGTCGGCTCATCTGCTAATACAAGCTGTGGGTTATGCACCAGAGCACGCGCCAGAGCCACCCGCTGTTGTTCCCCCCCGGAAAGCCGGTCTGGAAATGTTTGGCGGCGGTTCAGCAAACCTACTTCGCCGAGCAGGGCTTCCGCATTTTCAAGACCCTTCCGATCTGGTTGACCATTCAATTCCAAAGGCAGGATAATATTTTCCCAGACCGTCAAGGTGGGAATCAAATTGAAAAACTGGAAAATAAAGCCTGTATTGTGGCGGCGAAATAACGTTCTTTGTTCATCATTCATCGCAGTCAGGTTCAAGTCGCCAAACCAGATTTCGCCGGCATCCACCTGATCAATCCCGCTGATCAGATTGAGCAGTGTACTCTTACCCGTGCCAGACTTTCCTAATATGGCTACAAATTCCCCACAAGCCATTTGAGCATTGGCATTTTGGAGAACCAGACGCGAAATATCGCCTTCCTGATAGCGTTTAGAAAGATTTACCAGCCGGATATATGTGTCGGGAGAAGAAGGATTATCCATAAACAACAGCCTTTTAGAGTGAGTTAAGACGCGGTTCCACCCGCATCATGACACCCGGTCGGGGTTCAAGAGTTGCGCCCATATTCGGGTAGACCGGATGCTGTAAAAATGAAAGCCTGAAGCGCTGCATCAGTCTTGCCAGGATAATTTTAACTTCCACATTGGCAAAAGCTAACCCGATACAATTCCGCGGCCCTCCCCCAAAGGGGACAAAAGTATATGGAACCTGATTTTTCCTACCCTCAGACGAAAACCGCTCAGGCATAAAACGGTCTGGTTCGGGCCAATAACGCGCTTGCCGGTGGGAAAGATAAATCGAGTACATCACCCGGGTTCCAGCGGGGATCCGCCAACCTTCAAATTCAAGGTCGACCGCTGCGGTGCGATTGCCAACATGAATGGGGGGATAAAGGCGAAGAGCCTCATTCGTCACCTGTTCCAGGAAATCCAACCTGGCGACATTGTCAAAATTCGGTTGGTTCGCGCCAATCTGCGCATCTACCTCTGCCACAACCTTTTCCATTGCATCCGGGTGCGTACCCAACAAATACAGCGTCCAGGCCAAAAGTGCGGTCGAGGTATCATGACCGGCGATAAGCATGGTCAAAAGTTGATCACGGATCAAATCGTCACTCATGTCAGGGATTGCGATTAACATATTCAACAGATTATCCCCCGCTTGCTCTGCCCCCTGGCTGGCGGCAGTCTCTCGCCGCCGCTGCTGAATGATTCCGAATAAATAATCATCCAGCGCCTTTCTGGCCTGCGCAAACCCTGGGCGGGGTATGTTGGGCCAAAAAATCCACATTCCCGGTGAAATAAACTCAATATTCCGCAAAACTGCCCGCCAGAGCCTGGGCAGATCTGTGGAAAAATCCACCCCAAATAGACAGTCGAAGATAATCAGTAAAGCGACCTTTCGCATTTCTATCAGCATATCCAGGGTCTGGCCCTTTTGCCAGCCGTCGAGGATCAGATCCGTCTGCTTCAGCATCGATTCGGCAAAACCTGGCAGCAGGCGGCGGTGAATCGATGGGTTCATCTGTCGGCGCAGTGTATCATGCGCTTCGCCATCTTCCACCAAAACACCGTGGCGCAATAGGGCCGTAACCGGGTCGCCCTCAGGCCGCCAGCGAAAATCATCCCGCTGCGTCACCAAAACCAGACGGTTTGCTTGCGGTCCAACGACAAATATAGGGTTAAAGAAAGGGAGGGGAATGCGAAAAGCCTCTCCCATTTCGTGGTGCATGGCTGTCACCGCAGTCAGCAAATTGGGGCTTTTTATGCAGGCTCGCAAGATCGCCAATCCCGTTTGAGCAGACGGGAAAGAGAAATTTTTCGTTTCACTCATTTGGTTCTTGTAATATATTCGAAGAGGGCGCGCTCGCGGGCAGCAGCATGCTCAATGATGGGTTGAGGATAATCCTTTCCAATCAAACAGCCAACCTGCCTTTGGGTAAACTCAGGCATCGTCCACGGCTGGTGAATATAATCAGCCGGGACATGCCGCAATTCTGGTAAATAACGCCGGATGTATGCCCCTTGTGGATCAAATTTGATCCCTTGCGTAATCGGATTAAAAATCCTGAAATAGGGTGCAGCATCCACACCCGTGCCAGCAGTCCACTGCCAGCCTCCGTTGTTTGACGCCGGATCGCCATCGATCAGATGCTGCATGAAAAACCTTTCACCCCTGCGCCAGTCGATCAGCAAATGTTTAGTAAGAAACGAAGCCGTAATCATCCGAGCGCGATTATGCATCCAACCCGTTTGGGTTAACTGGCGCATTGCTGCATCCACAACCGGATACCCTGTCCGCCCTGCTCCCCATGCAGCAAACTGGTCCTGATCGTTTTGCCAGCGCATATTCTGCATATTGGGTTGAAAACTGGTCTTTTGAACATGCGGAAAATGATAGAGGATCGAAATGAAGAACTCACGCCAGATCAATTCGTTCAGCCAGGTCTCAGCGGCCAGCCGCTCTGCCTCAGTTTCAGCCCGGGCCGCAGCCTGCTTTGCAGCATAAACCGCCTGGCGGGCCGAAATGACCCCAAACCGTAAATAAGGTGACAGCCGAGAAGTACCGTCTTCTGCAAGCAAATTCCGACCTTCGCCATACCCATACACAGCCGCACCCGGACCATAGATAAAACCTTCCAGCCTTCTTCCTGCCTCCATTTCGCCTGGGGGAAACTCAAGCGAAGCATAGTCAGGATCGGGGTCTGGTAGAGTCAGACTCATCATCTGGGATGGCGCAACCAACCGGGATGGAGCAGGTTGAGGTTCACCCGAAAAAGGCAGCGCCTTCCAGGCTTTGCTGTAGGGCGTGAAAGTCTTGTAAGGCGTTCCGTCAGGCTTTCGAACAGCATCCGGAGGAAAAAGCGCCGGTCCGCCAACCAGTTTCAGCGGCAGCGTTTGGGCGATTTCGGAGTCTCGGCTGAGTGCATATCGAGAGTAATCTGCTGCGGCAAACACGGCTTCAGCCTGGGTTTCCCGAAGTACCGCAGTCAATACCTCGATAGGTTTTCCAGCCCGGATAATCAGCCTTCCGCCAATATCCACAAGCCGGCTGTGGAGTGCATGCAGATTTTGGTACAAAAATGCCAGGCGTCTCGGGCTGGCATTCGGGGTTTGTAACAAAACCGGGTCGATAATAAACATTGGAACTACTGTCTGAGCGGATTGGAGCGCAGCCTCCAGAGCAGGATTATCAGCTAAACGTAAATCCCGACGTATCCACCAGATCGCAGTGGTCATAATTGAACATTCAGGCTGGCTTTATCCAGCGCGTCAACTTCAGCATCGTCCAAACGCCAGCCCAAGGCGCCAGCGTTTTCCTGTGCCTGGTGAGCATTCTTTGCTCCCGGAATAACCAGCGTCCCCTTGCAAATAGCCCAATTCAACGCGACCTGAGCGGGTGTCTTCTCACCATGCAATTGACCGATTTCGCGTTGAAGCGCTACCAGCGGCTGGAGTTTCTCCATAAATGCTGTATTCACCATCCGTGATCGCGTGCCCGAAGGGCGGTTCGCAGGCGTATATTTACCACTCAACAGCCCCTTACCCAATGGGCTGTATGCAATCAAGGTAACCCCGGCTTCTTTGCAGCGTTCAAGAAGTCCATTTGTTTCGGGCTTGCGGTTTACCAAACTAAACTCAACCTGATTGGAAGCCAGCGGAACGCCGCGTTCGGCCAAAACCCGCAGGGTGGTGTTCATCTGTTTAAGATCAAAGTTAGAGACCCCCACCGCCCGGGTTAAACCGGCTTCAACCACATCCGCCAGACCATTCGCCCACACCGCAACCGGCATTGGCGGCAAAGGGAAATGTACCTGGTACAAATCTACCTTTGGCAGGCCAAGACGATCGAGCGAGTTTTTGAGGGCATTTTTTAACTGAAATTTTCCCAGCCGCCACGGAAATGGCATAAATTTGGTTGCAACCAGGGCTGGCAGCGTATCTTGAGACTGCGACCGAACCTGCTGCCCCAATAAAGTTTCTGAACGGCCCATTCCGTACACTTCGGCCGTGTCAAAAAAATTAATCCCTGCTTCAACGCTGACTTTAAAGGCATTCGTAACATCTTCGTCACGATAAGCCTTCCCATATTCCCAAACGAGCTGATCGCCCCACTGCCAACAACCCAAACCGAGCGGAGAAACACAAATCCCGGTTTTACCGAGAGAAATATACAAAAAATTTTCCATATGCGCAATTTCCTTGGAGTGATACAGTTTATACCTGCTTGTGACCAGGTATGGTGAAGTTAATCTTTATTATATGCATAGAATGACAATCGAGGATAGGGGAAAGCATTTTCTTCCATAATTGAGCGTGATTGAACACAGGAACCGATTTACCATCCACTTCATCTCGCCAAGGGACTATCCTCAAGAATATCTTGCCCTACACGCAGGCCACCCAGGGCGACAGCCGCAGTGGACTGTCCTGGGAAAATACTGTCGCCAACCATCCACAAGCCGGAAGCCAGGCGCGGTGCCCAGGCCTGAAACAAGTTTGTTTGAGGAAATCCACCCACCCATCCATATGCTCGGCGGGTAAAACGCTGAAATGTGACCGGAGTGCCAGGCAGCAGCAAGCGCGCCCCAGCCCGAACGCCCGGAATCACCCGTTCAGCCGCCAGCAGCAAGCGTTCCAGATACTCCTCCTTACGGGCTTCGTACACAGACCTGTCTTCGGAAAATAATTTCCACCAGGCGATCAGGTCTGTATGGGTGCTGATGGTCATAACTCGCTGGCCCGCAGGCGCTCTTTCCGAATCCCATTCGGGATTAATCGACAAGAAAGCAGAATTCCCCTCGCCCAAAGGCCGCCGAAGTAATACCTGATGATGAATTGGAAAAACCACCGGAACCAGACTGGCGTCAAAACCGACATAAGCCGTAAAAGCCCCCCAACCGGAAACAGGCAGGTTTGACAAGGATCGCAGCCGGCGAGACTGGACGGATAGCTGATCCGATCCGGGTAACAGCCGGGCAATATTCCAGGGTGGCATATTGGCCACCACGAGCTCGGCTGGAAACACCTCGCCGCGTTTGGTTTCAACAGCGCTGATTCGGCCTTTCTCGCTCAGAATTTTCTTGACTTCCTGGCGGTACAGTACCTTTCCACCATGGGCAGTTACCGCCTGGGCAAGCGTTCGGGCTATCGAGCCAATGCCGCCGGGTAAATGCACCACGCCGCGCCGGGGTAAATCAAGGGCGGACGCTCCATAGAGTGCGTTAGCTTGGTCCGATTCAGCCTGCGCAGAGATCAGCAGCTGGGCATCGATAAACAACTTAAAGGCCTCCGGCAGCCCCCGTAAATGCACACCCAGCGGTCGAAAAGCATCCAACGCCAGACCCGGAGAAAACCTACCTGCCAGCCAGCCAGCTCCCTTTTGAACCAGTTGAAGTGTTTGTCTCAGGCTTTGGGGAGGCCAGGCAGGCTGGCGCAGCGCCAGATCCCATAAGGCATCTGCCGTAGATTGCTGCCAGCGCCAAAACTTATCAACCTGAGTGCCAAATACCGTTCTGTAATCCTGTAAACTGCGCTCGTCTGCCCAACGGTTCACAACCATTCCATCAGGCAAATGGACCCGCATCGCCAATTCATCTTTGTGGTCTCCCCAGTCCTGGATACCAGCGGCTTTTGCAACCAGATCCATCGGGCCGCCCGGATAAAATCCCCCAGCCAGTGTAGCCCCTGCTTCAAACTGGTAACCCTGATGGTAGAAAGTACCGGCACAACCGCCCGGATAAACATGGGCTTCCAGCACCGTTACATCCATACCCTTGCGGGCCAGCATGGCGGCGGTTGTTAATCCACCCACACCTGCGCCAACGACCACCAACCGTTTTTTCATTTTAATAGCTGCCGGGTTCGCAGACCGCGAAATGCAAACAAAATTGGCAGGCTGAGCCAC
>Ga0268298_10003892_pt1 | contig 14897 bp, 9 predicted proteins | sample WWTPWeurt_MetaG_FD_194462 | JGI IMG/M metagenome (GOLD analysis project Ga0268298, IMG submission 194462) | Activated sludge microbial communities from WWTP in Nijmegen, Gelderland, Netherland - WWTP Weurt | ecosystem: Engineered > WWTP > Aerobic digester > Activated sludge | place: Netherlands... | reverse complement strand
CGTCCACTTGGCATATAGCGTGATGTTCGAAGTGAAGGAGTAGATCGCGCCGTCAGTGTAGTTCGCGCCTGTACCATTCGCGAGAGTGTTCCAGCCGCTGAATGTGTAGCCTTCTCGCATGAAGGTGTTAGTAGTAAGAGCAGTGGAAACATTCGCAACCTGCGGGGTCATGGTACCTGTTCCGCCATTGGCATTGAAGGTCACAGTGCGGAAGGAGGTTCCCGTTAAATTCAGCACAATACTGGTTCCGCTTTGCCATAGAGCAGTCTGATCAGCTACATAACTGCCAATATAGAAAACAATGGTATCTCCTGGAACACCGCCTTGAACACCTGCAATATCAGGGTCCTCGCCAGGCACATCAAAAAAGTAAACTGAGTCCCCAGCGTATAAAATCGCCTCCATTGAAGCATATTCAACTCCGTTAATACGAGCTGAGATAACGGTGCCCGCAGGCACGTTTGCTCCATCCAGCTTGATCGTACCGTTAAAACTGGATGGCACCGGGGGCATGGCTAATGCTGTCGAAACATTGCTGAATATAAGAGCAATGACCAGAAATAATGCGGTGAAGATATTTTTAATTTTCATTTTACACCTCTTGATGGATCGATCTAATTTCTTCAACTTTGCTTGTGGCTTACGTTTCAATTTATGTGTATGTAAAGTAACTGCAGTTATTTTGAGTAAGGTCAGGGATGCCTGCTGATTACGCTCTGACCTTACTGACAATATGCTGTTACTCCGCCAGATACTCCACGCTCCATGTGTGATTCACGCTTACCTTCACCCAATACCCCCAACCAGGAGTCAGTTGCTGCAAATCATTGGCATACGGCGCACCCGTCCGGTTGAACATTTTCCACGGATCTGCCACCTCATTTGAGTGGAAGGCATACACCAGCGAGAAATCGGTGCCGACACCGTTATTGGTCAATCCGCCGGGTAGTGAAAGATTCGAGATGGATGGATAAGACACCAGATTCCAACCACCTGCGTTGACAGATAAATTTATGCTGGTTGTCGCAGGAATAGTGCCAGTCACTTCCAAAGTATCCGCAGCCGTCATCCGAATCCAGAAGCCCATTGTCTCATCCAGACTATTCAGCGTATTCGCATAAGGTGCCGCGGGTGGGGGCGCATACTTCACCCAGTTACCGCTAGCGCTGTGAGCCCCTGTTGCGTCCCAGGCATAGACCAGGTTGTAATTGCCTGCAATACTGGAGAGGACCGTTGCGATGGCTGTGTTGTCGGGATGCACATTGAACGAGACCAGATTCCAGCCGACCACTAATGGGATGCTGTGGGTTGAAGAGATGACCAGCGTCCCACTGGCAGTACCGGTGTAGTTCGGATCAGTAACTGTGGCAACCACTGCGTAACTGCCAGCATCAGTTGGCGCGGTCGTGGAACCATTGTAGGTGAAAGTAACTGCCAGACCAGCTGGATTGGTGGTGGCAGTCGCCGACTTGGGTGTGCCATCATAAGCCTGTGCCAGACCGCCAAGGGATACAGTAGCGGGGGCCTTATTTACGGTTACAGTCTGGCTGCCGTTGCTGGTGAAGAAGTTTGGATCTCCGGCATAAGTGGCCGTGATCAAATGCGAACCGCTGCCCACCGAGTTGGGTGTATAAGTCACAGAACAGGTGGTGGTTCCACTAGAGCCTGAAAGAGCACACGGGCTGGTGACAAAACTGCCGCCGCCGTTCGTGGTCCAACTGACATTTCCTGTGGGGGTCTTATCGCCGGAGCCGCGCACCACGGTAGCGACACAGGTGATGTTCGAGCCATAGATAGCGATCGGGGTACCCGCGCCGCAGTTCACGGTCGTGTTGGAACCGACCATTGTCACTGTATAGGTGACGGAGATTCTCATATAATCCACATAGGCAATTCTGTTGACTCCACTGACGATAGAGAGAGCCACGCCAAAATTATTGGCATTGATTTCTGCAGGTGTCCAGGTGGTTCCCCAAAGATCGGCGGTTGTGCCGTATATGGCGGCAATGGGATCAGGTGTCGGCCATTCCGTTCCGGTTGCGGCTTTGTTGTTCCCGATCATGGCGCCTGCCTTCAGCAGTCTGACAGTGCTATCACGCACATCAATATAATCAGATCTTGTACCGCTTTCATGACGTCCGATGGTGACCACAATCCCATTAATGACTGCATCTGCAGGAATGGCAAATCCATAATTGGTGCCTTCCAGATAACCGGAACTTAGGACACTACCTGTGAGAGAGGCACTTGCATAACTGGCATCATCAGCAGTGATGTAGCCAGGGTTAACCCAATCGGCTGTTCCTGCAATTGTTACATTGATGCCTGTCCCAGCATTTGTAGTTGGGGTGGTGATTCCTGTAATCGATGGAAGAGTAGTGAAACTGACATCCTCTCCATACGATGTGCCAGCCACATTTGAAGCATAGGCACGGACATGGTACAACAAGCCTGGTGTAAGACCCGTGATGCTGCTCGTGAAGGCGCCGGTGATGGAGATATCACCATCTGTGGTCTTGCTATCTGCGAGGGTGGGGGCGGTGGATGTGCTCCAGACAACGCCATGCTGGGTGGGATTGGGCACACCGAGCGAGGTGACATTCCCGTTTCCGATGGCGTTGGTGGTCCCAATAGATGTGACAGCCTGCGTGGTTACCGTAGGGGCAATCAGAGCAGTGAATGTGATATCCTCGCCGTACGATGTGCCTGCTGCACTGGTAGCGTATGCACGGACATGATACAAAGTTCCTGGTATTAGGCCGGTTATTGAGCTAGTAAAGGTACCTGTTGCGCTAACAGCGCCATCAGCGGTTTTGAAGTTTGCCGTGGTTGGGTTAGCTGTGGTTGCCCAAACGAAACCATGTTCGGTCGGATTGAACGAACCCAGAGCGGTGATATCACCATTACCTGTAGCGGCCGTAGTTGTAATTTCAGTGACCGCCTGAGTGATGACTGTTGGCGCGAGGAGAGTGGTGAAAGTGACATCCTCGCCATAGACAGTACCTGCTGTATTGGTGGCATAAGCGCGGACGTGATACAGCGTCCCAGGTATCAGGCCAGTGATACTGCTCGTGAAGCCACCAGTCACAGAGACACCACCATCCGTGGTTTTGTTATCTGCGATGGTGGGGTCGGCATTTGTGCTCCAGACGACACCATGCTGGCTGGGATTGGGCACACCAAGCGAAGTGACATTGCCATTGCCTGTAGCAGTGGTGGTCATAATGTTCGTGACCGCTGAAGTGCTGACGGAAGATAAATGAGCAGCTGTGAAAGTGACATCCTGGCCGTAAGATGTGCCCGCAAAATTGGTGGCATAAGCGCGGACGTGATACAGCGTCCCGGGTGTCAGGCCGGTGATGACGCTGGTAAAGGTACCTGTCGCACTCACCGAACCATCTGTAGTTTTGCTATCATCAGTTGTCGGGTTGGACGATGTGCTCCAAACCACACCATGTTGGGTCGGGTTTGGCAGACCCAAGGCTGTGATATTGCCATTGCCTGTGGCTGTAGTAGTTGTAATATCTGTAACCGCCAAGGTGGTGACTGTAGGTGTAGCGAGGGCAGTGAAGGTGATATCCTCACCATATACGGTGCCGGCTGTGTTGGTGGCATAAGCACGAACGTGATACAGCGTCCCGGGTGTCAGACCAATCATGGAGCTGGTAAAGGCACCGGTTGCACTGACAGGACCATCTGTGGTTTTGTTGTCTGCGATGGTGGGATCAGGATTTATGCTCCAGACGACACCATGCTCTGTGGGATTGGGCTGACCTGTTGCAGTGATGTTACCGTTCCCCGTGGCTGTTGTGGCCATAATGTTAGTCACTGCCTGAGTAGTAACCACAGGTATCGACTGCGCTAAAGGCAGAAACTCATAAGCACCGCGATCATCGTAAACCCGCACGCCAGCGCCGTTATTCGGAGTAGCCGGATCGTCCACGCGGGCGTTCCCATCGATATCTGTATCCTGTTGGTTGGGAGCATTTGAATTGGCACTATCAATTGCCGGTGACCCGGGATTCGGGTAGTAATTGCCGAGAATTCCGGCGCCTATATACGGCACATTCGTAGCTCGCAGGGCTGGCGGGACTGGATCAACAAAGAGCGGATCGCCTTCCAGCCCATGCGCCTCTTGAGTGGGTACTGCAGCCCGAAACGCCGCTAAAGAGGGATAGCTAATATCATTCCAGATAAGTTGATATATGGCGTCCTCTCGGTTGAAGAGGTTGTAATCGAGGGTCGTTCCGGTGATGGATGCCGAGTCTACGCGCAGATTGCCGGCAAACGAACCTGCCGGGGGAGTAAACCCGTTTCCAGCGCTGATATTATTAATTACAGTTGAGTGGTGTGAACCTGTACTCGCTTCACCTTCAATGTTAATACCGGTTGTACCATTCCCATGGACTGTGTTGCCTATAAAGGTGTTATAGGGTGAATTGTTTACGTCAATACCATGATCGCCGTTTTCGTAGCTGAGGTTGTTGATGATCAGGTTGTAGGTGGACTGGACATCGACAGTGGTATCCCATAGATACACATTGATTCCGGTGTCCTCGTTGCTGTACGTAAGGTTGTTGATCACCGTGTTATAGCTGGAACCGGTCAACTCAATCCCGGCCGCATCGGTCTCCACCACCGAGTAATTGGAGTAGGAGGTGTTGTTGCTGATGAGGTTGTTATTGCCACCGACCACGCGAATACCGATACACGTGTTGTGATCAGTGGTATTGCCACTGATCGTGGAGTAGGTGGTATTCCGCATATAAATACCCTGTTCATACGGGTGGATCAGGGATGGCGCGCCAGCATGGCTGACATGGTTGTTCGTAATGGTGACATGGGTCGAAGCATCAACGTAGATACCCTTACTCGTTGTATTCGTAATGGTAAAGCCGTCGATGACAATGTAGTTTCTCGCGCCCAGCGAAAAGGCCGAATAAGCCGTGGTGGTTTCTGGCCGTCCGGTCACCACAACACCTGGGTCTGCCCAGTAGGTAATCGGATTCCCAGCAGTACCGCTCCGTTCGGGAAAGACTGTCTCTGCATAGGTGCCGTGAATGACATGCACGATCTGTCCGGCAGTTGCCAGGTACGCACCTCGCGTAATGGTGCAGAATGGAAGAGCGAACGAACCAACCTGGCCTGCATCTGTGCATGCCGTATTTGTCTTATCTACATAATAAACGCGGGCTGTGGTTGTACTGTAATCCTGGGCAAACTGGTTTGAAGTCAAATTGACATACGTTCGTGTGGCAGGTCTGAACCCATAACCTGATAAGGAAGGTGTGATCATGCCAGACCAGTTATAGGGCACCTCGAAACTGTACAGACCGGCTTCATCCGTCGTAACAGTCTTGGGTGTGCCATCCGTGTAACTTAGTGTGACACCTGCCAGGCCGGCGTTACCGGAGATGGTAAAGGTGACGCCTGTAGTGGTGTAGTCTTGCGAAGTTTGATCGGCAAGCACATTGGCATAGGTCATGCTCGTGGGTGAGAAGATATAGCCGGGCTTGGCAGGCGTGACCGTGCCAGACCAGTCAGTGGGTACCTGGAAGCTGTACAGGCCGGCGGCATTCGCCGTGACAGTCTTGGGTGTGCCATTTGTGTAAGTGAGAATGGCGCTTCCAACTCCCGCGTTCCCGGAAATAGTATGAGCAGTCACGGTGAGTCCCACGGTGACAGGTGCGCTATCTACTGTTCCATCGTTGACCTTGAACGTGAAGCTGTCTGGTCCCGAGTAGTTTGTCGCAGGTGTGTATGTGCGGAGCGCGCCGCTGCCACTCAAGCTGCCATGCGCCGGATCATCCACAATGCTGTAGGTTAAGAGGCTGCCCTCCACATCAGTGCCGGTCAAGGTCAGGTCGATGGATGTGTTCCAGGACAGACTGACGGATTGGGCATCGGCGACGGGCACATCATTAACTGGATTAACAGTCAGTAGGAAGGTGTCGCTGGTGGTGACTGTAGAACCGTCCATTACAGAGACTGTAATGGTGGCAGTGCCGCTCTGGTTGGAGGCGGGCATGATGCTGGCGGTTCGGTTCGCGCCGCTGCCACCCAGGGAAATATTTCCGTTCGGCACAAGGTCCGTATTTGATGAGGTGGCCGTGACGGTCAGGTAAGCCGCGGTGGTTTCCAGATCACCGACAGTGAAGGGGACGGCGCTGGTGGCAGTGTCTTCATCGGTGGTCCGATCGGTGATGTCGCTGATCGTCGGTGCTGTGTTTGTTTTCGAGAAAGTATGCGACCAGACTGGCAGGGTTGTACCTACTTTGTATATGTTATATGTGAACGAGTCGCCATTTACACTGATGGTCGCAAATCCCTGTGAGTTATCCATATCTGGATATACATAATCTATTCGATCCGGGTAGACATATTCGTTATATGTTCCGCTGCCGGAGGGGGAGGTGATGAACTGCTCGTAGCTTCGGGTTAATCCCGCGATGCGGGTATTATCCATATGCGTCCATCCTAAGACATGTTCGTGGCCATGAAAGGTTGCAGTGACAATTGGATGAGCATTGAAAATGCTCATCAAGCTCGGAGGCGTGCAACCCACGTCCGCTCTGCCTGAGCATAAAGAATGTACGCTTGTCACAGGATATTCCGGCCCGTGGAAGAAAATAAATGCGTGCGTTAATCCCTGCCCTTCGGCATACGTCAAGCGGGCATTGAGGAAGTCCATTTCAGGTTGTTCCAAGAAATCAATATCGCCTGGAACATCCAATCCAATAAAGATGGAGTTCCCATAATCGAAACTATAGTTCAACTGGTCCGAGGAGGAATTGAGTGCTGTCTTATTGGTCACATATGGCGGCAACACTTTTATGTTCGGGGCCGTTTCAAAATAATTCTCCCATAAGGCCGGGCTTCCTTCCACATTGTTATCGGAATTGCCTCTGACCAAAAAAGTTTTATTAAATACGTTCGCGGTTTTCAGCACGTTGATCATCGGATCTATTTGGGTTGCAACGAATCCGGTATCCTGCAGATCTCCGTTGTAGAGTATCAACGCGGGATTGAGGTTTTTAATTTGGTTGACGGTGGCCGTAAAGTAGGCTGTTTCCGCCTGCCCATCCCCCATGGATGCAAAACTAAAGACTGTCGGTCTGGCGGTAAAGTTTTGATCCACCTGACCTGTAACTACATTTGTATAAGCCCTGTTGCCTGGCACAAAGGAAAAGCCGGCCTTGGAAGGCGTGACCGTGCCAGACCAGTTGTTGGAGACTTGAAAGGAATACACACCTGAGCTATTCGCGGTGACGGTCTTGGGAGTGCCATCTGTATAGCTGAGTATCGCCCCGCCTACACCTGCGTTACCGGAGATGCCGGGCATGATCGCCGCGGCAGTGTAATTCTGATTGGTCTGGTTGGCGGAAAGATTGGCATAACTTCTGCTGGGAGGTGTAAAAGTATAACCAGCCTTAGAAGGAGTGACCGTACCAGACCATCCTCCTGATACGGTGAATGAGTAATTCCCCGTGGAGGCATTCGCAGTCGTTGAGCCGCCAGTATAGGTGATGGTTGCGCTTCCCCCAGCCGGCCCTGTGCTGCCACTGATGGTGTACGTAACCGCAGTGGCTGTATAACTCTGATTGGTCTGATTGGTCGAGATGCTGGAATAACTCCTGCTGGTAGGCGAGAAGGTATAGCCAGCTTTGGAAGGCGTTACCGTGCCAGACCAGCGCTGGGTGAACCAGCTGGTATCGACGGTTACCGAGTAGTTTCCCGAGCTGTCCGAGACTGTCGAGCTGTCGCCGTAACCCGTGTTGCCATTCGCGGTGATGGTTGCGCCTGCCACCCCAGCGGAACCACTGATGGTAACGGAAGACGCCGCATGGGCCGGCATAACCCCAACACCAGCCAGGAGCATGGACAGGATCATTAAACTATAAATGACCCGAAGGCTGATTACAGATAGTGATTTGGTTCTTCTAGTGTGCATGACGTTCCCTCCCGAGAATCGTATTCAATATAAAAATCTTAATCAACTTGGAGTATGTTCCTTAAATTAATAGGTCGTTATTATTTTTTACAACTATTGATTTGAATGATCTCTATCATTTGGCCTTATAAACAAGTGATCTTGTCTTAAATCTCCTGGCTTTATTTTGGTAAAAGTGTTCCTGTTCCTACTTTCAATACATCTGCCGCCTTGCGAAGATTGCTCAGCGATATATCGTGGTCATTGAAATTATCAAAATTCTCATATTCACCACGCCAGATCTTTATGGCGGTAGGTTCACTACAACCCCGTTTTCGCATTTCCCCAACAAATTCATCAAATGACATTTTTATCTTTTCCGCCAACTGTTGAACAACACCGTCCACCTTGGTTGGCATATCCATCATTCCAGTTAAATTTTGAGAGATATCATCCATATTGTTCCTCACACCACAATTCCACATAATGAAATCTAAAAGAAGTTGTGAATTGAAATTGCAAATTACTGAAGAATTGTTTATTAAATTTTATTTCGAAAGCAATGTGAAAATTGACACAGCCACACTTTACCCCCATAAATCTTTTTGAATCTTTGATCTTTATTTGAATTATTTTGAGACAAAGTTGAGTTGTTCTGTCAGGTACGGGGTTTCATCCCCCTATTTATTGGCAGACTGTATTTTCCCCATTCTTGATGCAAGTGGATATCTCTTCATAAAACAGGGGTAATTTTCAGTTCAAAGGCCAGGGAGATTGTTACGGTTTTGAAATCAGGGCTAAGCAACCACGCCTGCGATTTGACGTTGCTATCGCCCCCAGTAATCTTTAGCCTGTAAACATGCCGCTTGCTTCACAGAAATTGAAGCAAGGGGAACACCCCAAAAGATCCCTCAGTTGGCTATGACGCCAAGTCTTAAAATAGCATGCTTGAAAAATTCACCATATTACGATATACTTTGTGAAATAATGTACAAAAAATGTTTTGATCTTATTAAAAATTCTTTATGAAAAATGAGATTAATAAGATATATTGGATTGCACTGGATGAAGGGTGGCTATCAGTTTTTTTAGAGGCGTTTTTGGCACACAGAATGATGCTGAACTCATGAAGAAATCTACAAGCCCTGATGTCTTGCACATCCTTCATTTCTCCCTTTTGAGACTTGCAGACAATAAGTTAGAGTCGTACAATATTATTCAACAAAATATGATGGAAGGGAAAATCAATTGAATAAAAAATTACTAGTGATTGATGATGACCCTGAACTTGGAAAACTGGTTGAAACAGTTCTAAAACCCCTTGACCTCATCATCTATCAGGCATATTCAGGGGAGGACGGCCTAAAACAGGCATACACGATTCACCCAGATATCGTCATCCTCGACATTATGATGCCTGATTTGGATGGATTTAATGTTTGTTCGCGTTTGCGCGAACTATCCAGCCTGCCAATCTTGATGTTAACTGCGCGCACTAATGCAAACGATATATTACATGGCTTCAACGTGGGAGTGGATGATTTTTTAAGAAAGCCGTTTAACAAGAATGAACTCGAGGCACGTATACGCGCACTGCTCAGGCGTTCAAACAATCAAAATAACAGCGAAATCTCCTATATTAACGGGTACACAGATCCTGTGCTGGAAATTGATTTTTTATCCAAGAGCGTTAAACTTCAGGGGAAGATTATTGAACTTTCCCCCAAGGAATATGACTTGCTGGCATATTTAGCGCGAGAACAGGGGAAGATCGTATCGCATCACCAACTGATGCGCGAGGCATGGGGGGAACTATATGTCAACGACTCAGCCGAAACCTCCCTTTACATATATTATCTAAGAAAAAAAATCAAGGATGGCAAACACGGGCATCAATACATCCGCACGCTTTGGGGGCGAGGATATTGGTTTGCACCGCGAAAGGACGATCTGATTCCGTGAGAATACAGGCTTCAAACAAACCGGGGGCAGTATAGTGTATCTGACAGAGTAGCTCAACTTTATCTCAAAATAATTCAAATAAAGATCAAAGATTCAAAAAGATTTACGGGGGTAAAGTATGTCTGCATCAATTTTCAAATAGCTTTCGAAATAAAATTTAATAAACAATTCTTCCGTAATTTACGATTTCAGTTCACAACTTCTTTTTATGTTGCGATAGCTAATATATAAATCAGGGAACAAATATGAGCGGTATCGTTCAACAAATGACTGAAAAAATAAATATGTCATTCGATGAGTTTGTCGGGGAAATGCGAAAACGAGGATGCAGTGAACCCACCGCCATAAAGATCTGGCGTGGTGAATATGAAAACTTTAAGAATTTCAATGATAACGATATATCACTCAGCAATCTTCGCAAAGCGGCGGATGTGTTGAAAGTAACCACTGGAAACCTTCTGCCAAATTAGGAAAATCCCCAAACTCCATTCCCTGCGCAAGCCATTATCCGGCGCAGGCAAAAATGGCGGGCAGTAATGTCGCAAACAATCAATATCAAGGAAACCCAATATTCATGGAAAAGTGGTACGTGGCTCATAGCAAACCAAGAAATGAAGATCTGCTTTGGAAGCAGTTTCTCTTGCGCAACTTCGAGTCTTATTTCCCTTGCTTAAAGATTAAAACGGTAAACCCGCGCGCACGACAAGTCCAACCGTATTTCCCAGGTTACTTGTTTGTCCATGTTGATCTAGAGAAAACAGGCAGATCGGAACTTGAATGGATACCGGGCGGAGCCGGACTTGTATCATTTGGGGACGAGCCAGCCTGCGTGTCTGATAGTCTAATCTTTGCAATCAAACAACGGATCGAACAACTGGAGAGAAGCTCCGCAGAATGCTGTGTTTTATTTAGCAAAGGTGATATCGTCCATATTCACAATGGCGCCTTTAGCGGCTATGAAGCGATTTTTGACGGACAGCTTTCTGGAAATGACCGGGTGCGTGTTTTATTATCCCTGCTGGATAATAGACAAATCCCCATTATATTGCCCGCAAATAGTATTTACCGCCTCGACCCAAGCTAGTCCGAACACGGGGGTAAAGTAATTGCATTACTAAACAGTCAACTGACATTGATATTGTCGGAAGGGCGGAGCACTTCAAAAACAGGGTACATATGCACACTCAAAAACTAAGACTAGGATTGCTGCTTGATTCATTCGATGTGCCTGCATGGGTGTATTATGTTATCCAGCGCATCGCGAATGAAAATTCAGGCGAGTTTACCCTCGTGATAATTAATGATGACACTTCCAAGCTAAAAAAAACAGATCGAAGTCTGGCCTTTTATTCAATCATCAATCGTATTGACGAAAAGTTATTTACCAAACAGCCAGATCCTTTTGCCCTGAAAGATGCCGAAAGTCTTCTGTCGAATATTCCGGTCATCAAAGCAGTTCCAGTAAAGAATAATAATATTTCCTCTCTCAGCGAATCGGACACAATAAAAATCAGGGAATACCACCTGGACATACTGATACAGTTCGGATTCCAGGGGATGCAGCTTGAAAACCTAAACGCAGCCAAATATGGAACATGGTTTTATTATCACGGCGATGACAGGATCATGAAAAACGGTCCGCCGGGCTTTTGGGAAGTTGTAGAGAATTGGCCGGAAACGGGTTCTGCACTGCTCTCAAGCGGGGGGATATTTTCAGCGAATCGGGTTTTGTATCGATCCCACTTTTTAACATATCCGCTATCCCCAGCCCGACATAGAAGTTATTACTTCTGGGCGGCAGCGTCTTTTTTACCCAGACAGATTCGCCAGCTGCACCACCTTGGCAAAGAGAAATTCTTTCACGAAACAGAAAAATTTAACACAGCCCTTCTGCGGGAGGTCAAAAATCATGAATCACCCTCGAATCTCCTAGCTGCAGCATCGTTCGCAAAAATAATAATCAGGCTAGTAAAAGAATTAATCCAGCGTTTTTTTTATGCGGGTCAATGGTTTTTATTGTTCAGTTTTAAACAGGATATAGCTGGAAATTTCAGCGAGTTCATCAGATTACAACCATCAAAGGACAGGTTCTGGGCTGATCCGCATGTGGTTCAAATTGACAATCGGTATTTCATTTTTATAGAAGAATTTTTACGAGCAAAAAACAAGGGTCATATTTCTGTGATCGAGTTGGACGAGTCTGAAAACTGGAAGGCTCCCATTAAAGTTTTGGAGACGGATTATCATTTATCAAATCCGTTTATTTTCAAGTGGAACGACAAATTTTTCATGGTTCCAGAGTCGCGGGCAAACCAAACCATTGACCTGTATGAGTGCACCGAATTTCCATATCAATGGATTTTCAAACAGCACCTTATGGAAAACATCTCGGCTGTGGATACAACACTTGTCAATTATTCTGAAAAATGGTGGCTTTTCACTGCAATTGCGGAAAATCCCGCGGCCGCGCCAAATGTTGAACTGTTTCTATTTTCTTCGGAAGACCTCTTCAGCGGCAATTGGACCGCGCATCCGCGAAACCCGATTATTTCTGATGTCAAAAGCGCCAGACCTGCAGGCAGCTTGTTCGTGGAAGACGGGAAATTATTTAGACCGTCGCAGGATTGTTCGAAAGCGTATGGATATGGCTTTGATTTGAATGAAATAGAGGTCCTCTCAGAAACAGCGTACTGCGAAAAAAAGATAATATCCATCAAACCGAATTGGGACAGAAAAATCGAGGCAACACACACGTTTGCAAATTGCGGGAATTTAACCGTGATTGACGCATTTACCCGGACTTCAAAATATTAAATCTCGGGTCGATTGTGACGGGGTGTAAAGCATGATAAATACAGGGCATCGAAAACAATGGAAGAACAAGTTAAGCTCGACCTGATCGTCAAACTTTGCGACACTCTTAATGCAAAAAGAATTGGGTATTGTCACTGGAAAAGCAATACTTTTCTGCATCGTTCGGCGAGCGGCGAGAATGATCTTGATCTGCTGGTAAGCAGGATTCATGCTCAGAAGTTCACAGAAATCCTATATGACTTTGGATTTAAAGAATCCCTGCTTCCCCGGGAAGAGGAGTTACCCGGTGTGCGGGACTATTATGGGTACGATCAAAAAACGGGGAAAATGGTCCATGTCCACGCGCATTTTCAATTGATTCTGGGGAACGACCTCTCCAAGAACTACCGCCTGCCGCTTGAGCAGGTTTATCTTCAATCATCCATTCAACAGGATTTATTTCGCGTCCCGGCGCGCGAATTTGAACTTGTGGTCCTGGTCATACGCATGGTATTGAAACATTCAACCTGGGACTCGATCCTCATGCGGCATGGTCAGCTTTCATCTTCTGAGCGGCACGAACTAATTGATCTGTCAACAGAAGAGACGGTGGCGAAGGTTCATACAGTATTACTTCACCTGCCAAACATAAGCCAGGCTTTATTTGACCTGTGTTTGCAGTCCATACAGCCAGACTGCCCTTATTGGTTGCGCATCAAAGCGGGTGAACAATTACAGAAGGCGCTGCGAAGCTGTGCGCGACGGCCGCATGGGATTGATATCATCTTAAAGCTCGCACGCAGGGTATGGCAGCCAATTCTTCGGCGCGGGTTCAAGTACACACGGAAAAGCAGTTTTGCAAATGGCGGCCTGCTCATCACGATAGTCGGCGGAGATGGTGCAGGCAAGACCACCGTCATCGATGAATTATATAAATGGCTCTCAGGGAAATATGAAGTCAAAAAACTTCACATGGGAAAACCAGGATGGTCATGGGTAACAACCTTTATTCGGGGAATATTAAAGATTGGCACACTTTTGCGGCTCTATCCATTTGAAGGGGATGTCTTTGAAGAATCCTTACAAGCGCACGGCACGCCCTGGTTCATTAGGGCGGTCTGCACTGCCCGTGACCGTTACTTGACATATATTGAGGCGCGGAAATTCTCATCAAATGGGAATCTGGTGTTATGTGACCGTTATTCATTTCCTGGCTTTATGAAAATGGACGGACCGCAATGCGAGGATGCACTGGCAGGTTCAAAAAACACAAATTGGTTAATACAGTTTCTCGTAAACAAGGAAAAATCTTATTACCAGCAAATACGACTTCCTGATCTACTGATCGTTCTTAAAGTAGACCCCGAAATTGCTGTTCAGCGAAAAGTGGAAGAAACTGAAACATCGGTTCGGGCGCGTTCGTCAGAGGTGTGGGGGCTGGACTGGAAAAAACTATCAGCTTTTGAAGTTGATGCCAACAGGTCCAGAGAAGATGCGCTTTCCGAGGTCAAGGCTATCGTGTGGGAACATCTATAGTTATGTCAACAATCACCCGTCCCATGAAATTCATCTCAGGCCTGTTATCCGACAAAGGATTAACCAAAAAGGCTTATCTAAACGCTATCACAGTGGTGCTTGAGTATGGCGCAAGTTTGATCGTTGGTTTTCTCATTACACCATTGATGGTTGCCGGATTGGGAAATTATTTATTTGGGATGTGGCAGATTCTAAACCGCCTGATTGGATATATCAATCCAGTCAGTGGCCGCCCCGGATTTGCACTGAAAGCAACGCTCGCCAACCAGCAGGCGTCCACAGATTACGATCAAAAACGCCGTTATGTCAGCAGCACATTGATCATTTGGATATTATTCCTGCCGGTTCTCATAGTCATTGGCGGAACCATTAGTTGGTTTTCACCTTACTGGCTGCACGCGCCATCAGCCTATATTTGGATCATCCGCGTGGCTGCAGGTCTGCTTGTTTTGAACACGATCGCGAACACGCTGGCTTCCATACCGCAGGTAACTTTACAGGGTGAAAACCTGGGATACAAGCGCATGGGGATGTCAGTGATCCTTGTTCTTACCGGCGGATGTTTCACCTGGCTGGCTTTATATTTAAAAACAGGGATCATTGGTGTTGCAGCCGCCGCCGTCATATCAACTCTTATAACTGGTTCGTTTTATCTTTGGGTCGTAAAAAGCCATAA
>Ga0268298_10003891_pt1 | contig 14897 bp, 6 predicted proteins | sample WWTPWeurt_MetaG_FD_194462 | JGI IMG/M metagenome (GOLD analysis project Ga0268298, IMG submission 194462) | Activated sludge microbial communities from WWTP in Nijmegen, Gelderland, Netherland - WWTP Weurt | ecosystem: Engineered > WWTP > Aerobic digester > Activated sludge | place: Netherlands... | reverse complement strand
CGGTGGATGAGCGTCTGGTGGCGGACGCCTACCTGATCCTGGGTTTGACTCCACCCTCTGCTAACATGCCAGCGTCAACCGACGACGAAGGAGCCGACAGTGGCCGACGAACCGACCGACCCGCAGGGCCGGACCCCGCTCGGCGTGGTCAAGACGACCAAGCCGTGGAAGGACATGACCGACGAGGAGATCGACGCCTTGTCGAAGAAGCTGTTCAACCAGATGAAGGCGAAGCTCCCGCCCGCCGGGCAGGAGTGACGATCGCCGGGGAGGAACCGACCGGAGCCATGGTGGCCCTGGTCCCGGCGCGCCCCCAGGCTCTCGCCGTGGACGGCGGCGAGGAACTGGGGGCGTTGCACCTCACCCTCAAGTTCCTGGGCGATGCGGTCGACTGGTCCGCCGATCAGCGGGCGATCGTGGAACGCACCGTGGCCGACTGGGCGGCGCAGACGCCCCGGTTCACCGGCACGGTCGGCGGCGCCGGACGTCTCGGGACGAACGGGGCGATGGTCTGGCATCTCGACGTGCCGGGCCTGGCCCGATCCCGTGAGGCCCTGTCGGCGTGGATAGATGACCGCACCGATGCCGACACGTCGGACCGGTGGGACGGGTTCACCCCGCACGTCACGTTCGCCTACGACGACGTCGACCTGCCCGACTTGCCGGACGGTGACGTGCCGTTCTTCGACGCCGTCGTGTGTTGGGGACCGGACCGGACTGTCGTCCCCCTGTCCGGCACGCTGGGACGCTCTGCGGCCGTTCTGGCCCGCGACGGCGACGGCGACGGGTTCATCTATGACGGCACGAAGCGCGAGATGCTGGCACCGACCCGGATGCTCGACATCGACATCGACATGGAACTGGAAGCCGACGCCATCGGCGAACGGCGCAACGCTCCGATCGGACGTGTGCAGCCGGTGACCAGGGGATCTGACGTCGCACCGAAACCGGCGGTCGACGCCGACTTCGGGGCCATGCGCGACGACGCCCCGGCGACCAAGAGCGGCAAGAAGGCCGCCAGGCCGGGCGGCAAGGCTCTGATCGCTGCGACGCTCGGTGACAGGATCGGGGCGAAGAACGGGACGGTGGCAGGCGTCCGCCACATTGAAACGGCCGAAGAAGCTGTCCGTCAGTTCGTCGGCAATCTGGAGGTCGTCTATCAGGCTGCGAAGAAACGCAAGGGGTTCATCGCCGGGGCCAGACAGTGGTACGACCGGGCGCACGACCGGGCCGTCGCCCTGGCCGACAAGCTGGACATGCACCCCGACGGCGGGGCCGCTGTGCTTGCCGCCCTGTCACCAAACATGGACTGGAACTACAACCTCGCTCAAGCCGACGCCCTCGCCGAGTTCTGGTCGACGGACCCGGTCGTGGACGACGAAGTGCGAAAGCTGGCAAAGCGGCTCGTCAGTGACCTGCGGTTCAAGGACTACAAGCACCGCCTACCGGGCGACCCGATGAAGCCCGAGTCGAAGTGGATCACGCTGGTCGACGTTCCCGAGGGGACGCGCCTGCGGTCGGGGATCACCGACCCACAAACCAGGGCCATCTACGCCCGGGTGTGGGCCACATTGCACACCGAGGGTGGAGCATTCTCACCGGAGCTGCGGGTCGACAGTAACGGCCAGATGGTGCCCACCGGCGCCGTCCCGCGGACCCGGTGGCAGTCGGCGGACAACATCGCCAAGGCGCTCGCCATCATGGACGACCCGTCCCGGGCCAACGTCGATCGCCAGCTCGGCGACGGACTCAAGGTCCGATCCTTCTACAACAACATCGCTTACCCCGACAACAACGGGTGGCCGGGCGGAGACGTCACCGTCGACACTCACGCCGCCTCGACATTGTTCGGGGCGCCATATGGCAACAAGACGGAGCCGTTCCACACGATCGTTGGTAAGTCAACAGTCGAGGACGGCGAATACATCAAGGTGGCGATGGTCGAAGCGTTCCGCCGGTTTGCTGCCAAGCACGCCGACGACTTCGATACGCCACGGGAAGCGCAGTCGGCCCTGTGGGAGATTTGGCGGAGTGCCGCCTACTCCAACGCCGGGAACAACGAGGCGCTCAAGCAGGGCTTGCGTGACGCCTGGGCGGCCGTGGACGAACCAGGGATCTCCGACGCTGTCCGGCGACGTCGGCGTCGCAAGGCGCGCCAGCTCATGGGCGAGTGGTTGTCTCAACCGTTGCCGTGGATCGACTACGACCCCACCAAGGTCGACGCCGACGGCAATCCTGTACCGCCGGTCGAGGAGGTGGCCGATGTCCCCGCAGTCTGACCGTCACGCCCCGATTGGCCGACTTCCGGTCGTCGTCGGCCACGACGACACGAACGACGCCGACGAGGCCCGTGAGATCGAGGAGCAGAACGCGTTCAACGATGAGCTGGAGGCGTTCGCTCGGACCCTGTATCCCGACGGCATCCTCCCGCGGGAACGGAGGCGGATGGAGGCCGAACGGGCCGAGTAGGACCACCGTCGGGACGGCACGCCCGGCGTCCAGAATGGGGCGCATGGCCGCCCCTGATCCTGCCGCCCCGTTCCCGGCCCCGTGGAACCCGCCCCGGTCGTGGTTCTCGGAGATCCCCGACTGGTTCGACCCGGACGGCGGGCTCATCCAGTTCGACTGGGAGACGGGCCGGGTGGCTGCGATGGTCGCCCCGTACGGCGATTGCATCCTCGACGGATCGAAGCAGTGCTGGTCACCCCCCGTGTCGAACACGGGTTACGAGTACGCCCATGTCGGGACGTGTGTCTTGGAGGACGGCGAGACGATCCGGGTGGCGACGATCGGCGGAGGCGTCCCGCATGCCAGCCTGCGGGCGGCCATGTCGGTCGCCCAGGACCACTACGCCAACACGGCGACCCGCAAGCTGGTCGGCCGGTACGTCGACTCGCCCGAAGCGGGCGGGATCGTGTTCCTCGGTTCAGCCCAACCGGGGCTCACCTACGCCGACGTGTACGACACCCTGTCGTCGGCCGTGTCCGGCGACTGGCGGTGGATCCCGGCGCTCGGCTCCTACGAGATGGTCGGCGCCCAGTTGGTCAACAACCCCGGGTTTCGTCCCGTGCCCGGCGGCAAGCGTGTGCGGGCGGCTGCGATCAACTTTCTGTCGGGCGGTCCGAAAGTGGCTGCTGCCAAGTGTGGCGGCGGCGAGCAGGTGTACGGGGAGTGGGTGCCGATCGAACTGGAGTCGACTCCGGGGCTCGGTGACCGGGTCGCCCGTCTGGCGGCGGCTACTGCCGCCCTGGAGTTGGCGGCGGTGGTGGACGAGGAGATGCCACCGGCTCGCACGGCGGGTCTGTTCCGCCGCAAGCATCCCCTGTCGCCCGCTGAACTGGCGCAGCGGAAGAAGGCGGCGCTGATCTCGGCGATGAAGCGGCGAGGCAACCGGCGTCTCGGCCGGTACGCCCCGGACGGTACCGGCCCTAAGCGGCGAACAGCCTTGGATGATTCGCCGGTGTTGGACGCCGCCAAGCGGTCGCGGTCCAGCAACCTGAAGGGGCTGTCCAAGGATCAGGCCCGTCGGATCCGCGAGGTGAACCGGCGCAACCTGGCCCGCGAGCGGGCCGAGCGGACCGACATGGAGGTTGGGCTGTTCGAAGCGCGGGGCGACGTGGATGCGGAGATCAACGAGCGGCGCATCGCCAAGTACCGGCGCACTCATCCCCGCAAGGAATACCCTCGCCGTGTCGCATCGGCCGCAACGATCACCAAGAGGTTCTGACACCACCATGCCTGCTGAACGACAGGACCACCCCGCCCGCACCGCCGCCGGGCGGTCATCCCGTGCCTTGCCGAAGATGGTCGGGGGCAAGGTGATCGACGGTGACGGCGACATGCGGGTGCTCGACGGCACCAAGATGGAACGGGCGGCGACCCCCGCCGAGCTGAAGCTGTCCCGCAAGCTCCGGGCGCTCGCCAAGGGTGGGGGCGGCAAGCGCCGGACTCGGGGACCGGTCACTCGCCGGACCCGTGACCGGGACGCCCTCAAGGCCCAGGCGCTCACCAACGCCCGCAAGAAGGTGCGGCGACGGCCGACGACCGAAGCGCCGTCGAAGGCCCACATGCAGAAGAAGGGCCGGGCCGCATGGGGCAGGGTCGACCGGGTCGACATGATCGACGTGCCCGAGGGTGAGGACGAGATGGTCGGCGCCGAGGTCGACGGGCTCAAGATCCGCCTGCCCCGCAACGGCGGGCGACCCTACGTCGACACCGAGAACGGCCCGGTGCCGCTCGACGGGGTGTTCGTGTCCCGCCCCGAGGTCGACGCTCTCCTCAAGGGCTCCAAGGACACGTTCGACGCCGACAAGTTGACCCCCGAACAGCACGACGCTGTCCAGTCCGCATGGGGCAAGGTCGACCGGCTGCACGGCGGGCAGACCGTGTCCGGCGAGGACCGGTCCGTGTCCGTCGCCGACATCACCGACTCCCACGGCGAGAAGATCGTGTTCACTGTCCCCGACCGGGGCGGCGAGGTCACCGTCGACTACCGCCGGGACCGGTCCGAGATGACCGACGATGAGATCGCCCGGGGCGACGACCCGTGGCTGACCGACCAGCCGACCGGCATATTCCTCGACGAAGCCGAGGTCGACGCCAAGCGCCAAGGCAAGGCTGCACCCGAGTTGGACGCGAAGCGTCGCCGTCAGGTCCGTCAGCGGACCGAAGCACCGGTCAAGCCCGAGGGTGACGACTTCGACCGTGCCAACCCGAACAGCGACCTGTCGGAGAAGCTGATCGAGGACGGCGGGTTCACGATCGACCCGGCCGACGGGTCCGGGCCGACCGTCGGCTATGTGGTCGCCCGCCCCGGCCACTCCAAGATCATGACCCGCGAAGAGTTCGAAGCGGGCGGCGAACACGACATCAACGAGTACCTCCGCAAGCTGCGGGACGAGGAAGCGAACCCGGACGTGATGCTGGGCGGGTGGTACGACGCCCGGCACGACGAGATCGTGCTGGACCGGGTCGAAGTGGTCGACTCCGAGGACGAGGCGGTGCGGCTCGGCCAGGAACGCAACGAACAGGCCATCTGGGACCTGAAGGGGCAGCGGGAGATCCCGACCGGTGGCACCGGGACAGGTGCGGACCGCAAGCCGGTGACGCCCGTGTCGGCCGATTCGACCGACGCCGACGTCGATCGGTCGTTCGCCGAAGCGGTCGACGCTGCGGTGCCCGAGGCGCGCCGCAAGCGTGTTGCCGACGGCGGCGGACCCCGGGGCGACACGGTGAAGGACGCCGTGGCCGAGGACGTGGTCGACATGGCCCGCGAGTCCGGCATGACCGACGACCAGATTCGCGGTGCCCTGGACCGTAACGGTGGCCCCGACGGGGTGGACCGGGCGTCGTTCGACAAGGCGCTGGACCGTCCCCGTCCCGACGACATGAGCGGACCCTCACCTTCCGAGGGTGACGTGACCGCCGGTCGCGCCCTCGCTTTGCAGCGGGTGAAGGATGCGGCGTCGACCACACCGGCAACGTCACAGCCGAAGCCGGGATCGCCTGACATCCCCGCCGACGTGGCCGGTCTGCCCGGCGTCGACTCAGGGTCCGGCACGAAAGAGGATCCGCTGCGGGTGTCGGACATGTCGACGGCCGTGAAGCTCCTCGGTGACGGCAAGTACCACATCCAGTTGAACCGCCCGGATGAGGTCGCCACGCTGCTCGACAAGGTCCGCGAGGAAACGGCCAAGTTCAAGGAGCGGGGCGAGAAGGAACCGGTGTTCAACCTGTGCCTCGTCTCGGTGCCAGGCAGCAACCTTTTCTGTGTTGACGACCAGACGGAGATGATGACGAGTCGGGGATGGCGTCGGTACGACGAACTGTCCGTCGGTGACACGGTCCTTACCTTGAACCACGACACCGGCCTGGCCGAGTGGCAGCCACTGGAGGCCGTGAACGTCTTTCCCTCCGAGGACAGGCTGGTTCTCTCGATGGAGGGTCAGTTCCATTCGTCTCTTACGTCCAGCGAGCACCGGTGGCCTGTTGTCCAAACAAAGACGGGGGCCAGACTCTGGAAGGTGAGCGAAACGCTCCTGACAACGGACCGCATCCAGACCGTGGCGCCGGTGGCGAATCTCCCGACGGAGCCAAAGTATGAGGACGCCTTCGTTGAGCTGGTCGCGTGGGTCTGGACGGAGGGCACCTTCGACGGAGCCATGACACGGATCTACCAATCTCACCGCTACAACCCTGGGTACGTCGCCGACATCGCTCGAACCCTGACGTCCCTGTTCGGCGATGAGCGCGCCGAACTGCAGTCCATTCGCACGGCGCTCAAGGGCGGTAGGACCGGGGCGGTGCGCGCTCCCACCCCGGGGTGGCGTCGATCCGAGAACGACTCAACGGGCATGACTTCGTTCTTCTTGAACGGGGCGGCCAGCACGGCGCTACGCACCGTGATGGATGGTGACAAGGTTGTGGACCCATCCTTCATTGCCAGTCTCACCCTGTCGCAGTTGCACCTGTTCATAGATCGCTCGGTCGACGCTGACGGTCATCGTGGCCGAGTGGAAGGCTTCTCCCAGCGCAGTGTCGAGAGGGTGCGGATCTTTGAGATGGCCTGCGCCCTCGCCGGGGTGAGGACCAACACGACTGAACGGCCAGAGACGCGCCCCGGCAGGAAGAGTGGCCTCGTCCAGTACCAGGTCGGGGTACTGCGACGGTCATCGCCGTACACGTCGCCCATGTCGACCAAGAACCGACCAGAGTGCCGGACGAGAGTGGAGTGGGTCCACCACAAGGGGATCCTGTGGTGCCCCACCACGCCGAACGGAACCTGGCTGGCGCGACGTAGGGGCACAGTGTGGTACACGGGCAACTGTGCCGATAGCGTGGGTTACGACCGTATTCGCATGCCGCAGTTGTCGACGGCCAACCCGGTCCCCGGGTCCTATGCCGACTCCCTGCCCCGCAACGGCAAGGGCGAAGTGGACTTGACCGAGGACTTCCTCAAGTGGCTGGAAGAGGTCAAGGGCATCAAGGTGAAGCGGGGCACCAAGGTGTACGCCTCGCATCTGCGGGCATCGCAGGCCGAGCTGCGGGGCGGCAAGGTGACCGGCATGATGGAAGGCATGAAGGCGGGCAAGGTCCCGCCCGGTGTCATCTCGCAGACCAGCGACGGCTACATCATCGACGGACATCACCGCTGGGCGGCCAACACGGGCCTGTCCATGGGCGGGTCGAACCCGGTGATGGAGACGAACACGATCGACGCCGACATCGTCACCATCCTCGCTCTCGCCAACCAGTTCGCATCCGAGATGGGGTCCCCGCCGATGGCTGCCAGCGTCTCAGGTCGCACCACGAAGCCCGTCCTGTTCTTTGCCGGGGTCGACCGGCCAGAACAGTCCAAGGCGTTCACCGAGGTCGGGTGGCTCACCCCCGACGGGTTCGCTCCCACCCCCGTGTGGGGTGACCTGCCGGGCACGGATCCGGCCACCGTGTACGTCGGTGACGCCCCGTGGGCCGGGATGGACCCGGACGGCCTGTACGACTCGGCGGTCGTGATGGCGTCGCCGGTGTTCACGACGGACGCCCCGGACGTGGCCGACCCGCCGGAACTGGTCGACCCGCCCGACTCGGCGTTCGGCTGACCGATGCCGTTCGACGCGAACGACGTCTGGCACGACCCGGGCAACGGCCAGTTCGCCCCCCGGGGCTGGTCGACGGCGAAAGCCCTCGCCCTCAAGGCGGCGCGGGCGCTACTGACCCGTGACCGGATCCGCCAGCACCGGTCCGGCCGGGCACGTCTGCGGACCGGGGTGCTGGCCGACGCCGGTGTCCGCAAGGGTGACGTGGTCGACGTCCGGTGGGGCGACGACGACTTCGCCCAGGTTGTCCTTCCCGAGAAGGGCGGGCGGGGCCTGCGCCGGTACCGGGTCAAGTGGTCGGACCTGGACGACGACTACGCGTCACCGCCGATGCGGGTCGTGTCCCCCCGTCCGGGCGCCAAGTTGCAGCCGATCACCCGGGTGCAGCGGCAGCGGTTGCCGAACATAAACGCCTATGGGGCGACGTGGGAAGTGACGCTGTACGGCGACAAGGACGTGGAACTGTCGAAGGTGTTCACCGACGACGCGTCGCTCGACGTGCTGTCCGACATGCTGGACACGGGCGCCTTGGCCGAGGCCGCCCCGGGCGGGAGAGGCACCGTGACCCGCCCGTTCACGACGTGGGTCGACCCGGACGACCGTGAAGCGAACGCGGCTGACAGTGCGATGGCGTCGCTGCTCGACATCCGCCACCAGATCGCCGTCGCCGTCCACCAGGACATCCGGTCCACGGTTGAGGACGGCGACTGGACCGCCGCCCGGATCGGGGTGTTCAAGGACGACCCTGGCCACAGGGTGGCTTTCCATGACTCGGCCCGGGACTCCGACCCGACGTCGGCCTACCAGTTCACTGACATGTCCCCGGAGAAGGCGAGCGGCCTGCGGTCCGCCCTGGCGCGCAACGGGGTGCTGGCCGACGCCGGGTTCCGCTTCGGCGCCGACCCGGGTCCGGTGATGTTCACCGACGGCCCTGGGGGCACCGTCACCTACGGGGGGCGCCAGTTCACGGTGGACGAGGTCGACGCCCGCTTGACCGCTTCCGGCGAGAAGTACCCGGGTGTCACCGACTTGGCGGCCCGGATGGGTTCGACGGTGGTGGTCACCGACGCCATGGGTATGCAACGTCGGGTGTTCGACCCGCTGTTGCCCGCCAGTAGCGACACGCCGGGTGTCCCGGCGACGATGAAGGTTCACCTCGGTGACGTGAACGGACCAGACGATCGCGGGTTCACCCCCTACGACGTGCTGGACCAGGACGGGATCCCGGTTGGGACGGTCCACATCGCTTCAAGCTATTCGCACAGGAAGGCGGGTGAGGTGTTCGGCGGTCTTGCCGGGGACGTTGTCCTCCCGGCTGATCGCAAGACGGTGTGGCCCGACATCGGGCAGGGGTTTGAGTCGCTCGACCGGTTCCACAACCAGATAATCCATCAAGAACATGGGTTTGGTCTGCGCCTCACCCCGATCCCCAAGGCGAGGACGTTTGCTGTTGAGGACCGGACGGTGGTCGCCGTCGGCGGCCTCGGCGCTGTCGCGAGGGTTTTCGTGTTCGACCCGGAGAAGCGCACCCTCACCCCGACAGACAAGGAGCGGCCGCTGCTCAGAAACGTGGACATGGACACGGTCCGCCAGTTCGCCTATGCGACCCGGGCCGGGATGGACCCGGCCGACTTCAAGAAGTTTCACGCCGACGGCGGGGTCGCCGACGTGGACGGCCTGCACCTCGACGGCATCGACGCCGAGACATTCGGGCAGTTCGACCGCCTGCGCCGTTCTCGCCAAGCGCAGCAGGCGGTGGCGGCCGAGTTCGGTGACCGTGACATCACCCCCGACGGGTTCCTCACCGCTGACGCTTTCGCTGCGATGGCCGATGGGGTCGTGCGGGATTTCGAGGACACGCCCAAGACGAAGGTGCGCCCGTTCAAACTCACGAAACAGGGGTGGGCATCGGAGGGTGTCGACCTGAAGGTGCAGAAGGAGTGGATGAGTCATCTGCCGGTGGCGGACACGTTCACGGCTGCCACCGAGCGCGTCGGCGACGGGCTGCCGGACGATCCGACGGCCGGACTGGCGGATCTCCAGTCGCGGGTCGGCCGCTTGTACGACTCGGTGCTACGGAACCGCAACGCCAAGCTTGTCGGCCCGGTTCCGGATGCTCGCAACGAGACGGCCGACCTGTTGAGCGAGATGCAACGCCAGGAATGGCTGCACGCCAAGGCGTCCGATTTCGACGCCGTCGAGGTGCAGGCGTCGGACCTGAACGTCGGGGACTCGTTCTCCACCGAACCTGACCACAAGCTCACTTGGCGGGTCACGTCGTCTATCCCGACCGCCCACGACGACATCCACGTCTATGTGGTCGACGCCCAGATGGGCGGCAACCCTCGGATCTTCACCTACGGGCCGAACGACAGCCTGTATCGCGTCACCCTGAACGCCGAGAGGCGCAAAGCGATAGCCGGTCAAGTGGCGCAAGTGCTCACCGATCACGGGTACCCGGCCGACACCGACTACCGCAGCCTCCCGGCCATGATCCTCGCCAAGCACGCCGTCGACGGCGACGCCTACACCGACAACCTGATCGACGGTCTGCTCGACACGCAGAACGGGACGTGGGCGGACTCCAGCCAGTCGCGGTTCTCGACGCTGCAGCAGGCGGCCATCCTTGAGATGCAGGGCCTGTCCCCTGACGAGTTCCCCGGTTGGTCCGGGTGGCGGGCGAAGAGGGACTCGGGCCGCGGGTTCGACACCGAATACACGCCGGGTGAACGGGCGATGGCCCGTCTGGCTGCCCTGTCGACCTACACCCTTACCCAGCACGAACTGGGCGAACAGGGGTTCGGGCCGGACGACGTGATGATCTTGCACCGGGGCACCGACGAACCGGCCGCCGATGCTGCCGCCGACGTGGGCGACCTTGTGTGGGCGTCCAGCAACCCGCTGGCGTCCTACGCATCGTCGGCGACGGTCGCCAACAAGTTCGCTCAGGATGGCCCGGTGATGACCCAGCGGGTGCCGCGGTCGCGGATCTTCTCGACCGCCAAGACCGGCCCCGGTACCTACAAAGAGGACGAGATCGTCGTCATGGGCGACCCGGACGGCTACCTGTCCCGAGTGACGTCCGGCGGCGGCGGGGCGGCCGAACGGCGGGAGGCCGTGAAGAAGCACTTGTCGGACATGGCCGGGGTCGTGGACGTGGCGCCGCTGGCAGGGTCGACGTCGGACGAACGGTACATGGCGATCAAGGCGTGGAAGCTGAACCGGCCGATCCACCCGTTCGTGCCGGATGCCCGGGAGGCGGCCGGGGACATTCGCGACGGGTCGTTCATCGACCGGTTCGAACGGCCGGTTGCTCGGTATGGGTCGATCACCCCGGACAGCCTCGGTTCCGCTCTCGCCATGATGGTCAACACCGACATCACCACGAACACCCCCGACGACGTCGACCGCATCACCCTGGTCGACTCGGCGATCCAAGCGATCCAAGCGTTCACCCCCGACCCGGCCGATGAACGGTTCTGGGTCCGGCGTGCTTCGGGTGACCCGTACCGTCCGATGGGACCCGACGAGCTGGACGCCTTCCGCAAGCAGGTGTCCACGGACCTACTGCACGCTGGGGGGCTTGCCTACAACCGGCGGGACGACACGGTGCCGGTCCGCACCCCGATGTTCGACGGCCGCATCGTCGTCGACACGGGCCGATCCGGGTTCGGCCCGTGGTGGGATCCGGGGCGGCTGTTGACGTTCACCGGACCGGACGCCGAGGCGGATTCGTTGCGGGCGGTTGCCGAAGCGAAGGCGGCGAAGGCTGCGAAGCCCCGCCTGGTGGAAACCAAGGTGGAGAACGTGGAACCGGGGTCGATCCTCTACAGCGACGACGGTGACCTGTGGGAAGTGGTCGACAGGCCCGTCCAGGTCCCCGGGCGGCGGGGGGTTTGGAGGTTCAGGCGGCGGAACCTCAAGACCGGCAAGGTCGGCGAGGTCGAGAGTGTGTACACGCTGGTGGTGACCGGCCCGATCGTCACCCCGACCCTGTTCACCCCGCCGGTCCCCGACGATACCGTGGTGCCCGTCCCCGACGGTGGGGCTCCGGTTCCGGCAGGGGTGTGACATGGCCTACGACAAGCTGGGGGTTTGGCACGATCCGGGGAACGGTCAGTTCGCCAAACCCGGATTTTCTTCGGCGAAGGCGCTCGCCCTCAAGACGATGCGCGAGGTCATCGGGGCGATGACCCGTGACCGGGTGAAGGACCGGCACAGGGACTGGGTGATCCTCCGCACCGACCTGCTCGCCGACTACGACTTGCATGCGGGCGACGTGGTCGACGCCCGGTTCGTGGACGACGACTGGGCGCAAGTAACGGTCAGTGACCCGGACACGGGTTTCGACCGTGTGGTGAAGGTGCCGTGGTCGTCGTTCGACGACGGGTGGGAATCGGAGTGGGGTCCGTCGCCGGTGCGCCCGGACCGGGATCTGACGTGGAAGCCTTCCGCTCTAGCGGACGGGAAGATGTCCAAGGCCACCAGCTCGGAGCTGGTCGATGGAACGACCGTCCGGGTCCACACCGCGGCGGGTGGCGTTGTCGACATCGTGACCAGGGATGAGCACCAAGCGGAAGCGGTCAAGGGTCTGCTCGACAACGAGATGGCCGGGGATGATGGGCTGCCAGTGTGGGAGTTCAACGGCATTCCCCAACGCAGTTTCAGGTGGACCGACAACATTGCTAGCAATCTCGCCATCCTCGACCATCGGGGCCGTGTGCGGGTGTTGGACGACAACAACGGTGGGCGCCGGGTCGAGATCGGCAGTCCCCCCGGCCAGCCCCCGACGGTCGTCACGATCACCCCGACCAGCGTGACCAGCAGTTACGGGACCGGGGACGGCTTCAGTTGGCTGGCCCCGGAACGCAACCCGGCGGCGTCGGTGGACGACCTGGCCGACGCCGCCGTTGCCGTGGCCCCCATCGCACCGTCCCTGATGAGCCAGGGCATCCCGGTGGCACCGACGGTCACGCCGGACGGGATGCGGTTCGGCGACTGGTTGTTCTCGTTCAAAGAAGTGCAGGATGCGGCGATCGGTGCCAGGAACCATCTGAACCCGTCGTCGGGCGTCATCTCCGTGCTGTTCCCCAAGGCCGACTTCGATGTCGGCATGGGGGTCCGCTACGAGGGCTTGAACCCGGATAATCCCGTCGGCTATGTCGGGACGTTCGACGTCGACCGCGTTGAAGATGTGGACGGGGTGTGGGCTGTCGCCCTCAAGGGTGGGACGTCCTTGGCTTTCACCGGGATGGACGCCGCCGAGGTCCCTGAAGCGGACGCTCTGGCGGCGGTCGAACGTGTCACCGACGGACTGCCGACGTTCGACAGACTGGATGTCGCCATCGGCTCCCTTCCGTTCGACAAGTTGACCGACCCGGACCCGGACCCCGACACAGTCGCTTGGATGCGCGGCGCCCTCGTCTCCGCGTCCACGGCGACACTGGGTACCCCGCCGATGGCTTATGACGCCGGGGACGGCCAGGTTCTCTCCCTCGGCGGAAAGCCCTGGGGCGGCACGACGTTGTGGCGCGACAAGGCGACGGGCGACGTGTTCTACCGGTACGCCAAGCATCCAGACGGGACCCCAGGACCAGTGAACGGCACGGTGCTCGCTACCGGCACCACCGAAGAACAGGCCCGGTCGATCCTGTACGGGTGGTCGAACGGGCTGGACCCGTCGATCGGTGCGGCCATCGTCGAGCAGGGTGGGAGCATCTCCCGCACCGGCCGGATTCGCACGGGGGACGGCCGGACTTTGACCCCTGACTCCTTCCTGGCGGAACTGTCCGCTTGGGCGATGGCGGGCGAAGGGCGGGAAGGGGTCGCCAAGCTGGCCCCGACGGTCGCCGACTTCTCGTCGCCGACAGCGTTCGCAGCGTTCGGGGAGCGTGCCCTCCGGGTCGGTGCTGATACCCCGGACAGCAAACTGGGCGACATCGTGATCAACGCCCCGTCCGGGGCAACGTGGGCGTCCGATGACGTCGACCTGGCCCGACAGAAGGCATGGCTGTCGCACTTCCCGGTGCTCGACACGTTCAAGGCGGCGATCCGAGCCGATCTCGACACCCCGGACGGTTTGACCGAAGAGGAACGCACTCAAGTGGTGCGGGACCGGGTGTCTCGCACCCTCGGCATGTTCAACCGGCAACGCAACATCCAACTGGACTCGGCGTTGGCACGGTGGAACATGGACATGTTCACTGTGGTCGACAACGCGAACCAGCAGGCCGGTGCCGCCAGCGACAAGGGTCGAGCGGCGCTGGAGAGCGAGGTTGTCGCCGACATCGGGCTCCCCGAGGGTCTGACCGTGGACGAGAAGGTCGACCGGTTGCTCGACCGTCTCGACACCCTCACCCTCAACGACGGACGTCCTGCGGTCGCCGGGATAATCGACGGTCTGCTCGACACGCAGAACGGGTCGTGGGCCGACAGCTCGCAGTCCAACCAGGCCACCGCCTTGCAGTTCGCTGCGCTCGACCTGCAAGGGCCGGACGTGACCGGCGGGTTCAACTCGTGGAAGAAGTGGTCCGACAAGCGGGCCGAGGACAACGACTATAACCGGGGCTTCACCGCCGGGCAGATGATGATGGCCCGGCTCATGGTGGCGTCCACGTACACGCTCACGCAGAGCGACCTGGACAAGCGTGGGTTCGGCCCGGACGACGTGGTCATCACCTATCGCGGGTCCGATGAGCCACAGTTCCAGATGGCTAGCACCGCTGGCAGTTTCGGTGACCGCATGTGGGTGCAGACCAACCCGTTGGCGGCGACCGCTTCGACCTATGCCTCGTCGTTCAAGAACGGCGGCAAGGTGGTGGTCGCCCAGCGGGTGCCGCGGTCGAAGATCTTCGCCACCGCAGCGACCGGGACAGGTACCTATTCCGAACATGAGGTCGTCACCATGGGCGCCCCGGACGGCTACCTGTCCGCCCTGGCCGACGCCTACCCGACCCGGCCTGATATCGAGGACGTGTTGCGCCACACCGACGACCTGTCGGACGTGGTCAACGTGGATGCGATCCACGACCTGCCGTCGGGGGAGCAGACGGCGACCCTCGGGGCGATCCAACTCGTCAACGGCGCCATGACCGGACCGGAGCTTCCTGACGGGCTGGTCGACAGTCTGCGGGCCGGGGACCTGTCGGCGCTCAACCACAACCCGGCCGAGAGCGGCTCGTTCTTCCAGACGGGTGCGCCGTTCTCGGACGCCCAGGCCGGTGGCGACATGGCAGCGGCTGTCCGTCGGGTAGCGATGGCGATGGGGCCGGGGCCGGACCGGGTCAACTTCATGGCCGACGC